>Ga0184637_10001208_pt1 | contig 17916 bp, 17 predicted proteins | sample PLM3_127_b2_FD_133143 | JGI IMG/M metagenome (GOLD analysis project Ga0184637, IMG submission 133143) | Groundwater sediment microbial communities from an aquifer in East River, Colorado, USA - PLM3_127_b2 | ecosystem: Environmental > Terrestrial > Soil > Riparian zone | place: USA: East River...
CGCGGAGCGGCGATGACCCGGCGCAAGCTGCCCCTGCCGCTCGATCTGCGCGGCTCGCGCGATCTGTCGATCCGCGATCGGGCGCACAAGACCACGCTCGCGGACTTTCGCGAGCCGGCCCCGGCCGGCGCGGCGATCGGCCACGTGCTCGACTCGCTGCCCGACTTCCTGGGTGCCCGCAGCCTGCGCGAGCTGGCGGCAGCGATCGCGGCGAGCCACCGCGCGGGCCACCACGTCGTGGCGGCGATGGGGGGTCACGTCGTCAAAGTGGGCTGCGGTCCGGTGCTGATCGACCTGATGGAGCGCGGCATCGTGACGGCGCTGGCCGTGAACGGCGCATTCGCGATCCACGACTACGAGATCGCGCTCGCGGGAGAGACGAGCGAGTTCGTCGACGAAACGCTCCGCGACGGCAGCTTCGGCTGGGCGCGCGAGCCGGCCGAGGCATTCGCGCGCGCCTGCGCGCGCGGCGTGCGTGAGGGAATCGGCCTCGGCCGCGCGATGGCGTTCGAAGCCGAGAAGCTGCCGAATGCCCGCCACTCGATGCTCGCCGCCTGCGCGCGGCTCGAGATTCCGATCACCGTCCACGTGGCGATCGGCACCGACACGGTGCACATGCACCCGTCGGTGTCGGGCTCCGACGTCGGCGAGGCCTCGCATCTCGACTTCCGGATCGCAGCACAGGTGGCGACGGAGCTCGAGGGCGGTGTGTGGCTCAACATCGGCTCCGCCGTGCTGATGCCCGAGGTGTTCCTGAAGCTGGTGTCGATCGCGCGCAACCGGGGGCATGCGCTCGCGAACGTGGTCGCGGCGAACCTCGACATGCAGCAGCACTATCGCACGAGCGCCAACGTGATCGGCCGGCCGGTCGCGCGCGGGATCGAAGTGATCGGGCATCACGAGATCAACCTGCCGCTCCTGCGGTTGGCCGTGCTCGCCGCGCTCGAAGCAGCGCAGTAGAGTCACCCCCCGGAAGCGTTTCCGGCGCTGGTGCCCGGCTCAGACTTCAAAGCCGCCCGCGGGGCTGGGAGGATGCTCGCCGGCCGCCTTACCGGTGCTAGTCGGCGCCGATCGGGGCCACGTTACTCGATGGCCGGAGACTGCAAGGACAAGGTCGCACTGGTGACGGGAGCGAGTCGGGGCATCGGCGAGGCGATCGCGCTGGACTCGCGTCGGGCGTCATCGCCGTCAACCGTATCGAAGCCCGAGGGGTCAGTCTTGCTGTCAATTCACATTGACGATGAGATCGCGCGCAACCGCAGAGTCGTTAGCAGACGGAACGAGTTTTCCTCGAACACGGAAGAAGTTATCCGCCGGTGGAAGGCGCGTCGCTTCCTCACGAGATTCGTACCGATCAGCGCCGATCCCGAAGATGTTGGATTGATTCAGCAATCAACACCGCTGGAGATCACTTCACGGGGCGGTGCCAGCCCGGCACGAGACTTGCTGTGGCGTTCCGATCTGGGAAGAGGATCGCGGTTTGCACCCGTGTCGCCTGGCTTCCCTTGTGCCCAACACGAAAAGGAAAGTCATGCGGACCTCGGTTGCCTCGCTCCCGCTGCTCGGGTGTCTCTGCCTCGCCGGCCCTGCCCTCTCCCTGACGATCGACAACTTCGAGCAGGGAGACTTCAACGTCGTCGATGTCGCGCCGGGACCCACGCTCGGCCAACAGTCCGGACTGGCCGGTGCCAACGTGATCGGAGGAGTCCGCCTGGTCCGCGCCAACGCCACGAACGGTGGGACCACGACGGCGTCGCTCACCACGACCGCCGGCCCCGATGGCAGCCTGGTGTCGTTCGCCGACGCGGCAGCCCCGTTCGGATCGGGCGACGTCGCGTTCCTCTACGACGGTATCGCGGACGGCGCCTTCAACGGGGTGGGCGGCGCGCTCAATCTCGATCTGAGCTCGTTCGCCACCATCGACGTCTCGGCCGCCGCGACGCCGGGGATCGCGGACCTGCAGCTCACGCTCTGGAGCGCCACCACGTCCCAGTCATCGTTGCTCACGCCGATCGTGAGCGGAACCACCTCGTTCTTGCTCGGCAGCTTCGGCTCGATCGATCTGACCGACGTCAAAGCGATCCGGCTGAGCCTGTTCGGGCTCGACCCTTCGGACCTCGTGGACCTACAGGAAATCTCCGCGGTGCCGGAGCCCAGCACGGGATTCCTGCTCGCGATCGGGCTGGCGAGCCTAGCGCTGCGCAAGACGCGGTCGCGCTGAGCCGGAACTCGGAGCGGCGGTGGCGAACGAGCCGCCGCCGCTCCTCGTGACGCGCCCGTTCCGTTCTCCGCGACTCGTTCGCCTCGCAGCTCCGGAGGGCCGACATCCCGCTCAAGTATGTCTCCCGCCAGCTCGGGCATAGCACCACCGCGGTCACCGAGGCGCACTACGCGAAGTGAATTCCCGGAGACGGCGACTTCTACGTGCAGCCGACGCTGCTCACCGAGGGCGACGTGCCGGCCCATCTGCTCACGCGCCTACCGGATTCCCCACACAGTCCCCACGCCGGCGATCCGTATGCTCTGCCAGACTCGCTCAAGTCGCCGAATTTGCAGTAGAGTCGCCCCCGGAAGCGTTCCCGGCGCTGGTGCCCGGCTCGGACTTCAAAGGCGCCGAATAGCGTCCCTAGCACGTAGAAGAGCCCACTAGAGCCTCTAAGTGTGTCCGATTGGCGCCGATCGGATCCGCGTTGCTCGCAAATTGCTCGCGGGAGGACGGGCTCCCGCCGAACGGGCAAGCGTGCCCGCAGAACCGCCGCTGCGTTGTCGATTTCGATGCTGAGCGAGTCTCGCGATCGTGATACGTCCCGTGATCGAGACGGAGACTCGGCACAGAGACGACGGACGAGCTGCAGGAGGAGCGCTTGCGCGCGCAGATCGAGCGGCAGCAGAAGCCGTAGTCGCGCTTGCCGTGGCACCGCCCCAACGTTCACCGTCGTGGCGGCGCCTTCGACCGGAGCAGTGCCGGCAGAGTCTCGCTCAGTACGAGTAGACCCGGACGTAGCCTCCTGGGTTCGGCGACCGCGAGTCGCCCTGGTAGGCGCCCGCCGCCAGCCGGCGCAGGCCGCTGGCTCCGCCGTCTGTGATCGCCACCGAGGAGCCCAGCCACTCGAAATCGGCATCCGCGTCCTGGCGGTCGATCTGCGCTCCCGTGGGGCCGTCGTACACCGCGACGTAACCGCCTAGCGCGGCCCACCGTGCGCCGACCGCCACATCGGCCAAGCCGTCGCCCGTCAAGTCTCCCGCCGCCAGATAACGGCCGAACTGTTCGCCGCTGGCCGAGCCGTTCAACTGGTAGAGCAGCGACCCGTCGGCGCCGTTGAAGACGCGCACATAGCCCGTCGTGGGGTCGGTCCGATTCGGCCCGGTCTGTCCCCGATACGCACCGGCGATGATGTCCGCATTCCCGTCACCGTTCACGTCGGCTGCCGCGACAGCGAACCCAAAGTTTTGCTCGGGCTTCACGTGCGACTTGCCGTCCGTGAAGGAGTAGAGCCGCTGGCCGAAGTTCACGCCGTTCTGGACCCAGACGAACCCGCCATAGTCCGCTCCGTTGCCGCTACCGGCGCCCAGGAGGATGTCCTTGGTCCCGTCGCCGTTCACGTCACCGAACGCGACGCCGCGGCCCATTTCGTCGAAGTGTCCGGGGCCGTTCCAGCGGAACAGCTCCGTCTGCGTCGCCCCGTCGAAGAGCTTGACGTAGCCCGTGTTGCCATTGATTCCACGCAACTCCGCGAACGGAGCGCCGACCAGGATCTCTCCGTGGCCGTCCCCGTTGACATCCGCCACTGCGATGGACGCGCCGAACGTGTCGGTCTTTCGGGCGCCCTGTAGCTCGAAGAGCAGCGCGCCCGTGGCCCCATCGAAGACGCGGACATAGCCCTGGTCGGCCCCCGCCGGGCCGTCCCAGGAGTAGGCCCCGACGAGCACATCCGCGTTCCCGTCGCCGTTGACGTCGCCCGTCGCCAACGCCGAGCCGAACGCGTCGCCCACGACGCCGGTGAAGTGATAGAGGCGCGTCGCCGGGCTGGCCCCGTCATAGACGTCCACGTAACTCGCGCCGTCCGCCCCGACGACGATGTCGGGAACGCCATCGCCGTTGACGTCGCCGAAAGCCACGGCACCACCCAGGTGGTCGGTTCCCGTGCCGGTGTATTGGATCAGGAGGCTTGCCGCATTGGCGTCGGCGGCCGAGGCAAGCCCGACGGCCGCTCCCAGAATTGCGGTTGCTCGATTGGCAAGACCTCCCATGGCCCGTCCCTCCTTGCGCAAGCGCCCGTCGAGGCTAGCAACCTCGCTCTCATCGCTTGCTCACAGTCGCGACCCTATAAGCGCTGCCTCATTCGCTCGAGTCAATGAATTTGCATTAGAATTCTTCCTGGAAGCGTTCCCCGAGCTGGTGCCGGGCACGGACTTCAAAGCCGCCTGCGGAGCTCGGAGAACACTCAGCGCCCGCCTTAGCGCGCGACGGCCGACTGCACGGCCCCGTTCGACCGGATCGAACGGGACTCGGTACGTATCCATCAATAGGACGTCCCAAGAAACGAGGGCGTCGTGGGTGTGGTGTCGGGCGCCTGTGATCTCGATCACCTTACTCCTTTTTAATTGGAGCCGGCCCGCTGTCTTCCTAACGCGTAGGTCCGCACGAGCACGCCGTCGTGCTTGGGAGGGCAGGTGCCCAGCGCGCAGCTCTCCGTTCGAACTGCGCGTCCGCTCTGCTGAAAGACCGTCCACGCCGGATGTCGGCGGCCGGCGATCTCGGCTTCGCGTCTGGCCGTCACGCTTCACGCCCGACCTGCTCGCGCGACTCGCTGACGATTGCTCGCAGATTGCTCGCACCGGCGATCCGTACGCGCTGCCGGATTCTCTCAAGTCCCCGGAGTTGCAGTAGAGTCCTCGCCGGAAGCGTTCCCGGCGCTGGTGCCCGGCTCGGACTTCAAATCCGATGGGGAGCGCGGCAACGCGTTCCCGGCGGGTTCGATTCCCGTCCGCTTCCGCCACGCCGCCTGATTTGGTCGACGTTCGGGCGATTTGTGGGGCCTGCATTCGGACAGGGTCCGAACAGGGTCCCGCCCGCACGGCCTCACCGGTTCCTGTCGCGGTGCCAGCCCTTGATGTATTCCCTGCACACCCCGAACTCGAGCTGCTTTCCTTCGTCCCAGTCATCCCTACTCTGGTGCCCGCAACGAGGGTCTTCGCAGAGCATCTGTAGGATTCTACCGGTCTTGCCTCGCATATCCCCTGGAGGATCTGCCGCGCAACGCAGTTTCGCCTCCTCCTCTGTTTCAAAATGGAGACACTCGTTGCCTTTCTCGACCAACATCGTGCATTGCGCTAGTCGCTCGTACGGGTCTTCCGAACATGCGAACAGGCCGATGGTTATGGCCACGACCGCGTTACGCATTCGGCTATCGTACCCGGACTCTGCGGGGTACCGCTTTGATTCGTGGCTCTCGCCTGCGAGGTGGCGGGCGGGCCGCGCCGCCACGATCGCCTCGCGCGTGATCTCAGGCTTGGAGTAGTGGTCGGGGCTCCGTCTGTCGCAGCAGCAACCCAGCGCCTCCTTGCAGGCTCGGTTCCACTGCCGCGCGATCGCGTCGGGCGCCCACCGCTTCGGCGCATTGCGCGCCGTCGGGTTCCGGAACAGCGCCAACCGCGCCCCGCAGCCGCGACTCGCGGCGTTGCGTGTCCGTGCGCTCGCGGGTCAAGTGCCTCCGCTGAAGAGCCGATGTCCCCCCAGTGATCGCGCCTCTGCGCGGAGGCGATCGGAGAGGGGGATCATCTGATGCATTTCATCCACCGGATCGGGCTTCTCGCCGCCGGGGTCGCCGGGTGCGGCCTGCTCGTCGCCTGCGGACCCGTCCACTCGGTCACCGTTGGCCGCGGGGGGCATGACCAGCCCGACGTCTACGAGGGCCCGGGCCACGGCCATGGGCCGCCGCCGCACGCGCCCGCTCACGGCTACCGGCGCAAGCACCAGCACGCCTATCACCAGCACGCGGGCGAGGTGGAGCTGATCTTCGACAGCGGCCTCGGCGTCTACATGGTGGTCGACGTTCCCAACCACTACTACTGGAACGGGGCCTATCTGCGGATCGAGGGCGGCGGGTGGTCGACCAGCTCCTACCTCGACGGGGACTGGAAGCCCTACTCCGAGGGGTCCGTGCCCTCCGGTCTGCGCGCAAAGCACGGCAAAGCGAAGGCGAAACCGGGCAAGGGGAAGGGGAAGGGGAAGGGGAAGGGGAAGGGTCCCGCGAAGCGGCACCCGTAGATCAGAGGGTCTCGCGACGCTTGGGCGGGTCCCGCTGCGCCTCGCGGCGCCGGGCGAAGATCCGCTTGTCGTGAACCTTGCGCAGCTGCCGCTCGATCTTGTCGAGCACCTGGTCCGAGGCCGCCCGCACCGCTTCGCCGTCGGCGTGTGTCGCGACGTCCGTGTGCTTGCCCGTCGCGTGTCCGTGCACGGTGACGCCCGCACCGTTCTCCGCAATCGTCAGCTCGAAACGGCTGACTTCGTGGAACTCGTCGGCCAGATGATCGCAGCGCCGCTGGACTACCTCTCGAACCGTCTCATCGATCTCCACGTCCCGGAAATGCACGACGACCGACGCGCTTCGCGACATGCTCTACCTCTTCGATGCGGGCCCCCCGCGGCCTAGCGCCCGCAATGGGAGCGGCCACCTCGAGGGCGACGGGGCGTGCGGGTGAGGGACCGCGATACGGGGCGCATCCATCGGGCGCCGAGATCGGACAGACCTGGCGATCACAAGGGCCACTCGCACGCAGCGTCCAGAATATCACCAGCCGATTCGCGCGCCAGCGCTCTCGCGCAGCGAGCACAGCCCCTCGGCGCGCAGCGGAGGGCGCCAACCTCGCGCGCGGACGCCGCTATCCCAGGATCAACTGCAGCTTCAGCGCGAGTACGAAATTGCCGTGGATCCGGAGGCGCCGCCGCAGCAGCGCCTCCGGCGCGCTGAGGTCGCCGCGATTGAGCGCACGCCACGTCTCGTGATCGACCTCGACACGCAGATCCGGTTCGCTCGCGCAGCCCGCCACGCCCCGGACCTCGCCGGCCGCGATCTGCACCGTGAACACGGAGCGCTCCGGTCCTGTGATCTCGAACACGATCGAAGCGCGCGTGTCGCGGAGCCTGCCCCGCCGCTGGACATCCGCCCCCACCGACTCGGGCACCCAGCGGGTGAAGAACTCTTCGGGCGAGATGTCCTCGGGTGGTCTGGCGCGCGGCTTCGCCATCACACCAGGCTAAGCGAGCAGCGCAGCCGCAGTCGGAGAATCCGGATGCGCGGCGATCCCGGACGGCGGGCCGGCGTACACGACGCGACCGCCTTCGGGCCCTCCGCCCGGGCCGAGATCGATCAGATGATCCGCGCGGCGAATCACTTCGAGATGGTGCTCGGTGACGAACACGCTGCCACCGGCGTCGAGCAGCTCCTCGAAGCATCCGAGCAGGCGATCGACGTCCACGGGATGCAGACCCGTGGTGGGCTCGTCGAACACGTACAGCGTGCGCGGCGCGCCTTGCGCCAGCGCCTGCGCGAGGCGCAGCCGCTGCGCCTCACCGCCCGACAGCGTCGACAACGGCTGGCCGAGCGTGAGGTAGCCGAGACCGACGCGAGCGAGCGGGGCGAGCCGCCCCGTCACCGCGCCGTCCTCGGCGAAGAGCTCGCGCGCCTCGTCGACCGTGAGCGCGAGGACGTCGACGATGCTGCGGCCGCGCCAGCGGAGCTCCTGCGCCTCGGGGCGGTAGCGGGTGCCCTCGCAGCGGTCGCACGGCATGCGCAGGTCGTCGAGGAACTGCATGTCCACCACGCGCTCGCCAGATCCCTCGCACGCCTCGCAGCGCCCGCCGGGCACGTTGAATGAGAACCAACCCGGCGCCAACCCCTTCGCCCGGGCCTCCCGCGTCTCGGCGAACCGGCGCCGGATCGCCTCGAAGGCACCCGTGACGGTCGCGGCGTTGGAGCGCGGCGAGCGGGTCGGGGGCTCCGGCTCGACTAGCACGACGGTGTCGAGCGATCCGCCCGCGTCGACCGCGCGACACGCGCCGCGCTCGGGCTCGCGCCGCAGCTGACCGGCAATCACCGAGCGCAAGAGCGTCGTCTTGCCCGCGCCCGACACCCCCGAGAACACGACGAGCTGGCCGAGCGGCACGTCGATGTCGATGTCGCGCAGGTTGTTCGCACACGCACCGCGAACCCGCAGCACGCCCGTCGCGGGCCGCGACCGACGCACGGAAAAAGCGCTTCCGCCCGCCAACGCGCGTCCGGTCAGCGAATCGGGATGCGCCCGCACACAGGCGACGCTGCCCTCGACCACCAGGTGCCCGCCCTGCCGTCCGGCTCCGGGCCCGAGGTCGATCACGTGATCGGCGGCCGCGATCACCTCGGGGGCGTGCTCGACGACCACCACGGTGTTGCCCTGATCGCGAATCCGCCGCAGGATCGCGACCAGGCGCGCGGTGTCGCGTGCGTGCAGCCCGACCGACGGCTCGTCGAGCACGTAGAGCGAGGCCGTCAGCGTACCGCCCAGCGCGCTCGCGAGCTGGATGCGCTGCGCCTCGCCGCCCGACAGCGTGCGCACGGTCCTGTCGAGCGTGACGTAATCGAGCCCCGCCTCCACCGCCGTCGCGACGCGCGCACGCAGGTCCGCCAGCAGGCGCTCCACCCGCGGGCCGATGTGCTCGGGCAAGCTGTTCGAACTTCGCTCGGCTCCGCCTCGCTGCGCGCGCGGCTCCGCCGCGCTTGCAAGCGCCGCGAGCCAACGCGTCAGCTCGCCGAGCGGCAGCGCCGCGACCTCGGGCAGCGTCCGGCCCGCGACGCGGATCGCCCGCGCTGCCGCGCACAGCCGTGCACCCTGACAGTCGGGACACGGATCGAAGCGCCGATAGCGCGCGATCAACACGCGTGCTTGCACGCGGTAGCGCCGTCGCTCGAGCCGCGCGAAGAACGCGCGGATCCCGTTCCAGCCGTGCGCGTCGCCGTCGAACAGCCAGTCCTGCACTCCGGGAGCCAGCTGCGCGACCGGCACGTCGACCGACACCCCGGCGCGCTTGCACGCCGCGAGCAGCTTCTGCTGCGCGCGGCGCCCCGACGGCGTGGTGAACGGCGCGACCGCGCCCTGCGCGAGCGTGCGCGACGGGTCGGGGATCACGCGCTCGCGGTCGAGCCCGGGCACGCGCCCGAAACCCTGGCAGGTCTCGCAGGCGCCGAGCGGGCTGTTGAACGAGAACAGCGGCGGCGACGGCTCCGGGAAGCTGCGCCCACAGCCGTCGCAGGCGAAGGCATCGCGGAAGCGCGCCTGCTCGCCGTCGCTGGCGACCACCTGGCACTCGCCGGCGCCGAAGTGAAACGCACGCTCGACCGCCTCGGCGAGCCGCACCGACACGCCCTCTCCTTCGCCGAGCGCAAGACGGTCCATCACCAGCCGCGCCCCGCCGCGGCCAGCGCTGCGCCGGCCGGCTGGCTCGGTCAGATCGGTGAGCTCGCCGTCGGATCCGAGCAGCCGCGTGTAGCCCTCGCGAACGAGGCCGTCGTACGCGGCTTCCGCCCCCGGACCCTCGGGCTGCGATAGCGGCGCGGTAACGTGGATGCGGCGGCCCGCGAAGCGCCGCGCGACCCGGCTGGCCACCGCCGCGACGCCGCCCGGCTCGACGCGGCGATCGCAGTCGGGGCAGCGCGTCTCGCCCGCGTGGGCGTAGAGCAGCCGCAAGAGATCCACGATCTCGGTGGCGGTGCCCACCGTGGAGCGCGCGTTGGTGACGCGATTGCGCCGCTCGATCGCGATCGCCGGCGGAAGGTCGGAGATGAAGTCGACCTCCGGTCGCGGCAGGCGCTCGAGGAACTGACGCGCATAGGTCGAGAGCGATGTGACGTAGCGGCGCTGTCCCTCGGCGTAGAGCGTGTCGAAGGCCAGCGTGGACTTCCCCGACCCGCTGACGCCGGTGATCACCGTCAGCGAGCCGAGCGGAATCCGACAGCTCACACCGCGGAGATTGTGAGAGCGGGCGTTCTCGATCCGGATCGCGCGCGGCGAGGTGGCGCCGCGCGCCCCGAGTGGTGCGCCGCGCTCGGGAAGGCTCAATCGTCGCCCCGGTCGGCCTGACGCCGCGCCTCCACCGCATAACGCTCGAGGCCGTGAGCATCGGCCGCCTCGGCCAGTCGCTGCCAGTCGTCGCGCGTCGGCGGCCGCTCCTCGGCGACGGTCACCGCGCGCAGCAGGAAGGCATCGCCCTGCTCGATCGCGCGCCGGCGCAGCAGGGCCAGCCGATCTGTCGCCTCGGCGAGCGCCAGGAAATCGACCGCCTCGACGCAGCGGTCCTGCTCGAGATAAGCCTCCGCGATCGCCAGCGCCTGTGCCGGCGGCAGCTCCTTCTCGACCAGGTGCCTGCGCTCGAGCGGTCCGGGGATTTTCGCGCTCGCCATCGACTCCTCTCAGTAGCGCGGCACGTCGGGATCGACGGTGAGCGACCAGGCCTCGATTCCGCCCGCCAGGTTCTCGACCCGCGAGAACCCCTCCGCGACCAGCCGCGCGCACGCCTTCGCACTGCGGCCCCCGTGGTGACAGTGCACGACCACCGGACGCGTGCGCCAGGCCGCCAGCTCTTCGATCCGCGCGCCCAGGCTGGCGAGCGGAATGCGCACCGTCCCGTCGATGCTCGCGGTCTCCACCTCGTCCGGCTCGCGCACGTCGAGCAGCAGCAGGTCCTCGCCGGCTGCGCGCCGCGCGTGCACCGCGTGCGCGCTCACCTCCGCGATCGCAGGCTGCCCCTCGGCGGGGATCCCGCAGAAGCCCTCGTAGTCGATCAGCTCACGGATCGACGGCGACGCGCCACAGATCGGGCAGGCGGCGTCCTTCTTGACGCGAAACTCGGAAAACTCCATCCGCAGCGCGTCGACCTGTAGCAGTCGGCCTTAGAGCGGGTCGCCAGCGCCGGTGACGATCTTGATCGTCTCGGTGGCCTGGATCAGCGCGACCAGACCCGGCAGCACGCCGAGCACGCCGCCTTCGGCGCACGACGGCACCGCGCCGGGCGGCGGCGGCTCGGGGTAGAGGCAGCGGTAGCAGGGCCCGTGGCGCGCGTCGAAGACGGTCGCCTGCCCATCGAAGCGGAAGATCGAGCCGTGCACGTTCGGTCGGCCTAGCAGAACACAGGCATCGTTGGTGAGATAGCGGGTCGGGAAGTTGTCGGTGCCGTCGACGATGACGTCGTACTCGGCAAACAGCGCGAGCGCGTTCTCCGAGGAGAGCCGCAGCGGGTGGCGTTCGACGAGCACGTCGGGGTTCATCGCCGCGATCCGCTCGGCAGCCACGTCCACCTTCGGCCGTCCGACGTCGGCCGTGCCGTAGAGCACTTGCCGGTGCAGGTTGGACGCGTCGACACGGTCGAAGTCGACGATCCCGAGCGTGCCGACGCCCGCGGCCGCGAGATATTGCGCCGTCGGGCAGCCGAGCCCTCCGGCGCCGATCAGCAGCACGCGCGCACGGAGCAGCGCGCGCTGCCCGTCGAGACCGATCTCGGGGAGGATCAGGTGGCGCCGGTAGCGGTCGTACTGGTCGGGACGGAGCGGCGGATCGGCCGGGAACGGGGCCATCGCTGGACCGTATCCAACCGGCGGCAGTCGAGCGAGTTCCGGTCGAACTCCGGTCAGCGCGACCCGCCCGATCCGAGCACGGTCACCCGATACGCGATACGCGGTCCGTTTCCGAGCTGCCATTTCACGATCACCGAGTCGCCGTTCGCCAGCGCGTCCCAGCCGCCCTTCCCGTCGACCACCGTCTTGTCACCGCGCTCGAAGCTCGCGCGGTCGCCCCGGCGGTCTTCGACCACCAGCGTGTGGCCGCCGATCTGCACCACCTGCCCGGCGAACTCGCGCCCCTGTGCGACCGCGCGCGCTGCGACGATCGAAGTGAGCAGCAGCGCGGCGAGTGCTATGGAAGCGGCGAAGGCGTTCATCGGTTTGGCAGAGTCTCATACCCGGTGCCGGAGGTGGGACTCGAACCCACATGGCCTTGCGACCGGGGCCTTTTGAGGGCCCTGCGTATGCCGATTCCGCCACTCCGGCAGGACGGCGGGGCAAGGTAACACGCTCGCTCGCGACACCCCAGCAACGCGACGCGCGCTTTGACAGTCGATACCACGGGGGTTAGCTTGCGAAGCTCGTGGGGCTGTAGCTCAGCTGGGAGAGCATCAGGCTGGCAGTCTGAGGGTCAGGGGTTCGATTCCCCTCAGCTCCACCACCCGCTCGCTCTCAGTCTTCGACCAGCGAGATCGCCTGGCGCGGACATAGGCGCACGGCCTCTTCGACCTTCCCGCGCAGCTCTTTGCCGGGTCGCTCGATCAGCACCGTCAAGGTGTCGTCATCCTCGACGCGAAAGCATTCGGGGCAGACGTCCATGCACACCGCGTTGGCCTCACACAGGTCGTAGTCGATCACGATCTTCATGGCGCCCAATCCCTCTCTTCCGTTGGTCCGGATCTCGCGGCCGGATTCAAACATGTTCCCTGTGGGGCGGCAAGCCGATCCCAGCATCAGATCCGCCGCGCTGCGCGTGTCCTCGACGATGCCGTCCACCCCGTGCAGGCCGCTGGCCCACCCGGTGAGCGATGCGAACCAGACGCGGAGCAGCGCCTGACCCACGCGCCGCTCGAGCTCGCTCAGCAGCTCGGTCCCGTCGCGCCCGCGCAGCGCGCGCGCGATCAACGCCTCCATCCGGTCATGGAACGCGGCCACGCGCTGGCTCGAGTCGGGTCCGCCCGCGACCACGGCGCGCACGTGCGCCCGCGCGAGATGAGGACGCGAGCACATCGCCTCGGTCGTCGCCCGGAAGAAGCCGTGCACGCGCTCGAGCGGCGAGCCGCCCGCTGGTGGCTGCGCGGCGAAGCGCTGCTCGAGGGACGTCACCTGGAGCTCGAGTGCGGCCAGCAGCAGATCCTCCTTGCTGCGAAAGCGCCGGTAGAGCGTCCCGAGCGCGACGTCCGCGTGGGCCGCGACGTCGCGCAATCGGACGGCCTCGAAGCCCCCCTCCTCGGCGAGCTCGATCGCCGCCATCACGATCCGCCTGGCGCGCTCTTCCATCGCCGCGATTGAAACACGCTCCCTGACCGGCAACCACCGGCAAATCGGTAAGGCGGAATTTCCCGAATGGACATTCCAGTGCCCACACGGCGCGCCCAGGGGACGCGCAGGAATCCGCGCGCAGCGGCAACCTACCGAAAATACTCGACTATTGGAATGTGCAGGAAGGCGAATTCCCGGCACGGCCATTGCACCCCAATCCCCCAGATGAATCCCCCAGATGAAGGAAGGGCCATCGCAAGGAGGTGCGAACATGAGTTTCCACCACCGGCTCCGCCCGGATCACCTCGGTCCTGTTTCCTGGTTCGCGACGCTCGGCGTCGGGCTCGCGATCGGCCTGCCGGCAGACGGCTCCGCCGAGCCGGTGGAAGCCGATGCGGGGCCCGCTTCCTACCGCCTCGCGCCGGCGCTGTCCGATCCGCGACCTCCTGCGTGGATGGGCGAGAACGTCTACTACCGGAAGGGCACCGGGCTCGAATATCGCCGCGAGCTGAAGCTCGGCGATTCCCCGATCGAGCTGGGCCTCCAGGGTCCGATCGTCCGCAAGAAGAAGAGCGTCGGTCTGACGGTCGAAGTGCGCTTCTAGCGCCCTTCCGCTGGGCTTCGCTCGCCTTCGGCTCGCTGCGCGCGACTTGCTGGCGATCGCAGCGCGGCGACACTCGACAGCGTAGACACCGTGTAGGGCACGAGCACGGTCAGACCCATCTTCCACCAGCGCACTGCGCTCACGTCGCCGGCGAGCAGCGCGTCGCCGTGATTGATCGCGATCAGAACCGCTCCGACTACGACCGCGTAGAGCAGCGCTCGCCGGACGACGGTTCGCTCCAGCGCGACGGCGAGGAAGCTCGTTGCCACGCTAGGCCGGTCGCGGGGTCCACCCATTCCCATCGGTTGCACGATAGCGTGGCAAGCGCACGCAAGGCGCGCGCAGCGAGCCGAAGGCGAGCGAAGATCGGATGGGATTGCACGCGCTACTCTCGCCCGCGCGTGAACGAGCTCGCCCGACGCGTGATCGAGTCGCTGCACGCGGGCGACCCGAATGTCGATGATCTGTCTCGCGCGGGCTCGCCGCAGCCCGCCGAAGACGCGCTGGCGCTCGGCGCTGCGGCGCGCGATCCGGATCTCGCCCCGCGCATCGAAGATTGGCTCCCGGCGCTGCTCTCGAGCGCCAGCCCGGGCGCCGGCGCGCGCCGTCTGGTCTCGATCGCCGACGAGGGCCGGAGGCGCGGCCGCCCGCCCGGCGCTCCGTTCGCCGGCGCCGTGCTCGCGCACGTGCTCGGCAACAGCCACTTCCTGGGGCGATGGCTGCTCCGCGAGCCGAGCTGGCAGGGCGACCTCTCGGGTGCGATCGCGCCACCACCGCCGCGCGCCCCCGCGGACGCCGGCTGGTCCGAGCTGCGGCGCACGAAGTACCGCGGCCTGCTGCGAATCGCCGCGCGCGATCTCGCGCGACCCTTCGACGACGGGCTCAGCGAGCTCTCCGATCTCGCCGACGACATCCTGCGACGGGCGCTCGTGCTCGCCGCCGGCGAACGCGAGGCCCCGGCGCTGTTCGCGCTCGGAAAGCTCGGTGGACGCGAGCTCAACTTCTCCTCCGACGTCGACCTGCTGTTCGTGTGCGAGGCACCGCCCGACGAGCACGGACACGCGGCCCGCGAGTCGGCCGCCGCGGTCGTGCGCGAGCTGAAGCGGCGGGTCGATGAGCGCACCGACGAGGGCTTCCTCTACCGCGTCGATCTCGATCTCCGCCCCGAGGGTCCCCCGGGCGCGTTGGTGCGCGGGGTCGAAGGCGCGCTCGGCTACTACGAGCTGCGCGGCGCAGAGTGGGAGCGACAGATGCTGCTGCGGCTGCGCCACCTCGGTGGATCTGCGCGAGCCGCGCGCCGCTTCGAGCGCGGGATCGAGCCCTTCGTGTACCGGCGGTCGATCGACCCGGGCGTGATCGACGCGGTGCGCGCGATGAAGACGCGCATCGAGACGGAGCGGCGCGAGCGGGGCAGCGACCTTGACGCGAACCTGAAGGAAGGACCGGGCGGAATCCGCGACGTCGAGTTCACGGTACAAGCGCTCCAGCTCTTCCACGCCGGGCGCCGCCCGGACCTGCGCACCGGCAACGTGTTCGCCGCGATCACCGGGCTCGCGTCTTTGGGCCTCTTGCCCGCGGCGTCGGCCGCCGTGCTCGAGGACGGCTACCGCTGGCTGCGCCGCGCCGAGCACGCGCTCCAGCTCGCGGAGGAGCAGCAGACCGCGCAGCTGCCGCGCGACGCTGCGGAGCGCACCGCCGTCGCGCGCCGGATGGGTTATGCGGAGGCCGCGGCTACCGACGCGACGCGCCGCTTCGAGGCGGATCTCGCGCGCACCCGGTCGCAGGTCCGCGAGCAGTTCGAGGCGCTCGTGCTCGGGAGCGCACCGCGATGAACGCGCTCGCACGGCGCATCGACGAGGCGTTGGCGGGGACTCCGCTGAGCGCACGCCTGTCGCCGGCGTCCGCGAGCTTCGCCCTGCGCCGCGGCGGCGACAGCGCCGCGCATCGCATCGGACCCGAGGCCTTGCGCGGCCTCGCCCGGCTGGTAGCGACGCAGCCCGCGATGGCGAGCTTCCTCTCGAACCGGCCGGCCTGGCTCGAGCGCGCGGCGGACCTCGGTCCGCACACGCTCGCGGAGCGCGGCGCGAGTCTCGCCGGCGATGGCGCAGCGCTGGCGGGTCAGGGCCTCGAGGACGCGCTCGATCTGCTGCGACTGCGGCGGCGCGAGGAGATGGCGCTCGCCGCCTGCGCCGATCTCGCCGGCCTCGTGCCGTTCGAGGCCGTCTCCGAGTTCCTGTCGCTCGTCGCCGAGGCGACGACGCGCGCGGCACTCGATCTCGCGCGCCGCCACCTGCCTGATTCTCTTGTCGACGGTGCCTTCGCGGTGATCGGGATGGGCAAGATCGCAGGGCGCGAGTTCACCTATCACTCCGACCTCGACCTGATCTTCCTGTACCGCGGCGGCGCTGCGGAGATCGACCGCGCGTCCCGCCTCGGCCAGCGCCTGATCGCCTACCTGACGACGATGACCGGCGCCGGCATCGCGTACGAGGTCGACACGCGGCTGCGCCCCTCCGGTCAGCAGGGGATGCTCGTCGCGTCGTTCGCGGGCTACGAGCGCTACCAGACCCGGGGGGCCGCCACCTGGGAGCATCTGGCGATGCTCCGGGCGCGCCCGATCGCCGGCGCGCTCGAGGAGGCGGCCGCGGGACTGCGCGGCGTCCGCGCCGCAGTGATCCCCTGCGCGAAGCCGCCGTGGGCCGAGCTGGCGGAGCTCCGCCAGCGCGTGGTCGACGAGCGCGCGCGGGGCGACGACGGCGCCGCCGCGTTCAAGACCGGCGTGGGCGGGCTGATGGACGTCGACTTCGTGGCCGGCGGCGGTGTGCTCGAGCGTGGTGCCGCCCGCTTCCCCGAGCTGCCGAGCGTCCGCGCGCTCTTGTCCGCGGCGGCGCCGCCCGGAGCCGGCGAGGAGCTGCTCTCCGACTACCAGCTCCTGCGCCGGGTCGAGGCGTGCGCGCGCTGGGTGGCGGGCCGCGCCGTCGAGCGGCTGCCCGGCGAGCTGACGATGATCGCGGAGCTGGTCGAGACCGGACTCGCGCCGGAGGCGCTGCGCGAGCGCGTCGCCGCCGCGCGCCGGCGCATCCGCGCCGCGTACGATCGTGTGATCGCGCTGGGCTCGATCGCGGGACTGGCGGGGTAGCGCGCGAGCGGACGTCAAGTGAACGCCGCGTCGCGACGATGGAAGCGGGGCGGAGGCGTTCTTGCAGCTCATCGCGTGCCCCGTCTGCCACTCCCAGTACGACGTGAGCCAGGTGCTGACCCCGCAGCTCGCCTGTCGCTGCGGTGAGACGCTCGAGAACCGGCCGCTGCGCGCGGTGGACGCGGTGATCGCGCGCTGCGGGTCGTGCGGCGCCCAGCTCCGGGGCGATGTGGAAAGCTGTGCCTATTGTGACTCCGCGGTCGTCCGGGATCCCGACAAGCTCTCGCTGATCTGCCCCGAGTGCTTCGCTCGCAACGCCGAACAGAGCCGCTTCTGTGTGGCCTGCGGGGTCGCCTTCGCGCCACAGCCCCTCCCGGTGGAGGGCCGCGAGCTGCCCTGCCCGGCCTGCGAGTCCCGGATGCCGCCGAGCCAGGTCGCGGGCATCGCGGTGAACGAGTGTCCGGGCTGCCACGGGCTCTGGGTGGCAGGCGATCACTTCGACGCGCTCGTGCGGCGAGCCGCCCAGGCGCGCGAGCAGCGCGCCGCGACCGCCGACGCGCCGCGCGTGAAGCGCGGCAACCCCTTCCATCAGGACCTGCACTACCGCCGCTGCCCCGAGTGCGACCAGTTCATGCTGCGCACCAACTACAAGCGCTCGTCGGGTGTGATCCTGGATGAGTGTCATAAACACGGCACCTGGCTCGACGCCGACGAGCTCGAGCAGGTCGCAGGCTTCATCCTGTCGGGCGGACGCACCTCGCCGGCGCTCGAGGCCGAGCACGAGGCCGCCCAGCGCGAGGCGGGGGCGGCGTTCGCGCGCGCGCGAGTCGAGACGCAGCGGGTCGAGTTCCGCCGGGGTCGCGATCGCCGCGGCGGCGGCCTGCTGGAACTCTTGTTCGACATCTTCGAGTAACGGGGGGCGATCGGCATGGGATTCATGGACAAGCTGCGGGCCGAGCTCGTCGACATCATCGAATGGGTCGACGACAGCCGACACACTCTCGTGTGGCGCTTCCCGCGCTACCACAACCAGATCAAGTACGGCGCCCAGCTGATCGTGCGCCCCTGCCAGATGGCGGTGTTCGTCCACCAGGGCC
>Ga0184637_10001209_pt1 | contig 17907 bp, 14 predicted proteins | sample PLM3_127_b2_FD_133143 | JGI IMG/M metagenome (GOLD analysis project Ga0184637, IMG submission 133143) | Groundwater sediment microbial communities from an aquifer in East River, Colorado, USA - PLM3_127_b2 | ecosystem: Environmental > Terrestrial > Soil > Riparian zone | place: USA: East River...
AGCGGCCGCGAGGAACGTCTCGAGCCGCTCGCGGACGACCTGATGGAGGAGCGTCTTCTCGGGCTCCCGCCGCCGGTATCCGCTCAGGGGCGCGCACGCCGCGCCAGCGTGGCGCTCCCAGGTAATCGTGGGGCGTGAGGGATGCGGTGTTCGTGGCCGCGCCAAGCGGCCCTAGCTACCGCATGACCGAACGCCAGATGCGACGCCGCCCGGCGGCCCTGAGTGGACCGGCGTGAGCCTGGGTACGCCCAGACCGATCCGGTTTGCAGCCACCCGCGGTCGCTTCCGGGCCTGTCAGCCCCCCCGGCTACACTGCGCGCGCCCGCCGGGTCTCCTGCCCGACGGCCGCGTCTCATGGCCGAGCTTCAGAACGAGTTCTCCTGGTCCAAGTCCCGGCACGAGAAGTTCGCCGGGTGCCGCCGCGCGTACTTCTACGCCTACTACGGCAGCTGGGGCGGCTGGGAGGCGGCGCAGGGGAGCGAGGTCCGCGAGCTCTACGTCCTGAAGAAGCTCTCGTCGCGCTGGCAATGGGCGGGCTCGGTGGTCCACGCGGCGCTGAAGCAGGTGCTGGCGCGCGCGCGGGTTACGGGCGACGTCGTCCCGCTCGAGAAGGTGCTCGAGCGGACCCGGGCGCGGGCGAGGGCCGAGTGGGCGTCGTCGCGCGAGAAGAGCTACTGGCGCGAGGCCTCGCGGATCGTGGGGCTCGTCGAGCACGAGTACGGCGAGGCGGTCGCGGCGGAGGACTGGAAGAAGCTCTACGAGACCGTGATCGACGGCTCGCTCCGGGCGTTCTACGCGAGCCCCACGCTCGAGGAGATCCGCCGCACGCCGCGCGAGCGCTGGCTCACGGTGGACGAGCTCGACGCATGGGAGTTCGAGGGGACCAAGATCTGGGTCGCCATCGACTTCGCCTACCGCGACGCCGACGGCCGGGTGCACGTCCTCGACTGGAAGACCGGCAAGGAGCACGGCGTCGACCACGTGCAGGTGGGGATCTACGCGCTGTACGCCCGGAAGAAGTGGGGCATCGCGCTCGACGGCGTGGTGGGCGGGCTCGTCTACCTCGCGCCGAACGACACCTCGGCGGGCGGCGAGCGGGTGGACGTGGCGGCCGACGCGACGGCGCTCGACGCCTGCCAGGCGCAGATGAGGAGCTCGATCGCCGGCATGAAGGCGCTCCTCGCCGATCCCGAGCGGAACGTCGCCGCGCCCGAGCGGTTCCCGCAGCTCGCGGAGCGCGAGCCCTGCCGCCGCTGCCCGTTCCGTCGCCCCTGCGGGCGGCTCTAGCGGCGCGCCGCGTCGTGGGGGCGCGGCGCGCCGGCTGTGGGCGTGCGCCCACCTCTCCCTTCCTCTCCTGACGCACTGCGGGTGGACCCAGTCGGCGCGCGCGCGCTAGCCTCGCTCGTCGCCCGGGGGTGCACCGTGCTCGTCCGTCTCCTCTCAGCAGTGCTCGCCGTGGTGGTCGCGCTGCCCGGGATCGCGCGCGCGGCCCCCGCGACCGTGAAGGTCTTCGAGGCGCCGGCGCGGAGCGCGCCGCGGGCGGACGCGCCGGTCGTGCACGTCTTCGCGGAGGGGGCGGTGGTCTCCGTCGCGGAGCGGCCCGACGCCGGCTGGCGCAAGGTCCGGCTCCCCGACGGCGGCGTCGCGTGGGTCGACGACGGGGCGCTGTGGCTCACCGAGGCGCCGGCGGCGCGCGCGGCGCCGAGGGTGCTCGCCGCGAGCGCGCCCGCAGGCGCGGTCCTGGCGCTCCCCGCGGTGGGCGACGCCGGGCAGGGCGAGGCCGACCTCCGCGGCCGCATCTACGTGAAGGACCTCGACCACCTCGCCGAGCTCGTCCGCGCCGATCCCGACGTGGGGCCCCAGGCGCGGCGGCTCGAGCAGCGCCGGCGGGCCGCGATGACGGCCGGCGTGGTGGGCTTCGGCGCCTCGATCGCGCTGCTCGTGACCGGGTTCGTCCGGATGAACCGCGCGTTCGATCGCGCCATCGACAGCCCCGACGACCAGACCCCCGGGAACGACGGGATCGGGCTCGTGCTCGGCGGCCTCGGCACGAGCGCGGCGACCCCGCTCCTCATGTGGGCGATCGCCCCGAAGCGCCACGACCTGCTCGACGTGATCAACACCTGGAACGCGCGCCATCCTGCCGAGCCGTTCGAGCTCCGCTGGGCGTCGATGCACCACGGCGGTCGCCGCTAGCGGTCCGGAAAGCGCCACCCCATGTGCCGCGCCGCGAGGCGCGCGCCCCCGAGCAGCGGGACGCGCACGGCGCGACCGGGCCGGAAGCCGAGGCGGGCGTAATACGAGACCGCGCTCGCGGCCGCGACGGCGCGGAGGCCGCGCGCTCCCCGCCGGCGCGCGAGGTGGGCGGCGGCGGCGACGAGCGCGGCGCCGATCCCCCGGCGCGCGGCGGACGGACGGACGAACAGCGCGGTGAGCTCGTCGCCGCGGAGCGCGGCGTAGCCGAGGCGCCGGCCGTTCCGCTCGGCGACGAGGTAGGTCTCGCCGCCCGGCCCCATCGCCCAGCGGTGGTAGAGCGCGGGGAGCGAGGACCAGGCCGCGATCGCGTCCGCCGGGTGCGCGCGCGCGGGCAGCGCGCGGATCGCGCCGCGCATGATCGCGGCCAGGGCCGCGGCGTCCGACGGGAACGCCCTGCGGATGGTGAGGGGAGCGCTCGCGCGGGGCACGGTCGGGGTCGGGGTCGGGGTCGGGGTCGGGGTCGCGGTCGCGGTCGCGGTCGGGGTCGGGGTCGCGGTCGGGGTCGCGGTCGGGGTCGCGGTCGCCATCAGGAGCGCCGTCGCCCCCTCCCTCACTTCTGGTCCTTCTCCACCAGCCCGTACCGCGCGAGCTTCTCGTAGAGCGTCGACCGGTGCAGCCCGGCGAGCTCGGCCGCCTTGCCGACGCTCCCGCCCGCCTCGCGCAGGAGGTCCTCGAGGTACTTCCGCTCCCACGCGTCGCGCGCCCGCCGGTAGCGTCCCTCCGCGCCGCCGCCCGCCGAGGCCTCGGCGGCGGCCGCGGCGAGCTCGGGTGGCAGGTCGGCGAGCGTGATCTGGTCGCCGCGCGCGAGCAGGAGGCCGCGCTCGAGCGCGTGCTCGAGCTCGCGGATGTTCCCCGGCCAGGGGTGGTCGAGGAGCGCCCGCATCGCCTCGGCGTCCGGCTTGAGCTGCGGCCGCCCCAGCCGCAGGGCGTGCTTCGCGACGAGGTGGTCCACGAGGAGCGGGATGTCCTCGCGCCGCTCGCGCAGCGGCGGCAGCCGCAGCGGCACGACGCGGAGCCGGAACCACAGGTCTTCGCGGAACTTCCCCTCCTTCACGTTCCGGGCGAGATCCTCGTTGGTCGCCGCCACGACCCGCACGTTCGCCTTGCGCGGCTTGCGCGAGCCGACCGGGATGTACTCCCCGTCCTGCAGCACGCGGAGGAGCTTGGGCTGGAGGGCGGGGGGCAGGAGGCCGAGCTCGTCGAGGAAGAGCGTCCCGCCCTCCGCCTCCGCGAAGAAGCCGTCGCGCGCCTGGTCCGCGCCGGTGAATGCGCCCTTCTCGTGGCCGAAGAGCTCGGCCTCGGCGAGGTTCTCCGGGATGGCGCTCATGTTGAGCGCCACGTACGGCCCCGCCGCCCGCGACGACAGCGCGTGCGCCGCGCGCGCGAGCAGGTCCTTGCCGGTGCCGGACTCGCCCTCGATCAGGATCGGCACGTCGGAGGGGGCGATCCGCTCGAGCATCGCCACGAGGTCCTTCATCGGTTGCGACCGGCCGACCACGTTCTGGACGCTGAACGCCCCGGAGAGCGCGGACCGGAGCTTCACGTTCTCGCGCTTGATCCGCGCGTGCTCGACCGCGCGCGCGACCACGATCTCGAGCTCCTCCGGCTCGAACGGCTTCTTCAGGTAGTCGAAGGCGCCCGCCTTCATCGCCTCCACGGCGGTCTCGACGGTGGCGAAGGCGGTGACGAGGATGACCGGGATCTCCGGCACCTTCACCTTGAAGCGGCGCAGCCCCTCGAGCCCGTCCATGCCCGGCATGCGCAGGTCGGTGACGATGCAGTCGAGCTCGGCGCGCTCCACGGCGGGCAGCGCCTCGGCGATCGAGCCGAAGTCGTAGACGTCGTACGAGCGCGCCAGCGTGCGCTTCATCATCGCGCGCGCCGAGTCGAGGTCGTCGATCACCATCAGCTTCGGCTTCATCGGTCTCCCCGCGATTCCCGCTCACGTCCCGCCGCTCGCCCCGAGCGGAGCCCGGCCGCGCAGCGACCGCCGCCCTCGTTTACCCCGCCGCGCCCCAGTCCGCCCCGCGGGCGGGCGCGGGGGCCTCGACCGGGGCCGCCGGCAGCCGGATCCGGAACGCCGCGCCCTCGCCGGGCTCGCTCTCGACGGTGACCGTGCCGCCGTGCGCCTCGGCCGCCTGCCGCACGATCGCGAGGCCGAGCCCCGTGCCGCTCGCCTTCGTGGTGAAGAACGGGTCGAACACCCGGGCCGCCAGCTCCGGCGCGAGCCCCGGCCCGGTGTCGCGGATCTCGACGACGACCGCGTCCCCGTCGAGTCGCGCGCGCGCGAGCAGCGTGCCGCCGCCCTGCTCGCCCATCGCCTGGACGGCGTTGACGCACAGGTTCAGGAACGCCTGCCGGAGCAGCTCCGCGTCGGCGACGACGTCGGGGAGCCCGGGCTCCACCTCGAGGCTCCGCTCCACCTTCGCCTGCGCGGCGGCGGGCCCGACCACCTCGACCGCCTCGCGGAGGATGGGCTCGACCGGCTGGGCGTGCGGATGGACGGTGCGCGCCCGCGCGAACACGAGGAACCGCTCGATGAGCGCCGCGGCGCGGGTGACCTCGCGCCGGATCGCGTCGACGTCCCCCTTCACCGCCTCCGCCTCGGGCGGCAGCTCGCGCGCCGCCACCGACGCGAAGCCGCGGATCACGTTGAGCGAGTTGCCGATCTCGTGCGCGAACCCGGCCGCGATGCCGCCGAGGGTCGCGAGGCGGTCGGCGCGGAGCACCTCGCGCGTCTTCTGCTCGACGCGGTCCTCCAGCTCTCCGATGAGGCGGGCGTTCTCGCGCCGCCGCTCCTCGAGGCGCGACGACATGTGGTTGAACGCGTGCACGAGGTCGGCGAGCTCGCGGTCCTCCGGCTCCGGCAGCTGCACGCCGCGCTCCTCCGCGAGCGACTCGGCGGCGGTGGCGAGCTGCACGAGCGGCCGGGTGACCTGGCGGATGAAGATCGCCGCGAGCACGTGCCCGAGGAAGATCCAGAACGCCGCCACCACGCTCGCGCCCCAGGCGAGGTTGCGCGCGTTGCCGATCACCTCCTCGTGGGTGAACTCGACGCGCACGGCGCCGACCACCTGCCCGCTGCGGAGGATCGGCGCGGAGGCGACGAGCCCCTGCGGCTTCACGAGCCGGGCGACCGCGAGGAGCGGCCAGTCGGGCGGCTGGAACTCCGTCGGCGGCACGCCCTCGGGGCAGGGCTCGCCGGTGCGCGACTGGCACGCGAGCACCTTGCCGGCCTGGTCGACCATCCACGCGCGGTCGAGGGGCGCCGTGGCCATGAGCCGGTCGAGCACCGCCGGGAGCGCCTTCTCGCCGCCCGGATCGAGCCCGCCCGGGCGCACCCAATGGGCCGCCGCCGTCGAGGCCGTCGAGGCGATCGCGACACCCTCGCGCAGGAGCAGCTCCTGGCCGCGCGAGACCTCGCGCCACAGCGCCACCGCCGTCACGCCGGTCATCGCGAAGATGATGACGCCGGCGATGAGGACGAACAGCTTGAGCCGCAGCGTCACGGTCGCTCACCTCCCGGCGGCGACCCCTCCGCGCCGCGGGCGCCGGGCGCCGGTCCGGGGACCGCCGGCCAGGGGGGCGTCGCGACGCCCGCGAACCCGTGGCAGGCGCCGCAGGCCTTCCCCTTCGCGTGCTCCGCCGCGCGCGGGTGGCACCCGCCGCAGCGCGAGGGGTCGGCGACCCAGACGTGCGGCCGGTGGCAGTCGAGGCAGAGCCCGTGGCCACGCGACGCGTGGAGGCCGCCCTTGCGCAGGTCCTCGGGCCGGTGGCAGGCGCTGCACGGCGCGAGCGCCTCGGCGGCCGGGCGGTGCGGCCGATGGCACGACGAGCAGTCCATCTTCATGGGCGCGGCGTCCGCGTCCATCGGCGCCTGGACGCCGCGCGCGGCGTGGCAGCGGAGGCAGTCGCGGCGCGTGGGGCGCAGCCGCTCGCCGTCGCCGATGAAGGTATGGCAGGCGAAGCAGTGGAGCGACTCCATGCCATGCACGCCGACGGCGTGGCCCGGATGGCAGGAGCCGCACGCCGCGGCGACGGGGGCGAACCCGTGCATGCTCGCGGCGTGGCACGAGACGCAGGCGATCTTCCGCTCCTGCCAGTGGACGCGGTGCCCCGGCGAGCGGACCACCTCGCGCCAGCGCGGGTCGTGGGAGAAGTGGCACTCGGCGCAGGCGCCGATCACCACCTCGGCGTGCTTGCCCTTCGGGCGCCCGCCCGCCACGAAGGCGCGGAGCATCGCGACGCCCTCCTCCGGCCGGGAGTGGTGGCAGCGCTGGCAGGCGACGCTGCGGTGGCTGCCCTCGGCCCACAGGCCGAACTCCGGGCTCGCGCGGTGGCAGGCGAGGCAGAGGCGCGGATCCTCGTCGACGTAGTGCCGCACCCGCTGGAACGCGAGCACGGCCACCGCGGCGGAGAGCGCCACGGCGCCGACGAGGGTCGCCTTCGCGGAGCGTGAGAGCGCCATGCGGGGCGCAGATCATAGCGCGTCCCGCGTCCAGAGGCGGACGCGGGACGCGGGACGGCTCGAGGAGGCGACTGCTGCGACGCGGCGACGGCTGCGTGGACGGCGACGGCGTGCGACGACGGCGACTGCCGCGAGCGGCTACTTCTCCGCGTCCGACTTCATGCGGTCGTACTCGAGCGGATGCTCGTGCTTCATCATCTCCACGCTGATGCGCCCGTTCAGCCACGCCCAGTTCATCGGGAAGATCGAGGGCTTCAGGTGGACGTTGTAGAAGTGGACCACGAACAGGAAGAGGATCGCGAGCGTCGCCTCCTCGCCGTGCACGATGAGGGCCGAGGTGATGAGCCACGACGGGGCCCAGCTCGCGAAGAACGCCGGGAACCAGAAGATGAACCCGGTGCCGACCATCATCACGATGCCCCAGAACACCGCCCAGTAGTCGAACTTCTCGAGGTACATGAACCGGTCGAAGCGGGGCCGCTCCTTCTTGAGCCCGAGCATGAAGAGGATGTTGTCCTTCATGTCCATCGCGTCCTTCGGCCCCGGGAGCATCGACATCGGGAGCGCCTTCTTCGACGCGAGGAACGTCAGGTAGAAGAGGTGGTAGGCGGACGAGATGATGATGAGGACGGCGCCGACGCGGTGCCAGAGCGCCGCGCCCTCCGCCCCGCCGAAGAGGCCGAGGAACGCCTGCGAGTAGGGCGCCGCGTCCTGGCCCCCGATCACCGGCGCGTCGCCGAAGGTGCCGGCGCCGCGCAGCGGCCAGCCGGTGATGCCGAGCAGGATGACGCCGGCGAGCATGAACCAGTGCTGGATCCGCTGGTGGATGTCGAAGCGGACCACCGTCTTCACCGCGTCGGCCGCGTCGCCGTGGCCCGCCTTCCGCGAGAAGCGCAGGCGCAGCTCGTAGACGAAGTCGATGAGGACGTGGAAGGCGAAGAAGAGCAGCGTGAAGGTGGTGAGGTAGGAGAAGACGACGTGCACGACGTGGGGCACGACGTGCCCGCCCGTCTCGTGCGGCGGCTTGTGCGCGATGAGCGAGGCGAAGCTGTCGTTCGAGCCGGCGTGGCAGCGGGCGCAGGCCTGGGCCCGGTTCGCGGTGCTCACCGCGGAGGCGGGGTCGGTCTTCGCGACGATGGCGTGCGTCCCGCCCTGCTCCGGCGGCGCCGCGTGGCAGCTCGTGCACGACGGGGCGAACTCGCTGCCCACGCGGACGAGCCGGCCGTGGATCGAGTCGTGGTAGGTGACGGCCGCCTCGGGGTTGAGCCCGGCGGCCTTGGTGAACGCCTCGTCGCCGTGGCAGGCCTCGCAGCGGCCCGCCATCTCCCGGCGATCGGCCGGGACGGCGGTGCGGGGGTTCGGCGTCGGCGCATAGGGCGCGAGCTTCGTCACCGCGTGGATCGCGCCGTGGCACGAGGCGCAGGTCGGGCCGGACACCTTCGTGTCCTCGCGCAGCCACTTGCCGTGGATCGACTTCGAGAAGAACACCTCGGCCTGCTCGGCGTGGCAGGTCGCGCAGGCGAGGTAGGCGCGGGGCGCGCTGACGGAGCGCTTCGTCTCGCCCTCGCCCCAGCTGCCCTTCACGAGCCGGTCGACGGTGGCCTGCTCGGCGGGCGCGAGCGCCGGCAGCTCGCCGCCCATGGCGTGCTCCGGCGTGTAGCCCTGGTGGCAGTCGGTGCAGCCGACGCCGTTCTCGGCGTGGACCGACTTCCCGAAGAGGTCCGCCTTCACCTCGGGGCCGTCGCCGCCGGGGGCGTGGCACTCGAGGCAGGCGTCGCTTCCGGCAGGGAGCTTCGGAGCTTCGGAACCTTGGGCGTACGCGATGGGCGCCGCGAGGAGCAGCGTGGCGAAGATGAACGATCTCATGGTCGGGGCGGGCCCTGTGCAACCGATGTGCCCATGTGTCCGGGCGCGGTGCCTGATCAAGTGCCGGGATTCACAGGGTTAATGCCTGACCCTGCGAGAATCTCCGGGGACGCGGCCGGGACGGGGCCGCACCGTTTGCGCGAAGACTTTTTCGGCTCGAAGACACTGCGCGCCGGCGCGCACCTGGCACGAAGGACGGCGCGAGCCCGGGGTCGCCCCCGGGCCCGCAGCGCAGCTCCAGCTCGCCTGACCGGGCGCGTTACTCCTTCGCGACCGGAACCGCCTCCGGCTTGCGGAGGGCGAGGTGGCTGACGGCGCCGACCGCGGAGCCGATGACGCCGCCGGTGACCGCGAAGAGCGAGCCGACGCCGACGATGCCGAGGATCGAGCCGAAGGAGATGAGCGCTTTCACGAGGAAGGTCTGGGGCAGCGGCGTGCCGAACAGGCCGCCCGCGAGGAGGACGCCGGCGTACCCGCCGTAGAGGGCCGAGGGGATGGCGGCGACGAGGCCAAAGGCGACGAGGGCGAGGATGGCACCGACGACGGCGGGGGTCTTCTTCTGCATGGCTTCCTCCGGTGGAGCTGCGTTCGAGGTCTCCGGGTGCCTCCCGCCTTCTTGCGGCGCGCATCCCGTGACCGACCCCAAGTGCAGCCGCGGAGCCAGCTCTCGCCGCTCGTCATTCCGGGGCCTTACGCTCGCCCGGCGTCGGGATCCGCCGACACGGCGCCGGGCGCGCGCGACAACCCCGTAGCCGCGCCGGGTCAGGGGCGGGCGCGCAGCCAGAGGTAGCCCGTCACCGCGAGCGCGTGCGCCGCCGCGGACTGGAGCCAGACCGTGGCGAGCGCGGGGATGGGGCCGACGATCACCGTCCAGATCGCCATGCCCCCCGCGACGAGCGCGAGGCTCCGGTGGACGCGCGCGCCGACCGCCTCGCCGCCCGCGGCGGCGTCGGCGGCGCCGGCGAGGGCCGGCATCGTGATCACCGCGACGAAGGTCGCGACGAAGAAGCCGAACCCGAGCATCACCACGTCCGCGTCCGGCACGAGCGCGGAGAGGAACCCGGCGGCCGAGAAGGCGGCGAGCGGAGGCAGGCCCGCGAGGAGCGCCCCGACCGCTGCGCCGAGCGCCACGCGCAGCACGCGGCGCCGCGGGTGACCGCGGGTCGCGAGGGTCCAGGCGAGCGGGAAGAACGCGAGGACGCCGAAGAGGGCGGCGCGCGTCGGGCTCGCCTGGAACGGGCCGGCGAGGCGCGGTCCCGAGGTGGCCCCCTGCGCCGCGAGGACGGCGGCGGGATCGCGCTCCACCGCGGCGAGCGACGCCTCGCATTCCGCGGGCGCGCGCCGGCCGAAGCAGAGGGTCAGCGTCGCGTCGCGGCGGGGGGCGCAGGCGGCGCGGCCGTTCCCCGCCGCCAGGCACTCGGCGTAGGCGAGCCGGGCCCGCTCGTCGCGCGGCACGTCGGGCTCGGTGGACGCCGCGACGCCGACGGCGTACGCGGCGGCCACGGCGAGCCCCGCGAGCGCGTAGGCGATCGGCGAACCTTCGAGGGCGAGCCGGGGCACGAGGGGAGTGTAGACCGGACGCGGCGCCGACGCCGTGCTCGACCCTTCCGCGCGCCCGCGAGCGGCGTCAGGCGTGCGCGGTGACCTGGCGGAGGATGTCCAGCTCCTCGAGCGCCTTGCCGGCGCCGATCACCACGGAGCTGAGCGGGTCCTCGGCGAGGAAGACCGGCAGGCCGGTCTCCTCGCGCAGCAGCACGTCCAGGTTCTTGAGGAGCGCGCCGCCGCCGGCGAGCACGATGCCGCGATCGGCGATGTCGCCCGCGAGCTCCGGCGGCGTCCGCTCGAGCGTCACCTTCACCGCCTCGACGATCCCGTTGATGGGCTCGGAGAGCGCCTCGCGGATCTCGCTCGACGTCACGGTGAGCGTACGGGGCACGCCGGCGACGAGGTCGCGCCCCTTGATGTCCATCGTGAGCTCCTCCTCGGTCGGGTACGCGGTGCCGATGCCCATCTTGATGAGCTCGGCGGTGCGCTCGCCGATGAGGAGGTTGTACTTGCGCTTGACGTGCTGGATGATCGCCTCGTCCATCTTGTCGCCGGCGATGCGCACCGAGCGGCTGTAGACGATGCCGCCGAGCGAGATCACCGCGACGTCGGACGTGCCGCCGCCGATGTCGACGATCATGTTGCCGGAGGGCTCGGTGATGGGCAGCCCCGCGCCGATCGCCGCCGCCATCGGCTGCTCGATCAGGTAGACCTCGCGCGCGCCCGCGCTCTCCGCCGCCTCGCGCACCGCACGCTTCTCCACCTCGGTGATCCCCGAGGGGATGCCGATGATGATGCGCGGCTTCACGAAGCTCTTCCGGTTGTGCGCGGTCTGGATGAAGTACTTGAGCATCGCCGCCGTGACCTCGAAGTCGGCGATGACCCCGTCCTTCATCGGCCGGATGGCGACGATGTTCCCGGGCGTGCGCCCGAGCATCTCCTTCGCCTCCTTGCCCACCGCGAGGACCTTGCGGCCGCCTCGGGCGTCCTGCTGCACCGCCACGACGCTGGGCTCGTTCGAGACGATCCCCATGCCGCGGATGTAGATGAGGGTGTTCGCGGTCCCGAGGTCGATCGCGAGATCGCGCGACATGATGTTGTGAAGCCAGTTGAGCACGGCGGCGTCCGGTCTATCGCAGGGCGGGGTGGAGTGACAAGTTTTTCGGGGGGTTAGGGCGCGGTCGCGGTCTCGGCGCGCCTCGGGCCGAGGTGGCCCTCGAGCCACGCGAGCACAACATCGTAGAAGACCTTCGAATTCTTGGGGCGCTGGATCCAGTGTCCCTCGTCCGGGAAGATCACGAGCTTCGAGGAGACGCCCTGCCGCTGGAGCGCGGTGTAGGTCGCGTACGCCTGGTCGACCGTGCAGCGGTAGTCGAGTTCGCCGTGGGTGACGAGGGTCGGCGTCCGCATCTTCCCGGCGAGCCGGCTCGGCGACCAGCGCTCGTAGGCCTCCGGCCGCTCCCACGGCACCCCGCCCTGCTCCCACTCGGGAAACCAGAGCTCCTCCGTGGTGTAGTAGGCCATGCGCAGGTCGAAGAGCCCCGCGTGCGCGACGAGGCAGCGGAAGCGGGTGGTGTTGGCGTTGATCCAGTTCACCATGTAGCCGCCGTAGCTCGCGCCGGCCGCGCAGGTGCGGGCCCCGTCCACGGCGCCTGACTCGATCGCGGCATCCACCACCGCCAGCACGTCCTCGTACGGCTCGCCGCCCCAGCGCTCGCGCACGGCGTCGGTGTAGGCCTGGCCGTAGCCCGTCGAGCCGCGCGGGTTGGGCATCACCACCGCATACCCCTGCGAGGCGTACAGCAGGGCGTTCCAGCGGAACGTCCAGCCATCGACCCAGGCGCCCTGCGGGCCGCCGTGGACGAGGACGAGCCCGCGCAGCCGCTCCCCCGCCTTCGCGCCGGGCGGGAGCATCAGGTAGCCGTGCAGCGCCGTGCCGTCCTTCGCCTTCGCCGAGAGCTCGCGGACCGTCGGGCGGGGGAACCCGGCGAGCGCGTCGGCGGCGTACGCGGTGAGCGTGCGCCAGCGCAGCACCCCCGACTCCTTCGCGTCGTCCGCGAGCCGCGCGACCTCGGGCGCCGCGACGAGGGAGTCGACGAGCGCCACCACGCGCTCGCCGTCGGCGGAGTAGGCGGGCGACGTCACGTTGGCCGGGGAGCGGCCGGGCACCGTGCGGGCGGGCTCGGTCACCTTGCCGGTGCGGACGTCCACCTCGAGGAGGACGTGGACGCCGCCGCGGAGCGCGGTGAAGCGGAGCGCGCGGCCGCCCTTCGCCCAGTTCAGGTCGCCGGCCGACAGGTCGAGCGCCGGCGCCACCTCGCGCGCGCCGGAGCCGTCGGGCGCGGCGACCATGATGCGCAGCCGGTCGGCCTCGTAGCCCGCGCGCGCCATGGAGAGCCACGCGAGCTGCCGGCCGTCGGGGGACGGGCGCGGGAGGCCGTCCCAGCCCGCACCGGTGGTGATCCGGCGCGCCTCGCCGCCCGCGAGCGGCACCGCGTAGACGTCCCCGTTCGTGGAGATCGCCTCGACCGGATCCGAGACGGCCACGAAGTAGACGGTCCGCCCGTCGGGCGAGACCGCGACGTCGTCGATGGCGCCGCGATGGTAGGGAGGCACGTCGCGGTCGCCCGGCGTGAGGTCCACCACGGGTCCGCCGTCGAGCGGGACCTTGAGCAGGTGCGAGCGCACCCGCTCGCGCCACTCGGTCCAGTGCCGGTACAGGAGCCGCGTGGTCGAGCGCGGCTTCCCCTTCGGCTCCGCCTCGATCCGCGCGGTGCACGCCGCGTCCACACCGCACTCGGGGTAGACGTCGCTCGTCGCGAGGAGCGCCCGCCCGTCCGGCGTCCAGAGGAGGTCGTTCACGCCGGTGGCGAGCGCGGTCGCCTGCGCCGCCTCGCCGCCGGCCGCGAGGTCGAGCACGAACGCCTGGGGGGTCCCGGCGCGATCCGAGACGAAGGCGATCCGCTTGCCGTCCGGGGCGAAGCGCGGGGAGGAGACGCGCTCCTCCCGGCTCGTGAGCTTGCGCGGCGCGCCGCCGTCCCAGAGGTACAGCGCGGAGAGCAGCTTCTCGCCGCCCTGGACCGGCCGCGCGACGGTGTAGGCGACGCGCTTGCCGTCGGGCGAGATGGCGGGGCTCGCCACGCGCGGCAGGGCGACGAGGTCGTCGGGGCCGAACGGACGCGGCGCGAGGAGCGCCAGCGCGAGGAGGGCCGAGGTGAGCATGGGGCGACCTTCTACCACGCGCCGCCACCCCACGCGCCGTCACGCCCGGCGCCTCCGCGGTGCGGGGCTACCGGACGCGAGCCGTCGCGCGCTACGCTCGCGCCGGATGGCGAAGAAGAGGGCCGCCAAGGCCCGCGTGCCCTGCCCGAAGTGCGGTTACCTCGCCGAGCCGTCCGCGGGGGACCTCAACTTCTGCCCCGCCTGCGGCGCCGGCCTGCGCGCCGGCCCCCGCGCGGCGGCCGACGAGGGCGGGAACGAGTCCCTCCTCGGCCAGGTGATCGCCGACCGGTACCGGCTCATCGCGCTCGTCGGCGAGGGCGGCATGGGCGCGGTCTACAAGGCCGAGCACGTCCGGATGGGCAAGGCGCTCGCCCTGAAGCTGTTGCGCGGCGACTTCGCCCGCGAGCCGGGGGCGGTCGAGCGGTTCCGCGCGGAGGCGCAGATCGTCTCCCGCCTGTCGCACCCCCACACCATCGGAGTCTTCGACTTCGGCGAGATCGGCGCGGGCGACGGCTTCTACCTCGCCATGGAGTACGTGCCGGGTAAGGACCTCGCCGCGCTCCTGCGCGAGTCCCGCCGGATCCCCGAGGCGCGCGCCATCGGGATCGGGCAGCAGATCCTCGGCTCGCTCGCCGAGGCGCACGACGCCGGCGTCGTGCACCGCGACATGAAGCCCGCCAACGTGATGCTCCTCGAGACCCGGGGCGGCGAGGACTTCGTGAAGGTCCTCGACTTCGGCATCGCCAAGCTGCGCGACGACGCGGCCGCGACCACCACCAGCGCGGGCGCCATCGTGGGGACCCCGAGCTACCTCGCGCCCGAGCAGGCGCGCGGGGAGGGCGTGGACGCGCGCGCCGATCTGTACGCGGTGGGCTGCCTCCTCTACGAGCTCGTCGCGGGCCGGCCGCCGTTCGTGGCGCCGAGCCCGATGGCGGTCGTCGCCGCGCACCTGAACCAGGCCCCGCTGCCGCTCGGTGAGGTCGCGCCCGGGGTGACGCGCCGGTTCGCCGAGGTCGTCCACCGCGCCATGGAGAAGCGGGCCGACGCGCGCTTCCCCTCCGCGGACGCGATGCGCACGGCGCTCCTCGCGGCCGGCGAGCGGGGCGGGGGCGCCCGCCTCGCTCGCGCGCCCGTCGCGGCGGTGACCGGCGACCTCGAGATCGCGAGCCGCGACGACTTCCGTGAGCTCGACCGCTCCGCCCTCCGCCGCGGGCCGCGCCTCGCCCCGCTCGCGGTCCTGCTCCTGCTCGCCGCCGGCGCCGCCGGCGTCTGGCGCTGGCAGGCACTCTACGGGCTCGTCGCGACGCGCTGGCCCGAGGTCGCCGCGGCGGTGCCCGCCGCGCTCCGCCCGAGCGACCGCTACGACGGCGTCGAGCACGAGCCGAACGGCGTGCCGGCCCGCGCCAACCCGCTCCCCATCCCGGCGGGCCCGGACGGCCGCGCGGCGGCGGGCGTCGCGGTGGTGCGCGGCTTCGTCGGCGCGAAGGTGGACGAGGCGCAGGGCGACGTGGACCTCTACCGCATCGAGCTGCCGCCCGCGCTCCCCGGCCTCGTGCTCACCGCCGAGTGGCGCGGCGAGACGGCGGAGGGGATCCGCGGGCTCGACGTCACGCTCGCCCTCAACCGCGTGCGCCCCGGGGACGAGCAGGGCCCCGCGCCGCTGGTCGCGGCGGTGAACCGCGGCGGACCGGGCGCGCCCGAGCGGCTCGCCGCGGCGGTCGAGCCCGGCACCTACTACCTCGCCGTCCGCGAGCAGCACGACCCGGCGACGGGTCCGGTCGAGAAGCCGAGCGATGCCTACGTCCTCACCGTGAGGCTCGGCGAGCGCGGGGCGGGCGAGGAGCTCGAGCCGAACGACGCGCCCGATCGCGCCGCGATCGGTCACGAGCGCTTCGATGGCTGGCGGGCGGTGGCAGAGCGGAACCCGCTCTCCGAGGGCGCGCCGCTGCGCGCCGACGGTGCGACCGACGATCCGGACGTCTTCGCGGTGCCGCGCGGCGCCGGGGCGAGCCCGGGCGCGGTGCTGCTCGTCCCCGCGCCAGGCCTCTCGCTCGAGGCGCGGCTCTGGACCCCGGACGCGGAGGACCTCGGACCGCCGCTCCCGGTCGACCGCGTCCGCTTCGCGCCGGTCGCGGAGGCCGCCGCCGGCGAGGTGCTGGTCGTCCCGCTCACCGAGCCCTCCCAGGAGGACGCGCCGCTCCTCCTGCAGGTGCGCGGCCTCGATGGCGCGGGGACGTACGTGGCGCTGGCGGTCGGCGAGGCGCCCGCCTCGGGCGAGGCCGCGCTCGCGCTGTTCCGGGAGCTCGCCGGCGCGCGGCGCACCGGGGCGGCGCTCGAGCTCGCCGCGGCGTTCGCGTCCGCCGCGAGCCCCGCCCTGCCGGCGCGCACCCGGCTCCTCCTGTCCGCCGGCGAGCTCGCGGAGGCGGCCGCGCCGGGCCTCGCCCCGGAGGCGCTCGCCGCCTTCGGCCGCGCCGGGGCGCTGCTCGGCGAGCCCGTGCTCGCGCGCGACGGCGACCGGGTCGCGTACCGGGGCGCCTTCGAGGCGCGCGTCGCGGGCAGCGGGCCCGAGGCGGACCAGGCCGCGCTGCGCCGCGTGCGGCTCGAGCCGCCCTGCGCCCCCGTCGAGGTGGCCGCGCGTGCGGCCGCGTTCCTCGCGCGCACGCCCGCCCCGGCGCCGGGGCTCGTCCTCGCCGCCCGCGGCTGGCGGGCGCGGGCGCTCGAGGAGGCCTTCTGGGCGGGCGGCGGGACCGACGCCGCGGCCAAGGCGGCCGCGATCGAGGCGTGGCGCGCGGTCGAGGCGACGGAGGGCGCGGGCGCGCTCGCCGCCCTCGAGGCCTCCTCGCGCGCCGCCGCGCTCGGCGCGCCGGTCCCATCGCGCGCTGACGCGGGCCAGCTCTGTCCGCTCCCCGCCGAGTAGCGCTCGGCCGCGGGACCCGCGGTCTTCTCCAGGAACGGTGCGCGACGCGGGCCCCGTCGGCGGCGCGGGAAGCCTTGTGGGAGAACCGACCGGTTGCGCCGGCGGCACGCCGTGCGAGCCCTTCACGCCTGGGGAAACCCGCGGAACCGCGAGGCTTCCTGGAGCCCGGCGCGGGCGGTTCGAGACCGCTGAATGGAGCGCGCTCCGGCCCCGTCGCCGGAGCATGAACGCGACCACGACGACGACGCGGCAGGCCCGGGCGCTCCTCCTCGAGAACGACCTCACGACGCTCCACGCGCTCGCCACCACCCTCGAGGCGCGCGGCCTCGAGGTGCGCGCGGCCACCGACGGCCAGACCGGCACCGAGCTCCTCCTCGACGAGCTCCTCGGCCTCGACGTGCTCGTCGTCGACCTCGACCTCCCCGGTCGCGACGGCGCGGCGATGCTCGAGCTCGTCCGCCGCGCGGGCGGCGAGCGGGACCTCGCGGTCGTCGTCCTCGCCACGCTCGCGGGGCACGGGCTGCGCGCCCGGCTCGCGGCGCTCGGCGCGGACGCGGTGGTGGATCCGGCCGAGGGTCCCGCGGCCGTCGCCCGGGTGATCGAGCGCGTCCTCGCGCGCCGCGACGCGGCGGCCGCCGGGCTGGAAGGGGTCGGGGCGCGGATGGTGGACGGGCTCCGCGAGCTCGCCCTGGCGCTGACGCTGGAGCCGTCGCTCGCAGCGGCGTAGCGGCCGCCCTCGCCCTCGCCCTCGCCCCCGACCTCGCCCTCGACCTCGCCCTCGACCGCCAGAAGACGTAAAGGGCCGGCCCCTCGCGGAGCCGGCCCTCTTCGTTCGATCGAGCGGAGAGCCGCGCCTAGGCGGCCTCGACCTTCACCTTCGCCTTGCCGACCACCTCGGAGTGCAGCTTCACCGGCACCTCGAAGTCGCCCGTCGTCTTGATGGGCTCGGCGAGGTCGATCGACCGGCGGTCGATCTGGAGGCCGCGCGCGGCGAGCGCCTCGGCGACGTCCATGGCGGTGACCGAGCCGTACAGCTTGTCCTGCTCGCCCACCTTGCGCTTCAGGGTGACCGGCGTCTCGGCGAGCCGCTTCGCGACGGCCTGCGCGCTGGCCTTCATCTTCGCGGCCTTGGCGGACGCGATGGCCTTCTGGTGCTCGAGCTCGCGGACGTTCTTCGGGTTCGCGAGCACGGCGAGGCCGCGCGGGAGGAGGAAGTTGCGCCCGTAGCCGGGCTTCACGTCCACCACCTCGCCGCCCTTGCCGAGGTTCTCCACTTCTTCACGGAGGATGAGCTTCATGGCCGGCTCCTCTACATCTGCCCGACGGTGTAGGGCAGGATCGCGAGCATCCGGGCGCGCTTCACGCCGGTGGCGACCTCGCGCTGGTGCTTCGCGCAGTTCCCGCTGATCCGTCGCGGGATGATCTTGCCGCGCTCGGTGAGGAAGTACTTGAGCTGCCCCTGGTCCTTGTAGTCGACCTTGAGCTCCTTGTCGGCGCAGAAGCGGCACACCTTCCGCCGGCCGAAGCCGCGGCCGCGGCCGCCCTCCTCGCCGCCCCGCTCGTCGCGCTCGCCGCGCTCGCCCCGGTCGCCGCCGCGGCCGAAGCCCCCGCCGCCGCCACCGTAGCCGCCGCC
>Ga0184637_10001210_pt1 | contig 17906 bp, 16 predicted proteins | sample PLM3_127_b2_FD_133143 | JGI IMG/M metagenome (GOLD analysis project Ga0184637, IMG submission 133143) | Groundwater sediment microbial communities from an aquifer in East River, Colorado, USA - PLM3_127_b2 | ecosystem: Environmental > Terrestrial > Soil > Riparian zone | place: USA: East River...
AAGCAGGGGCACCTCGCGGAGGTGATGGCGCGGGTGGCCGCCGCGAACGTGGCCGCGGCGGCGGCGGGGAGGCCGGAGCGCGAGAGCTACCTGCCCCACGTCGCCATCACGTGCCTGCTCGACATGGGGAACGGCGCGGCCTTCGTGCACCGGGACGCCGGGCGCGAGCGGCTCGTGCCGCTGCCGGTCGTCGGCCACTGGCTGAAGAAGGGCTGGGGCGCGTACTTCGGGCTCTCGAAGCGGAGGCTCGTGCCGCGGCTGCCCGGGCTGTGAGCGGCGGCGCCCCCGCGTCGACCACGGCTTGCAAAAGAAGAGGGGCCGCGTCGCCGCGGCCCCTCGGTGTGGCTCCCCAGGCATGACTCGAACATGCGACCCGGTGATTAACAGTCACCTGCTCTGCCAACTGAGCTACTGGGGAATGGCAGGGGCGCGAATCTAGAGAAGGGCCCGAACCGCGTCAAGAGGGTAGGGGTGGACGGCCGCCGGGCGGTTCCGGCGGGAAGCTGCTAGAAAACGCGCGCCGATGGCCTCCTCTCCCACCGCGGCCCGCGCCCGCTTCGCGGCGCTCCTCGCGCGAGAGCCCATCCCGCTCGACGAGGCGGCCCTCGCGATCGCCGCGGAGGAGTACCCGGCGCTCGACCCGGAGCCCTATCTCGAGCGCCTCGACGCCCTCGCCGCGCGGGTGCGGCGCGCGGTGCCGGGGCCGCTCCGGCCCGCCTCCACCCTCCGCGCGCTCCGCGAGGTGCTGGCGGAGGAGGAGGGCTTCCGCGGCAACGCCGAGGACTACCAGGACCCGCGCAACTCCTTCCTCAACGACGTGCTGGACCGGAAGCTGGGCATCCCCATCTCCCTGACCGTCGTCTGGATGGAGGTCGCGCGCCGGGCGGGCAGCGGCCTCCTCGGCGTCGGGTTCCCCGGGCACTTCCTCGCCAAGATCGCCTCGCCGGGCGTGGAGGTGTTCGTCGACCCGTTCAACGGCGGCGATCTGCTCGGCCCCGACGAGTGCCTGGCGCGCTTCCGAACCCGCTCCGGCGGCCGGGAGCTCGACCCCCGCCACCTCGAGCCGGTCTCCACCCGGCAGATCCTCGCCCGCATGCTCCAGAACCTGCGCCACGTCTACGCCGGGCGGCGCGACGACGTGGGGACGTTCTGGGTGACCGATCGGCTCCTCGTCCTCGCGCCCGGCATGCTGGACGCGCTCCGTGACCGCGGCCTCGCCGCCGCCCGGCTCGGCGCGCTCCCGGCGGCGGAGCGGGACCTCGAGGCCTACCTGGCGCGCGCGCCGGACGCCGCCGACGGGCCGGCGGTGCGCGAGGCGCTCGCGCGCTTCCGGGCTCGGCGCCCGCTGCAGAACTGAGCCGGCTACCCCTCGAGCTTGCGCAGCCGGAGCCGCTCGACCGGCACGCCGTTCATGAGGTGGCTCTCCACGATCTCGGGCACGTCCTCGACCCGGACGTGCCCGTACCAGACGCCCTCCGGGTAGACGACGACGGTCGGCCCGTCGGCGCACGCGTCGAGGCAGCCGGCCGCGTTCGCGCGCGCGACCTTCTTGAGGCCGCGCCGCGCGAGCTCGTCCTTGAGCGCGGCGCGGATCTCCTTGCCGCACTTGCCGCCGCAGGAGCCGCGCGGGTCGTCCGCGGGGCGCACGTTCTCGCAGACGAAGACGTGGTAGCGGAAGCGCATGCTCGGGTCCTACCGGCCGCCGGGCGCGCGCGCCAGGAACAGGAGGACCCGCCTCACGTGCGCCTCCTGCCCCGGCGCGCGGGGCGCCTCGGCGCGGGCGCCGCGACCCAGCGCGCCCCGTCGGCGACCTCCAGCACCTGCGCGAAGCTCGAGACGGCGAGCGGCCAGCGCGCCGCCGTCTCCTCCGCGACGTGACGGAGCGTGACGGCGCGCGCCGAGATCACCGCGAGCCGCTCGCGGTACTCCTCGGAGACGTAGGTGCCGTACTCGGCCCAGACGCCGAGGGCGCCGCACGCCGCCGCGACCGGCATGTCCTTCTTCACGTTGTCGCCGACGTAGATGACCTCGCGCCCCTTCCAGCCGAAGTCGGCCAGGATCCGGGCCAGCCCCGCCGGGCTCGGCTTCTCGGCGTCGAGGGGGAGCTCGACCACCTCGGTGCGCGAGCGGTACAGGCCCGCCTCGTCCTTGCGCCGGATCTCGGGGTCGACGTGGGAGGGGAGCGGGTAGCCGGGCAGGGTGTAGAGCGCGTCGAAGTGGCCGTCGAGCTTGAGCGTCTTGAGCCGGAGCTCGGCGGCGTTGCGGGGGGCGTCGGTGAGGCCGACCACCACGAGCCCCCGCGCCCGGAGCGCGTCGAGCGTCTCGCGGACGCGCGGGTACGGGCGGAGGTAGCGCTCGCGCGCGGCGACGAACGCGCGCCTCGCGGGCCGCAGCACGAGCGCGTTGAACGAGTCGAAGTCGGCCTCGTAGGGCGCGAAGATCTCCGACTCCTGGATCGCGAACGGGTACTCGTTCGAGGCGTACTTCGCGTAGACGGCCTTGAGCGACTGGACGATCCGCACCCGCGGCAGCGCGGTCGTGGCGACGAGGGAGTCGACCATCGCCTCGAGGCTCGGGACGATGTAGTCCACCCAGTTGTAGAGGGTGTTGTCGAGGTCGGTGACGACGGCCCGGTAGCGCGGCACGGCGCGTAGGGTAGCCGGGCGGGCCCACCCCCGCCAGCGCCGCGCGGCCCGCTCGAGCCTCCGGCCCGAACCCTCCTCCGGCCGGCCGGACTCGCAGCGGGGGCAGGGGCCGCGGCATTACGATGAAGGCGTGCGCCGCCGGGAGCCTCCGGGCCCCGGCGAACCGGAGGTGAGGACGGCGTGGGCGAGGCGGCGACCGAGCAGGTGGAGACCGACGAGGAGCTGGTCCGCCGGACGGCGTCCGGCGATCGGCGCGCGTTCGAGCAGCTCGTCGCGCGCCACGAGGCGCCGCTCTACCGGTTCGCGGTGCGGAGCTGCGGCGGCGAGCGGGAGGCGGAGGACGCGCTGCAGGACGGGCTGCTCGCGGCCTGGCGCGGCGCGACGACCTTCCGCGGCGACGCCTCCGCGAAGACCTGGCTCTACCAGGTCGTCGTGAACGCCTGCCACCGGCGCCACCGGCGCCGCGCCGGCGAGCCGCAGGACCCGCAGCCGATGGAGGCCGCGGCGGCGGTGGCGGCCGGCGAGAGCGGGCCGGACGCCCGGGTGGCGGCGCGCGAGGTCGGGCGCGCCATCGACGCGGCGCTCGCGCAGCTCGGCGAGGAGGCCCGGGAGGTCCTGCTCCTCCGCGACGTGGAGGGGCTCTCGGGGGACGAGACGGCGGCGGCGCTCGGGCTCGGGCTCGCCGCGATGAAGAGCCGGCTGCACCGCGCCCGGCTCGAGCTCAAGGAACGGGTGGAGGCGGCGCTCGGACACGCCGTCGAGGAGGTGCTGCCGTGAAGGGCGAGCGCGTGGTGGGCGGCCTCAGCTGTGGCCAGGTGCTGGACCGGCTCTCGGACTACCTCGACGGCGAGCTGGACGTGGCCGCGCGCGGCGCGGTGGAGGAGCACCTGCGCGGCTGCGACGGCTGCGCCCGCTTCGGCGGCGAGCTCCGCGCGACGGTGCGCGCGCTGCGCGAGCACCTCGCGGCCGCGCCGTCGCCTCCGGCGCGGGTGCGCCGGCGGCTCGCCGAGGCGCTCGACGTAGACCCGCGGTCGGAGGAGTAGGGTCGGGTGGGTCCGGCGGCGCCCCGTGCGTGAGGCGCGACCCGCGCTGCCGATGTAGCATCGGCCGGTGCCCCCGCCGCAGCGCTTCGCCGTCCTCGCCACGCTCCCCGACGCAGGCGGCCTGCGCCGCGCCCTGGCCGTCGAGCGGTCCGGCGCCGCCCGTCCGGTGGTGCTCCTCTTCGCGGCCCCCGCCGCCGCGGACGACCCCGCGGCGCTGGCGGCGCTCTCGCGAGACGCCGAGGCCGCCGCGCGCGTCCACCATCCCTCGGTCGTGCCCGTCGCCGGCCTCGAGGCGGTCGGCGAGGCGCTCGCGGTCGTGGAGCTCTTCCGTTCCGGCGCGTCGCTCCGCGACCTGCTCGACGGCGGCGGCCGGCTGCCGCCCGCGGTCGCCGCCCGGATCGGCGCAGACGTGTGCGCGGGGCTCGCGGCGATCCACGCGCTCGATCCGGGAGACGGGCAGCCCTTCGCGCACGGCGCCGTCTCGCCCGAGTGGATCCTGGTGCAGGACGATGGCCGCGCCGCGCTCGCCGGGCTCGCGGCCACCTCTGCCGCCGGCGTGCCGGGGACGGGGCCCGCGGCGGACCTGCGCGCGGTCGGCGCCGCGCTGCACGAGTGCCTCGCGGGCGAGCCGCCCGCGAGGCCCGCAGCACCGCTCGTCGCGCCGGGCGTGCCCGCCGCGCTCGCGACGCTGATCGACCGCGCGCTCGGCGTCGCCGGCACCCAGCCGTTCGCCTCGGCCGCTGCGCTCGGGGCGGCGCTCGAGGAGGCCCCCGGCCCGGCGGCACGCGAGGCGGTCGCGGCCTACGCCGACGCCATCGTGCCGCGCGACGAGGGGGTCCGCGGCTCGCTCGCGCGCCTCGTCTCCGCGGCCTTGCCCCCGCCGATCCCTCCGCGCGAGGACGGCGAGGGCCTGGCCGAGGTGACGGCCGAGCTGCTCTCGCCGGACGCGGCGGCGCCGCGGGGCGCGGGCGCGCCGCCGGCCGCCCTCGAGGTGGAGCCCACGCCGGTCGCGATCCCCGCGCCGCGCCCGGTCGTGCCACCGCGCGAGGCGAGCCCCGACGATGCTGGGCGTTCGTACCCGGCGGCGAGCCGAGACGGGGGCGGGCGTACGCACCCGGCGGCGGCGAGCCCCGATGCGGTCGCGACGTTCCCGCGGCCCGAGCCGCCGTCGCCGCGCTCCGTCGCCCCGCTGGTCGCCGCGCTGCTCTTCGGCGTGGTGGGATTCGGCGCGGGCCTGCTGCTGGCGCGGGCGACGCCCTCGCCTCCGCCCTCGCCCCCCGCTCCGGCAGCGGCCGAGGTGGCGACCCCGCCGGCGAAGCCGACCGCTCCGGCGCCGACCCCTGCCTCCGCGACCGCGGCCGCGGCCGCGAGCGCGAAGCCCGCGGAGCGGAGCCCCTCACGGCCCAAGCCGGCGCCCAGGCCCTCCGGCGCGAAGCGGGTCGCCGCCGTGCGTCCCGAGGGCACCGGCCTCCTCTCGGTGACCGCGCCGCTCGAGGCGGAGGTGTTCCTCGACGGCAAGCCGATCGGGAAGGGGATCCTCCGCCTGGAGATCCCCGCCGGCGATCACCGGGTCGAGGTCCGGCTGGGCGACGCGCGCGTCGGGGAGCGGTTCAGCGTCGCCCGCGGGGAGACCTGGACGTACGTCGTGAACCCCGAGTAGACGCGGCGCGGTCCGCGCCGCGGCGGCTCAGTGCTCGTGCCCGTGGCCGTCCGGCCCGTGCGCGTGGCCATGCGCCTGCTCGTCCTCGGTCGCCTGGCGCACCGCGCGCACGGCGACGTCGAAGTGGAGCGTCTTCCCCGCGAGCGGGTGGTTCAGGTCGATCACCACGCTCTCGAGCCGCAGCTCCTTCACCACGAACGGCACCGGTTCGCTGTCCTCGCCCTCGGCGGTGAGCTCCATCCCGGCCTCCGGCTGGAAGCCGGGCGGGAAGGCGCCGCGGGGCACCTCCTGCACGCCCTGCGGGTCGTGCTCGCCGTAGCCCTCGGCGGGCGCGACCACCACCTGCTTCTTGTCGCCCGCGCCGAGCCCCACCAGCGCCGCCTCCAGCCCCGGCACGATCTGGCCTCCGCCGTGGAGGTAGGTGAGGGGCTCGCCAGGCTCGGAGGCGTCCACCACCTTGCCGTCCCCGAGGTGCAGCGCGTAGTCGATCCCGACCACCGTCCCGTCCGCGATCTTCATCTCCATCCCGTTTCTCCGGCCTCGGCCGGTCACCAGTGACCCCAGCGCCGGCGGAGGACCCACTCCGCGGCCACGACGGCGGCGAGCGCGGTGAGCGTCCACCACCGGTCCCACATCGGCACGGCCTTCCGCCGCCCGATCTCCACGACCTCCGGGTCCGCGAGGCGGAGCTCCGGTAGCCCGCCGTCCGGCAGCGCCGAGAAGGCGCCGCCGGTTGCCTCCGCGATGGCGGAGAGGAGCTCGGGGCGCGGCGCCGCGTCGGCGTCCTCCGGCCCCGCGCCGCGAACCGCCACCGCGGCGGTGGCGGTCTCCGTCCCCGCCTCGTCCCGTGCCACGATCTTGTACGCGCCCGGCGCGGGCGGGACGAGCTCGATCCGCGCGGTCCCATCCGCGCCGGCGACGGCCTCGCCGTGGGCCACCGCGCGGCCGTCCTCGTCGACGAGCTCGCCCGTCACCCGCTTGCCGGCCGCCGGGCCCCAGTCCGGGCCGCGCGAGGAGATGGTGAGCCCCACCGGCGCGCCCGGCTCCACGGCGGGCGCGTCCGGCTCGACCTGGAGCGGGGCGAGCCCGGGATCGCGGACGAGCCAGCGCAGGGCCGCGTTCCAGAAGCGCAGGTAGGCGCGGTTCCCCTGGCCTGCCTCGGCGGCGAGGAAGCCCCAGCGCCAGGTGGCGTCGGTCGCGACGGCGAGCGTCCGCCCCTCGCCCACCTCGCGCACCGCGACCACCGGCGCGGGCCGCCCGCCGGCGAGCACCGTCGGCGCCTCGAGCAGCACGGCCGCGCCGGCGCCGGGCTGGAGCGGCTGCGTCAGGTTCACCGCGGTCAGCGCGGGGAGCGCCCCCCAGGCCGCCTCGTTGGCGCCCTCGCCGGGCGCGAGGCTCGTCACCGGGTGGCGCCGCCCCTCGGCGGTGAGCCGGGGCCGCGCCTCGCCCTCGGCCATGGGTGCGCCGTCGAGCGGCGCGACCGGCAGCACCTCCGCGAGCGGGGTCTCGCCGTAGCGGCCGTCGCCGAACGAGAGCTCTCCCCCCACCATCGCGAGCGCGCCCCCCTTCCGCACGTAGTCGCGCAGGTTGGGCAGGAAGCGGTCGATCTCGAGGCCGCGGTAGGGCGCGTAGGCGAAGTTCACGAACAGGACGGCGTCGAAGGTCTGGAGCTGCTCGCCGAAGATCTCCTGCACGGGGAACGGGATGAGGGAGAGGTCCTGCTGCGGCCCGGCGTCGTCCGCGTTCGAGCGGAGGATGAAGAACGACACGAGGTCGACGTTCGGGTCCTGCTTGAGGAGCCCGCGCAGGAAGCGCACGTCCCACGTCGGCCGCCCGGCGACGAGCAGCACGCGGACGCGATCCCGGATGACCCGCAGCACGAAGGAGCGGGCGTTGTTCTCCACCACCGCCTCGCCCGGGAAGACCGGCGCCGCCACCGTGAAGACGAAGGTGCCGGTCTGGTCGGGGGCGAAGGTGAGCGGGACCGTGTAGCGGTCGCGCCCCGCCTCGAGCCGGACCGTCGCCGAGGAGACCACCGCGCCCTCGCGGCGGAGCACCAGGCGGACCTCCTCCGTGCCGAAGCCGCGGGCGCGGAGCGTCGCCTCCACCGTGACCGTGTTCCGGACGAACGCGAACTCGTCGACCGCGAGCTTCTCGATGGCGAGGTCGCGCGGCGCGCTGCGCCCCACGCCCACGGCGTTCACGGGGAGGCCGAGGGAGCGGAGCTCGGCGCGCGCCTCCGGCCCGAGCCCCTCCGCGAGCGCCGCGTTGTCGGCGCCGTCGGACACCACGAGCGCCCCCGCGAGCCGGCGCGACGACCCGCCCGCGCCGGACGCCACCGCCTGGAGCGCACCGAGCACGTCCGTCCTGCCGGCGCGGCCGGGGGCGCCCGACGCGAGCTCGCCGGGGATCGCCGGCGCCACCTCGCCGCCGAAGGCGTACCACTCCACGTCGACCCGGTCGGCGAGCGCCTCGAGCGCGGCCCGCTCGGAGGAGAGGAGCGCCCCGGCCGCCTCGGCGCGCGGCGGGCCGTCCCGCTCGACCGGGAAGTTCATCGATCGGGAGGTGTCCACCAGGACCGCGAACCGGTTCCGCACCCGGGCCGTCTGGAGCAGCTCGAGCGCCGGCTCGAGCAGCAGGCCGAGGGTGAGGAGCGCCGCGACGGCGCGCAGCGCGAGGAGCGCCGCGCGTCGTCCAGGCCGCGCCTCGCCGCGGAGCCCCCGCCAGGCGAGCAGCACGGAGGCGACGGCGGCCAGCGCCGCCAGGGCGAGGGCCCACGCCGGCAGCGGCGAGAGGGCGGCGAGGCGCCAGTCGTTGTAGACACCGTCCAGCCGGGACCCCTTAGCTCCGCCGCCGCAGGATGAACGGCAGGTGGACCGCGTCGTCCTTGTAGTCCGTGCAGAGCCCGTACATGGCGATGTTCACGCCGAGGCGAAGGGCGGTCTCGCGCTGCGCCTCGCCGCCGGGCGTGCACGGGTACTCCCAGTCGCCGAGCTCGGTGCGCGCCCACGCGCCGCCCAGGTCGTTCTGGGAGTAGATCACCGCCAGGCGGCCGTCGAGCACCTGGCCCTCGAGCCAGGGCTTCACGAGCACGCGGCCCCCCTGCCGGTCGAGCAGGTAGAAGCTCTTGTAGAGCACGTGGTCGCGCGCGATCGGGGCGAGCGGCGAGGAGGGGAGCACCTTCGCGAGCTCGCGCCGGACCGACGCGTCGAAGCCGCCGCCGTCGGAGCCGTCCGCCGCGTCCGCGACAAGGCACCCGCCGTACTGGAGGAAGCGTCGCAGCCCGGCGCGCTCCGCCTCGGACAGGGGCGGCATCGCGCCGAGGCCGGCGAGGTACAGCAGCGGGGTGCGGTGGAGCCCCGGCCGGTCGAGGCGGACGACGGCCGGCTCGCTGGCCGTCTCGATCGAGGTGCGGCGCGAGAGCTCCCAGCCGATGCGGCGGAGCGCCGAGGGGCGCGGGTTCCAGTTGCCGCCGTGCTGCACCTGGCCGACGACCAGCTTGGACGCGTCGGGCAGCGCGCGCGCCGCGCCCGGCAGGGCGGCCGCGGCGGCGGCCCCGGCGAGCCGCCGGAGGAAGGCGCGGCGGGAGAGGGGGCTCGCAGGGCGCGACATCGGCCTCCAGATGTTAGGCCGGAACGCGCGGGGACGCCCGGGATTCCCGCGGTCCGCGCGCGCGGAAGCGGGCGCGTCGGGCGCTCGGGGCCGTGGTAAGGTCCGCGCCCATGTCGCGCAGGGACAAGGGCCGGAGCGCCCGGATGGAGCGGGTGCGCGCCCTCCTCGAGGGCGGCGATCACGCCGCGGCGCGGGCCGAGGCGCGCGCGCTCCTCGCCGACGCCGAGGTCCCCGAGCCGGAGCGGGCGTCCGCGCAGGCCGTGGTCGACGGGCTCGCGCCGGACCGCGGCGCGGTCGCCGCGGGGATCGCCGGGGTGGTCGCAGCGGTCGCGATCACGCTCTGGACGGTGCTGCGAGGGTGAGCGTGGAGCCCACGGTCCTCCTCGCGCCGCTCGCGGCAGGCGTGACCGAGCGGTTCGTCGAGGCGCTCGGCGGCCTCGGCCTCGCCGCGGAGGCGGCGCGCGCCGCGGGACCGCTCGCGGGGGCCGCGCTCGCCGTCGCCGGCCTCCTGGCGCTCACCGTCGCCCTCCGCGCCCCGCGCCCGCTCGCGGCCGCGGGCGGGGCGGTCGTCGGCGCGCTCGCCGGGCTCGCGGCGAGGGGCGCGCTCGCGCTCCACTTCGGTCTCTCGCCGGCGGCGTCGGCGGCGGCGGGCGCCGCCCTCGTCGCGCTCGCCTGCGGCGCGTTCCCGCCGCTCTTCCCCTTCGCGGTGGGGGCGCTGCCCGGGGCGCTGCTCGGCCTGCACGCGCCGATCGGCGGGCGCGGCGCGTTCGGCGCCGCCGCGGGCGCGCTCGTCGCGGGCGTGCTCTCCCTCGTGTTCGCGCGCCCCGTCACCGCCGGCTTCGCCGCCCTGGCGGGGGGACTCCTCGCCGGCGCGGGGCTCCTCGGCCTCGCCGGCGGACACCCGCTCGCCGTCGAGCTCGCCGCGCGCCCCTTCGCGCTGCTCGGCTTCGCGCTCGTCATCGGGATCGCGGGCGCCGCCTTCCAGCTCGCGCGCCGCGAGCGGCCGGCCGGCGGGGCGAGCCCGCCGCTCGCCGACAGCGAGGGCTAGGACTCGGGCGGGCCGAGCAGCTCGAAGTCGGGGATCTCGGCCCGGAGGTAGGTCCGCAGCCGCGCGGTGAGCTTCGCCTCGATCTGGCGGGCGCGCTCCCGGGTGAGCTTGAAGCGATCGCCGATCTCCTGGAGCGTGAGCGGCGCGACCCCGTCCGGCGGGAGGAGGCGGTGCTCGAAGATGTAGCGCTCCTTCTCTTCCGTGACGGTCTTCGCGAACACCTCGAGCTTCTCGCGGAAGAGTCGGCGGAGCTGCTCGTCGCCGAGCCGCTCGTCGGGCGAGACCTCCCCGCTCGCCGCCACGCGGTCGAGCCGCGTCTGCCGGTTCTCGTCGTCGCCGCCCGGCAGCGGGGCGTCGAGGGAGAGATCGTCGCCCGCCATCCGGGCGGCCATCTCCTCGACGTCCTTCTCCTCGACCTCGAGGTTCTTCGCGAGCAGGCGCGGGGTCGGGTCGATGCCGCGCGCGAGCAGCTTCTCGCGCTCCTTGCCGAGGTTGAAGAAGAGCTTGCGCTGGGCCTGGGTGGTCCCGAGCTTCACCATCCGCCAGTTCTCCATGATGAACCGGATGATGTAGGCCCGGATCCACCAGGCGGCGTACGAGGAGAGCTTCACGCCCTTCCACGGGTCGTACTTCTTCACCGCCTGCATGAGCCCCATGTTCCCCTCCTGGACGAGGTCCAGGAGCTGGAACGCGGTGCGGCGGTACTCGTGGGCGATCTTCACCACCAGGCGCAGGTTCGAGGCGACGAGCTTGTAGGCGGCCTCGACGTCGCCGGTCTCGCGGTACTGGACCGCGAGCTCGTGCTCCTCCTCGCGCGAGAGCACGGGGTGGCGCGCCACCTCCGCCATGTACGCGCGGAGCGGGTCGTAGCTGACGAGCCCACCGCCGTCCGCCTTGCGGGGGGAGGGCAGCCGGGGGAGCGTCCGCCGCGGGGCCTCGTCGTCGTCGGGCGTGGCCGGCATGGGGTCGCGCCGGCGGGGAGGGGAAGCCCGGCGCCGGATGGCCTGTGATATAGGTGTCGGCCCTCGCGTGCAAGCCGCGCGAGTGCCACACGGCGCGTGGCGGAACCTCGCGGAACGGCGCGGGTTCCCGTCTTCGGACGGGGACGAGCGCGGTCACCGAAGCATGCGAGAGCCGCCATGCGCCTCACGGTCCCGGGACGATCCCCGGGACGGGAGTGAGACACATGGAGAACGTTCTGGAAGGGGCGCCCCCCGAGGCGCCCTCGGACTACGTCGCACAGGGCTCGTTCGACGAGATGGGGCTCTCGGAGCCGGTGCGCCGCGCGGTCGCGGAGCGCGGGTACACGACGCCCACGCCGGTGCAGTCGGCCACCTTCCGGCCCATCCGCGACGGCAAGGACGTCATCGTCCGGTCGAAGACCGGCACGGGCAAGACGGCCGCGTTCGCGATCCCGATGCTCGAGCGGATCCCCGACGGCCGCCGCAAGCCGTCGATCCTCGTGATGACCCCCACGCGCGAGCTCGCGATCCAGGTGGCCGAGGAGATGGCGGCGCTCGCGAAGCACCGCGACCTCAGCGTCGTGACGATCTACGGCGGCGCCTCGATGGGCGACCAGCTCGAGAAGCTCAACGCCGGCGCCGAGATCGTCGTCGGCACGCCGGGCCGCATCTACGATCACATCCGCCGCAAGACGCTCCGGCTCGACGAGGCGCTGGTCTGCTGCCTCGACGAGGCCGACGAGATGCTCAACATGGGCTTCTTCGAGGAGGTCACGCGGATCCTCGACCACCTCCCGGACGACGTGCAGCAGCTCCTGTTCTCCGCGACGGTGCCGGCCGACATCGAGCAGATCATCAAGCAGTACCTGCACGAGCCGGAGGCGATCATGCTCTCCGGCGACGAGTACAAGGTCGAGAACATCCACAACGTGAGCTACGCCGTGGTGGACGCGTACCCGAAGCCGCGCAACCTCCTCTACATGATCGAGATGGAGGAGCCGGAGACGGCCATCGTCTTCTGCAACACGCGCAGCGACACCTCGCTCGTCGCGGCGGTGCTGAACCGCAACGGCTACGACGCCGAGCTCCTGAACGGCGACCTGCCGCAGAAGGAGCGCGAGCGGGTGATGGCGAAGGTGAAGAAGGGGGAGGTCCGCTTCATGGTGGCGACCGACATCGCCGCCCGCGGGATCGACATCTCCGACCTCTCGCACGTCATCAACTACTCGCTGCCGGAGGACCCCGCGATCTTCCTCCACCGGGTCGGCCGGACCGGCCGCATCGGCAAGAAGGGCACCTCGCTGTCGATCGTCTCGGGCGCGGAGATCCACACGCTCAGCGCGTTGCAGAAGAAGTACGGCGTGGTCTTCGAGGAGCGGAAGCTCCCGACGCCGGAGGAGGCGCGCAAGCGCTGGACCGACCGCCACGTGGCGCAGCTCAAGGAGGGGATGAGCGCGTCGATCTTCGAGGCCTTCATCCCGCTCTCGCAGGAGCTCCGCAACCGGCCGGACGGGGAGTTCCTCGTCGCCTTCGCGCTCAAGTACTACTTCACGCACCACCGCATGGAGCGGGCCCTGGATCGCGAGAAGGCGGAGCACAAGCGCGAGAAGCGGCTCGGCGCCGACGGCGTGGTCGCCGCGGAGCCGGCGCACGAGCCGCGCGAGGGTCGTGAAGGGCGCGGCCCGCGCGAGGGGCGCGAGCGGGATCGGGACCGCGGCGGGCGCCGAGAGCGCCGCGAGGGCGAAGGCCGCGGAGATCGGGCCGTGCGCGGCCTCGAGCGGTCCGGCCGCGGGGACGAGCGGCCGGAGCGGCGCGAGACCGAGCCGCGCGCCCCCCGGCGCGAGCGGCCGGCGCCCCGCGAGGTGGACGCGGTGAGCCCGCGGCCGGAAGATCACGCCGGCTCCGAGGCGACCAGCCCGCGCGAGGCGCGGGCGGAGGTGGTCGCCGCCGCCTCCTGGCCGGAGGCGGGCGCGACCAGCGCCGGGCCCCGCGCCGGCGAGCGCGCCACCGAGGCCACGCTCCGCGGCGGGGAGGGCGAGGGCCGGCCCCCGCGCGCGCGCATCTTCCTCTCGCTCGGCGAGCAGGACGGCGCCGACGAGGCCAAGGTCCGGGAGGCCGTCGCCGCCCTGGCGCCCGGCGTCGAGCTGCTGGTGGTCGAGCTGCGCCGCACCCACACCTTCGTCGAGGTGAAGCCCGAGGCGCTCGACGCCGCCGTCCAGGCGCTCCACGGCAAGGAGTGGAACGGGAAGCCGCTCGTCGCAGAGAAGGCGCGGCGCCGCCGGCGGTAGGCGGGCAGCGACGCGCGCGTCCCGCGCCCGAGTGCCGGCGCTGGGGGTCCGCCGATCGGAGCGTTCGGCCCTCGCGCCGAAGGCGCGCCGCGGGGGAATCGCGCGCGAACCCGCCGCAGGCGGGCGCGCGCGATCACGGGGCGGGGGCGCAGCCCCCGTTCAGCTGCTCAGTTCACCGCGACCGCGTCGCCGCCCTCGAGGCGGGCGCGGAGCGGCGAGATCTTCTCCCGGAAGTCGGGCATCCACTCGGCCTTCACCGGCGCCTCGCGCGGCACCTTGAGCTGCAGCGGGTTCATGTACTGCCCGCCGCGCTTCACGCCGAAGTGGAGGTGCGGACCGGTCGCGAGGCCGGTCGAGCCTACGAAGCCGATCACCTGCTTCTGCGACACCGGCTTGCCGGTGGAGACCGCGATGCCGGAGAGGTGGCAGTAAACCGTCTCGTAGCCGTTGCGGTGGCGCAGGATGACGGTCTTGCCGCAGCCGCCGTTCCAGCCCGCGAGCTTCACCTGGCCGTCGCCCACCGCCCAGATCGGCGTGCCGGTGGGCGCGCCGTAGTCGACGCCCTCGTGCGCCCGGTTGTAGCCGAGCACCGGGTGGCGGCGGTTGCCGAACCTCGACGTGATGTTGGCGTACTTGAGCGGCGACTTGAGGAAGCCGCGCCGGGCGCTCTGGCCGTCGTCGTCGAAGAAGCTCGTCTGGCCGGACGGGTCCGTGTAGCGGAACAGCCGTTTACGGCCGGTGGCGGCCCCGTCGTACTCGGCCGCGAGCACCTCGCCGTAGCGCAGGAGCTTGCCGTCGACAAGCGTCTTCTCGACCACGATCCGCATGCGGTCGCCCGCGCGGACGTCCTGGTAGAAGTCGACGTCCCAGGCGAGCACGTCGGCGGCGAGCACCGCGAGGCCCGGGTCCTCGCCCGCGGCCTGGAGCGACTCGTACGGGGAGGAGCGGATCTCGACGGCGACCCGGCCGATCTCGGTGGTCAGCTCGACCGGCCGCTTGGTGCCCTGGAGCGTGCCGTCCGGGAGCCGCTCGACGATCCACTCGTCCGCCGGCCCCTGCCGGTAGCTGAAGCGGTGCAGCGCGTCATCACCCTCGCGCCGCTCGAGCCGGAGCTGATCGCCGGGGCGCGCCTTGCGGAAGGGGAAGTGCCCGGCGAGCGCGTCGATGACGGCCTTCACCTCGGCGGCCGGGAGCTCGAGGGCAAACAGGGCCTGGTTGAGCGTCTGGTTCCGCGCGAGCCGCATCGAGACGGACGCGTACCGCTCGGACGGCGCGGCCGGGGTCAGCGCCGGCGCGGCGGCGGCGAGCTCTCCGGCGGTCGCGTCCGCGGGGAGGGGCTCCGGCACGGCGCGGAGGCGGCCGGCGGCGCCGGCGACGGCCACGGCGAGGATCGACGCGAAGCCGAGACCTGCGAGGAGGGCGGGGAGGCGGCGGCGCGGGGGGAGGTCGTCGGGTCGGCGGTCCGTGTCCACGGCGGCAATGTAGCAGCCTCACTCGGATTTCCGAAGCTCCCGACGGGCGATGCGAGCGGGGCGCCGGCTCCCCCACCGGCGCCCACACTAGAGGTCCACGCGCCGGTCCGAGTGCTCCTTCCCGTCGAAGCGGAAGAGCGTGCCGCGGCCCTCCACCTTCGTGACGAGGTTCACCGGCCGGCGCCAGAGCGACTGGACGTGGCGGAGCGTGTCCCGGGCGTAGTCGAGCTTCAGGTCCACGCCGTCGTGCTTGTGCGCGAGCAGCAGCTCGCCCCGGTTCTCGAAGTTCCCGTCGTCCACCGCGATCACCGGCTGGCCGAAGTTGGTCAGCATGTGGAGCAGCTTCTCCTTCACCTTCTTGAAGTCGCGCTCCATGACCTCCCAGCGCTGGTGCTTCTCGTTGTAGCCGAAGGTGAAGAGCTTCTGCTCCACGCAGAACTCGAGCGTGAGGAACTCGTCGATGAAGGTGACGTCGTTGTAGTGCTTGCGGACCTCGAAGATCTTCTCGCGCCCGAGCCCAGCCCGGCGGTCCCAGTGCTTGCGCTCCACGAAGGAGTCGCACTCGTCGTACTCCTTGCCGAAGCGCCCCTTGTTCCAGCGGTCCTCGATGTCGCGCCAGAGCTCCACCCCGAGCTTGTACGGGTTGAGCTGCCCGGGCGAGGTCGCGAGCGTGCCGGAGTGATGGTCCGCGTAGTCGATGATCTCGGAGGCGTCGAGCGCCTTCTGCGTCATGATCTTGGAGTGCCAGTAGGTGGCCCACCCCTCGTTCATGATCTTGGTCTGCCCCTGGGGCGCGAAGTAGTAGGCCTCCTCGCGGAGGATGGAGAGCACGTCGTGCTCCCAGCGCTCGAGGGGCGCGTGCTCGAGCAGGAAGAGGAGCACGTCGCGCTCCGGGCGCTCGGGAAACTTCTTCTTGCGGGCGGCCTCCTCGTCGAGCTTCTTCTGCGCCGCCGCCATGAACTCCGGCGGGTTGATGAACCCGCGCATGTACTCGCGCTCGCTCTTGAAGCCCTGGGCGACCTTGCGCTCGGGGTTCTCCTCCTCCTCGTCGGTCTTCTTGTCCGCCCGCCGCTTCACGTACGGTGACTGGTAGTCGATGAGGTTCTCGAGCGAGAGGCAGCGGTCGACGAAGTCCTCGACCAGCTCCACCCCGAGCTTGTCCTGGTAGCGGCGCACGCGCGTCGCGTGGTTCGCCATCTGGTCCATCATCTTCCGGTTGGTGTGCCGGAACATGAAGTTGTTCTTGAAGAAGTCGACGTGGCCGAAGACGTGGGCCATCACGAGCTTCTGGTCCACGTCCATGTTGGACTCGAGCAGGTACGCGTACGAGGGGTCGTTGTTGATGACCATCTCGTAGATCTTCGAGAGGCCGTACTCGTAGCCCTTCGACAGCCGCTCGTACTCCATGCCGAAGCGCCAGTGCGGGTAGCGGTTCGGGAACCCGCCGTACGCGGCGACCATGTTGATCTCGTCGAACTTCAGCACCTCGAAGACCGTGTCGAAGAAGTCGAGGCCGTACTCCCTCGCGTACGCCTCGATGCGCTTGCGGATGTCGTAGAGGTGGGCGGGGAGCTGCGTCTTGCGGTTCATGCCGTGCGCCTACTTCCCGGAGCCGAGGAACGTCTTGATGGAGGCGTAGATCCCGTCCTTGTCGGCGATCTCGGAGAGCGCCACGTTCTCGCGGGCGCCGATCGCCTCCTTCAGGTCCTTGATGAACTGGCCCGAGCCGTACGGGCTCTCCACCTGGCCGTAGGCGAAGAGGTTCACCGCCGGGAGGATCTTCTCCTTGAGCAGGTCCACGCAGAGCCGGGTGTCGTCCGCGCTCCAGTTGTCGCCGTCGGAGAAGTGGAACGGGTAGACGTTCCAGTTGGCCGGCCCGTAGTCCGCCTCGATGATCTCGAGGGCGAGCTTGTAGGCGGACGAGATCATCGTCCCGCCCGACTCCCGCGTGTGGAAGAAGGTCTCCCGGTCCACCTCGCGCGCCACCGCGTCGTGGATGATGTAGCGGGTCTCGAGCCCCTTGTAGTGCTTCCGGAGCCAGGTATCGATCCAGAAGGACTCGATCCGCACGATCTCCTTCTGCTCGTCCCCCATCGAGCCGGAGACGTCCATCATGTAGATGACGACCGCGTTCGTCTCGGGCAGCGGTACCTGCTTCCACGTCCGGTAGCGGCGGTCCTCCCGCACCGGGACGATCACCGGCCGGCGCCGGTCGTACGTGCCGCTCGCGATCTGGCGCCGCAGCGCCTGCTTGTAGGTGCGCTTGAAGTGGCGCAGCGACTCGGGGCCCGACGGCGCCACGCCGGTGTACTTGATGCGCGTCGCGACGATCCGGTCCTTGCCCTTCGGCTGGATGCGCGGGAGCGCGAGCTCCTCGCCCAGGATCTCGGCGAGCTCGTCGAGCGACACGTCCACCTCGAGGACGTGCTGCCCCTCGCCCTGGCCCGCCTGGCCGCTCCCGGGCTGGCCGTCGCCCTGGGAGAGCGGATCCCCCGGCTCGCCGTCGCCCTGGCCGACGCCGCCCTGCGAGCGCTCTCCGAAGCGGAAGTGGGGGATGTCGATGGTCGGGACGGGGATGGTGATGAAGTCCTTCCCCTTCTTCCCGATCATCTCGCCCTTCTGGACGTACTTCTTGAGGTTCCGCTTGATGCGGCCGCGGACGATGTCCCGGAATCGCGCCTGGTCCTGTTTGATCTTGAGGGACACGTCGCCCGGGCTTTCCGCTCCGCTAGTCCTTCGCGTCGCCGCGCGCGAAGATCGAGGCGACGAAGTTGAGCACGTCGGTCGAGCAGATCTCGCAGTAGCCGTAGTTCTTGATGAGCCGCTGCTTCACGACGTCGATCTTCTCCTGCGTCTCGCGGTCGACCACCGAGGCCACCAGGTTCTTCAGCTTGATCGAGTCCTTCTGGTCCTCGAACAGCTTCAGCTCGAGCGCCTTGTGGAGCCGCTCGTTCGTCCGGTAGTTGAAGGTCTTCCCCTCGATCGCGAGCGCGCCGATGTAGTTCATGATCTCGCGCCGGAAGTCGTCCTTGCGGCTGTCCGCGATGTCGATTTTCTCCTCGATCGACCGCATCAGCCGCTCGTCCGGCTCCTCGTACTGGCCGGTGTACTTGTTCCGGACCTTCTCGCGCTGGGTGTACGCCTTGATGTTGTCGATGTAGTTCGCGCAGAGCTTG
>Ga0184637_10001211_pt1 | contig 17888 bp, 12 predicted proteins | sample PLM3_127_b2_FD_133143 | JGI IMG/M metagenome (GOLD analysis project Ga0184637, IMG submission 133143) | Groundwater sediment microbial communities from an aquifer in East River, Colorado, USA - PLM3_127_b2 | ecosystem: Environmental > Terrestrial > Soil > Riparian zone | place: USA: East River...
CGACCTCCTGTTCGCCTCCTTCGTCGCTACGACTCACGACCAAAGCCGCCCGCCTCACGGCCGGCGGCTTGAGCATTTGCGGCGGCCCGTCACAGTGATTCTGAAAACGGCATTTTTGCGCCGCAAAGTAGTTAGCCTGCAAAGCGTCATGCCCCGAGGCGCGCGGCCGGCGCAACGCCTGCGCGCCAACGCCCAAGGCTTCAGCCTTCATGCCGCGGCGCGTTGCAGCGCCGACGAGCGCAAGGCGCTCGAGCAGCACCACTCGAGGCGAATCGCCGAGGGTTTCGGCCCGGTCGCCGATCCGACGCCGACTGCCGCCATCTGCGCAGCAGTGCGCTCGTTTGCCGCTATCCCATTGGGCGAGCACACTCCCGATCATCGGGTCGCCGACAAGAGAGGCATTGATGCCCCACCCCACACCGTTCATCGAACGTCTACACCGGTTCGGCCCCGTCATCGTTACCGGCATCGTGCTGCTACTGCTGTGGACGCTGGTGTTGGGGTTCTCCGCCCTGCAGCAACGGCGGCTTCTCGCCGAGTCCGAACGTTCTCTCGATCTCATCAACCGGGCGCTGACCGAGCAGGTCGCCGGTCTGCTCGGTGATGCTGTGACGGACCTGCGTGTGATCGACCAGTGGATCCAGGCACATCCATCCAGCGACCCTGTTCGAGATCCAGCTCTGGCGCAATTGACAGCAACCTTGAGCAGCGCGCGAGCGAACCTGCTGCAACTGCGGCTGGCATCGCCAGAGGGTGTGGTGTATGACGGATGGACGTCAGTGGGGGAGACACCCCGGGGTCGCCTGGCCATCGCCCTGGCGGCCCTCCCTGGCACTGCTGAAATCGCCATTGCCGATCCCCAGAAGAACCCTGCCGACGGCCGTGCCGTGCTGCCTGTCGTCCGCCGGCTCGGCGCCCCGGTCGGCGCGGTTGCGAGCGCAGTGGCTCTCATCGACCTCGACCATCTGATGAGTCTGCATGACGGCATGCGGATGCAGCCCGTCGGCGCGATCGCGCTGGTGCGAAGCGACGGCGTCGTGCTGTCGCGCGTTCCTGCGCTCGCCGGGTTGGTTGGCAGCAACATCGCCGAACGTGCCCCGCGGGTGCTGCGGATGCTCGAGCAGGCCCACGGATCGTTCATCAGCGACGGTCAGTTGACCGACGGCGCGCACCGCCTGATGACGTTTCGCCGCGTGCACGACTACCCGGTCACCATGGTGGTCGCCCAGGGCTACGATGACGCGTTGGCCACCTACTACTGGCGGCGAACGGCCGTGGTGGCCGTGTGCACGGTCATCACCGCGCTGGCGCTGCTTGCCATGGCCGTGCTCGCCCGCGCGCAGCTCCAGGCGCGCATTCGGCAGGCCGAGCTTGCCGCAGTCAGCGACGAGTCGCCGCTGGGCATGTTTCGGGCCGGACTCGATGGGCGGCTCACCTACGTCAACGACGCGTACTTGCGAATCCACGGCCAGGCCCGCGAGGAAGCGGCGGAGGGCTGGTTGCTGCTCCTGCCTGAACCGGTGCGAGCGAAGGCGCGTGCCGACTGGACGAGCCTCGTCAGAGGCCGGACACCGTTCCACACCACGCGCCGCCTGCATCGCGCCGACGGTACCGATGTATTGGTCGCCATCGATACCGAGCCGGTGGTGATAGATCGGAAGGTGGCCGGCCATGTCGGCACCGTGACCGACATCACCGAACAGGCGCGTGCGGAGAAGGCGTTGCGCACGCTGACGGCCATCTTCGACGCCACGACGGACTTCGTGGTGCAAACCGATGCCCAGGGGCGCATGACGTACATGAACCCGGCTGCCCGGCGGCGTTCCGGCATTGGCCTGCAAGACCCTATCGAGCACCTGAGGTTTGCCGACTTCAACCCGCCGGCAACCATCGAAAGACACACGCGCGAAATCGTGCCCGCGGCCGTCGCTCATGGCGTGTGGATCGGCGAGACGGTCCAATGGGACGAAAATCACCGCGAGCTGCCGAACAGTCACGTCCTCATCGCGCACCGCGACAAGCAAGGTCGTGTCGACTACTTCTCGGCCATCATGCGCGACATCTCCGCCGACAAGGCGGCGCAGCAGGCCGTGCAGCGCAGCGAGGCAACGCTGCGCTCGGTAGCCGACGCCATGCCGGCGATCGTCGCGGTCGTCGACGGCAACGAGCGCTACGTTTTCACGAACTCCGGTTACCAGCAGTGGTACGGCGCGGCCCGCGACGCGATCGTCGGTCGCACGGTGCGCGAGGTGCTGGGCGACGCGAAGTACGAACGCAGTCGTCCCTGGCTGGAGCGCGTGCTGGCCGGTGAGCAGGTGAGCTTCGAAAAGACCTACGAATCGAGCGGTCGCGATCGGCATATGCGAATCACCTACATCCCTTTGCGCCTTGCCGACGGCTCGAGCGACGGATTCATCAGTGTTGCCCACGACATCACGGAGCAAAGAACCGAGGAGGAGCGTCTTCGCGAGATCGCGCGCATCGACTCGTTGACCGGCGTGCAGAACCGGGCCGGCTTCGAGCACGCCATCGGCGAGCGCGCGCGACACCGCGGAAACGGGCTCGCGGCGCTCTTGTACATCGACCTCGACCGCTTCAAGGAGATCAACGATCGGCATGGTCATCCGGTCGGTGACCAAGTCCTCAAGGTGTTCTGCAAGCGATTGCGCCACCAGTTGCGTCCGAGCGATACCCTGGCACGCCTTGGAGGTGATGAATTCGCCATCCTCCTCGACGGACTGAAGGATGCGGGCAATGCGGAGCAGGTGGCCGACAAGGTGCTCGCTGCCGCACACGCGCCGTTCCATATCGAGTCCCTCGAGCTTCGCATCGGCGCCAGCATCGGCATCGCGCTGTGGCGCGACGATGAGGAGGACTGGCGCTCGCTCGTCCAGCGCGCGGACGCGATGCTCTACCGCGCAAAGCAGGCGGGACGGGGCCGGTACAGGCTAGCGACCGATCTCTGAATCGCTGCCGATAGAGCATCCAAAATGGTGACGGAGCCAAGGACGGAGACTGTCCAGCAGTTGTCCGCTTTGCGCATTTGGGACGATGGTGCTGGCAAGCAGTTCGCCGTTGCGGCTCTGACTCTGCCGCCTCTATCAACCTGCTGCGAAGACATGAACCTGCCGATCGCAGACAGTGGGATGGTCGCTCAGTGCCTCTCGAGGTTGGGTCCCGCATGCTTGCACCCCATCGGATATTCTGGCGGAGCATGGTGCCAAGGGGAAGTATGTCGAAAGAGTCTGCCATGCCGACTCTCCCAGCGGCCACTCCGCGCTGAACGAACCGCCCAGGGCTGATGGTCTCGTCGACGACTTCACACGGGGAGATGAAGCATGACCGACCCCCAAAACGTACAGCCACCAAGAAGGAGCTTGATCGACTGCCGCCGAGTTCCTTCGGGCTGTCTGCGCCTTGCTGGCGGCCGTACGGCGGCTTGACAGTGGCATCGAGATCGATCCACGGTTGCGTGAGCGCACTGCGACCAGCGTTCACCTCTGAAGTGGGCCGGGCACGGACCTTCCCGACTGATTGCGAAGGCCGTCAGGCGGCCATCGACAATGCGTCATGCAACCGGTTCGAGTCCTGGCGGGGGCCTGCAAAGGCGGCGCTCAGTGCAGGCTCATCGCACCGCTACTGCGCAATGGGTGTGTCGGTGATGATCTCGGCGTAATTGAACATCGGCAGCGGCGGCGGCAGTTTGAGCTTTTCGGCAACGCTGATGCGGATCTGATACGAGAAGCGCTTCAGCGTTTCGATTGGGATCGTCTCAGGCGATTGCTTGCCGACCAGGATTTGCTCGGCCTTGTGCGCCGTGAACTGCCCGACGCTGTGGTAGCGGCTAACCAGTCCGGATAGAGCACCTGCCTGCATCAATTGCTCGGTCGACGCAAAGGTCGGCAGGCCCAATTCCATGGCAGCCGGAATGATCACGTCCTGGGCCAGCGTTCCGAGGAAGCTGTCCGGTGGCAGGTAAAGCCATTGGGCCTTGCCCTCCTTCAGCTCGCGCACGAGTTCGGCGGCACCCTCGGCAGTGACCTTGCGGTTCGCATCCAGCCGGAAGGTGCGCTCGACAGTGTCGAAGCCGCGCTCGCGACCAATCTTGCGAATTTCTTCTAGGACGACCACCGAGTTCCTTTCTGTCGGCGTGTAGAGCACTCCGAGTGTCTGGAACGGGCGGTACGCGGCCATCGCCTGGATCTGTGCGGCAACCGGCGCAACGTGAACTACGCCGGTGACGTTACGCCGCGATGTGCTTCCTTCGGGCACGATCTTGGCCAGGGTCGGTGATGCCACAAGCGTGAACACGACGGGAATGTCAGTGATGTGTTGGCTGGGATTGACGGCGTCGTGCGGCCCGACAACGCCTAGCGTGACCGAGGTGCCCCACGTATACACGAGGTCTGGACGGGTGGCGCGGATCTCGTCGAGGAAGCCGGGCATGCGGGCCGCATCGCGGTTGAGGTCGCGGTAGGTGATCTGAACCGGGATCTTGCGCGACGCGAAGTAGTCCTCGAAGCCTTTCTCGACATCGGTCATGCCGCGAAACGTGATCGCGTAGATGCGAAACGGCCGCGACGCCGCCAGACGGCGCGCCGACGCGGCACTTGCCTGTGCGAACACCGACGTCGGCAGCGCGACGGCCAACGCGGCTGCGAGCCAGGCACGACGGGAAGGATGGTTCATCATGGGCTGTTCCTCATCTAGGCTGTAGCCAGGGCCGGGATGTGCGTACGCCGTGTGGCCAGCACGAAGCACGTACCACACAAAAGTACCAACGCACCGGTCGCGACAAAGCTGGTGCGGTAGCCGAACGCCAAGACCAGCACGCTCGTGAGCAGCGGGCCGAGTGCGTTGCCAAAACGTTCGAGCAAGCGGTAAACGCCGTATACCGCTGGTTCGCCCATGCGCGCGACCTCCGCCTCGCAATGTTCTCGCACCAGCGCGCTCTGGGCGGCGATCGACAGCGATTGACCGAGCCCGACGAGGAAGATCGCCGAGAAGACCCAGCCGACGCTGCCACCGATCATCAGCAGCAGCGTGCCGACGCCCGATATCAGCAGGCCCCCACCCACCAGCCACTCCATGCGCTCGCGCGAGGTGGCGAGCGACGCCGCAATGGGCGAGACCACGACCATCACGACGCCATAGGTCATCAGGATGCGCCCGACCACGGACTGCGAACTACCGATCGACAGGATGTATAGCGGGACGAGGTAGAAGCACACGCCGGTGAGAAGGATCTTGGCGGGTATCGCCGCCAACCCGGTGAGTGTCATGAATCTCTGATTCACCAGCAGTGCGCCAATCTCGCGCAGTTGCGGCGCCCTCGCGGGGGCGCGTTGCGTGTCGGTCGGGCCGGGGCCGGGGAGCGACTGGATCGCAGCGATCGAGCCCAGCGCTAGCAGCGCCGATACACCGAAAGTCAGGCGCTCGCCGATGTTGTCGGCCAGAATGCCGCCGATCGACGGGCCGCAGACAGTGGCCACCATGATCGCGCCGACGAACAACGCGAAGCTGCGTGCCCGATTTGCCGTCGTCGCATGCTCGAGTACGTGCCCCTGACCAGCGACGAAGACCATCGCGTAGCCCAGCGCACACAACGAACGCCAGATGAGCAGGTCCAGCACGTTGCCGGCAAACGCGCTCGCGGCGAAGCCGAACGCGGCGACGCTGGCACCGACCAGCATCGCGTGTCGGTGACCGACCCGTTCGCTGTAGGCGCCGAGGAAGGGTTGTCCGATCGCCACGATCAGCATGAACAGTACGATCGGCAGGCCGACCACGATTTCCGGCGAGAGCCAGGGGATCGGGACCAACAGGCTCTTGACGTATCCAGGCAGGAACGGCCGGGTCAGTTCCTCCGCGAGAATGAAGATGAACAACGGCCACCTTACCTTGGCGAGATGACCCTCGTCAGCTCGCACCGATGCGTCAGCGGCGCCGAATCGGTAGCGCTGTCGAAGTATCTGCAAGCCGTTGTGCGCGGCCGTCAGGCCGGGGGGCCGCTCGTGCGCCGGACTCCGTCGCCCGGCCTCGATGTCGCGCGCTAGCGTCCCGTACGCTGAATTGACCCGTGCGCGCACAGCCTCCAGCAACTTGAGGACACCACCGAACGCGGTGTCGGTATGGCGCGCTCGCAGCGTGGTGAAGTCACCTGCAGCGCCACGTTCGATCGTGCCGCCGAGCGATTTGAGGGCCGCCTCGAGCTTGGTGCCGGCCATGAAATGGAGGAGTTCCAGCGTGAAGAACAGCGCCACCACCAGCACGACCAGTACATCGAGCAGCATGTCCAGGATGATCCTGTCGACGAAGTCCACGCTCACGCCGATGTGCAGAATGCCCACCGGCTGTTGCGGCGTCACGATTGGCAGCGACACCACGTATTGGTTATCGACCCGAACCGCCGGCGGCGACTGGTCCGGAGTCGACAGGGCCGCCAGCGTCGAGGGATTGCGGAAATGCGCCTTGCCGCCAGCGGGCTGTGCAAACCGCTCATACAGGATCGAACCCTGCGTGTCCGTGACGGCAACGTAGGAAATGTCGGGGATCGAACGCTTCAACTCGTCGAACGTCTGCTCAACGCCGTATAAGTCGCGCAAGCCGATCTGGTGCTCCATGGCCTTAAGTACCAGCGCGCGGGCGGAGGCGCCGCCGCTTGCGACCTTCTTCGCCATTTCGGGTGCCAGCGCGCGTTCGAAGGCACGGTGTGAGAGATACGAGCTGGCGGCCAGCGCCAGCACCACGACCAACATCAACACGCCGGCCAAGCGCAAGTAGATGCTGCGCAAGTAGGACTGGCTCACCGTTCCGCTCCCCGCTCGAGATTGCCTCGCAGAAGTGCGATTTCCGCCTCCGCGCCGCGGACGCTCTCGAAGAATCTGCGCAGTGCCCGTCCGAAGGGGCCCTTGCGCACCGCTTCGGAGGAACGCATTGGATCGGCCGAACGAAGCGCCTTCTCGACGGCGTCGACGTCGCGCGACAGGCGCCGCATCACGCCCAGCAGTGCTAGAGACGCGAGGGTTGCCGCGGCGACGAACACGCCGATCGTGAAGAGCGCCAATTCGCGCGCCACTGCGCTGGTGGACTGGCTGACCTGCTCTGCCGAGTAGCGCAGCGCCAGGTAGCCGATGACGAGCCCGAAGCTGTTCTGGATGGCGATGCCGGCTGCGGATTCGGTACCGCTCTTGACGAACCAGTCTTCACCCTTGGCTTGGCGCGCGGCAGTGAGCCACGCTGCAGGCACATTGCGCGTCGCGCGCAGCCGGTCCGTGGTGTAGAGCGGTTTGCCCTCGGGGTCGAACACCTCGATGCTGAGGATCAAGTCATCGGTCGCACGTTCGCGCTCCAACGTGCCGGGCAGTGTGCCGAGATCGGCAAACTGCAATCCGAGCGCGAGCGAAGACCGGATGCTGTTCTCGATCGAAGTTCCGGTCACGACGAGGCGCTCCTTGATGATGCGCTCTGCGTTGCTGCGGTACTTGAAGAAGTTCAGGAAGCCCGCCATGCCGACCGCGAACAGGCACACCAGCACGGCAACCAGGATCATCTGAGGTCTTGTTGTATTCACCGTTGTCACTCCACGACTGCACCAAGGTGTTTGCAGCCGACTCAGCCCACTTCGAAGAACGCGACGAGAACTCTAACGTGACCTGCAGCACGAGTTCGCTGCGATGCGATGGCAACCGTGAACAAGTGACATTAAGCAGAACTTAGTTCCGGCCGATACTTGTTGTGTCAAGTGCCAGGAGTGATTCAAGAATGAACCTGGAAGACGACAGACCGCGCCAAGCTGGGTTGCGATCCGCCGCGGAACAGCAAAAATCTCAGAGGGGGCAATCTGGTGAAAGCTGACTTGATGACGCGACGCTGCGCCATGCATGGCGAGTCGCCGGACTCGCCCGCTTCCGGAGGTGCCCGATGAGGTCCGCCGCGAATACCGTGACGATCGCACGCGACCATGCGGCCGGCGACAGCGTTCCCGCCGCGCTGTTCGATCTGGCCTGGGAGCCGCCGGTGCCAGGCCGTCGGCGCGTGCTGACGAACTGGAACGACTACATCGCTCTGGCGAGCCAGGTGGTGGGCCGCTTTCATGGGCAGTTCCGCCTCGGCCACTTCGACTACCACCATCCGACGCGCCTTCAGCAAGGAACGGCGCGCCGACTGAAGAATCCTTACAAGGTCAGCGTGTCGTACGCCGAATGGGGCGCGCCGGGCGCGCCGCTGGTGATCTGCTGCGGCGGCGTCGCAAGCGTAGCGATGCGCTTCAACTACCTGGCGTCGGACCTGAGCGATTCGTTCCGACTGATCTGCATGGACTGGGTCGGCCGTGGCCGCTCGGGCTGGCTGGCCACCGAAGCCGACTACTCGCTCGCAACCTATGCAGAGCAACTGCGGCAGATGATCGAACACCTCGGGGGTGGGCCCGTTACGGTGCTCGGCTCGTCGCTCGGCGGCAGTGCGGCGATCGAGGTCGCCGCGCGCTATCCAAAGCTCATCGATCGATTGATCCTCAACGACGTCGGTCCGCAAATCGCAGCACGGCGTCGGCAACGGCGAGCCGATACCTTGGCACGCCACTACGTGTTCCGCGACCCGGCAGAGTTGCTGCGACGCGTGGGCGCCTCGCAAAAGAACGACGGCCCCGTCAGCGACGACATCCGCTTCAACCTGACATTTCATCAGACACGCTGGTCGGACGAAGAGGGTGGGCGCATCTATCGTCATGACGTGCGCGCCCTGCAGGCCTACCGCCGCGACGCGCAGAAAAGTCTCCAGCAATGGGAGCAGTGGAAGCAGGTCCGCTGCTCCGTGCTCTTGGTCCACGGCCTGCAATCAGACGCGCTTTTCGAGCCGACGATTCGGCGCATGTCACGCGGCAAGCGACTCACGGTGATGCATTTGCCGGACACCGGTCATGCTCCGTTGCTCGCAGACCGCAATCAAATATGGTTCCTGCGCGACTGGTTGCTCGGTACCGGCCGTGCCGAGTGCGCATGGTCCGTACTGCACGCGCCGCCGCGCGAGCGGCACGCGGGAACGCCGTTGACCTTCGCCCCAGCGAACGTCTTGCGCTGAGGGCCGATCACGGTGCAAACGGTGAACCACGCCCAGGCTTCGCGCCACCTGATCTTCGTGCGTCACGGGGCGACGGAGCTCAATCTGGCCGGACTGCGCTGCGGCGGCGATCTCGATGTGCCGCTCAATGAGCTCGGCCGCCGCCAGGCGGCCGAGGCTGGGCAGCGCATCCGCGCACTCCGGATGCCGGTCGGGGTGATCGTCGCCAGCCATCTGCAACGTACGCGGGAAACCGCCGAGATCATCGCTCGTCAGCTTCAAGGGGTCGAGCTGATGATCGAGCCGGCATTCGCAGAGCGCCATCTCGGGGCATGGAACATGCGCTCCGTCGCCGACACCGAGACCGGGCTCGCCGAGCGTGTGACCCCGCCGGGTGGCGAGTCCAGTGACGAGTTCCTCGATCGCATCAGCGGTGCCGTCCAAACCTTGTTGCCGCGCCTCGAACAGCAGCCACTGTTGGTGGGTAGCAAAGGCGTGGCGCGCGTCCTGGGCGAGCTGGTAGGGCCGCCCGGCAGACAGGGCCTCGCCAACGGCGAGCTGGCTCTTTTCGATCTCGCAGCGTTCGCCTGCCGCAACACCATGGGGTGCCAAGCATGAAAGCCGCCTACACCACATGGGCAAGTCATCCGTGGGTGAGCCCGCTGCTGAGCTTGCTCACCCTGGCGTCGCTGGCCATCGACCTCGGAGGCCTAGCAGTGCCGAGCGCAGTTTTCAGTGTTCCGGCATCGGCTTTCGCGCTGTTGATGTTGCTGAGCGCAGCCCGATATCAGCGCGCTGCGCTCGCCGTGCAGAAGGACGAGGCGCACAACGAATCGGCCGCGCGCCCGGGAACCGAGGCCAAGAATGCGGCCGCTCGCATGCTCGCGATGGTGGCGCTTATCGATACCCAACGCTGCTGCACGTACGCGAGTCCAGCCTTGGCACGCTGGTTGTACTGCGCCTGTGACGAAATCGAAGGACGGCCGATCGACGATGCGTTCGGCCCGGTGAATGGGGCCAAGATCCGGCCGCATCTCGAGGCGGCGCTGTCGGGCAAGGCGCAACACCTTCGCTGCTCGTCCTTGCGGCCGGACCAATCGTTGCAGACGCTGCAAATCGAACTCTTGCCGGAGCACGATGCGCTCGGTGCAGTCGTCGGTTGTCAATTGTTCGCGACGGACGTGTCGGGCGAACAGCGCGCGCTCGAGGCAGCACAACGCTCGGAGCGGCGACTGCGTACCATCATGGATCAGATCCCGGTGACGGTGTCCTACATCGATGCCGAGGGTCGATACCGCTACATCAATCGTGCGCAGGAGAATTGGCTCGGCAAGACCGATGCGGAAGTTGCCGGGCGCCGGGTGCGTGAGGTGGTCGGTGAAACGGTCTGGGCCAAAGTCGAGCCCCACCTCACTGCCGGGTTGGCAGGAGAGTCCGTGCCGCTGGAACGGCAGCGAACCGACCGTGCGGGCAATCCGGTCTGGCACTCCGGTCGCCACGTGCCGGACGTCAACGACGATGGGGAAGTAGTCGGCGTCTATACCGTGTTCTTCGACACTACCCAGCGAGCGCTGGCCGAGCAGGCCCTGCGGCACAGTGAGCAGGAGCTGCGCGCAGCCAAGGCAGCCGCCGAAAACGCGAGCAAGGCCAAATCGGAGTTCTTGGCCAACATGAGCCACGAGATCCGCACACCGATGAATGGCGTGCTGGGATTGACGGAGCTGCTTCTCGAAACCCCGCTCAACGCCCAGCAGCGACCCTTCCTTGAAACGGTACGCAGCTCGGGCGAAACGCTGCTGTCGATCATCAACGACATACTCGATTTCTCGAAGATCGAGGCAGGCAAGCTCGAGATGGAAGTGCTCGACTTCGACGTCTACCAGGCAGTCGAGGATGTGGTGCAACTGCTTGCGCCGCGTGCACACGCCAAGCGGCTCGAGCTGGCTTGCCGAATCGACGAGCGGCTGCCTTCGGCGATGCGCGGCGACCCCTATCGATTCCGCCAAGTGCTGACCAACCTGTTGGCCAATGGCCTGAAGTTCACGGAAGCCGGCGAAGTGGTGGTCGAGGTGGCATTGGACACGCCGGACCGAATTCGTGTCAGCGTGCGCGACACCGGTATCGGCATCTCGGCCGAGGCACGCGCGCGATTGTTCACCCCCTTTGCCCAGGCCGACGGGTCGACCACGCGCCGCTTCGGCGGCTCCGGGCTGGGACTGGCGATCAGCCACCATCTGGTCGAGCTGATGAGTGGGCGCATTGGGGTGGACAGCGTCGAAGGCAAGGGTTCCACCTTCTGGTTCACGTTGCCGCTGAAGCCGGCGTTAAGCCTGCCTGCGATTCCCTGCCCGGGCGAGCTCGTAGGCCGGCGCACGCTGGTCGTCGATGACAACGCCACGAACGCCGAGATCCTGGAGCTCCACGTGCTCGCCGGCGGCATGCGCTGCACCACGGCCTGCAGCGGCGCGCAAGCCCTCGAACGCTTGCGCGAGGCGCAGCGCGACGGCGACCCCTTTGAGCTGGCGCTCATCGACATGAAGATGCCTGGCATGGACGGCCTGGAGCTGGCCAATGCGGTCCGCTCGGATACAGCGCTGCGCGAGTTGCGACTGGTGCTTGTGACCTCGCTGCATTCAACCGACGAGCTGGCACGCGCACGCGACGTCGGCATTAGTGCTTACCTGTCCAAGCCGGTGCGGCGGCAAGAGCTCTACCGCGCGCTCGCGCAGGCATTGAGTGGGATGTCGATCAGCGACACACCGATGCATGTCGCGGCGCCTTCGGTGCGCATCCGCGGCCGCGTCCTGTTGGCCGAGGACAACGGCGTCAACCAGTTCGTGGCGCGCAACATGCTCAAGTCACTGGGCGCCGAGTTCGACATCGTTCCCAATGGCCAGGAGGCACTGCTTGCGGTGCAGCGGGGCGGTTACGCCATCGCGCTGATGGACTGCCAGATGCCGGTGATGGACGGATACACCGCCACCCGCGCAATCCGCGCCTGGGAGTTGGCACAGCCGCGGCCGTGCCGGATACCGATCATCGCGCTGACGGCCAACGCGCTGGTCACCGAAGCGGATACCTGCCGCGCCGCCGGCATGGACGACCATCTGGCCAAGCCGTATTCGCGCAATCAGCTGGGCTCGCTCATGGCGCGTTGGCTGCCGGCGCATCTGGTCGAGGGTTCGACGAACGAGGAACGCACCGATCCGGATTCGCTGCCGACGCCGGTGACGCAGTTTGATGAATGGGCGCTCGATCAGATCGCGCTCGACAACATTCGAGCGCTCGATGATGAAGACTCGTTCGTTCTAGACGAGGTGATCGGCATGTACCTTGAAGAGGCGCCGCGGCACCTGTCGTGCCTGCGCGCGGCGGTGGAGATCAAGGACGCTGCCGAGATGGGTCGCATCGCCCACGCCTTCAAGTCGGCCAGCCAAAACGTCGGCGCCAAGCAACTCGGCGATCTGTGCCGCCAGCTCGAGCAGCAGGGTAAGACAGGCGAGCTCGCCGGAGCCGCTGAGTTGGTCCGGTCCATCGAGAGCCAGTTCCAAACGATCAGGCTCCTTCTCTTGGCCGAAGTGGATCAACCCGCATGAACGCGACGAGGCGCATCCTCGTGGTCGACGATGACCCCGGCGGGCGCCGCCTAACCCGCGCGACCTTGACCCGAGCAGGGTTCGACGTCATCGAGGCGCACGACGGGGAGAAGGCACTCGCCGCTTTGCGCACGGAGGTTCCCGACCTCGTGCTGATGGACGTCAGCATGCCGGTGATGGATGGCTTCACCGCGTGTGCCGAGTTGCGCAAGCTGCCGGGCGGCAGCCGGGTACCCGTGGTGATGATGACCGGGCTTGAGGACGTGCAGTCGATCGAGCGTGCGTTCGAGGTCGGCGCCACCGACTTCATCACCAAGCCGATCAACTGGCCGATCCTCGCGCATCGGGTGCGCTACATGCTGCGTGCCAGTTCAGCGATCAATGAGCTCAAGCAAAATCAGCGGCGGCTCTCGAACGCGCAACGCATCGGCGACATGGGCGACTGGGAATGGGACGTGCGGCAGGACCGCGTCATTGCCTCCGAGCAGGCATTCCACATCTTCGGCCATGACGCCGCGCAGGGCGTACTCCGAAGCGGTGGATTCTTCAGCACGGTGCATCCTGAAGACGCTGATCGGGTGCGCCAAGCCTGTGAACACGCGATTACCAATGGGGATGCATTCGCGATCGAACACCGCATTCAGTCCAGCGGAGCGTTGCGATATGTGCACCAGCAAGTGGAAGTCATCGAACACGATGACTCGGGCCGCGCGCTGCACCTGGCCGGCGCGGTCCACGACATCACAACGCGCAAGGACGCCGAGGAACAGATTCGCCGCTTGGCCTACTACGACACGCTCACCGGCCTGCCGAACCGCCTGCTGTTCGCGGAGCAGATGCACAAGGCGATTGCCTACGCGGAACGCAAAGTGCAGCAGGTGGCGATCATGTTCATCGACCTGGACCACTTCAAACGCGTCAACGACACGCTGGGCCACGGCGCAGGAGATGAACTGCTGAAGGTTGTCAGCGCGAGGCTCGCAAGTTCGATTCGTGTGCTGGATTCGGTCAGCCGCAGCGCGAGCGGTCACGGCGCGCCGAGCATCGCTCGGCTGGGCGGTGACGAGTTCATCGTGATGTTGAGCGACGTGCGCGGGGCGGCCGATGCGGCCGGCGTCGCCCGCCGCCTGGTGGCGGCTCTGACCGAGCCGGTGACCATTCAGTGCACCGAGCTCTACGTCAGCGGCAGCGTGGGCGTTGCGATGTATCCCGCCGACGGCACCGATATCGATACGCTGCTCATGAACGCCGACACCGCGATGTACCGCGCCAAGGAGGCGGGACGTGGCGGCTTCCAGTTCTACGACCGTTCGATGAATGCACGCGCGCTCGAGCGCCTGAATATGGAGACCTTGTTGCGCGGGGCCCTCGACCGCTCCGAGTTCGTGCTGCACTACCAGCCACGGGTCGATCTCACCAGCGGCCAGATCGTCGGCGCCGAAGCGCTGATTCGCTGGCAGCACCATGAGCGCGGACTGGTTATGCCGGCGGAATTCATCCCGCTCTCTGAGGAAGCGGGTCTGGTGATCCCGATCGGCGACTGGGCCATCGATGCAGCTTGCCGACAAATTGCAGCCTGGCGGGCGACGGGCTTGAACCCCGTTCCGGTGGCCGTGAACCTTGCAGCGACCCATCTGCGTGAGCGCGCGTTGCCTGATCAGGTCGCGCGCGCGCTGCGCAAACATGGGCTGCCGCCGACCAGTCTGGAGATCGAGGTCACCGAATCCATCCTGATGGCCGATCCCGAGCTGTGCGTCGAAAATGCTCGTCGGCTTAACGAGATCGGGATTGGCCTGTCGATCGATGACTTCGGGACCGGATATTCGTCGCTGAGTTACCTGAAGCGGCTGCCGATCACTTCGCTGAAGATCGATCAATCTTTCATCCGCGATCTCGCCACGGACCCCGACGACGCGGCCATCATCACCGCGATCATCGCGATGGCCCACAACCTGAAGCTTCGCGTTGTTGCCGAGGGTGTGGAGACCGAGGCACAACGGGCATTCTTGAAGGCGCACCATTGCGATGAGTTTCAAGGCTTTCTCGTCAGCCACCCGCTCGAGGCGACCGAGTTCGGCCGATTGCTCGAGCAACAACGATCGTGTCGCGCGCTGCCCGCGGTGGCCTGATTGCGGCCCTGCCTCCGGCTTTCTTGATTGAAGCCGACTACAAGCAGTCGATGCTCAAAAGCAGAGCCGTGCTTGAGTAAGGTCCACTGAACGTGCGGCCATCGCCGCCGGCTGAGTCAGCCTGCCGCATCAACTGCCGAATGCATCAGGCCGGAACACCGATCGCCGTCACGGCGAGCGTGCACCACAGGGCCCAGAGGCCTATCTGACGACGTACGCTTCAAGAGCGTCGCCGCCCTCAATCGGCTGTTGGCCCACACGATGGCCCTGCGGGATCTGTACGAGAAGTCGCATTGGCAGACCTCTGGCGCGACGTTCTACGGGTTGCATTTTCTGTTCGACAAGCACTACGGCGAACAGGAGCAATTGATGGATCTTCTCGCCGAGCGTGTGCAAACGCTTGGAGGCGTTGCACGCGCATTGACGCACGACGTGGCAGAAGAGACCCGTCTTGCGCGCGCGCCCAGCGGCGTTGAGGGAGTCGCCGATCAACTTCGTCGCTTGCCGGATGCCCATAAGTTCATCCTGCAGGAAACTCGCCCGCTCTCGCGAGAGGCGTCGTCGAACCGCGACGAAGGAACAGAATGACCTTGCCCGCGAAGTCCGGATCCCATAGCCGCGGCGATGATGCGCCTCGCCTTTCCTGGGCGGCGAGCCCAGATCGCTTGCTACGACGTTTGGCGAACCCGGCGCGGGGCAGGTGGACGGTTGGCGCGAAGCCCAGTGGATCACCTTCACGGTCACGAAGAAGGGCGTTGGCGTTTGGATGCTGAACGGTACCGTCGTGTCTCCGGCCTGGAAGACTGCATCGATCTCGATCTCGGGCTTCACGCCGGCTTCGAACCTGCTGCAGCTGCGCCGCCTCGCACTGCGCGCCGCCCAGTCGGCCGACGCGCCGGTGGCATGGCTCGATGCGTCGGCCGACACACTGCAGTTGCTGCGTCAGCGCTACCAACGATGCAAGGAAGCGTCGTACTGGTACGAGGCTCCCGCCTTCGAGTACGCCGCAACGCTCGAGGTGGAGGCCTTGGGGTGCGTCCACGACTATCGGAGGTTGTGGCAAGCCGAACGCTAAGAGAAGCTGGCCGCATGCGTGCGGACGGAAGAGCGCAGCGGTCCTTTCGCACACTCTGAGGCACCGTACTCCGAACGGCACGTTGTCCTTCGCCAACCTTGGCGCGAAGCAATCTGCACATCTGTCAAGTTTTCGCTGCCGGGGCCGATCTCCGAGAGGTCTCGGCTCATCGGTTTGCCCTGCACACACGGGACAATCTGTTCGTCTGATGGCTCATCTTCCCAAGGAGAAAACCTCATGAAGAAATTCTCGGCTTCACTGGCCGTTGCGTTGCTCGTGCACGTCGGCCTCGCCGTTGCCACCTCCGAGTCGGTGACCGGTTCTCGCCATGTTCCGGGCCACAGCATCGACAGCGGCCTGGGTGAATTGCCGCACTACTCGCAGTGGCTCGACCTGACCGGCAAGACGCCGATGCGCTATCGCGTCGCCGGCGAAAAGCTCGACAGCGGCCTGGGCGAATTGCCGCACTACTCGCAGTGGCTCGACCCGACCGGCAAGACGCCGATGCCCTATCGCGTCGCCGGCGAAAAGCTCGACAGCGGCCTAGGCTCGCTGCCGCTCTTCAAGGACGGGGACTTCGTCAAGGTGTCGGCGATGCCGGCTCAAGGCAAGTAAAACCTGCCTTCGTCGGGATGCTTGTGCGTCGGGCCGGCGCACAAGAGGCGCACAAGACGCGCACAAGACGAGCAGCAACCCCCTTCAGACACTAGGCGTAGGTCGGTCTGGCAAGACCTATGTGACGCAGTCGCAGCGCGGTGGTTGCCGAGATTGGTCAGCGATCTTCTAGACATAGTTTCGGTGGCCGAGTCCAGTGGTGGTCCCACTTCAGGAGACCACCTTGGGCAACATCCAACCATCTTTCAGCCGGATCGACTGGCTTAGCAGAGGGCCTCTCGCGCCTCACGTTGATGCGTTCAAGAAGTACCTGACCGACCGAGGGTACGCAGCGACCACGTTCGCCAACTGCGTGGGCAGCGTCGCCCATTTCGGCCAGTGGATCCACAGCCGACGTCTGCACGTTCGACGCATCGACGAGGGCGCTGTTGCCGAGTTCCTCGACGAGCACCTGCCTGGCTGTCAATGCGCCGGACCGGTTCAGCGCGATCGCCGCACGCTGAGTGCTGCGCTGGGCCATTTGCTGGTGGTTCTTCGTGCTCAGGGTGTGATCGTCGCCCTCGCGGTGAGCACGACGCCAGTGGACGAAGAACTTCGACGTTACGACGAACACATGGACCTTGTCCGCGGCTTGGCGCCCAAGACCCGGGACACGGCCTTGCGCATCGCCCGGCGGCTGCTGACCTCCCGCTTCGGCGACGGTGGCATCGACATCGCGGCGATCAAGCCCGAGATGTTCGCCGCTTCTTCGCGCAGCAGGCCAAGCTCTACAGCAAGCCAGCGAGCGTCGGCTCGGTGGTGGCCGCACTGCGCGGCTACTTCCGCTACCGCGCGTCGATCGGCGATTCGGTACACGGTCTCATTGGTGCGGTGTCCTATCCCGCGAATTGGCAACTGTCCTCGCTGCCCAAGACTCTGACGGCAGAAGAAGTCGAGCAACTGGTCGCCTCGCTCGGAGAACACGGCCGCTCGATGCGACGGGCCGACGCGATCGTGCGTTGCGCCCTTGATCTTGGCCTTCGCAGCGGCGAGGTCGCCAGGATCCGGCTCGATGACATCGACTGGCGCACCGGCACGATCACGCTGCGCCACACCAAGGGTCTACTCGAACGCAGTGTCGGCTGAGGCCGTGGTCGGCTAGCCGCGCGCCGGATCAAGGCTTCTGGATGAACCGGAATGGTTCGACTGAATTGGGGAAAGAAGATGAGCGACACGGCCGCACGTACCGGAATGACTATTTCGGCTGCAATGGTGCGCGCTGGCCTGCGAGCACTTCGCGAATCTGGCGCACTAGCTACTTTCCGGCGCAAAAATGCCGTTTTCAGAATCACTGTGACGGGCCGCCGCAAATGCTCAAGCCGCCGGCCGTGAGGCGGGCGGCTTTGGTCGTGAGTCGTAGCGACGAAGGAGGCG
>Ga0184637_10001212_pt1 | contig 17870 bp, 28 predicted proteins | sample PLM3_127_b2_FD_133143 | JGI IMG/M metagenome (GOLD analysis project Ga0184637, IMG submission 133143) | Groundwater sediment microbial communities from an aquifer in East River, Colorado, USA - PLM3_127_b2 | ecosystem: Environmental > Terrestrial > Soil > Riparian zone | place: USA: East River...
CGCACGACCCACTCAGGCATCGAGCTGACTATTGCTCGTCGCAGTAGATCGACGCGGTGATGGCGACGGCCGAGGAGGTCGGGGTCGCCACGCCGATGCCGTTGCTGGCGGTCGCCGGGTAGACGAGCGAGCCCTCCGGTGGGGCGACCCAGCGGAACGTCGCGCGCTGATTGAGCGGCAGCGCCAGGAGGATCAGGTTCGCCGTGTAGGTCGGCTCGACGGTGTGATTCTCGCCCGCATCCGACTCGGTCGCGGCATCGGCCGGATCGATCTGCGACGGGGTCACTGACGTCGACGTGCCGAGCGCGGTGCAGCGCTGGAAGATGTAGAGGAACGCATTGTCCGCCGGCGCGGCCTCGCTGCCGACGATCACATCGTAGAACTTGCCTCGGCGAGGCCGGGTGGCATCCGCGCCCCAGGTCGCGAGCGAGGCCGCGGCGGAGGCGGTGCGGTTGGCTTGGACGATGTACTTGGCCATCAAAGTCTCCTAGAAAGGAATCGCGAGAATGTGCAGAGTGCTCCCGGCGCCAGCAACGTAGAAGTCAGAGAGCTTCACCGGCCCAGACGTGTACGGGCCGATCGACGCCGGCTCCGGCGAGGCCGAGTCGACTTGGATCCCGAAGACCGTCGCCGTCACGGTTTGCGTACTCGCCCCGACGAAGGCATCGGCGCCACTCGCCGTGAGCAGGATCTGGCGGTAGGGGATGTCGTTCACTGGATTGACGACCCCGGCGCCATCACCGTACACATCAGAAAGGCGCAGCGCGGCTGCCGCGAGCGTCAGCTGATAGGACTTGGCAGCCATGCCCTACTGCTTGTCGATCGTGCCCGGGTTGCGATCCTGCAGCGTCGGTATCTCAGGCGCCCCTTCGCTCGGCTCGAACCGATTCGGCTGCGCCGGCAGCCCCGACACCGAGTTCGCGCTCTCAGCCGTCTCGGTCTTGGTCGTGGCGTACTTGTCGGTCGGCCACGGCGACTGCAGACCGCCCTCGCCGCCTCCATCCACATTCGGATCGGTCCCGCGCGAGACGACGCCTTGCCCCTCGACGCCGTGATCGGGCAGCACCGGGTCGGTCCAGTTCGTTTTCAGGTCACCCATTGATGCACTCCTAGTAGAGATCCGCGACCGTCGCATCGGAGGCGCGGAGGGATTGATCGTTGTACGCGATGTCGGCGAGCGGCCAGTGCTCCCAGTGCACCTTGGCGAGATCGTCGGGGTACTGCTCGTCGTCGCGCAGCGAGAGTTCTTGGATGCCCTGCGCGAACCGCACCTGGTAGCGATCGGCGAGCGTGAGGCTGTAGAACGGATTCGGCCGATCGCCCGTGCCGGGCCAGAGCGCGGCGAGGGCCAGCGCGCCGTTGATGAGGATCTGCGCCCCATCGGCCATCACCCCGTTGAAGGTGTCGACGTCGGTGAGGTCGTCGGCCTGCTTGTTGTAGAGCGCCGGGTACGAGCGGGCCGCCGTCGGTCGCGGCCAGTACTGGTACTGGATCCGGCCGAGCGTCGGAATGTACGTCGACGGTGCCCGGGCCACCAGGCAGCGCGGCCCGGAGTCGCCCGCCGACGCCGACGAGTCGAGCATGTTCAGCTGATCCTCGGTAATCCAGAAGGCCAGCCGGCGCTGGTTGTAGCGATCGGGAATCAGGCGGAAGCTGCCGAAGTCGGCCGGCATCGTCGCGTAGCCGTCGAAAATCTCCGCCGCCGCTGAGGCTGCGTTGTCCTCGCCGTACACGCGATCCAGCACGATCGTGTTGACGTCGGTGAACGTCTGGATGGTGTAGTAGGGTGTTGAGCCCACACGAAACTGTCGGCCCGCATCCGCGGCGAGGAAGAGCCCGGCCGAGGTCACGGTCGCCGACCCCTGCGTCACGACACACGAGGCGATCGTCCGCGCGGCGTTGATGGTCAGCACCATGTCGCCCCGCAGAAACCCCCAGCGTCGCTTCTTGACGAGCTGCTTCCATGCGTCATTCACCCATTCGCGCGCGAGAAACGTCGGGGCGGCTGGCACATACAGCCGCACCCGACGCCAGCAATCACCGAAGGTCTGCGCCATCAGTCACGAGCGCTACTGACCGATGACCTCGTACTGGGCGCTGAACGTCGAGAGATTCGTCCCGTTGGCGACCTCGACGTTGGTATTCGGGACGAACCACATCAACCGGTTCGTCGTCGGATTCCACCAGACGAGGCGCGTGGAGGTGCCGTCGCTCGCCACCCCGAACAGCGCCGCGATGATCGTGCCCAGCCCGAAGATCGAGGGCGAGACGACCTCGCCCCCGGTGACATAGCTCGTGGGGCCTGCCCACCGCTCGACGCGGCGGATGAAGCTGCCGGAGCTGTCGAAGTAGCTGCCGACGGTGCGAGAGAGTGGCATCGGATCCTCCCTCCCGTTACGTGGTTTCCGGAACGTCCAACTCCACCTGACAGGTGGAATTGCCGAAGTTCCGCACGCTCGACGCGCGACCGAGCGCTGGATAGGTCGCCGCAGAACCCGCAGCCAGAATCTCCGCCTTCGCGTTGGTAGCCGAGGGGATGACGAACTCCCCAGCCGGCACCGGATTCGCCGAGGCGTCGGTCAGCTTGACCGGGGACTGTCCCCCGATCTGGATGCACCCGTAGTTGCCCGGGCTGATGGCGTTGCGGAAGACGCCCGCGATGCGCCCACGTCCGAGGGTGGTGACGGTGGTGGTGACGAGGTACTGCGTCCGATCCGCCCACCACGCAACGGCGCTCGCGAACGGGGCGACCGCCATCGTCGAATCGGTCCGAATGAGCTGGTACCGTTTCGATGTGCCGGCGTCCGACCCCGCGACCGGGATCGTCCGCTGCGGGTGAATCATCGTGAAGCGCGCCCCGAGCAGGCCCGGAGCGTGGAGCGTCGGAGTGTTTTCGTTTTCGGGGTCGCCGGACTGCAAGTAGACCGGCGGCATCTCCCATCGACTTGGTGACATGCTCGATCTCCTTCTAGCTGGTGATCCCGAAAAGGATCCGCGACAGTCGCAGCGCCTTCACGGTGAGATTGCCGGCGAACAGAATCTGCCCGCTGACCTGGTTATCTTCGCGCGCACCCTTGAAGCCGGTGAACCCGAACGCGAACTTCGAGGACTGCGCGATGTAGAGCCGGACATACGCGTCGTCGCCCTGCGGGCCGAAGTTCAGCCACGCGAAGGTCTCGGCCGCGGCGTTGTAGTTCCCGAGGTCGGCATCGTTGACGCCATCAGCACCGGGGATGTACTGCGACATCAGGATCGTCGCCTTGTCGAACTTCAGGCCCGGCCAGTTGATCTCCGGCTGGGTCGTGTCGACGATCTGGTGAGGCAGGAAATTCTCGGAGATGAAGCCCATGCACCGGTTGGTCGTGATGCCGATGGTGGGTGCTTCATTGCCGATGATCGAGCTGAAGTAGCTGTGCCGGAGAATCCGGTAGCTGATCGGCCCGGCGACGTTGGCGGCGATGAGGCCGGTCGGCGTGGTCAGCGCCGGCGCGACGTCCGCGCGGGTCTGCCCGCCGTAGCTGGCGAAGATGTTGCCCGCCCAGCTCGCGTTGATGCCGTCGTTCAGCGCCTCTTCGAGCCCGTTGATCTCGGCGGAGCGATCGTCACCAACCAGCGCCTGGCCGTGACGGAAGGCCGCGATCTCGAGGATCGCCGACATGGTGAGGGCCGCTTGCTGCATGTCGGTGCGGATCACCGAGAAGGCCGCGCGCGGACCGACCATCTCGACTTCCAGGTCTTCGAGAAACTCAGTGACGTTGACCTGGTAGTAGCGGGGGCCGAAGAGCAGGCCCGTGCGGGTCTGCCGGCGATCGACGTTGAAGGCGGCCCCCTTCTTGTACGCGCCACCCTTCATTGGCTTGTACATGAAGTTCTCTTGAATCTGGGGACCGATCCATTTGCGTGTGAAGCGGGCCTTCATCATCGCGATGAGGGGGCCGGCCTTGAAGTACCCGTCGACGACCCCGGGCATGATCTCCTTGGTCGTCGTGGTGTTGACGTCGTCGAGCTGAATCGCGCCGATGACAAACGGCACGGCGACGAGCGACGCCGGATGGAGATAACTGGCGATGCAGGTGACGACCAGCGCGACGAGCCGTGGATGGCAACGCAGCCAATCCGTGGCCCGTACGAGCGGGCGGAGAGAGCGGGGCAAGTTCGGCACGGAATCGATCCTCCTTAGCCTCCGGCGCGTGCAGCGGACAGGCGCTCGTACTCGGCGACGGCGCTATCCAGGTTGTGCGCGGCGGGGCCATCCTTGGTCTGTAGAACATCGAGGACCGAGGGCGCTTCGCCACGGAGGGGGAAGGGCTGATTGACGCTCCCCTTCACCTTCTCCGCGAGGCGCTTCTCGACCTCGTCATTGATGCGTTTGTCTTCCGCTTCCTTGGCTTTCGTGGCGACGCGCTCGCCATACTTCTCGTTGTAGGCGTCGAGCAGGCTGTAGACGCGTCCCGGCTGGCCGATGACGGCTTTGCCCAGCTTGGGATTGGCGACCAGCTCCTGCATGTCCACGGCTTCGTTGAACATGGCGTAGTGCTTGAGCCCTTGGGTCGCGAGGAACGCGGAGACTTCCACGTACCCGCGGCCTTCCTGCTCGAGCAGCTCGCCGAACAACTTGCGGACATCGACGGGCGGATTGGGATCGGGAGGCGGATCATCGTCCGCACGGCCCCCGGTTTTCTTGAGGGTCTCGTACGCCGGTTTGATCACTTTGTACTCATCCAATGCCGCCTTGTTCGCGGCGTACCACGTATTCAGCTCGGTGAGCTTGTTCGCGGCCTCCGCCTCGTTGGCCTTGAGCGCGTCCATGTTCTTGCTGTAGTCCGAGCGAGCCAGTACTCCGTCACCGATCAAGGTCACGGCGTCCTTCGCTTCGGGTTTGGTCAACGCCTCCTGTACCTGCGTTCGCACGCTCTCGGGGAGCTTGGCGAACACGCCAGCCAGGAAACTCGTGCCGTCCTCAAACGCGCCCATCGATCACCTCCCGAGGCCAGCTCTCGCGCGCAACCTGACCCGGACCGCGGCGATATGACGAAGTGTCATACTCGCGGTCGCCGGTCGCCAGTCGATCGGAGAACCTCTCATGGTTTGGGTTTACACAGCTCCGGCGCCGGCGATTCCGCGATCGATGCCCCCGCCTGGGAATGCCGGCCCAGAAGCAGTGGGGGAGATGGCACCAGCACCAGCGGCCGCGATGTCCGCGAAGTATTGCTGGAGCAAATCCTTGATGAGCGCAAGCTGTGCCGCCTTGTCGGGCGTCACCTGCGCGAAGCTATCGAGCAGCTGGCCGATGGTCTGGCCGGCTTGGAGCAGCCCGGTGAGCACCTCGGGCGGCATCGACGTCGCGGGGAGGGGCGCCCCGCCAGCCAGGCCGCGCATCGAGAGCGGCCCCCCACCGCCGTCCATCGGCGTCGGAGAGGGAGGCGGCCCATCGAGCGGACTGCCGGCGCCGGCCATCTGAGGCATCGGCGGCACTAGCGTTTACTCCCGGTGATGCGGCGCAGGCTCGTCATCTGCTTCCGGGCGACGCCGCGGACACCCCGCAGGCGTGGCTCGTCGCGCTGGATCTCATGGGCTTCGGTGAGCGTGCGGAGATCACTCTCGGCCTTCCACTTACGCTCGCTCGCCGCCATCGACTTCGGGGCGTCGCACACGTTACTTCCGCATCCCTTTCGGGTACGCCATTCCCTTGCCCCCGGTCATCGACTTCCCCTTGCCGAACGGTTTGCCCTTCCCTTTACCCTTCATCAGCGTCTCCCTTGCATCAGGTTGCGATGTGCGAGCGAGGTCTTCTTCGTGCCGTGCCACTTCGACGAGCCCGGTTTGCCGGCGTTGATGCTGGCGTAGAACACCCGCTCGCCCTTCTCCGCGCCGTACTGTGCGGTCATCGATCGCTTGACCTTTGTCCCGCTCGAGGTCAGGGGCATCAGCGTCGGCTCCGTCGAGTCATCCCGCGCGGCGCTGTCGGGGCCTTACTGAGCGTGTCGGCGACGCGCGCAAACGGATTGACCGATCGCAGCTTCTCTCGCACCGTCATCGGCGCAGCTTTGGGCAACCGCGGATCGCGCCGGCCCCCCGGTGACAGTGGCAAGTTGATGTCCTTCGCTGGCATCGAAAAGTAGCGTGTGGGCAGATCGGGAAGGTGTCAACCCCCTGCAGGCTTACTTGCTGCTCTCGGTCACCGTCTGCCGTGTCCCACCGGACCCGTCGGACTTCTCCTCGGCCCGTGGTGGCTCCTGTCCGGACGCCTTCCGGCCGGCCGGGGAGACGGTCTGGCCGATGCCGAGTTGCGCCTGCGCTTGGAGACGCTCGGTCACCGTGTTCGGGACGCGGATCTCGAGGAGCTGCCCCGAGGCGCCGTCGAGGACGAAGGTCCGGTTGGTGGTGGGGTCGGTGTACTGCGGGGGGGCCATCACGCCGGCGGTCATGCCTTGGATGACGCCAGGCTGGGTGAGCTGGCCGAGCATCCCCTCCAGCACCCCAGGAGGAGGCCGCTCGATCATCGGGAGCGGGATGGCGGGCGGGGCGCCGACGTTTGGCGTCTCGAGCGTTTCATGGAGCGACCAGAAGTCGTAGTAGCCCATGCGTGCGAGCTGGAAGCGCATCATCTTGCGCTCCTGCGCGTCCATCGCGAGGACGGAATTGGGCGCGACGACGAAGATGAACTGTTTGTGGAACCACTGCGCGCGCTGATCCCGGGTGGTGAGGTTGACGTCGAGTTCGGGTGTGTAGCCGGGTTGGCCGGGGAGGAGTCCCGGGACCATCATGTTCGGATCGAAGTCGAAGTCGTTCAGCGTCACACCCGCCGAGCCGAGGATCTGGACGCGCTTGGCCTGGCTGAGGAACTGAAAGTAGTTGACCTTCAGCATGTCGGCCATGTCGCGCAGGAAAATCTCGACCTGCCGCGCTTCCTGCCGGATCTCGGGCGTCAGCGCCTCGTAGTACTTCTGGATCGTGTCGGCCGAGGGGAGCTGGCGCAGCTGGAGCAGGGCGGAGAGATTCGCCGTGCCGGAGAGGTCGGCGAACTTCGTCGTCAGCTTGTCCCACAGCTCGCTCGCCATCGCGAGTACCTGTGGGTCCGGCCCGTCTTCCTTCCGCCACGGCTCTCCGAAGCCCGGCATCGTCTTGACGCGTTTGCCCGGGCGCCGCGGATCCATCAGCCGCATCGTCGACTCAGAGACGGCGTTGCGGTTGTAGGTGATGTCGGGGTCGACCCACTGCTTGATGCCCAGGCGGACGTCGTGCACGGTTTCGTTGATCGCGTCCTGCACGGGGAGGAGGTCGTTGAAGAGCGGGATGCCGAGAAACTGCCAGGGGACCGACCAGAGCTTCAGCCGGCAGAAGGGGAACATCCCATGCCAGTAGGTGTTCGGCCCGTCGTAGATGACGGCCTCGTCGGTCGCCACGATCAATCGCCCGCGCGGGTAGAGCGGCTCACCCTTCTTCACGTTGTAGGCCCAGTTGCTACCGGGCGTGCCCATCGGAATGATCTTGTCGACGAGACTGCGCGTGCGATCGTGGAAGTAGCCGCGGTAGAGGACGATCGTGCCGCGACGCGCGCGGCGGGCGGAACCGGCGGTCTGCCCACCGATCGTATCGAGTGGATCGGCCGGGGAGATCAGGCGCGAGAGGCCCGTGCGGAAGCGGCCCATGACCCGGCCGAGCGCGGTGTCGGAGGACGGCTTGAAGAGATGCTGCCGGGTCGGGTACATCCCGCGCAGCACGTTCACGGTGTGCTCTTCGCGGAAGCAGACGCCTTCCCAGAACTGCGGCGAGCGATTGAACGACGGGCGCAGCGGCAAGGTGTCGCGCGGGTCGCGCGCGGAGAGCTGGTGCGCGCCACCAAGGGGCGCGTGCGGATCCCAGTCGATCACCATGTCGCCGGTGCCCGCGGCGAGCGCGTACTTCACCGTGTCGCCCAGCTCGAGGTCCATGAAGGTCGTGATCCACTCGGCGAGGAGGTACTTGTTCAGGAGGTCGGCCTGTACCAGGTACTCGGGATTGGTGCGCCAGCCGACGACCGGCTTGAGATCGGTGATGGCGCTCACATGCGCCTGCATCGCCTTGCGCGACTCGTTGATGACGACCTGCGGGAGGTACTTCAGGCGGCGATGCTCGGGTGTGAGCTGCTCGCCGACGATGTACTCCTGCGCGCGGCTGATCGAGTCGTAGGAGGGGTCGGCCCGGTTGATCAGGTCGCCCTCCTGCGTCCATTCCTTCAGCCAGCTGATGACGCGCGGGTCACCATGCTGGAGCGAGTCGGCGGAGGTCGCCGGGAGATCCGGGATGGTGGAGGTGGTGAAATCTGCCATTTAGCCGTGGTGCTCACTGGTGAGATCGAGGGCGACGGGTTGCAGCAAGGGCGGATCCTGATGCTGACACCGCGGACAGACGTGCGGGTAGAGCCAGATCCAGAGGCGGACGTTCTCGCCCTTCGCGATCGCCTCGCGCTCCTCAGCGGAGAGCGCCCACTCCGTCAGGATCTTGCCGTCGGGAAAGGCCAGCGCGGGCAGCGGGATGTACTCCGGCTGATCCCTGGCGAAGATGACCAGCTTGGTCCCCTCACACTCGAATTGGTCGACCGGGATCATTTCTCGGCTCCCTCCATCGGCAACGCCGACGCATTCGATTCGCTCACACCTGGGCCGAAGCCGACCTCCGGCTCCTCCGTGGACTTGCGGAGCGTCTGACCGAAGCGGTGCTTCGCCTCCTCGGTCGGGTGCTCGCCGCCGTCGTAGCTCGGATGCAAGGTGTGCTGATCGCGGTTGCTGCCGTCCTGCGACCAGCGACGGAAGATCATCGGCTGCCCCTCGCCGTTGCGCGCGTGTTGTTCGCTCTCGCGCTCGACCTGGCGCAGCTTGCGGAGGCTGTCGATCCGCACCGGTTGGTTGCGGCCATCGAAGGTGTCGAAGGCACGGAAGGCCGCGCCCTTGGTGCCGCCGACGTCCATGCTCCCGATGCCCGGGATCGCCGTCATCCGCACGGGGAGGCGTTGCGGCTCGCCGGCGCGACAGGCGTTCGGGCAGAAGGGCGCGCCGGCGGTGGCGCCAATCGCGACCGGGATATTGACATCGGTCAGCACCTGCCCGCAGTGCTGACACCAGTAGTCATGGACAGCCATGCTAGGAACTCCCAGAGACGACCGGCAGCTTGCAGGAGGGACAGGCGAGGTCCGTGCCCGTCCGCGGAGGGCGCTGCGCGCCGGTCCACTTGTACCAGTGGCCGCAGTCGAGAATCAGCCAGTGCGCGGTCGACTTCCTGACTTTCAGCACGGCGAGAATTTCGCTCATCGCTACGCGCCCCTCCAGAAAATCTCATCCTTGATGCGCGCAACCGCCGCCCGCAGCTCCTCTTCCACCGTCCGCCCACGCTTGCCGGCGCGGTGCTTGATCTCCTCGAGCTGGCCGGGCGTGAAGTCGATCACGATCGAGCCGATGGAGATGCGGGCGAGGCGCTCGACGGCTTCGACGAGATCCGCGGCCGAGCGCGTGGTGCCGATGCCCGTGGTGTGCTCGATCCGTTGCCGGATCGGCTGCGGGACACTGAGAGCCCCCTCGCCCACGCTCTCATAGCGCGTCGTGAACTCGCTGGTCGGACAGACGTCGAGCACCTCTTTCCCGCGCGTGATCAGCCAGTCGCCAGCGAGCGCCACGACCCGGCGGCCGTCGATCAGATCGACGAACTGCTGCTGCGGCGCGCGGATCGCCACGAGCGCCGGCTGTTTGCGGCGCACCGCGAGGCGCTGCTCCGCCTGTTTACTAGAAGATCCGGTTGCGGTCATCGAAGTGGAGCCCGTTGTCGGTGCCGAGGTCGCTGGCGAACTCATCGTCATCCTCCACATGGCGATCGACTTCTTCAGCCGTCGCCGGACTGTTGCGCCAATCGAGCCGCACGCCCCCGCTCTCGACCGTCGCGGCCTGCAAGGCGGCACGCCGGCGGCGCCGCTCGGCGATCGGTTCGGTCTCGCCCCCGGCCATGCGCCACGCGACGTAGTAGCCGATCGCCCCCGCCATCACGCCGTCATCATGCTGGCCCCGCGCGGCCGCGGCCTCCCCGATGGTGCCCTCGGTCACGAAGTGGCGCAACTCCCCCCGCGTGATGGGCGAGTTCAGGATGAAGTCGGGCGCGTGGGTGATCGGGTCGAAGGTCGTGATCGCCGAGTGAAACGCCGAGAGGAGCAGCGGGCGGGTGCGGGGCGAGGTGACCCAGCCGATTTTAGTCGAGTACCGACGGTCCGGCGAGGCAGAGTCAGCGTACTCCCAGACGTAGAAGTGCCCGTAGCCGAGATGCAGCTGGAGGGTGTCTTGGGTGGAGAGCCCGTGATTGTTGGTCTCGATCGCCGCAAGGGCCTCGATGCCGTCTTCGTCGGGGTAGAAGCGGCCGATCGCATCGCAGATGAAGGCGAGATTCTTCGCGTCGACGACGTTAGTGACGTATTGGGCCACCTGCTCGGCCGGCTCTTCGATCGTCGGTTCGCGCACGACGTCGATGACCGAGTAGTCGAGGCCGAGGCCATCGGCGACGTCGACCGACATGATGTAGCGCCGGCGGCCGCGTGGGCGCGGGTACTCCCAGATTGCCAGGACGGAGTGGCGGAGGGAGGGGAGCGCACGGAGCTGATCGGGTGTCAGGCGGCGGAAGCCGTAGCCGGGCGGGACGGGGTACGCGTTGGCCGCGAGACTCGACGTCGCCGCGGGAATCCGCAGACTCAGCGGGGGATTCGGTCGAGGGCGCGCAGGAGGTCCCGATAGAGATTGTCCATCGCTTCCTTCAGCGACGTCTGGCAGGCGACGAAGCCCGGCGATTTCGAGAGCGGGCTCGACGGCCCAGACGTCGACCATCGGCCGCTTGCGCCCGGCCGCTTCGATCGCTTCGAGCTGCTCGAACGTGAAAATGGCACGACCCGCGTACTGGAAGCACTCTTGGTCATCGGCCGGGTACTCCTTCAGGAACTTATGCAGCTCACCTTTCTTCTCGTAGAAGGCGCGCGTCTGTTCGTACCAATAGAGCTGATCGCGCTGGAGGTGCACGGTGCGGCCCCGGAACCAGCGCGGGCTGTCCGCCTCGCACTTCGCGGCGTGCTCGAGCGTCTTGGGCTTCGGTGCCCAGTCGACCGGTGCCGGCAGACTGTACTTGCTCGGCTCGGCGTACCACGGGATGAAGATGTTGACGAACCGGCCGACGCCCTCGGCGGTGGCCTGCCAGTGGAGATGCCACCAGTCGCCGGCGAACTCCGCGGTCGACTCGTACAAGCAGAGGCTGTCGAGCGAGATCGGGATGGTCGGGAGGAGCGAGGTGTCAAGCTGCTCGGGATTCTCCCAGGTCGCCAGCTCCGAGATGTGGATCACCGAGTAGGACTGGCCGCGGCCGATCGCGCCCTTGTTGCCTTCGGTGCCCGCGACCGACTGTAGCGCGCCGCGGGTCGACTTGCCCCAGGCGGTCCGGAGATAGCTGTTGTTCGAGAAGACCATCGTCCGGTTCTGCCGAAAGGCCGTGCGGATGGGGCGGAGGAACCAAGGCATCTGCTGGAAGAGGCGATCGATCATCCGGAAGAGATACCCCGCCTGATCCTCCACGTCCGCGCCTGAGAGCGCCCGGATGTAGGGACGGGTGACGAGGCGATGCGCGACGAGCGACTCCGCGAGGGTGGAGACGCCGAGCTGCCGCGCCTTCAGCACATTCACGAGCAGGCCATCGGGGTAGCCGGTCTCCCGCCGGCTCCATTCGAGATCGCCGAGCAGCTCGATGACGAAGCGCTGTGACTCCCAGAGGGGATAGAGCGGGCGCAACCCATGCCCCTCTTCGTCGATCCAGACGAAGCGCTCGGCGAAGTAGGGGTAGTCGAAGATCGAGCGGAGGCGCGCGGCCGCGATGAAGGCTTGCTCGTCTTCGGTCAGCCGGCGGATCAGGACGCCCTTCTCGTCGACGGCGGTCATGCACGACGCGGTGAGCTGCGCGGAATCGGCGAGCGAATGCACCGGAATGCCCTGCGGGTAGAGCTGTCGGAACCCAGCGCTTCCAGCCAGGATCTCGTCTTCTCGCAGGGCAATGAGCCGGCGATCGTACATCGACCTACGGTGTCGGCGGGACTGCCGGAGGCTGAGGCAAGGCTTCGAGCCGGGCCATCTCGGCCCGGATCGTCGTGTCGTTGTGCCCGAGCTGCGCTTCGAGCAGGTCGGCGATCTCGCGCAGGGACGGACCGGTGCCTGTCAGCCCCTTGAAGATGCTGGCGATTGCCAGGACGGTGGCCGAGATCATCGGGCTCGCCACGCCCGCTTGCTGCAGCAGCACCGTGATGGAGTTGAGGACGTCGAGCACGGTGTGCATTTAGGCTCTCCCTTTGATCTTTGCGACTTCGATGAGGACGTCGGTCACGGTTTTCTGCGCCGTCCGCACGAGTCCGATGAGCACCTCTGTCGTCTCGGAGAGCGGCACCCCCGCGATGACGACCGAGATGTTCTGCCCGGCGACGCTGAGGATCGCGATGGCGCGATCGACCTGACTGGTCGTCGACGCCCCGGCTTGCTGCAGGGCGTCGATCGTCCGGAGGAGATCCGGGAGCGGTTGCAGCTGGGTGTTCACCGCGAGCAGCGCCCGCTGAAAGCCGAGCGCGGCCGCGGGCGTCAGGATGGCCGCCTCCTGCAGCTGCCGGCCGGTGATGCTCAGGCGCTCGATGCTGCTCGCGACGGCGAGCGCGGTTTGCCCGACGAGGATCGGCGCCTGGTGGGTGGCACTGCAGGCGGGCGTGACGACCAGCGCGCTGCTGAGGAAGATCGCAATGAGGCACGCCTTCACAGGAGACTCCAGAGGAGCAGGGCGAGCGCCGCGCCGCCGCCGGCTACGAGCGCGGTCCCGATGAATCCGGAGACGATGGCCTGGGCATAGCGCCAGAACGCCACCTTGAAGCTGAACTGTGTGAAGAACTCCCCGGGCGCCTTCGAGTTCGCGAAGGTCGTCAGGTCGATGATGATCGCAGCCCAGAGCGTACTGAGCACGGTGGCGAGCAGCGGATTCGCGATGATGAACGCGCGGAGGGTCTCCATGTCTTCAGTCTCCTTAGTGAGGCAAGGGGGGACGGATGCGGGTCTTGCAGGTGACGGGATCGTTGGCGTTCGTGTAGACGCGCTCCCCGGTGATCGCGCCGTCGGTTTCTTCCCACTCGATCGGATGGCGATACTGCGCCTGGCCGCGGACCTGGCAAGAGAGCGGGAGCGACTCGATGCCGTCGAGCCACGCCCAGAGCATGTCTTTCTCGAGCGGCGTCAGCAGCTGCGAGAAGCGGCAGCCCGCGCAGTGGAAGGTGCAGCCAGCCGAGAGGAGCGCGCAGCCGCGCGCCGCATCGAACGCCCAGATCGCGTTGTAGAAGCGATCGGCCGCGCGCGTGTTCTCGTTGGCGTAGGCGGGGACGCGGCTGTCCCAGGACAGCTCGCCGGCGTTGTGCCCGACTTTTCTCGGCCACTCGTAGCTGTCGTTCGTGTGCGGTCCTGTCTCGTAACACCAGGGCGGCCGGACCGGGATTCCACCACCGCCGTTCGATCCATGCGCCGCGCAGAGCGGCGCCGCAGGCATCGGAAAGCGATCGGTGTCGATCCAGTTGACTTGGCCTTGCGCGGGATTGCCGGCGTCGTTCTCGTTGACGAGTTCGACGAGGAGATTGCCCGACTCGGTGAGCGCCTGCGCGAACACCGGCTGGAGGCGGTCCCAGTGCGCGAGCTGCGGTGTGGTATTGGCCCACTCGCCCATCAGCAGCGAGTCGGCGAAGGCGACAAACTCGACGTAGTAGCGACACTGATGGCTCGCCAGCTTCTGCGTGAACGGCGGGATCTTCTCGTAGTAGTCGGCGTGCTCGCGCGGATCGAGATGGAAGAGATTGACCGCCATCCCGAAGACACGGAGGAGATTCGGCCCGCAGGTCGGCGGTCCGCGGACGCCATTCGCATCGACGACGCCCGGCCGCATCAGGTCGTCGAGATAGAGCGTGAGATCCTCGCCGGCGAGGAACTTCTGATAGAGCTGAAAGTGCGTGATGCCCTTGATGACGAACGGCTCGCCCGTCTCGAGCTGGAACTGCGCGCCGCCGGTCGACACCAGCCGCGGCAGCGTGACGTTAGTGGACTGGAGACGCACCTCGCCCTGCTCGGCCACCCACACATCGGCGATCGGCACCGAGGCCACCTGATAGCCTGGCGCTTCGACCAGCAGCGTCGCGGCCCCGCGCCACGCGATCGGGAACTGGCATTCCAGCCGCGCCTCGCGCATGGCGCAGTGCACCGACTCTGGTTTGGCCGTCAGATGCAGCTCCCCCGTCGCCGTCAGCAGCGGCGCGCTCCCCTCGCCCCGGACCGTCGTCACGAGGAGCCGCTTCGGCTGCGAGCCGCCCGGCGGCAGGCCCACGAGAACCCCACAGCCAGCCGCAGCACCGCAGGTGAGTATCAGAAGAGCCGCGCCACCTGCGAGCCGAGCCAGACGAGGCCGTCGAGCAGCCACTTTAGGGGACCACGACTGCACCGGTCACGCCCCGAGGTGCCGCGGCATAGCCGAAAGGGTCGGTGGCATTACTCCGACCACTGACGCCGCCAGGCCCGACGGCGAGGACGAAGCCGATGTATTCGAGATTGGGCTGCACCATCGGCCGCAGGGGCGCGCTGGTGATGGTGCCGCTGACGGGCGTCGGCTTCCCCAGGTCCACCGTGATGGTGGGCGTGCCGGTGGGGACACCGCCGCTCACCTGCGAGCGGAGAAAGAACTCCGCACGGTAGCTCGTGAGGACTGGCACGGCGGGCGTGCCGAAGGTCGTACTGTGATCGGGCGAGGGGGCGAAGCCGAGCGCGCTGTCGGCGTCGATGAGAATGGTCGATTGCGCGACGACAGGCACGGGCAACAGCAGGAGCAAGAGAGTGAGCAGCAGTATCTTCATGTGATGAGCCTCCGCACGCCGAGCACCCGCTTGGTCTCAAACGGGCTGACGTTGACTTCGTTTTTCTGATTGCCCCCGAGCACAAAGACCGTCGGGCCGTGGAGGGCCGCAAAAAACCCGACATGACCAGGCGCCTTGATCACCTCGGGGCCAGGCTGGTCGCCCGTCCCGCGCATGAGCACGACGATGTCGCCCGGCTCGGCGTTGCCGAGGGAGATCGGGATCCCGACCTTCAGCCAGGTGCGCGCCCCATTCGACTTCGACCGGGCACAGCGCGCCATCCACGCGATCATGTTCGGGAAGCCCCCGCACCACGGCGTCTCGTCATCGATCACAGAAGGATCGGAGAGCTGCAGCATCCACACGATGAGCGGATTGTTTTTCTGGCCGGTGATCTCTTTCACGCCGATGAAGCGCTGCGCGAGATCGAAGAGGTCGGCGCGGGTCGTCAGCATCGGCTCCCCCTCATGGCCCCGTCCGAATGACCAGCGCCAGGACGGCGACCAGGACCGCGGTCAGAATGAGTCCCACGGCCACATACAGCCCTTTCTGGATGGGCTTCAGCATCTCCGTGAGGTGGTCGAACTTGAGGGTCAGGGTCTCCGTCGCCTGCTGCAGCTGACTACTCGTCGCCGAGCCCTCACTGAGCGCGGTCACTTTGTCCGTCAGCATGGTGATGAGCAGCGTATGTTCGAGCAGACGGCCGTCGTGCGCCTGCACCATGTCGCTGATCTTGTGCATGCGTTCGCGCATCGTCCGGAGTACTTCGGCCGCGTCATTGCCCTCCATCGTCAGCCTCAACGATGCCTTCGATCGGCGGCGTGGATCGCGGTGTGGCCTTGAAGAGCAGCTCGCTCACCGCCTGCTGCACCTGCTCGAGCGAGCCGGGCGCGCCACTCGACGCCGCGGCGCCGGCGGGGAAGTTCTGCTGCAGGGCGAGGAGCGGCCCGCCCTTGGTGACCAGCTGCCCGAGTTCGAGCGCGACTTTCTGCCGATCGAGATCCGGCAGCGCGAGCATCACGCCCCCACCACGACAGGTCGTACACGGCAGCGGCGATGGATTCGGCGTCTCCTTCGTCGGGTCGGCCGTGATCGTCCCAATGCCGCCACACTCCCCACAGGGCACTTCGTAGGGTTGCGCGCGGATCATCACGTCCTTCACCACGCCGACCAGGTTCGGCGCGATCTGCGTCGTGATGGCGAGAATGTGCGCGCGGCTGATGGCCGCCTTCTTCAGCGCGCTGAAGAGATCCGCGATGGTCAGCCCGGTGATCTCGCAGAGCCGCCGCAGGCTGTAGCCGTCATAGCGGGGATCGCAGAGCAGCGTCACGATCTTGTCGACGTCGGGCGCATCGCTCGCCACGCTCAACACGTCGATGAGCGCGTCACGGCCGCCGACCGCTTTGGTGAACGTGTCAATCGCCGCCGAGGAGAGCCCCTGCTCGACTGCGGTGAGCGTGGTCGCTGAGCGCGAGGCCGCGGGCACCATCCCTCTCTGAGGCGACTTCGCCATCTAGCGGATCACCCGCGCCCCGAGCACCGAGAGCGCGACGAGCCCTGGCACATACGAGGTGGACGGACTGTGTTTCGGGATCTCGCGCGGCGCCGATCGCTGTTCCATCGCCGCTTGCTCACGCAGGCAGCGTCCCGGTCGCCACTCGACACGCGGTGTCGCCGTCACCGGCGTGCCCAGGCTCTCGTGGTAGCGACTGCGCGCGCGGTCGGTCATCGCGTGCCCACCCGATGCAGTTCCTCCTCCCGCTCGCTGAGACGCTGCTGCAGATCGATCGTCTGCTCGTCGGCGAGATAGCGCAGAATCTCCTCTTCGGTCGGATCGCGTCCCGTGTGGCGCCGCGTGCGATCGACGTACTCGTCGACCAACCCCATCTCACGCTCGTTGATGTGATCGATCCCGGACAACCGCACGACGTCTTCAGCCGTAGCCGCCGGAGGCTCCGGCGCCAACCGGAGGGCGAGCCGCTCGAGCAGCGTGTTCTGCCGGGTCAGCTGCTCGCGGATCCCGCCTAGCTCGCGCAGGGCGCGACGGAGGAGCAGACCGGTGACGAGGGTGCGTCCGAAGCGCATCTCGGATCAGAGCCTGCATGACAGCGCGTCATCGGATCAACCCTCCCCTGCCTGCCGGCGGCGCTGAGCGGACCAGAAAAATCCGTGAAAAAATGTGCTGAGTGTTAGTGCGAGCGGGGCCACCTCCCCCCACCCCACCCTCGCGGACAATGTGGCATGGTCCTTGCCGTGTGCGACATCCTGCCGACAGCTGACCGACAGCGATCGACCAGCTCGCCCCACCATGATCGGACCTTCGCCCACACTTAGCCTACTTATGCACAGGCTAACTGTTTATAGATATGGTGTTAGTGTCCCATAATTGCAGATTATGTTAACCTAGCGGCGCCAGCGTGCGAGGTTGCGAGGTTGCGAGTCTGCGAATATCGTAACTTGGCGAACAATAGTCGTATGTCGGGCAGACTTGCGCTGTGCTCTCTTGCCGATTCCACGCACATTTCCCGTGCATTTCCTGCAATCGCCACCTGGCACATATCACGCATTGTCATATGACGTTATGTCATACTGCGCCGGTCAGCAGTAGGCAGAGGAGACGACAGACCGGATCACCACGACCAGCGCTGCCCCTGTGAGAGCAGACGAGGCAGCAGAGGAGAGACAGCAATGGAAAGCACGATTACGACCGCAGCGACCGAGTACGCGAAGCGACCGAAGGATGAGCGGTACCCGAGTGTCGCTGCGTTGGTCGAAGCGGCACAACAGCAACGGGAAGCCTCAGCGGAGCGGACCTACAACTTGCGAGACTTGCAGGCGGTAGGGGACAGCCAGGCGGTACGACTGGCGTCGCCGAAGGGAATCGCCACGTTCAGCCATTGGGCATTCGGCCAGATGTGCCGCACGATCGGCGCGCCCGCGTCCTACCTCCGAG
>Ga0184637_10001213_pt1 | contig 17846 bp, 13 predicted proteins | sample PLM3_127_b2_FD_133143 | JGI IMG/M metagenome (GOLD analysis project Ga0184637, IMG submission 133143) | Groundwater sediment microbial communities from an aquifer in East River, Colorado, USA - PLM3_127_b2 | ecosystem: Environmental > Terrestrial > Soil > Riparian zone | place: USA: East River...
CGGAACCCACCCCATCCGCGCGAGACAAGTGGTCCAGGAGCGTCTCACCATGGTGTCCGCCCTGCCGCAGGTGTCGCAGAAGCCGATCGTCATCAACCCGGTCGCGACCACGAGCCGGCTCATGATGATCGGGCTGTCCTCCAAGAAGCTCTCACTCATCGAACTTTCGGTGCTCGCGCGCTGGAAGATCCGGCAACGCCTGCTCGCCGTGCCCGGTGTGGGCAACGTGTCCATCTGGGGATTGCGCGACCGGCAATTGCAGGTACTCGTCGACCCGCAGCGGATGCGTCGGCGGGGAGTCAACGTCGACGACGTCATCCGCACGGCGGCCAACGCGATGTGGTCCTCGCCGCTGACCTACGTGGAGGCGTCGACCCCTGGTACCGGCGGCTTCATCGACACCGCCCACCAGCGCATCTCGGTCAACCACACGCAGCCCATCAAGACGGCGAAAGACCTCGCCCAGGTGACGGTCCAGGGCGAGCACCGCCGGTCGCGGACCCTCGGCGAGGTCGCCGACATCGTCGAAATGCACCAGCCGCTCATCGGCGACGCCATCGTCCAGGGCGCGCCGGGCGTGATGCTCGTCGTGGAGCGGTTCCCGGGCGCGAGCGTCGCGAAGACGACACGGGAAGTCGAGCGTGCCCTGGACGCCATGCGTCCGGGCCTGTCGGGGGTCCAGATCGACACCACGGTCTTCCGGTCGGTGTCGTTCGTCGAGGCCGCGCGCGACAACCTCGTCGGCAGCCTCGCCATCGGCATCGTCCTGCTGGTACTCGCCATCGGCGCGTTCCTGTACAACTGGCGCACCGCGCTCATCAGCGTCGCGACGATCGCACTGAGTCTCAGTGCCGCGTGGCTCGTGCTTTCGGCGTTCGGCGTGATGCTCAACATGATGATCGTCGCCGGGCTCGTGATGGCGCTCGCCGTCATCGTCGATGACAGCATCGTCGACGTCGACAACATCAGAGAGCGGCTGCGCGAGCGCCGCGCGGCGGGCGGCAGCGCGTCCGCGATCGACACCATCGTGGCGGCCTCGCTGGAAATGCGGGGCCCGATGCTCGCCGCCCTGACGGTCGTCATCGTCTCGGTGGTCCCGGTCCTCGTGCTCGGCGAAGTGAGCGGCGCCTTCCTGCGGCCGCTCGCCTTCACCTACGCGCTCGCGGTGCTCGTCTCGACGGCGGTCGCGCTCACGGTCACCCCGGCGCTGGCCGCCGCGCTGCTCTCCCGCGAGTCGCTCCAGCACGCCGAATCCTCGCTCGCCCGGTGGCTAGGGCGTGGGTACGCCTCCGCCTTGCGCGCGTGCGTGCACCGGCCGGCGTGGATGCTCGGCGCGGCTGCCGTCGTCATCCTGGGCGGCTTGGCGGTGCTGCCGCAGCTCGGCGACTCGAGCCTCGTCCCGGCGCTCAGGGACCGCGACATCGTGGTCCGCCTGAAGAGCGCGCCCGGCACGTCCCTGCCCGCGATGACGCGGATCACCGCGGCGGCGGGCAAGGAGCTGCGGGTCATCCCCGGCGTCCGCAGCGTCGGCGCGCACATCGGGCGCGCGTCGAACTCCGACGTGGTGACCGGGGTCGACTCGGCCGACCTCTGGGTCAGCATCGACGATGCCGCCGACTACGACGCGACCGTCGCCGCCATCAACGCGGCGATCCATGGGTATCCCGGTCTGCGGGCCGAGGTGAGCGCCTACGCGAACCTGCGCATCCGGGAGGTGACCGCGGACAGCGTCGACGACCTGGTCGTGCGCGTGTACGGTCGGGACTACGAGGTGCTCGCTGCGAAGGCCGAGATGGTGGCGAAGAGCATCGCGGAGGTCGGCGGCGTGGTCAGCCCGCAGGTGAGGCTGCCAGCCGTCGAGCCGACCGTGGAGATCGAGGTGTTCGTCACCAAGGCCGCTGCCGGGGGGGTCAAGCCAGGTGACGTCCGGCGCGCAGCAGCAACGATGCTGTCCGGCATCACCGCCGGAAACCTGTTCGAAGGGCAGAAGATCTTCGACGTCGTGGTGTGGTCCGACCCCGAAAAGCGCGAAAACCTGGCGAACATCAAAGACATTCTCGTCGACGGCCCGGAAGACGCTCAGGTGCGCCTTGGCGACGTCGCCGACGTGCGGATCCGGCCGAACCCCTCCGTCATCAAGCACGACGCCGTCTCGCGCTACGTGGACGTCACCTCACGAGTGCAGGGGCGGTCGCTCGAGGCCGTGACGAGCGACGTCGAAGGTCGCCTCAAGCAGATCAGCTTTCCCTCGGAGCACCACGTAGAGGTGCTCGGCGACGCCGCGGAGCGCCAAAGCGTGCAGCGCAACCTGCTGGGCTACGCCATCACCGCCGCGCTCGCGGTGCTCTTCCTGCTGCAGGCCGCCTTCTCCAGCTGGCGGCTCGCGTTCCTGTACTTCGTCCTCCTGTCCGTCCCGCTTGCGGGCGCGGCGCTGGCCGCCCTTGCGTTCCGGGACGCCATGTCGGTCCTGTCGTTCATGGGGGGCCTCGCCGTGCTCGCCGTCGCGGTGCGCGGCGGCATCCTGCTGATCAGTCGCTACCAGGGTCTCGAGCACGAGGGCGAGGCCTTCGGGCCCGACCTCGTCCTGCACGGCTCGCGCGAGCGGTTCGGTGCGATCGTGCTGAGCACCGTGGCCGCCGCGCTGACGCTGGTCCCGCTGCTCGCCTACGGTGCCGTGGCGGGCCTGGAGATCGTGACGCCCATGGCCGCCGTCGTTCTCGGCGGGCTGCTCGCCGGCGCGACTCTCAACCTGTTCGTCGTGCCGGCGCTTTACCTGCGGTTCGCGCGGCCCCGACCCGAAGCGTCGAGCCGCGAGGCCCACCAGGCACCACAGCCCGTCGTGCAGTGAACCGGCGCTTGAGGATCAACCACCGCGGGGGCTTGCAATCATGATTCGCTGGATCGTCGATTCGAGCCTGAAGCTGCGCCATCTCGTGATCTTCGCGGCCGCGACGCTGATCGTGTTCGGGGTCACGCAGTTCCGGGGCATGCCGGTCGACGTCTACCCCGAGTTCGCGCCGCCGCGGGTGGAGATCCAGGTCCTGTGCCTGGGAATGTCCGCGGCCGACGTCGAGGCGCTGGTCACGGTGCCGATGGAGGAGGCCCTGAACGGCATCCCGGGGCTCGACATCCTGCGCTCCCGGTCGGTGCCCGACCTGTCCGACGTCGTCCTCATCTTCAAGCCCGGGACCAACCTCATGGACGCGCGGCTCCTGGTCCAGGAACGCGTGCGCGCCGTAACCAAGCAGCTGCCGACATGGGCCACCGCGCCGTTCATCATCCAGCCGCTGTCGTCCACGAGCCGGGTCATGAAGATCGGGATGTCCACGAAGGACAAGTCCACCCAGACCCTGGTCGACACCTCGCTGACGGCCTACTGGACCGTGCGGCCCCGGCTGATGCGGGTTCCCGGCGTCGCGAACGTGGCCATCTGGGGCGACCGGTGGAGCGTCCTGCAGGTGCAGGCCGACCCCGAACGCATGAAGAAGCACAACGCCACGCTGATCAGCATCATGGAGGCGAGCGCCGACGCCCTCGACGTGGGCATGCTCAAATTCTCCAGCGGTTTCGAGATCGGCACCGGCGGGTTCATCGACACTCCCAACCAGCGGCTGGGCGTGCGGCACATCCTGCCCCATCTGACGCCCGAGGAGTTGGCCCAGATGCCGCTCGACATGCCGGATGGCGCGAAGCCCGTGTTCCTCGGCGACGTGGCCACGATCTTGCGCGACACCAAGCCGCACATGAACGGCGACGCGTGGATCAACGACGGCGTCGGCCTCATGCTCATCGTGGAGAAGCTGCCGTGGGGCAACACCCTGGAGATCACCCGCGGCGTGGAGGCGGCGCTCGCGCAGATGAAGCCCGGCTTGCCCGGCATCGAGATCGACACCACGATCTTCCGGCCGGCGACCTTCATCGAGGATGCCCTCGCCAACCTGAGCAATGCCATGCTTCTTGGCTTTGTCCTCATCGTCGTGGTCCTGGTGTTGTTCCTCTTCGAGTGGCGCGTGGCCTTGATCAGCGTCATGTCGATCCCGCTTTCGCTCGTCGCGGCGGTGCTCGTGCTGAAAGCGACCGGACAATCGATCAACACGATGGTCCTGGCGGGGCTGGTGATCGCGCTCGGTATCATCGTCGACGACGCCATCATCGACGTCGAGAACATCGTGCGGCGCATCCGCCAGCACCGGCTCGAGGGCAGCACGCAGTCCACAGCCCGCATCATCCTCGCCGCCTCGCTCGAGGTGCGCGCGCCGATCGTGCACGCCACGCTGATCATCCTGGCGACCGCCGTGCCGATCTTCCTCCTCGAGGGGCTGGCGGGCTCGTTCTTCCGGCCGCTGGGGTTCGCCTACGCGATGGCGATCCTGGCCTCGATGGTGGTTGCGCTGACGCTCACGCCTGCGCTGGCCCTGGTTCTGCTGTCGAAGGCATCGCTGGAGCAGCGCGAGTCCCCGGTGACCCGGTGGCTGCAGGCCCGCTACGTCAAGCTCCTCGCGCGGATCATCCCCCGCCCCGATACGGCGTACGCGACCGTCGGCGTCTTCGTGGTCACGGGCCTGCTGGTGTGGCCGTTACTCGGTCAGGCGCTGTTTCCGAAGTTCAAGGAACGCGACTTCCTGATGCACTGGGTGGCGAGGCCGGGGACCTCGCACCACGAGATGCTGCGCATCGTCGGCGCGGCGAGCAAGGAGCTGCGCGCCATCCCGGGGGTCCGCAACTTCGGCGCGCACATCGGGCAGGGCACGCTGTCCGACGAGCCGTACGGCATAAACTTCGCCGAGAACTGGATCAGCATCGAAAAGTCGGCCGACTACGACAAGACGCTGGCGGCCGTCGAGGAAGTCGTCGCGGGTTATCCGGGCCTGCAGCGCGACGTCCAGACCTACCTCAAGGAGCGCACCAAGGAAGTCCTCAGCGGCTCGGGTCACGCCATCGTGGTGCGCATCAGCGGCGACGACCTGGGAGTCCTGCGGGAGAAGGCCGCGGAGGTGAGGGACTCGATCGCCGGGATCGAGGGCATCACCGATCTGCACATCGACCTCGTGACCGAGATCCCGCAGATCCAGGTCGAGGTGGATCTCGCAGCCGCGTCGCGCTACGGCATCAAGCCCGGCGATGCGCGACGGGCGGTCTCGGCGTTCGTTGCGAGCGAGGAGGTCGGCGACATCTTTCGGGATGGGAAGAACCAGGAGGTGCACGTCTGGGGTGTCCCCAAGAGCCGCAACAGCATCGAGAGCGTCCGCGACCTCATGCTGGACGCGCGGAACGGCCAGCGCGTCCGGCTGGGCGAGGTGGCCAAGGTGGAGATGCGGCCGGCCGAAAACATCGTGCTGCGAGAGAACGGCTCGCGCCGCATCCACATTTCGGCGGACGCGGCGCCCGACAACCTGGGCGACGTAGCGCGCGAAGTCGAGCGCCGGCTCAAGCAGGTGGCGTTCGCCCGCGGCTATTACGCGGAGGTGCTCGGCGAGTACCAGGAGCGCCAGGGCGCCGAGCGCCGGCTGCTGATCATGTCCGTCGCCGCGCTCGCCGCGATCCTGCTCATCCTGCATACGGCCTTCGGCAGCTGGCGGCTCACCGCGCTGGTCGGTCTCACCCTGCCATTCGCGCTGGTGGGCGGAATCCTGGCGAACGGCCTGAGCGACCGCGTGATCTCGCTCGGCTCGCTGGTGGGCCTGCTCACCGTGCTGGGGATCGCGGCCCGCAACGGCATCCTGATGCTCAGCCGCTTCCAGCACCTCGAACGGGACGAAGGCGAGACCTTCGGCCCCGCGCTCGTCCTGCGCGGCGCGAAGGAGCGGCTCTCGCCCATCCTCATGACCTCGCTCGCCGCGGGGCTGGGCGTCGTTCCGCTCGTGATCGCCGGATCGATCCCCGGAAACGAGATCGAGCACCCGATGGCCGTGGTCATCCTCGGCGGCCTGGTCACCTCGACGGTGCTCAACCTGTTCGTCGTACCGTCGCTCTACCTGCGGTTCGCAAAGCCGCGGGGGACCGGCGCGGCGCAGATCGCAACAGCATGAGCGCCGACGTGATCGTCAGGTCGCGCGCGAAGGATTTCGAGCAGTTGAAGGAGGTCGCACCGAACGAATGACAGGCTCGCCCTTCCGCGCCCGCACCTGTGGGCCCGGGGTATGCAAGTTTTCGGACGCGGAAGATTCGGCAAACGGGGGAGACCATGCAACATCACAGTGGATGGGTCATTGCGGTCCTGGTGGCGGCACTGCCGCTCGCCGGGTGCGGGAAGGGCACAGCGAAGACGGTCCCGGAGGCTCCCGCAATCGTGGAGAAGCAGGACTCGGGTATCGGCCGCATCACTCTGAAGGGACGGGCAGCGGAGCGCATCGGTATCGAGTTCGTAGAGGTGACGAAGAGCGGCCAGCGTCTGGAGGCACCCTACAACGCCCTGTTGTATGACGCCTCGGGTGGCGAGTGGGTCTTTATCAGCCCTCAACCCAACGTCTTCACGCGGACCGCGATCAAGGTCGAGCTCATCGAAGGGGACAGGATCTACTTTTCGAAGGGACCGGCCGTCGGCACCAAGCTGGTGACCTTTGGCATCGCGCAGCTTTACGGCATCGAGTTCGGTGTCGGAAAGTAACGACATGACACGCCCGATTCTCACGCTGCTCGGCCTCCTGGCGTTGGGTGCTCATGGGTTCGCGCACGCCGATGAAAAGTTCGAGCGTGTGGCCGTCCGCATCGAACAGAACGCAACGGACGAGGATGTCGAGGTCGTTTTCGAGGCGACCAGCGGCGACATCGGGCTCGCCACGCTCCGGGTCACCGCCCCGGATGGCCGTACTGTGATCGACTTCAAGGCCCCCGACTCGAAGCTGGGAATCCGGCACCTTGTTCTGGAGTCTCCCGAGCCGACCAACGACGGCAGGCTCCAGAAGGACTTCCCGGCGGGCGAGTACACGTTCACGGGAAGCACGGTGAAGGGCGAAAAACTCAGCAGCAAGGCCACGCTGAGCCACAAGCTGCCTGGCCCGGCGTCCATCGTTCAGCCCCGTCCTCCCAAGGAAAAGAACGTGCCCGTCAAGGGTCTGCAGCTCAGGTGGACCGCCCCGAAGAACCTGGCTTCCTGCGTCGTTGTCGTCGAGCACGAAGAAACGGGTGTCAAGCTGCTTCAAGCGACGCTCTCCGGCGCCGCGACGACGCTTGCCGTGCCCGATGGCTTGCTCGTGCCCGGGACGGAATACAAGCTGGAGATCGGCACCGTGTCGCGCGAAGGCAACAGGTCGTTCGTAGAGACCTCCTTTACGACCGCGGGGAAGAAGTAAGGCGTGGTCACCGGGACCTAATTAGGCTCGTCAGAAACATGCACGACGTTGTTCTGAACGCCCAGGGGATCGCCAAATCCTATGGGCAGATCCAAGCCCTGGACGGTCTCACCTTGGAGGTGCGCGCCGGAGAGATTCTCGGGTTGTTGGGCCCCAACGGCGCGGGCAAGACGACCGCCATCCGCGTCATGACCACCATCCTCCCCGCCAGTCGGGGCCATTTCACGGTGATGGGTGTTCCCGACTCCCGGCCGGAAGAGATACGCGCCTTGATCGGCGTCTTGCCGGAAAGCAATGGCTTTCCCTTGGCCATGACCGGCGCCGATTTTCTCATCTACATGGGACGACTCTATGGACAATCCGCGACCCGGGCGGAGACGAAGGCGACCGAATTGCTGAGCCTGCTTGGCCTGGAAAACGCGCGCCGCGCGCGCATCACCACCTACAGCCGGGGCATGAAACAGCGTCTGATGATTGCCCGGTCGCTGGTCAACGATCCCAAACTTCTATTCTTGGACGAACCCACCCTGGGGCTGGATCCTAAGGGGCAGCAGGAAATGCTCCAGAGGATCCGGGAGGCGGCCGAAGTCAAGCGGGTGGCCGTCATTCTCAGCAGCCATTCACTGGAGGTGGTAGAGGCGATCTGTCATCGGGTCCTGATTCTCAATCGCGGCCGTGTCATCGCCCAAGGGTCGGTGGCCGAGATCACGCGCCGGGTCGCCGTGCCTCACGCCTGTCGCATCCAGTTCCCAGCGGAGGCCGTGCCCAAGGCGCTTTCGGTCTTGTCGGCTATGGCGGGCGTGACGGTAGAGCGGCACGCCAACCGACTAGACGAGCTGATCGTTTCGTTCCAGGGGACGCGCGATGATGCCGACATGAACGCGGTGGTCCAGCACCTGATTCAGGCGGGCGTGCCGATCCAGGCGTTCAGCCGGGAGAGCGTCCGCCTCAGCGATGCGTTCTTGTCGATGATCGCGGAAGTGCAGACATGAACGAAGAAGAATACAGACAATCCGGGTGGCAGGTCGTTTTGACGTCAGAACTGCGCCGCTTGTGGCTGGGACGGTGGGGCCCGCTGCTGCTGCTCGTTTTCAGTATTTTTCTGAGCGTCTACATCGTCATTCTGGCAGCAGACCCGGAAATGAACGTGCTGTCGCAGCGCATGATCATTAACCAGACGATTCAGGTTACCGAGTTGGTGGGCATCGTCGCTGTTCTGCTCTTGGGCGCCGATTCTTTTAGTGGCGAGCGGGACCGGGGCAGCCTGGAAAGCCTGTTGCTGACACCGGTCCCCAGGGGGCAGCTTGTCATCGGCAAGCTGCTGGCGCTTCTTTCGCTCTGGCTCGGCATGATTCCGATTGCCATACCCTACATCGCGCTGGTGGCCAGAGGGACGGACGTGGCAATGGCGTCGCTGGTGCTGCTCGTCATAGGGGGTACGCTGCTGGTCGGACTGAGTGCCGCGGTAGGGGTGCTGGTCAGCGGGCTGTCGCCGACGAATCTGATGAGTTTCGCGTTCGCGGTTGGGGTGATGCTGCTCCTGGTCGCGCCGACGCAGTTGCCGGCTGGCGTCCGGGATTCGCCGATCGTCGATTGGTTGGTCGTATCGAATCCGATCACGGCAGTTGACCGCTACCAGTCGGCGGTCATCGATGGCGGGGCGTGGACAAACGGAGTGTGGCTGCTGCTATCGCCCCTCATCGCCCTGGCTCTCGCCTTCGGCCTGGGGCCGCGTTTTCTCAACAACCGGCTCTCGCTTCACGGCGGATTCAGACCATGAATGCAGGGATCTGTGCCGGTGCAAGGCACCTTCACGCTGGAGCCGTAACTGCGCGGGGCGTTGAGCGGTGCCTTGCAGCTCGACGTAGGCTGCTACCGGTTTGTCTGATTCTCCTCATCGGTTTGCTCCTGTTCGTATTGGCCCCCGTCACAGGGGCACGCAACTCGCCCACCGACGCCACTGTCAGCGTGCAGATCAGCAAGGAGTCGGCGGCGCTGGCGGCGGCAGAGTGGATGGAATTTGACACCGTCTTGCGTAACAACGGCGCCACTGCGACACCCCCATTAGTTGTGCATCTGGCCATCGCGGCGTTGGAGAAAGGACGGTACGTGGACCCCGAGGATTGGTCACCGCAGCGGACCCAGTACTTGCCGCCGCTCCAGCCCGGCGAATCGGTCCGACTCCCCTGGCGGCTTCTGGCTCTGAACGAGGGTGCGTTTGTGACGTTCGTTACCGTGGTTTCAGCGGAGGAATCATTTCCGCCAGCGGTGAGCGCGTCCTTGCGACTCCAGGTGGCGCCGGACGACATCCTGCCCTTGAAGGATGTGATCCCGGTGGCGGCGGTAGTTCCGCTCTTCCCTCTGGCGCTGTTGGTTTTTGCTGTGGCCCATACGCGACGGATGGCCGCTACGAGAACGGACCGATGACCGTGAACACGAGAGGACACCATGACGAAAACAGCGATTCGAGCAGCAGTGACTTTGGCGGTGATACTCTTCTTGGGGGGTCGAGCCGCCGCCCAAGCTCCGGCGGGTATGGGTACCGAGGAATTCGGCCTGACTCCCAAGCAACTCGTCGAGGCCATCGAGAAGGTCGAAGCGCTGGTCTCGAAGTGCATGCGCGAACAGGGGTTCGAGTACGTCGCGGTCGATTACAACACGGTGCGCAAAGGGATGGACGCCGACAAGACCATGCCCGGGGTCAGCGAGAAAGACTTCATGCGCAAGTTCGGGTTCGGCCTTACGACGACGTACACGGGCGAGCCACCGCAGCTCGCCACGGGTTACAGCCCGGGCAAGGTGGGCTTGGGGAAACAGAACGTTCAGATTTTCAAGAACCTTGCCCCTGCCGATCAGGTCGCCTACAACCGCGCGCTCTTCGGCGAGAACACGGGCGCGACGTTTGCGGTCGCGCTCGAGATCGAGAACTTCTCGCTGACCGGCGGTTGCACGCGCAAGGCCGTAGCGCAGGTCTTCAAGCCGGATCAGCTGCAGGCCACTTACTACAATCCGAAGGATGCCCTCATCAACAAAGACCCGCGGATGAAAGCTGCGCTCCGAAAGTATGCGGCCGAGATGCGCAAGGCCGGGTTCAGCTACGACCATCCGGATGATGTCGAGCACGATATCCGGAAGCGGCTCGCCGCGCTGACGAACGGCGGGACGATTCTCGTCGAGAAGATGACGCCCGCGCAGCAGGCCGGGCTCAAGGAGCTCCAGAACTACGAACGCAGGGTCGCCACGAAAAATTTCCAGGTGAAAGAGGACGTGATCGATCCCGTTGAGGAGAAGATCGAGCGAGAGATGTTTGCTCGCAAGCCCCAATGAGCGGATGCGCTGCATAGACGCCGCAGGTCAGAGCCGCCGCCGATGAAGCTGCTCGGCTGGCTAAGCCAGATCTCTTTCCGGCGGACAGATGGACATGCGCAAACCTGGAGTGCCCGGGCGCTTAGATCATGGGGGAAGCGGACCATCGCCTTAGCCGGTGCCCTCGCGTTTGCTGCCGTTATTGCAGTGGGGGCTTGGGTGGCGGGTTCGCGGATCGAATCTCCAGCGGACGCGGCCGCGCGAACGGCACCGCCGACACCCTCCCCGATTCTCGTGCCGGTCGAACAACGGGTGCTGAGCTCCAACATCGTGACGCGCGGCACGGCCCGGTTCGGATTGCCGCAGCGGATCTCGATTGCCCCGTCCGGCCTGAAGGCAAACCCGGGGTTGATCGCCACGCTGCCGTTGCGCAACACCCAGTTCGAGGAAGGTGCCGTGATGCTCGCCGCCTCCGGGCGTCCCGTGTTCGTGCTCCAAGGCCGCATCCCGGCGTACCGGGATCTCGTCCCCGGTATCTCCGGCGAAGATGTTCGCCAGCTGGAGCAGGCACTCACGCGGCTCGGATTCAGTCCCGGTCCCGTGGATGGAATCTACGACCAGCAGACGAGCGCCGCGGTGGCCAGATGGTACGGGTCGAGGAAATGGGAGCCGTTCGGCCCGACGCGGGAGCAGCTTGCAGCGCTCTACACTCTGGAACGGGAGTGGGGTGAGGCGGACAAGGGCAAGTTGGCTGCCGCCGCCGCTGCTGCCGCTGCGGTCCTGGCCGTCGAATCGGCGCGCGCGACCGCCGAGCACAACGCCAGAGCGGCCGCCGCCGAGCTTGCGGCGAAGAGGGCCGAAGCGCGCCGATTGAACTCGGAGACCGGCACGCCCCTGGCGGTGGAGTCGGAACGCGCGAAAGCGGAGCACGCTGACACGGCTGCTGCAGCCGAAGTCGCGGTGCAGACCGCCGAGCGGGCTTTGATCGTGCTTGACCCACGGCAGCCACAGACCGCCCGGGCGGCCGCCGATGCCAAACTCGCAGTGGCGCGAGCGGCCGCGGAGAAAATCAAGCTGGAAGGGAAGCTTGCAGTCCTGGCCGTGGAGCGCGAGGCCAAGCTGGCAGCCGGGCAGCTCGCACTGGCTGAAGCGGCCGTCAGGTCGGCGCGCCTGGAACGTGAAAAAGCGGTGCAGGCCGCGCTCGACGCGCAGAAGCTCGCCGAGCTCGACGCCCGGTTGACGGCAGCGCGAGCCGACCGACTCGCGGCGGACCTGGACGCCGCCAGGCGCAAGCTGGGTGTCCAGGTGCCGGTCGACGAGATCGTTTTCATCCCCGCGCTCCCGGTGCGGGTGGAGGAGGTCACGGCGGTCGTCGGTGCCGCAGCGGCGGGGCCCGTCATGTCGGTGACCGACAATCAGCTGGCGATCGATTCGTCCCTCGCCCTCGACGCAGCCCCGCTCGTCAAGCCCGGTATGCCGGTCGCGATCGACGAGCAAGCCCTCGGCATCAAGGCCAGGGGCGTCGTCGAACAGGTCGCCAGCACCCCGGGCACCCGCGGGGTCGACGGATTCCACATCTATCTCGAGGTCCGCGTCGTCGAGACCCAGGCCAAGCTCGAAGGTTTCTCCTTGCGCCTCACGATCCCGATCGAATCGACCAAGGGAGCCGTTCTCGCCGTCCCGACCAGTGCGCTCTCGCTCGCCGCCGACGGGACATCGAGAGTCCAGGTGCAAAGGAACAATGGGGCACTCGAGTACCTTGTAGTCAAGCCGGGGCTCGCCGCCGACGGTTACGTCGAAGTGACGCCCGTGGATGGAACGCTCGCGCCGGGCCAGCTCGTGGTGGTCGGATACAAGGCTCCGGAGAACAAGGAGCAACAATGACCGCGCGGGGGCCCGACCTTGGCGCCAAGGTGCTCGAGCTGAAGAAGATCGGCAGGCAGTACGGTACCGAACCAGCGGTGCACGCGCTCGTCGACGTCGATCTGTCGCTGGATCGTGGCGATTGGCTGGCGGTGACCGGCCCCTCCGGCGCCGGCAAATCGACGCTGCTCAACATCATCGGCTGCCTGGATCAACCGTCGAGCGGCACCTATCTCATCGATGGCATCGACACCACCGAGCTGACCGACCAGCAACGGGCCGGCTTGCGAGGTCAACGCATCGGGTTCGTGTTCCAGTCGTTCCACCTGCTGCCTTACCGGTCGGTGCTGGAGAACGTGATGCTGGCGGAGGTGTACCGCAAGCAGTCCCAGGACGGTCGGCGCGACCGCGCGCTGGCGGCAATCGAGCGGGTCGGGCTCGGTCATCGCGCCGATTTCTCGCCCATGAAGCTGTCGGGCGGTGAGCGGCAGAGGGTCGCCATCGCGCGCGCAATCGTCGGCTCTCCCAGCCTGCTGTTATGCGACGAGCCGACCGGGAATCTGGATTCGAAAACCACGGCCAGCCTCCTCGATCTATTCGAGAGATTGAACCGAGACGGTCTCACGCTGGTCGTCGTCACTCACGACGAAGATGTCGCAAAACGGGCCTCCCGGCGCGTGCACATCGTTGATGGTTCCCTGACGGATCTATCCGACGGCGGAAACGGGGACAAGGAAACGAGCTCTCCGGTCGCGGCTGCGAGCGTGGCCGTATCCCAGTCGGGAATCACGATCAGTGACCTTCTGACTGAAGCGCTTGCGGGGATGTTCTCCAGGCCGGGGCGAATGGTGCTGACCGTGCTGGGCGTCGTAATCGGGCTCGCCGCGCTCGTCGCGACGTTGGGCCTCACTCGCACCGCCGGCAACCGCATCATCAGCCAGTTCGACCGGCTCGCGGCGACGGAGCTCTTCATCAGCGCAAGGCCCGGCCAGACGACGGGCATCGTCGATCCGAGGGCGCTGCCATGGGATGCCCCGACGCGTCTTCGCCGACTGAACGGCGTGGTTGCCGCCGGAATCATCAGCGACGTCGAAGTCGGAGGCGCGCTGATCAGCTCGTCGCCCGTGAAGGATCCGCTGAACCAAAGCGCTTTCAAGCTCGCGGTGCGCGCCGCGTCGCCCGAACTGTTCAGAGCGGTCAGAGCCGAACTGGCGACCGGACGTCTGCCGGACGCGGGCCATTCGAGCCGGGCGGACCGGGTTGCCGTCCTCGGTCCGGATGCGGCGCTGCGCCTCGGCATCAACGGCCTCGAGCAGCTGCCCGCGATCTACATCGGCGATCACCTCTATCTGGTCGTCGGCATTCTGCGCGATGTTGTCCGCAAACCGGAGCTGCTCAGCTCCGTCATCATCCCGGAAGGGACCGCGCGCCGTTACTTCGGGTTGGCCGGTCCCGGCACGGTAGTCGTCGAGACCAGGATCGGCGCGGCGTACCTCATCGCCGATCAGGCCCGTCCGGCACTCCGACCCGACGATCCCAAGGTCTTGAAAGTCGAGGTCCCCCGAGAGCCCAGGCGCGTGCGCGATGAAGTGCAGACCGATCTGAACGTCATGTTTCTCCTGCTCGGCGGATTGTCCCTGGTGGTGGGCGCGATCGGCATCGCCAACATCACGCTGGTGGGCGTGATGGAGCGGACCGCCGAGATCGGCCTGCGCCGCGCGATCGGCGCAAGGCGCGGGCACATCGCGGCGCAGTTTCTGCTCGAAAGCGCCTCGATGGGCGTCATCGGAGGCGTCATCGGGGCCAGCCTCGGGGTTCTGATCGTGGTTGTGGTCGCCGCCTACCAGGTCTGGACCCCGGTGCTGGACCCTGCGGCACCCCTCCTCGCTCCGCTGGTGGGCGGCGTGATCGGATTGTTATCGGGCACTTACCCGGCATTGCGGGCGGCACGCCTGGAGCCGGTCGAAGCGCTTCGGCACTGATACCGCGGGCAGCGTAGGACGGCACGTGTATGGATGATCGTCCGAACAGAACATTGTGTTCCGGGCTTCCCGGAGCACGACTCTGGAGGAGCAGCGGATGAATGCGCGTCACGTGGTGCTGCGTGCCGTTGGGGCTTCGTTGCTGTGCCTCGCGCCGTGCTTTGCGTCCTTGGCCGCCGATGCGGATGACATTGCGGAGATGAAGCGCGCCATCGAAGCGCTACGGGAAGAAAATCGCGCTCTTACCAGGCGGATTCAAGCACTCGAAGCGGAGAAGTCCAAGCACGAGCAGGCGCTGCAACCTGGCACTTCCCCGACGGAGGAGCAGGTCCAACCGCCGCCCACTGCGGCCGAGCGCAAGGAGCAGGAACGGCTGGAGCAGCGAGTCGAAGAGTTGGAGAAAGCGAAAACTGCGCAGGAGGATGCCGTCCGCTCCATCATTCGCGAATCGTTCGCGAAAGCGGGATCGAAGATCAACGAGGCCGTGACCTTCAGCGGCGCGCTGGAGGTGGCCACTGGACGGGCCAGGGATTTCTCGGGCAAATCTCAGAGCACCATCCAGTTGACTACGGTCGACCTCGAGTTCGATATCCAGGTCAACGAATGGAGCTCGGGATTTCTCGCAGTCGCGTACGACAGCGGTACGAACGTCATCTTTCCTACCACCACCGGGTTCCAGACGAGCGTCGATCGGATCAACTTGGACCGGGCGTTCGTCACGATCGGCGATCCTCAGCGTTTTCCCCCGTTCGCGAAGCTCGGGCGAATGGTCCTGCCCTTTGGCATTTCGACGGGCAGTCCCTGGGCCGACGTGCTGTCGACTGAAAACCCACTCACCGTCGAAGTGTTCGAGACGAAAAAGACCGCGATCGGCTTCGGCGTCGGCTTTCCGACCCCTTCCTTGAAGCCGACCACGCCACCGGTCCTCGCGCCACCGGTGAGACCCCTGGTGATCACTCCCCTCGTCAGCTCGATCAGTAGAGAACTAGGCTGGGACCCGCCGCCGACACGGCCAAAACCGCCGGCACTTACGATCCTGACGCCAGCGCCTCCGCTGTTCAACGCGGGCGTCTATTTCTACAGCGGCGACCCGGCGACGACGCCTTCTTCGACGTCGCGTCCCGGGAAGCACGTCAACGCCACCGGGGGCTTTCACATCAAGGGGGATTGCGGTCGTCCCTACGAGGAGCTCCGTCCTTCGAGCCTTTGTCCGCGGTCACTCGCTATCGATCTGAGCTACAACACCTCGGTCTACGACAGTCTGTTCCTGGACCAGGAGTACGCCGCTTTCCTGAGCCAGATCGGCCTGGTGCCCGGGGGTTCCGCGAGCCTGAAGTCGAGCCTCGGCCCCGTCCTACTCGTTGCCGAGTGGAACGGCGCCCTCGAGCGGGCGAGATTTCTGGATGATCTGGGCAGGAGGGTCAACATCAGGCCGTCCGCTTGGCAGGTGTCACTGGGGTACCAGTTCGATTGGAACCCGTGGGTGGAGGCGATCGGCGAGCAGGGGACCTATGTCTCCGTCGGCTATTCGCAGAGCACCGATCTGGCGGGGGTGACGCAGTTGATCGACGGTCAGCCCACGCGAGTCGGTTTCGTTCCCAGGAGACGGCTCATCCTGACTGCGGGCGAATGGGTATTGGATGGTCTCAGATTGGCGGTCGAGTATTCGTATAACTGGGACTACGCGAAGAGTGCAGGCGGGACCGGCAACGCTGCGTATGGGCTCTTCGCGACACTCCTCTACGTGTGGTGACGCGGTCGCAGCGGCGGGCTCGAAGCGCGTGCGACGCGGCTCAGCCCCTACGCGCCGCTCAAAAACGGAGTGCGATGCCGAACAATGCCGCGGCGGCGAGCGACGCTGCCGTCCGCACGTGATTCCAGGCCGTCCAGCTGGCGACGTAGGCGGCCCATCGGCTCGCGCCCGCGGGGTCGGCCCGCCCGATGGCTGCAAGCGCCTGGTTCCTGGGCACGTTGAACACCATCGTCACCAGCAGACTACCCGCCAGATAAAGCACGGCGCCGAGGAACAGGTAAACGGCGCCCGGTTCGGGCCATCGCAATATTGAGCAGATCAACGCAACGACGCAAGCCGCGGCGGTTCCAAAGAACGCGCCCAGGAACCATGGATTCAGGACGGCGACGTTGATGGATTGCATGGCGGCAATACCCTCGCCGGGAGGGAGGCGAGCCAGGGCCTTCATAACGAAGGCCGAGAACGCGAAGAAGACCCCCGCGATCAGCCCGCAGCCGAGTGCCGCGAGAAGCGTCAACGCGAACAGCAGTTGGTCAACAGTCGCCAAGACTAGGGTCTATTGCTTGCGGCTCGCTACCCGAAGGTCACGGATCTGGCGAACGGCAGACTGGATCGCGATGTCCAGGCCCTTCTTTCCGTACGCCGCGCTCGCTTTCGTGGGGTCACCCGTGACACCGCTGCCATCGCCAGGGCGTCCCGGCGCCAGCTTGCCCGGCCTCACCCCCTGCGGATAGACGGCAAGGAGCAGGGAGGTGTCGCCCAAACCCGCATGCGTTCCGATGTCCTCCGCCTTCACTCCTTGCGCCTTCAACCAGGCCACGAAGTCGCCCTCGACGGGCTTCGCGCCCGGACGGTATCCCACCTGTGATTCGTAGTATGCGGACGCGTGATGTACCCGCATGGGCGTCGCAGCCCATTCCTTGTTGAGCATGTCCGCCACGGCCTCTAAAGGCGCCTGGTTCGCACCGCTGTCACCGATCAGGACAATGTCCCGGATTCCGTGCGCCGCAAAGCTTCGGGCGGCGTACTCGACGACCTTGGCGAAGTGCTCGGGCGGCAGGGTAATTGTGCCGGGAGCCCACATGTGGCCAGTCGGCGGAGCGATCTCGCCCTCGGGGACGTAGGCCATCACCGGCGCCACGAGAGCATCCCCGAGCCGGGTGGCGATCTCGCCGGCGGCGAACCGCACGCGAATGTTGTGCTTGCCGAGGATCATGTGGGGGCCGTTCTGCTCGGTGCCCCCGGTTGGAATGATGACCGTCGTCTTGCCTGAACGAATGCCGTCACGGACCTCGGTCCATGTGAGCTCCTCGAGAAACACCGAATCCTGGGCGGTCGCCAAAGCGGGGTTCGATGCGGACACCACGCCGACGAACAGAACCATAAGGGCCCGACGCATGCTGTCCTCCTGTTCGTTTGGCGGTCGAGATTTCAATCGGCGACGACAACCGCCTTGAACCCCGCCCGGCCAAGCGCGGCGACGATCTCGGCCACGTGCTCGGGCCCGCGCGTCTGCAGGACGAACTCGACCTCGGCCGACAGCACCGGGAGATGAGTGAAGGCGCGCTGATGGTGGACCTCCTCGATGTTCGCGTTCGCTTCGGCGAGGCAGGCCGTCACTTTCGCGAGCGCGCCCGGCAGGTCGCGCAG
>Ga0184637_10001214_pt1 | contig 17836 bp, 16 predicted proteins | sample PLM3_127_b2_FD_133143 | JGI IMG/M metagenome (GOLD analysis project Ga0184637, IMG submission 133143) | Groundwater sediment microbial communities from an aquifer in East River, Colorado, USA - PLM3_127_b2 | ecosystem: Environmental > Terrestrial > Soil > Riparian zone | place: USA: East River...
CGACATCATCTTCGACCCCAATATTTTGGCCATCGCGACGGGGCTCGAGGAGCACGCGAAGTACGCCATCTACTACATCGAGGCGACGCGGCGCATCAAGGAGAGCTGCCCCGGCGTCAAGATCAGCGGCGGCGTGAGCAATCTCTCGTTCTCGTTCCGCGGCAACGACCTGGTGCGCGAGGCGATCCACACCGCCTTCCTCTACCACGCGATCCGCGCCGGCATGGACATGGGGATCGTGAATGCCGGGCAGCTCGGGGTCTACGCGGAGATCCCGCCGGAGCTGCTCGAGCACGTCGAGGACATCCTCTTCGACCGCCGGCCCGACGCGACCGAGCGCATGGTCGAGCTCGCCGAGCGGGTGAAGGGCAAGGGCCGCAAGAAAGAGCTCGATCTCTCCTGGCGCGAGGCCCCGGTCGAGGAGCGCCTCGCCCACGCGCTCGTGCACGGCGTGCTCGACTTCATCGAGGTGGACACCGAGGAGGCGCGGCTCCGCTTCCCGCGGGCGCTGGAGGTGATCGAAGGTCCGCTGATGGACGGCATGAAAATAGTCGGCGACCTGTTCGGCGCCGGCAAGATGTTCCTGCCGCAGGTGGTGAAGAGCGCGCGCGCGATGAAGCGCGCGGTCGCCTACCTGAACCCCTTCATGGAGGCCGAGAAGACCGGCTCCTCGGGCTCGAAGGGGCGGATCGTGATGGCCACCGTCAAGGGCGACGTCCACGACATCGGCAAAAACATCGTCGGCGTGGTGCTGGGCTGCAACTCCTACGAGGTGATCGACCTCGGCGTGATGGTGCCCTGCGACCAGATCCTGAGGACCGCAGTCGAGCGGAACTGCGATCTGGTGGGGCTCTCGGGCCTGATCACGCCCTCGCTCGACGAGATGGTGAGCGTGGCCAAGGAGATGCAGCGCCGCGGGCTGAAGCTGCCGCTGCTGATCGGCGGCGCGACCACCAGCAAGCAGCACACCGCGGTGAAGATCTCGCCCGAGTACGCGGTGAGCACCGTGCACGTCCCGGACGCCTCGCGCGCCGTGGGCGTGGTGGCGAGCCTGCTCGACCCGAAGCTCGAGCCCTCGTTCGACGCCGCCAATCGAAAGCTGCAGGATGAGCTGCGCGTCACGTACGGCAAGCGGCAGCAGCGCCCGCTGCTCTCCTTCCCCGAGGCACAGGCCAACCGTCTGCGCATCGAGTGGCGCGCCGAGGACGTTCCCGAGCCGGGCTTCCTGGGCCGCCGCGTGGTCGATGACGTGCCGCTCTCGACCCTCGCCGAGTACATCGACTGGACGTTCTTCTTCACCGCCTGGGAGCTGAAGGGGAAGTTTCCGAAGATCCTCGAGCACCCGACCTGGGGCGCGGCCGCCCGCGATCTCTACGCGCAGGGCCAGACGCTGCTGCGCCGGATCATCGACGAGAAGCTCCTGACGCCGCGCGGCGTCTACGGCTTCTGGCCGGCCGCGAGCCAAGGCGACGACATCGTGCTGTACCGAGACGCGGCGCACGCGCAGGAGCTGGCGCGGTTCTGCATGCTGCGCCAGCAGTCGCCGAATCCGGGGGGCAAGCCCAACCTCTCGCTCGCCGACTTCATCGCGCCCGCCGGCGCCGGCGTGCGCGACCACCTGGGCGCCTTCGCGGTGACCACGGGGATCGGCGTAGACGAGCTGGTCGCCGAATACGAGCGCGCGCTCGACGACTACAGCGCGATCATGGTGAAGGCGCTGGCCGACCGGCTGGTGGAGGCCTTCGCCGAGTACCTGCACGAGCGCGCGCGGCGCGAGTGGGGCTACGGGGCGGGCGAATCGCTCAGCAACGAGGAGCGGATCGCGGAGAAGTACCGCGGCATCCGGCCGGCGTTCGGATACCCGGCCTGCCCGAACCATCCCGAGAAGCGCAGCCTGTTCTCGCTGCTCGAGGCGCCCGCGCTGGGAATCGAGCTGACCGAGAGCTGCGCGATGGCCCCGGCCGCGAGCGTGAGCGGTCTCTACTTCGCGCATCCGCAGGCGCACTACTTCACCGTCGGGCGCATCGGACGGGATCAGGTGGAGTCGTACGCGAAGCGCGCCGGGATGACGCTGCGCGAGGCGGAGCGCTGGCTCTCGCCGAACCTGGGCTACGAGCCCGAGGCCTGAGCGACTCGAAGCGGTCGGAATCGCTCCGGATTCCGACGCGCGCGGCCCGCGCGCTTGAATCCTCGACCGGGCTCCGGCATCTAAGGGCGGCGCAATCACGCGCCCAGGGGGTTCTTCAGGTGAAGTCTCGAGCGGTCTATCTCGCGTCGGCAGCGGCGGCGCTCTTCCTCGCCGGCGCCAGCGGCCAGGCCCTCGCCCAGGACCAGGGCGAAAGCGAAGCCAAGATCAAGTGCGAGGGCGTGAACGAGTGCAAGGGGCACGGCTCCTGCGCCGGCGCGAACAACTCCTGCGCCGGAAAGAATTCCTGCCGGGGCAAGAGCTTCAAGATGATGACGCCCGAGGAGTGCGCGGCCGCCAAGGAGGCGATGCCGAAGCAGTAGGGCGAGCCCGATGCCGCCGATCCACCCGCGTCCGCGAGAAGCTCCCTTCCTCGGCTTCGGCGTCGGGCTGCGTCCGAAGCACTATCCCGAGGTGCTCACGCGGGCGCGGCGCGGCGAGCTCGAAGTCGACTGGTTCGAGGCGATCAGCGAGAACTACATGGTGGCGGGCGGCCGCCCCCCTCGCGTGCTGGGCGAGGTGCGAGCCGCCTGCCCGCTCGTGTTGCACGGCGTCTCGATGAACCTCGGCTCCACCGATCCCCTCGACGAGGCGTACCTGCGCGAGCTCGAGGCGCTGGCGGCGCGCTTCGAGCCCGCCTGGATCTCGGACCACCTGTGCTGGACGGGCGTGGGGGGCGGGAATCTGCACGACCTGCTTCCGCTCCCCTACACCGAGGAATCCGTGCGTTTCGTCGCCGCTCGGATCGCGCGGGTGCAGGACCGGCTCGGGCGCCGGATCGCCGTCGAGAACGTCTCCTCGTACGCGGCCTTCCGCGCCGACGCGATGACCGAATCGGAGTTCCTGACGGCCGTCTGCGAGACCGCCGACTGCGGCATCCTGCTGGACGTGAACAACGTCTTCGTGAGCGCGCACAACCACGGCTTCGACGCCGGAGCCTACCTGGATTCGGTGCCCGCCGAGCGCGTGTTCCAGCTCCACCTCGCAGGCCACAGCGTGAGTGGCGAACTGCTGATCGATACCCACGACCACCCGGTGCGCGACGAGGTCCTGGCGCTGTATGCGCGGGCCGTGCGGCGGCTCGGCCCCGTCTCGACGCTGATCGAATGGGACGATCGCATCCCCGGGTTCGACCGGCTGGTGCAGGAAGTCGAGCGCGCGCGCGCCGTCGCCGCCGCGGCGCTCGCCGAAAGGGACGGACGTGACGGAAACGACTTCCGGGTTGCGGCTGCGCGAGGCGCAGCTGCGGCTGCGGGAGCTGATCACCGCAGCTAGCGGACCGGACGCGCTGGGGCGGGAGCGGGAGGTCGGGGCGCTGCTGCGCGGCGATCGCGAGCGACCCGCCGCGGTGCGCCTCGCGGTCTACGGCCACGCCTGGCTCCACCGGATCCACGGCGCGCTCGCAGACGATTTCGGCGCGCTCGCGCGCGTGCTCGGCGAGGCTGCTTTCCGCGAGCTCCTGATCGCCTACCTGCGCGCGCACCCGCCACACCGCCCCTCCTTGCGCGACGTCGGCGCAATGCTCCCGGAGTTCCTCGCGGAATCGTCCGCCGCCGCGGCGCTGCGCGACCGGTGTGTTTTCGCGCCCGACCTCGCGCGCCTCGAATGGGCGCTGCTCGAGGCCTTCGACGCCGCCGACGCGGCGCCCCTCCCGCGCGAAGCGCTCGCCGCGGTCCCGCCCGAGCGCTGGGCCGGGCTGCGCTTCGCCTTCCAGCCTTCGCTTCAGCTGCTGACCCTTGACTTCCCGGTCGACCGCGTTCGCCGCGCGCACGACCAGGAGGACGCCGCGCTCCCCGCCGCGCTGGCGCCGCTTCCGACACGCGTTTGCGTCTGGCGATCGGAGGAGCGGGTCTTCTACCGGGCGCTCGAGCCGATCGAGGCCGAGGCGCTGGCCCGGGCGCTCGCGGGCGCGCCCTTCGGCCGGCTCTGCGAAGGAATCGCCGCGCGGCTTTCCGAAGCGGAGGCTCCGCTGCGCGCCGCCAGGCTGCTCGCCCGCTGGCAGGCGGACGGATGGCTCGCCCGGCCTGGGTGAACTCCGCTCACCTCCGGCTCGCTGCGCGCTTCGCTTGCCTGAGTGAACTCCGCTCACCTGCGGCCGGCCTGAATGAACTTCGCGCGCCTGCGGCTCGCTGCGCGCTTCGCTTGCGCCGTCTGCTAGCCTGGGCCCCCCACCCATCCTGGAAGATCCTGGGAACCAGACCATGAAGCGAAAACAGCCGCGCGCTCTCGCCGCGAAGGGGAGCCGCTATCACCTCTACCAGCAGAGCGTCCAGGAGCCGGAGGCCGACTTCCGCCTGATCGATCGCGTCTTCCGCCGCCACTTCGGCCGACCGGCACGCCTGTTCCGGGAGGACTTCTGCGGCACCGCGCTGATCGCCTGCCGCTGGGCGGCGCGCCACGCCGAGAACCGGGCCTGGGCCATCGATCTCGACCCCAAGCCGCTGGCCTGGGGACGCGCCCACAACCTGGGCAGCCTGCGGCCGGACCAGGCTGCCCGGGTGAAGTTGATCGAGGGGGACGTGCGCGACGTCGGGCACGTGAGGGTCGACGTCACCGCCGCCCTCAATTTCTCGTACTTCCTGTTCCAGCGACGCGCCGAGCTGCTGCTCTACTTCCAGCGGGCTCGCGCCACGCTGCTGCCCGAGGGGATCCTGCTGCTCGACGCCTACGGAGGGGCCGATGCGCAGCGCACGCTGCGCGAGCGCCGACGCGTGAGCGGCTTCGACTACGTCTGGGACCAGCGCAGCTTCGATCCGATCACGAACCGCGTCGTCAACCAGATCGACTTCGAGTTCCGCGACGGGAGCCGGATCCGGCGCGCCTTCCACTACGACTGGCGGCTGTGGTCGATCCCGGAGATCCGCGAGCTGCTGGCCGAGGCGGGCTTCTCGCGCTCGGAGGTCTACTGGGAGGGCACGGATTCGCGCACGGGCAAGGGCAACGACGTCTTCACGCGGCGCGAGCACGCGCCCGACGACCCCGCCTGGATCGCCTACGTGGTAGGACTTGCCTGAGTGGGCTGGCAAGCGGAGCGCGCAGCGAGCCGCAGGCGAGCGAAGTTCACTCAGGCTAGATTTTTTCGGCCGCCTCGAAGCGGCCGTGCATCCGCTCCATCCAGGTGGTGAGCAGCGCCCGGCGCGGGAGCCCGAGGCAGCGCAGCTCGGCGGCGATCGGACCGCTGCCGAGCGTGAGCTCCGCGCCGCCCAGCCGGACGCCGAATCCGTCGGCGCCCGATCGGAAGGCCGTCCGGTGCAAGACGCCCTCGATGAAAGTGTAGGTGGCGAGATCCGTGTCGGGCATCGCGCGGGCGCCGCCGCGCGGGAGCGAGAGCGCGAGCTCGAATACGCCGTCGAAGAACAGCTTGCAGGTGAGGCGCTCCGGTCGGTACTCGAAGTCTATCTTCTGGACCGTCTTCGGGAAGCCCCAGATCATGCGGCCCGCTTCGCAGGTGAAGCCCTGGTCCACGGGCAGGTGGACGATGTACGTCCCGAGTCGGCCGCGCGCCATGTCGATCGCGTTGCGGAGCCAGGCCCGCGGGCCGGGTCCCCCGCCCGGACGCACGAAGAGCGCGATCGAGACCTCGTGATAGTCGCCGAGGTCGTTGTCGGCGTAGTCGATCACGGCGATGCTGCACAGGGCCCGGCCCGGCAGCACCTCCGCGACGTCGAGGCCCGCGCCGCGGATCAGCCGGCGCGCGGCGGCGGCCGCGACCAGGAAGGTGGCCGAGCCCGAACTGGCGTGGCGCACGACGACGGGCATCCGGACCTCGCGTCCCTGGACCCAGTGCACCGACGAGGCAGCTCCGCCCGGCGTGGCGACCATGCTCAGGAGGCCTCCGCCGGGCCGGCGGCATTCTTGGCCCGCAGCGCCTCCAGCAGCTCCTCCGGCCCGCCGCGTGCCAGCACCTCCTTGAACTGGTCGCGGAAGTTCGACACCAGGCTGATCCCCTCCACGATCACGTCGATCACGAGCCAGCTGCCGTCGCGCTGGCGCAGCCGGTAATCGACGGTGGCGCCCTCGAACTCGCCGCCGCGCACCACCGACTGGATCGTGACGTCGCCGCGCGGCTCCTGCCGCTCGCCGACGATGTCGACCTTCTGCTGGTCGTAGCGTTCGATGCGGTTGCCGTAGTTCACGGCGAGATAGCGCTTGAACTCCTCCATGAACTGCGTCTGCTGCGGCTTCGAGAAGCGCTGCCAGTTCCGTGCGAGCACCAGCCGCGAGACGGTGGGAAAGTCGAAGCGCTGGTAGGCGATCGACTCGATGCGAGAGCGCTTCTGCTCGGTCGAGAGGGCCTTGTCGTTGAGCACCACGAGCACGTCGTCGATGGTCTGCTGGACCATCGCGCGCGGCGCCGACTGGGCCGCCGCGTCGGGCGGCTGCGGGGACGCGAATCCGAGCAGCGCGACGGCGACCAGGCCGAGGCACCGGCGCGGAGCGCGCACGGCCCTATTCCGTGTCGTCGAGCAGTTGCACGTCATAGAGACCATCATCGCTCTCCTCAGGCTTCGCCTCGTGGTCGGAGACCTGGTTCTCGCGCCGCTGGACGTAGGCGTTGCGGACCGCGACGTAGAAATCGAAGGCCGACTTGCGCTCCTCGCGGATCGTCTCGAGCAGCAACGAGCGCCGATTCACGATGTTGACCGAGGTCGAGGCGAAGTTCACGAACCAGGGCAGGAAGAAGGGATAGACGAGGGTAGCGGAGTCGACGGCCAGCCCCCCGGTGTCGCGCGGGCTCGAGGGACCGAGCAGCGGCAGGACCAGATACGGCCCCGGCGGGACGCCCCAGACCCCGAGCGTCTGACCGAAATCCTCGTCGTTCGTCGGCAACCCGACCTCGGTCGCCGGATCGAACAAGCCCGCGATGCCGGCGGTGCTGTTGAGCAGGAAGCGGCCGACGTCCTGGGCCGCCGCGACCGGCTTGCCCTGGAGCAGGTCGTTCACGAAGACCACCGGGAAGCCCAGGTTCCGGAAGAAGCGCTTCAGCGAGGATTGCACCGGATCGGGCATCACGAAATCCCAGCCGGTCGCGACGGGCTCCAGGAACCAACGGTCGACCCCCTCGTTGAACGCGAAGATCCCGCGGTTCGTGCCCTCCCAGGGATCGTGCACCGCCGGATCGCCGCTGGCCGCCGACGCGGTTGCAGCGGCAGCGAACAGCAGCCCGGCGAAGAGGGCGGCGGTGATGGCAGCCTGGCGGTTCATTTCGTCTCCTCGGTGTCGAGGCCGGCATTGTTCACGAACTTTCCGATCAGCCGCTCGATCGAGAGCGCGCTCTCCGTGAATCCGATCTCCTCACCCGATTTCAGCACCTCTTCCTCGCCGCCCGGCTCCAGCGCGATGAATTGGTCGCCGAGCAGGCCCGAGGTGCGGATCGAAGCGGCGGTATCGACCGGCAGCACCAGCGACGAGTCGAGGTCGAGCGTGACGCGCGCGCGAAGCTGGGGGTCGAGCTCGACGCGCGAGACCTGGCCGACCTTCACGCCCGAGATGGCGACCGGCGCACGCTCCGCGAGCCCCCCGATCTCGTCGAAGGAAGCGATCAGCTCGAGGCCGCCCGGCCCCTTGTAGGAAAGGCCTCCCACCTGGATCGACAGATAGGCGATCGCGCCGAGCCCGGCGAGCACGAACAGGCCGACGATGAAGTCACGAATCGGAGAAGGTTGCATGGACTCACGAACCTCCAGGGAAGATCCGGGCGCTCACACCGACCAGAGCGCCGTGATCACGTAGTCGAACAGCAAGATAGCGAGCGACGCCACCACCACGGTGCCGGTCGTCGCCGCGCTCACACCCGCCGAGGTGGGCTCGGCGTGGAAGCCACGGTAGGTGGCGATGGTTCCCACCAGCGCGGCGAAGACCACGGACTTGACGAGGCTCTGGGCCACGTCGTCCCGGAAGTCGATCGAGCGCTCCAGGCTCGAGACGTACATCCCGCCGTCGAGTCCGAGCAGCTCCACCCCGACGACGTAGCCGCCGAAGAAGCCGAACGAGGTGAACAGCGCCGAGAGCATCGGCAGCGCGATCAGCATGGCGAGCGCCTTGGGCGCAATCACGAAATCGACGGGGTCGATCGACATCATGCGCAACCCGTCGATCTGGCCGGTCGTCACCATCGAAGCGATCTCGGCGGCCATCGCCGAGCCCGCACGACCCGTGACGAGAAGCGCCGTGAGCACCGGCCCGAGCTCGCGCACCAGCGAGAGGCCCACCACCGCGCCGAGCGAGCCGGTCGCGCCGAAGCGCGAGAGCGTGGTGTAGCCCTGCAAGCCGAGCACCGCGCCCACCGTCGCACCGGAGAGACAGACGATCGCGAGCGAGAGCACGCCGCTGTCGAACACCTCGTTCACGAGCCGGCGCAGGCGATACGGCTTTCTCACGGCGACCCGGCCGATGTGGCCCAGGAAGAGCGCTACCCGGCCCAGGTGGGAAACCAGCTCGAGCGTCCCGAAGCCGAGCCTCGAAACGAAGGCGGGCCTCATGTGCGCCCAGCCGAGGCGACCGCGGGCGCGATCCGCGGCGCCCCCTCGGGACCGTCCGAGTCGGCCCTCAGGAACTCGAGCACGCGCTGGTCGGTGCTGCGCAGCAGATCCTCGGGTGTGCCGGCGATCGCCCGGCCGTCGACCAGGAACACGATCCGGTCGGCCATCCGCAGCGACGACGCGAGGTGGTGCGAGGTGATGATCATGGTGAGCCCGAGCCGGCGGTTCAGGTCGACGAGCAGGGCCTCGATGCGCCGCACGTTGATCGGATCCAGGCCCGAGAAGGGCTCGTCGCAGAGCACGATCTCGGGATCCGTCACGATCGTGCGCGCCAGCGCCGCGCGCCGATTCATCCCGCCGGAGAGCTGCCGGGGGTAGAGGTACTCGGTGTCGGGCAGCCCCACCGCGACCAGACGGCGGGTCACCTCCGCGGCGATGTCCCGCTCGGAGAGCTGCGTGTGCTCGCGCAAGGGCAGCGCCACGTTCTCGAAGATCGTCATCGAGTCGAGCAGCGCGCCGCCCTGGAAGAGCATTCCGATGCGCGCTCGCGTGCGGAAGAGCTCGCGCTCGGAGAGCCGCGTGACGTCCTCGTCGGCCACGTAGACGCTGCCGCTCTCCGGGCGTGTGAGGCCGCCGATCAGCCGCAGCAGGGTCGTCTTGCCCGCGCCGCTGCCCCCCAGCACCACGTTGATCTGGGCGCGCGCGAAGCCGCAGGAGAGGCCGTCGAAGACACGCCGGTCGCCGCGCCGCAGCTGGACGCCGTCGAATCGGATCCGGAACTCGTCCGCAGGCCCGCCGTCCACGGCCCTTTGCCCCCCAGAGGTAGCCATCGGCCTCCCGACCGAGCATTCTAAGGGGGTGCGAGAGCGGGCGAAACCCGCCCCGAGCCGATGCGCAGCAAGCCCACCCGACCCGCCGGTTGCGAACGCCCGCCGGCTGCGGCAACCGCCGCGGCGGGCGTCTCCCGCCGGGTCGCCGCCGCGGCCCGCGACCTCGCGCGAGAAGTCGCGCCGCTGCGCTTCGGGCCGCCGGTCGCCTGCGTGTACAACCCGCTCGACTACGCGCGCCGCCCGCACGATCTCTACGTCGCGAGCTATGCCGCTTCGCGCAAGCGGGTGGTCTTCCTCGGCATGAATCCCGGGCCCTTCGGAATGGCGCAGACGGGCGTGCCCTTCGGTCAGGTGGGCTTGGTCCGCGACTGGCTCGGGATCGAGGCGCCGGTCGGCAGCCCACCGCACCCGCATCCGAAGCGCCCGGTCGAGGGATTTGCCTGCCGCCGAAGCGAGGTGAGCGGCGCGCGGCTCTGGGGGGCCGTGGCGGCGCACTGGGGCCGCCCCGAATGCTTCTTCGCAGAGCATTACGTCGCGAACTACTGCCCGATGCTCTTCCTCGAGGCGAGCGGGCGCAACCGGACGCCCGACCGCCTGCCGCCGCACGAGCAGGAGCGGCTCTTCGCAGCCTGCGACCGCCACCTGCGCCGGCTCGTCGACGCGCTCGCCCCCGAGTGGGTGGTGGGGATCGGTGCCTTCGCCGCGCGGCGCGCAAGCATCGCGCTGGGTAACGCTGGACCGCGGATCGGGCGCATCACCCACCCGAGCCCCGCCAATCCCCGTGCGGCGCGCGATTGGGCCGGATCGGCGGCTCGCGAGCTCGCCGCGCTGGGCCTGTGCCGGCCGCAAACAGGCTAGCCCCCGGCGAGCCGGCGCATGGCCACCTGGCTCACGAGCTTTCCGTCCGCCCCCGCCGCGAGCTTCTGGAAAAGCTCGCTGCCCTCGTCCCGCCGTCGCGCCTCCATCTCGTCCGCAACCACGGCATCCTCGGGCCGTGCGCTAGCGAGCGGAATCGAGTGGTGCCTGAAGCGTGCGAGGCCAGCGCAGGATCGGTTGTCTCGGGTTGCCCCGCGCACGCACGGGGAGAGCGGGCCGAGCCCGCCGCGGATCGCCTGGACTCGGGCGTGGCTCTAGCGAAGGGAAGCGCTGCCGCGCGGGGGACGTGCGCCTTCGCGCGGCGTGCGAGCCCCCGCGGCGCCGGCCCGCGTGATTCCCCCGCGCATCGGCGCCCTGTACCCGCGGGCGTTGACGGAACGCCCGTACTCGGACATAGGATGCCCGCTTTTTCGGGCTATCCGTATCCATTCTATCCGTTCCGTTCCTCGACGCCGGCTCTTGGGTTACGCGCGCGCCTGCCGGCGCGCTGCCCCAGGCCTGCCGACGCGCTGCACGCGCCGCCGTGTCACCCAAGTAGGAGATCTCCCCACTCACCGCAGAGGAGTGTTGCATGGAGACGGTCGCCATCGGCGTGGAGCGGGCAGGGGCCGAGGGCGAGGCGCCCCGGCGCGCGCGCGCGGCCGAGGTGGAGGCGCCCGCGCCGCGCATCTTCGCGGTGGGCGGAGGCAAAGGCGGCGTCGGCAAATCGATCGTCGCCTCGAACCTGGCGCTGGCGCTGGCGGCGGCCGGCCAGCGCACGGCCGTCGTGGACGCGGACCTCGGCGGCGCCAACCTGCACACGCTCTTCGGCGTCGCGCGCCCGCGCGCCACCCTGGCGGACTTCGTGCGCGGCGACGTGGCCGACCTGGCGGACCTGCTGGTGCCGACCTCCGTGCCGGACGTGGCGCTGATCTCCGGCGCCCGCGCGCTGCCCGACATGGCGAACCCGAAGCACGCGCAGAAGAGCAAGCTGCTGCGCCACCTGCGCCGGCTGCCCGTGCAGCACGTGGTGCTCGACCTCGGTGCCGGCAGCGGCTTCAACGTCGTGGACTTCTTCCTGGCGGCCGATCGCGGGCTGATGGTGGTGACCCCCGAGGCCACCGCGCTCGACAACGCCATGCAGTTCCTCAAGGCGGCCTTCTTCCGCTCGCTTCGCGAGGTCGCTTGCGAGGAGCGCGTGCGCCAGGCGCTCGAGTCCGTGCTCGCGGACGCGCGCCGGCTCGGCCGCACGCCGCGCGAGCTCATCGAGTCCGCCGCGGTGGTCGACCCGGAGGCCGGCCGGCTGCTGCGCGAGCGCGTGCGCCGCTTCGCGCCGCTGCTGGTGCTGAACCAGGTGCAGACCGAGAGCGAGCGCGGGCTCGGGCTCGGCATCCAGGCCGACTGCGCCGCGTATCTCGGCGCGCCGCTCGAGTACCTCGGCGCGCTTGATCGCGACGCCTGCGTGCCGGCCGCGGTAGCGCGTGGACTGCCCGTGCTCCAGCTCTACCCCGGCAGCGCCTTCGCGCAGGGCATCATCCAGATCGCCGATCGCCTCTGCGACACGACGGCGGGTCTGCCCGCGCTGCCCCGACAGACGGCGCGCGCCTGCACCGCGGCCGCTGCTCCGCCGCGTTCGCTCGCCTCGCTGCCGCTGCTCGACCTCGAGCAGCCCGGCGCGTATTTGCGCCGCTGCCGCGAGACGCTGAATCTCCCGCTCTCGGCGTTCGCCGAGCTGACGCGCATCCGCTGCCTCGCCGAGATCGAGGCCGAGCGCTTCGACCGCCTGCCGCCGCAGCCCTACCTCGCCGCGCACGTGCGCCTCTACGCGCAGAAGCTCGGCATCCCCGAGGCCGGCCGCCTGGCCGCGCGCTACGCAGAGAGGGCGCGGAGGGTGTAGTTCGACGCTGGCCGCGTCACGCCATGAGTGCGGCGAAAATCCAGCCCGCGTGCAGGCCGATGGCAACCGCGAGGGAGCCCTGCGCAGCACCAGAGCGCGGCGCATCGGCGCCCTGTACCCGAGAGAGTTGACAGAACGACCCTACACGGACGTAGGATCCCCGCTGATTCGGACTATCCGCATCCACTCCACTCAACGCCGGCGCCACCAGCATGCACGGCAAGCCCATGACCGCGAGCTCCCGCATCGAGCCATGGCCCAACGGGCCGGCCTCGTAGCCGCACAACACCGGCCCGCGCCGCCGCTTCGCCACGCGCCGGGCCCAGCGTCGGACCGTTTCCAGGGTGTTCGCAAACCAATCCGATCCTCAGCCACCTTCTCGATCCCCGGAATCAGCACCGCTGCCCAGATCGTCCCCTGATCCGCATCCAGACCGACGTCGGTGACCCATCTCCATGACCGGCTCCTGCGCATGCGGCTCCACCGCCCTCGGGCTGCATCCCGCGGTGATGGGCCTCACGGCCCGATCCTCGGATTCGACTCTGAGCACGAGCTTCGCGAATGGGGCCGATCGCTCCATTTGGTCTAGCTTTCGGATCCCGGCGCACGCGCGGCCGGTGGAGGCAGGCAGATGAACAGGCGCTGTGTTTGCGCCGCGATGGCGCTCGCGTCGGGGTGGCTGGCAGGCCCGGCGGCGGCCGCGGGCGACGCCTGGCTGGAGGCGGGCCGCAAGGCGGCTCGCGAGGCCAGCGCGGAGCAGGTCGTGCCCGGACCCGCGCGAAACGTGATCCTCTTCCTCGGCGACGGCATGGGGATCACCACCATCACCGCGGCGCGGATTCTCGAGGGGCAGCGGCGCGGCGAGCCCGGCGAGGAGAACGTGCTCGCCTTCGAGCGCTTCCCCTACACGGCCCTCGCCAAGGTCTATACGACGGACGACCAGACGCCCGAGTCCGCGGGCACCATGACCGCGATCGTGACGGGCGCCAAGACGAGATCCGCGCTGCTCGCGGTGGACGAAACGGTGCGCCGTGGGGATTTCGCGGCCGTCGCCGGGCACGAGCTGGCAACGATCCTCGAGCAAGCTGAGCAGCAGGGCCTCGCGACGGGAATCGTCACGACCACCACCGTCACCCATGCCACACCCGCCGCGACCTACGCGCACGCGCCCGACCGCGACTGGGAGAACGACTCGCGGCTCCCCCCCGCCGCGCGCGCGGCGGGCTTCCCCGACATCGCGCGCCAGCTGCTCGAGCTGCCGCAGGGGGACGGGATCGAGGTCGTGCTGGGCGGCGGGCGCGCGAGCTTCCGGCCGGGGACGGCGGCCGACCCCGAATACCCACTCCAGAAGGGCGCCCGGCTCGACGGCCGCGAGCTCACCGAGGAATGGCGGCAGCGCCGCCCGCGCTCGGCCTACGTCTGGAACCGCGAGCAGTTCGACGCCATCGACCCGGCGGCGACGGATCGCCTGCTCGGCCTGTTCGAGCCCAGCCACATGCAGTTCGAAGCCGACCGTCCGCGCGACGTCGCGGGCGAGCCCTCGCTCTCGCAGATGACCGCGAAGGCGATCGACCTGCTCGCGCGCCACCCCGGCGGCTTCTTCTTGATGGTCGAGGGTGGCCGCATCGATCACGGCCATCACGTCGCCAACGCCTACCGCGCGCTCGGCGAGACGATCGAGTTCTCGAACGCGGTGCGCGTCGCGCTCGAGAAGACGGATCCGAAGCAGACGTTGCTGGTCGTGACCGCGGATCACGGTCACGTCTTCACGTTCGGCGGCTATCCGAAGCGCGGCAACGACATCCTCGGCAAGGTGGTCCAATCCGAAGACCACAAGGGCGAGCAGACCGGACAACCCGCGCTCGATGCGACGGGCCGGCCCTACACGACGCTCGGCTACCAGAACGGCCCCGGCTACACCGGCGCTTCGGCCGAGCAGCCGGAGGGTCCCAAGCACTTTCCGCACCGCGGCGGCGGCTACCGTCCCGCGACGAAGGGCAGGCCCGACCTCGGCCCGGTCGACACCGCCGCCCCGAGCTACCTGCAGGAGTCGACCGTGCCGCTGACGGGGGAGACGCACTCGGGCGAGGACGTTCCGGTGTATGCGATCGGGCCGGGCGCACAGCTCTTCCGCGGCGTGCGCGAGCAGAGCTACCTCTACCACGCGATGGTCGAAGCGCTCGGCTGGGCAAGCAAAGCGCGCAGCGAGCCGAAGGCGAGCGGAGTTCAGTCAAACCGGCCGAAGGCGAGCGGAGTTCACTAAGGCCGGCCGCAAGCGCGCGAAGCGCGCGCGCAGCGAGCCGCAGGCGAGCGAAGTTCATTCAGGCCGGAGCGAAGCTCACCTAGTTCAGGTTGCGGGTGCGCTCCTCCCAGGTGCCCGTGGGCGTGCGGAAGATCAGCACGCGGCGGTCCGTCGTCAGCGTCGCGAGATTCGCTCCGGCGTCGATCGACTCGATCCGTTCGGCGACGCTCAGCTTCACGGGAAAGAATCCGCCCTTGAGCGGCGAGAGGCCGAGCGCACTGCGTTCGGTGGCGAACACGGCCACGTTCGCGCCGACCCGGCTCGCGAGCAGCCGCTCCTTGGGCCCCAGCCGGTACTCGACCAGATTCCCGCTGCCCCCGTCGACTCCGAGCGCGCGACGGTCGGTGAACACGAGCGCGACCCGGTCGCCGAGCGTCGGGGCGAGCGGCGGCCGCTCCCCCCGCAGGTAGCTCGTCTCCTGCCACGATCCCGAGCCGGTGGCGACGGCGAGGATGCGCCGGGTGGTGATGGCGACGCCGACCTTGCCGCGGGCGCCGAGCCAGAGCACCGATTCGTCGAGCTGCAGTCGCTCGGCGATCTGACCGCCGCGCCGCCCGGAGATCGCGAGCAGATCGCGGTCGACGAGCAGCACGTCGAGCAGCTCGGCGAGCGGCACCTCGTCGGGCGAAACCAGCTGCGCGCGCGCAGGCCCGGCCGCAGCCGTGACCAGGCAGAGCGCGAACAGCCGCATCCCGAGCCGGATCCCCATGCCGAGACGGGTAGCGCTAGACTGCACTCGCCGCTGCGCAGCCAGCACGAGGTCCCCCATGACGACCATCGAGACCACCGAGAAGCCGGCGCCTGCGACCGACGTCTCCCAGATCGAGGGCCGCGTCGCCGGGCTGCGCTCCAGCTTCGAGAGCGGCAAGACGCGCCCGCTCGCGTGGCGGCAAGGGCAGCTCCGGGCGCTGGCGCAGCTCGTGAGCGAGGGCGCAGACGAGATCCTGGACGCGCTGAAGCAGGACCTGCGCAAGCCGGCGCTCGAGGCGTGGAGCGCGGACATCGGCTTCGTGAAGCAGGACGTGAAGCTCACCCTCAAGAATCTCGCGAAGTGGACCCGACCGGAGCGCGTCGCGACGCCGATCCACCTGCGCCCCGCGAAGTCGCGGATCGTGCGCGAGCCGCTCGGCGTCGTGCTGATCATCGCGCCGTGGAACTACCCCGTTCAGCTCCTGCTCGGCCCCCTGGTGGGCGCGATCGCCGCCGGCAACTGCGCCGTGCTCAAGCCCTCGGAGATCACCGCGCATACGTCGGGCGTGCTCGCGAAGCTGGTGCCACGCTACCTCGACCCCGAATGCATCGCGCTCTTCGAAGGAGGCGTCCCCGAGACGCAGGCGATCCTGGCGGAACACTTCGACCACATCTTCTACACGGGAAACGGAACCGTCGCGCGAGAGGTGATGGCTGCCGCGGCCAGGCACCTGACGCCCGTGACGCTCGAGCTCGGCGGCAAGAGCCCCTGCATCATCGATCGCGACGCGGATCTCGAGGTGGCCGCGCGACGCATCGCCTGGGGCAAATTCATGAACGCCGGGCAGACCTGCATCGCGCCCGACTACGTGCTCGTACACCAGGACCGAGAAGTCGAGCTGATCGACGCGCTGCGTCGCACGCTGCGCGAGTTCTACGGCGAAGATCCGGGTCGCAGTCCGGATTACGCTCGCATCCCGAACCTGCGCCACCACCGCCGGCTCGCGGCGCTCCTCAAGGACGGCGAGGTCGTGGTGGGCGGGCAGACCGACGAGGCCGACGGCTACATCGCTCCGACGGTGCTGCGCAACCCGCGGCCCGACTCCGCCCTGATGACCGACGAGATCTTCGGCCCGATCCTACCGGTGCTCGCGGTCCCCGACGTCGGCGCCGCGATCGAATACGTGAATCGGCGTCCGAAGCCGCTCGCGCTCTATCTGTTCTCGAACGACGCGAAGACCGAGGAGCAGGTGGTCGCCACCACCAGCTCGGGCGGCGTGTGCGTCAACTCGACGCTCTGGCACATTGCGAACCCGCGGCTCCCGTTCGGCGGCGTCGGCCCCAGCGGAATGGGCGCCTATCATGGGCGCGCGACCTTCGAGATCTTCAGCCATCACAAGAGCGTGCTCACGCGCGGCACGCGCTTCGATCCCAGGCTGATGTACCCGCCCTACACGCGATTGAAGGCGGCGCTGATCAAGCGCCTGGCCTGAATCCGCCCTCCAGCCGCACGCCGTCCTCGCCCTGCGCGAGGAGCGCCGTGGCGCGCCCGGCGAGCGCCGGCAAGCGCTGCCTGAAGACGGCGAGCGCGCGCTCGCCCGCCTCCTGCGCGGCGCCCTCCTCGACCAGCGCCACGCAGCATCCGCCGAAGCCCGCGCCGCTGAAGCGCGAGCCGAGCACGCCCGGGGTCGCCTCCAGCACCTGCTGCAGGCACGCCAGCTCCGGCGAGCCCGTCTCGTAGTTCTCGAGCGAGCTCCGGCACGACTCGTTCATCAGCGCACCGAACTCGGCGAGCTCACCGCGCCGCCATCGCTGGATGCCGCGCAGCACCCGGGCTCGCTCCGTGACGACGTGACGCGCGCGTCTCTGGAGCACTGCCTCGAGCCGGGGCAGGTGCGCCTCGAACACCGCGTCCGGGAGCTCGCCAAGAAAGCCTGTCGCCGGCACCCCGGCGAGCTGCGAGAGCTCGAGCGCGGCGCGCCGGCATTCCTCGACGCGTTGGTTGAAGCGGGTGCCTGTCAGACTGCGCGGCGTGCCGGTGAAGACCACCAAAAAAAGACTTGCCGGGGCTCCCGGCGCGGACGGCACCCCCTCCCAGCGCACCTCGCGCGTGTCGATCGCGAGCAGCTGCCCACGGCGCGAGGCGACGATGGCGGCCGGGTCGAGCACGCCGCTCGCGAGCCCCACGAACTCGTTCTCGGCGCGCCGCGAGAACAGAACCAGGTCGCGCGGCGCGACCTCGAGCCCGTTCACGTGCGCGAGCGCGGTGAGATACGCGAGCAGCACGGACGCGGACGAGCTGAGACCCCCTCCAGGCAGCGGCCCCCCGACACGGCCGTGCAGACCGCGCGGCGGGCTCGGCATCCGCTCGCGCAGCGCCCACGCGGCGGCGCGGGCATAGCGGCCCCACTCGGGGCCGGTCCCCGCCTCGGGAGCGCGCAGGTCGAAGCGCACGACGCCGGGGAAGTTCTCGCTGCCGAGCGCGACCTCGGCACTGGGTACCGGGGCAAATGAGAGCACCGTGTGCGCGTCGATGGCCGTCGCCAGCACGGGCGCGTGCTGGTGATCGCTGTGGGCGCCGATCGGGCAGACGCG
>Ga0184637_10001215_pt1 | contig 17827 bp, 16 predicted proteins | sample PLM3_127_b2_FD_133143 | JGI IMG/M metagenome (GOLD analysis project Ga0184637, IMG submission 133143) | Groundwater sediment microbial communities from an aquifer in East River, Colorado, USA - PLM3_127_b2 | ecosystem: Environmental > Terrestrial > Soil > Riparian zone | place: USA: East River...
AAGCCTTAGCTACCAAGATTGTGGCGTCTCTGGAAGATGCGGGCTTGGATGCCTGGTACAAGAAACGTGAAATCATGCCTGGAGATAACTGGGCCGAAAAAATCGCTAGCGGTCTGAAGGAATCCAACGCAATGGTGGTTTTAATCACACCCGATGCACTGGAGTCCGATGCCGTACAAAGCAGCATTAGTTACGCGTTAAGCGAAAAAGCATTTAGCAAACGTTTGATACCTGTGATTGTTGGAGACTCAGCAGATTTTCCTGTGGATCGCATACCCTGGATTTTCAATCGGCTCTATACCGTTAAACTGTCGAAGGATGGCGAAAACGAAGAGCAATTTAAGAAGATCGCACAGGCCCTCAAAGATGCGGCTTAACCCTCAGAACCATGTCTGTAGTCCTGCCTAATGAAGTTTTTCTGTCTCACTCAAGTCTCGATAGGCAATTCGCCAGCGACTTGGCAGGAATGATAAGGCGACATGGAATTCCAGTTTGGTATAGTCAAACAAACATTGTAGGTGCGCAGCAGTGGCAAGATGAGATAGGAGCTGCGCTTCAGCGCTGTGATTGGTTTGCGATCATTCTCTCACCCCAATCGGCAGATTCAATGTGGGTAAAGAGGGAAGTGTCATATGCCCTGCAACAGAACAGATACGAAAACAAGATTGTCCCCATAACTTTCCAGCCCTCTGATTTTGAACGGCTGTCGTGGACGCTTTCGCTCTTTCAAATGGTGAATTTCACCGGACCTTTCGACGATGGATCCCGGAACCTGCTTCGCATTTGGGGCTTAGGCTATCAAGCTCCGTAGAGGAGATAAGCAAGCAGTGAATTCCTCGCGCAGTCCTTGTTGCTTCTCTTTTTTAACTCCTATTTCTTGAGATATTTCTCCGGCAGCGGCGTCTTCTCATCCTCGCCTTGCCAAAAGATCGTCACAATCCACCAGCGCTTACCGTCGTTCATCAATTGAATGCTGTTGATGCCGCGTTGAAACGGCCTCGCGTCCTCTGGCGCATGGCGCGATTCATAAGTGCTGAAGGCGTGTGCAATTTGGCCAAACTGTTCGATCTGGCGCGCGGCCTCTCCTTCGAAGAAACCTTCCTTCTCAAAAAAACCACTGCTGCGCTCGATATACTCATCAATCGTCAAGACGCGCGATCCGTAACCGCCCGCCTGGCGTGGCCCGGTCGGAATCAAACGCGCGCCGGGAACAAACAGCGAGCGCATGCGGTCCCAATCGCGCTTCTTTCCGGCGGGTCCAGAGATAACGTTGTAAACGGCCGCGATAATCGCGTCGATCGAAGCGACGTCAGCGGGATTGGCCGCCGGAGTTGCAGGTATTTCTACTGTCAGTTGCTTTGGCATTGGTGATGGTACCGGCAAAGGGTTTGGTTTGTGCTTCTCAGTCTGGGCCGTTGTGATAGCTACCGCCCAAGATATGATCGTTAACGAAATAAGAAATTTAAGCGCCACTGAGATGAGTTTCATGCGATTCTCCTCGGATGGATTCGTTGTGCATCACGCCGATTAAAACATGCGCTCGGCGAAACCGGCAAAGTTAGCAAAGTGGTAGGGGTGCAGTTTGCAATCAGCCCGGAACCGATGCCACCGTTGCCGAAGAAGCGCTCGTTACAGAACCGGGAGCGGTAGCGACCGGATCCAAGCACTCAACCTTTCTGCCGGCGAAATCGTCGATTGCCGGTTGAATGTAGGATCCGGTCGCTACCACCACCCCACGCGGGCTGCCCGCGTGGGGACCCCGGACCGCTCCTGGTTCTGTAACAACTCGCCCACGTGCGTAATGGCATCAACTTAATGAAACTGCACCACTACCGCAAAGTCTTGCGCAATCTTTGATTTAGCCTTGGAGCTTTTGATGTCTGAATGTTAAGAACAGTTGAGTCATGGCAATCGAAGTTGAGAAATTGGAACCTGAAGCGAGGGTCATCAGGCGCAGGACAGCAATGTTTCGCGCGCTGTCACATCGTAACTATCGGGTCTTCTGGATCGGAGCATTTCTGTCGAATGTCGGCACCTGGATGCAGGCCGTGGCCCAGGGGTGGCTAGTACTTCAGATCACTGATTCAGCGCTGTGGTTGGGTATTGATGGATTCATGGCCACCGCGCCGGGCTTCTTTCTGACGCTTGCCGGAGGCGTTTTTGCCGACCTCGTTGATCGTCGCCGCTTACTTCTTTACACGCAGGTTGTAGCTGGGTTAGCAGCCATCGCTTTGGCCACGTTGGTTTGGACGAACCACGTAAACGTCTGGCTGATCCTGGCCTTTTCGCTGGTAACCGGCTGCTGTATGGCGCTCGCCGGCCCGTCGTATCAGGCTATGACCTTTGATCTGGTAGGCCGAGAAGATTTAGCAAACGCTGTAGCCCTGAATTCGTCTCAGTTTCAACTGTCGCGTGTTATCGGGCCGGTGTTCGCAGGACTCGGCTTCAAGTTTTTTGGAATTGCCGGCTGTTTCTTTTTGAACGGTCTTTCCTTCGTTGCCGTAGTCGTTGCGCTTCGCATGGTGCATTTCAAGGAAGCAACGAAGTACATACACTCGGTTAAAGATCGTCGCGCGCTGTGGCAGGATCTTATCGCCGGATTTCATTACGTGAGAAACCGCCCGCGTGTCTTTTCTTTACTATCGATCTCGGCCATTAGCAGTTTATTCGGCGCTCCTTACATCACGCTTATTCCCGTCTTTGCTCGTGACATTTTTCATCTCGGCGCGAGCGGCCTCGCCTGGATGATGGGCGTAGCAGGCGCGGGCGCGTTCTTCGGTGCGTTGTTTCTGGCATACCTGGGCGACTTCAAACGGAAGGGTTGGTCGGTACTCGGCGGCGCTTTTGGTTTTGGCGTCTTCCTCATCGCCTTTGCCCAATCGACCCAGCTCGTCTGGTCGATGATTTTTCTTTTCGGCGTCGGGTTTACCATCGTCACCTCAGTTGCGGTTACAAACACCTTGCTGCAGCAATTGGTAACTGACGAAATGCGCGGGCGAGTGATGAGCATGTTCATCCTCTCCTTCATTGGCGCGATGCCGATCGGGAATCTGCTCGCAGGCGCGGTGTCGCATCAATACGGCGCACCTTTCGCCCTGGCCGCCGGAGGCGTTTGCATCATGATCTACGTGACAGTCGTGGCCATCAGAAACCGGCGCTTGCGGGAGTTGCGGTAGCCATTACGACCGTTTTTGAAGGCAACGGGCGAGGTAATCAAGCACGTCTTAACCGCAAAGAACGCGAAGGAGTACGCAAAGGTACGCAAAGAGAGCTTTCCTCTGCGCCCTTTGCGTTTAAGTCTTGTAAGCTCTGCAAGAAGGCACGAGGGAGCCCGTTCTATACCCCGAGCAAGGTGGGTAAACTTTTGCGTAGTGTTAGCGAGGAGATTATGAGAGTCTTAAAACTTCGGTTGTTGCTTCTGTCGGTATCACTGTTGTTAGCAATTGCGGCGAGCGCCGCGGCGCAGGGTGTGATTGTGCCCGGGCCTTGTAACCGTTGCCCGATGCCCCCTCGCCCAGTCCCTTTGCCCCGCGCCCTTCCTATCAAGTCCATCAAAATAGACACAAAGATCTCGTCGCAGGTTGCGACTACCCATATAGAACAGATTTTTAGAAACGATACCGACGCGACTTTGGAAGGAACCTATTTCTTTCCGATCCCCGAGCAGGCATCAATTACGGAGTTTGCGATCTGGGATGGCGACCGCCGCCTGGTTGGCGAGGTACGCTCCCGCGAAGAGGCCAGGCGTATCTACGACGAGATAGTCAGGCGCCAGCGTGATCCGGGTTTACTGGAATACGCCGGCAAGGACCTTTTTCAGGCAAGCATTTTCCCCATTCCGCCGCATTCGGACAAAAAACTCGAACTCACTTATTCTCAGATTCTGCGAGCCGAGTCAGGCACCGTCGCCTATCGCTACCCGCTGGGAACTGGCAGACAGGTGACGCAGATCGGCAGCGTCTCCGGCCGTATTGAACTCGACAGCAAGGAGCCGCTGCGAAACATTTATTCCCCGACTCATGCGGTTGAGGTGAAACGAAATGGCGATCGCCGTTCTGTTGTCACTTTTGAGAGTGGTAAAGAGCCACAAGACTTCCAACTGTTCTATGGGCTCTCACGCGAGGATTTTGGCGTGACGCTTTTGACTCACCGCGAGCCTGGAAAAGACGGCTACTACCTGCTGATGATTTCTCCCAAAGACGATTGGTCGGAACAGGAATACACGGCGAAGGACATCGTCTTTGTGTTGGACACCTCCGGCTCGATGGCCGAAGCAGGGAAGATGGAGAAGGCCCGCGCGGCCTTACTCTACGGCGTCAGAATTCTGAGACCGCAGGATCGTTTCAACGTGATCTCTTTCGCCGGCGAAGAACGCCTGATGGAAACCAGGATGATCACGGCGGATGAACAGGGTCGCAAGCGCGGCGAAGCGTTTGCTCAATCGCTGCGGCCAGTGGGCGGCACAAACATTAATCAGGCACTGCTCGTCGCAATGCAGCAGTTTGAGTCAAGCAATCGCCCGAAGATTCTCATTTTCATGACTGACGGCTTACCAACTGTGGGCGAGACAAACGCAACGCGAATTGTGGACAACGCGCGAGCAGCGCGAATACCGGGCCTGCGTCTTTTCACGTTTGGCGTTGGTTACGACGTCAACACCACTTTGTTAGACAAGCTGGCCGCTGAAAATGGCGGCGTGGCGGATTATGTCGAGCCGAAGGAAGACATCGAAGTTAGAGTCTCGAACTTCTTTGCGAAAGTTAACTATCCGGTCCTTACCGATCTGAAACTCGACATGGCAGGGGTTGAAACCGATCTGGTTTATCCCCGCGCGCTCCCGGATTTGTTCCGAGGCTCGCAAATCACGCTCATCGGCCGTTATCGGAACGCCATCGACATGGACTTTGTCAGATTGCAGTTGGGCGGCAACGCGAACGGCGCAAACAAGAGATTTCTCTACAACAATCTTCGTTTTGCTATGCGTGAGGAGGAAAACGACTTTCTGCCGCGTTTATGGGCGACGCGCCGTGTCGGCTGGCTCATGGAACAGGTTCGCTCAAACGGCGAGCAGCAGGAGTTGCGCGACGAGATTGTTGACCTGGGAACACGGTATGGCATTGTGACGCCTTACACTTCTTATCTCGCGCTCGAGCCAGGCGCTGTGGCGCGCGACGTTACCGGCTTACCAACGAACAACAGGGGTTTCAGCGCAGGACAGGTTCTCTCAAACGCTCCCGCCTCTGCGCCAAAAGCAGCGGAAGCGAGGGCAACCACGGGTCTAGCGGCGGTGCAGCAGAGCAAACGCGCGCGCGAACAGCAGGAGATGTCGAGGGTTGACAAGGACAGCCCGTCTTACGCGATCAGGACCGCCGGGGGCAAGACGTTTTACCTGCTCGAAAGTGTTTGGACTGACTCGGAGTTCAAAACCGGCGCCAAGCTACCCGAGACGGCAGTCAAATTCGGCAGCGATGATTACTTCGCGCTGCTGAAACAAAAGCCTCGGCTGGCGGAGTTCTTCTCGTTAGGCGAGCGAGTGGTAGTGGTCTTTGAAGGGAGAATCTACCGAGTCAACGCAGCGAATTAGCAGGACAAGGGGAGTGCTGACAAAACCCAGGGGCCATGTGTTTCAAGACGAAGCGCGTGGCTCCTGGTGGTTCAAGGCGCAAAGCTTTATTGGGACCGCGGGCGCCCTCGCCCGCATGCAGTGTGCAAATCAGAACCGGAAGCGGTAGCGACCGGCCCTATGCTCAACCAGAGTTATTAGTAGAAGATTGAAGATGCCTATGATGCCAAGGGACAATCGACAACTTGGAGTTGAGTGTTCAGCCGGTCGCTACCGCTTTCGGTTCTGATTTGGGTGGGGCACTGCGAGGGGCGTCCACGGTCCAGTAAAATACTCTGACTTTACTGCCAGTCATTCGTACTGGTCAGTTTCGATGAAAGTGTCCGATAAACTTCAGCTTGTCTAGATGCCACGCAAGCTAGAGCTTGTCGGACATCAAACTGAGTCACTGCCAGTCATGCTTAGTCTTGTCTTAGGCTGTGCACTTAGGGTACAAATTCTAAACAGATTCAATCTAAGATTAAGTCAGGCCTGGTCGATCAAGCACACATGCTGGCCGACTCTATCCACGCACTCAAGCGAGGAGTGATTATCAAGTAATGATATCTCTCGATAAGAAAGGCCAGAGTCGATCGCCGGAGAATCAGTTGCCGCGGCGATTGATCGTGGCGGCGCTTTTTCTGTTTTTCGTCGCGGCGCCGATCAAGAGCCAGCAGGGATGGATTGCAACACAGGTAGTTACGCCGGGACTGGACCTTACCGCCGTTTACTTTCTCGACGATAAACGCGGATGGGTTGGAGGGGACAACGGTTTTCTAAGCAGGACGGACGACGGCGGGCGCAGTTGGGTTCGACAGGTCGTCGATACAACCCATGGCATCAATGACATCTACTTTCGCGACAAGGAGGCCGGATTCTTGATTGCCGGAAACGCCATCTTCGGGACACGTGACAACGGCAGTCGCTGGACGGAAGTTCGCCGTTTTCCGCCGCGCGAGTTTGACGGCGCCGAGGTAGAACTCTATAGCGTTCGTGTCTCCAGCAAGAAGAAGGGTTGGGTGGTGGGCTCTGTTAGCAAGCGTGAGCGCGTTATCGATAGCATCCTGCTCTACACAGACAACGCTGGCGAAACGTGGCAGCGCCAGCGCGCGCCGAGCCGCCTGGAACTAATTCACATTGATTTTGCCAACGACAAGCGCGGCTGGATCGCCGGCGCGGAGGGCACGATTCTCGCTACGGTCGACGGCGGACAAAAATGGACCAAACAAGAGTCGGGCACCACAGCGACGATTTTCCATATAGACTTTCGCAGCGACAAGAGAGGCCTGGCTGTCGGCGAGCGCGGCACGGTTTTGCGAACTTCCGACGGGGGGATTACCTGGACGCCCGTCGTAGTGAAAACGCGCTCTACAATCTTGAATGTTCAGTTCGTTAGCGATGCCAACAGTTGGGCGGTTGGCCGTAGCGGCACCATTCTGCGCACCGACGATGCCGGCTTGAACTGGATCGAACAGGAGTCAGGCACTAAACAGAATCTTTACGGCCTGTATTTTGTGAAGAAGATTGTTTGGGCTGTTGGTGGCGATGGAATGCTGCTGCGCTACGAACAATGAGTAATGTAGGGACTAGGAACTCAACCACTCGTTGCCAGGGAACCGCTTGTTACAGAACCGGGAGCGGTAGCGACGGGATCCAACCACTCAACCGTCTTTATAGGTATTTCTGCCGGAGAACTTGTCGATTGCGGGTTGAGTATAGGATCCGGTCGCTACCGCTTCCGGTTCTGTAACGACTCGCCTACCCTGCATAATGGCGTCACCTCGATGAAGCTGAACCAGTACCCGGAATGTCTGTCCTACATGAAGCAACCGAGACTTGTTAAACTGACATCTCATTGCTGAGGTTATTCGGATGGTCGTAAACATAACGACCACCATAACACTCGGTTCCTCCTGTGATTTACGCCCGGCATCGCAATAATGCCGGGCAATTTTTGTTTTCAAGCCGCGCGCTGAACCAAGTTTGCTTGTTCCAGTTGAGTTACTCTAACATGCAATCGCGATGGGCTCATCAAAAGAAAAGAGGACTCTGAACATGATCGCGAGGACCAAATTCTCTCCATGCAATGCTCACGTGCTACTTGTTGGCGTGCTGCTTACGATAACGCCATTTCTAGCGCAAGCCCAGCAGTCTGTACAGTGGAAATCGGTTATCCATCCTGATCGCAGCTTCACTGCCGAAATGCCGGCTGTTCCAGATTACTCCCAGCAGCCAATGAAATCGCCAGCTGGCACTGCCTACACAATGCATGTGTATCTCGTCGACCAGGGCAATGCGGCTTATGTCATTCAAACAGCGGTCTATCCGACCGACGTTGACGTCTCGAGCCCGAAAGGAAACCTCCAAGCTGGCCTCGACAATGCAGCCAAGAACATGAAAGAAGGAAAATGGACCAGTGTTAGCTGGGTGGAGCACCAGGGGTTGGTTGCTGTTGATGCACTGGGCACACGGGGCGAAGTCGAGGTGCGGAATTACTCGGTCATGAAGGGTTCGCAGATCTTTGCGCTAACTTACGCTGGTCCAGAAGGGACCGCGAAGACTCCCAATGTTGACCGATTCTTGCACTCACTCCAGATTCCGAAGTAACAATTGTAGGCTGGATCATGAATTCCTGCGGCCTGTGAAAGGCAACGCCGGCGCATTCTGTAAACTGATGCTACCTTCCATTTCCTTATTTGCCACTTCACCTTCAATCTGGGCCTCCATCGCGTGCCCGGAAATGTCGAATGAAATAGCTCCCGAGAAGGATTCGCCATCAAAAGTCAAAGAGAGTAGTTCGCCGTTTCCCATCTCAGATTCCACTTTTCCGGATATTCCCTTTGCGGTGTTGGCAAGTATCAGAGTCGCGGGAATGGCCTGTCCGAGTGGTGTATCAATTTTCAGTGACCAGTTTCCCGCCAGCGCTGCTGCCTGTTCCGGAGTGTGTGACACGAGGGCAGGCTTATCCTTTTTCTTTCCCGCCGTGTTGTAAAACTCAATCTCATCGGCATAGGGTTTCACTTGATCCGCTAGTTGCGCGCCGTCGCCGACGATGACTATCGCTGCCTCGTAAGGCCTCACGTATTTTCTTGCGACTTCCTGCACTTGAGGGATCGTCACTTCCTGGATCCGGTTACGATAAACCTCCAGATAGTCTTCCGGTAAATCAAACATCTTGATCTGGACAAGCTGATCGACCAGTCCCTCCTGTGTTTCCAGCCGGATGGGAAACACGCCCGTAAGGTACGACTTTGCGTCGGCGATCTCCTTTTCGGACACCGGCTCGTTGCGTATACGATTCAGTTCGCAAAAGAATTCTTTGAGAGAGTCGCCAGTGACGGGAGTTCGCACCTCGGCAGTCGCACGAAACGTGCCCGCTGTTCGGCGCGCATCGAGGCTTGAGTAAGCGCCGTAAGTGTAGCCCTTCTCCTCGCGGAGGTTCATGAAGAGCCGCGACGAAGCATTCGCGCCCAGCACTGTATGCATTACCAGCATCGGAAAATAATCCGGGCTGGTTCGCGTGATGCCCTCGTTGGCGATGACGATGTTCGCTTGCGCCGAGCCTGGTCTGTCGACGATGTATGCGGAACGAGACGTTCGTTCCGGTGGCGCAGGGAAGTCGTCGCCGAGTAAGTCGCCGGGCTGCCAATTGCCGAACAGGCTTTCAACCTGCTGCAGGATTGACTCCTGTTGCACATCACCGGCAACCAGGAGCACTGCGTTATTTGCAACAAACGCCACGCGGTGGAATTCGACGAGCCGCTCGCGCGTGGTGGCATCGATAGACTCAGGAGTCGTCGCCGTAACGTGATAGGGATGCGCGCCAAACATCACGCGCGCCACCATTTCGCTCGCCAGGAAGGAAGGTTGTGCCCGCTGTTGTTTGAGACTTTCCTTAGTGTTTTGTTTTGCGAGTTCCACCTCATTGGGTGGAAACACGGGCCGCAGCGCGACGTCGGTCATCAACTCGAGGATGTTGTCGCTAAACGTTGCGAGTGATGATGCTGCGACTGTCGTGTAATCGGAGTTTGCGCCGGCCTGGAGCGTGGCGCCCAGTCGCGCAACCTCGTCTGCAATCTCGCGGCTCGTTCGCGACTCAGTGCCTTCCGTCAGCAGGCCGGTCAACATATCCATCAGACCTGGTAACTCGGAAGGATCATGAGCGTCGCCGGTTCGCAAAGCTAAACGATAGCTTACGAGTGGCAGCCTGGAATCTTCTACTACAACCACCACCAGTCCATTCGACAGAGTAGTCTCGTATGCAGCCGGTAACTTTATTGGACGAGAGGGCAGCGGCGGCGGTGGCTGCTTTAGGAAGTCTCTTTGTGTACTCATTGTTTATGTGTGCAGCGGCCCTGAGCCTGAATCAGTTTGCTTCGGTGGATCTGTAGGTTCCTGCGGTTGTTCCAACTGGCTGCTAACTGGAGCTCCGACTAGTGCGCCAGCTTCTGCCGCGGGTTGTGCCGGGGGCACGGACGGAACCTGCGGTGGCGGCGCTGCCGGTTGTTTGGGTTCCCCTGGCGGCTGAGGCGACGCGGGAGTCGCGGTTTCACTCACCTCTTCGGCAGAAGCGTCTTCTGCAACAGCGGCGGGGACAATGTCGAGAACCACGCGGTTATCTACGTCGAGAAAGCGCTCGACGGCACTTCTGATTTGCTCAGGGGTGATCGCCAGGTAGTGATCGAGTTCGGAATCGAAGAGCGTTGGATCGTTGTCGTATAGAGCATACTCTCCAGCCGTTGGGCCCGATACATAGTGGATTGTCGACCGCGAACTACATCGTTGCAGAGCGAGTTTTGCAGTTTCTCCATCTCGGCAGGAGAGGGCCCGGAAGTTCTTAACGCGCGAATCTCATCGAAGATTTGATTGCGAATTGCGGCTACTTCCTCACCCGGTTTCGGCAAAGCAAAAATGTACAAGGCGGATGGACCACGTCTCTCGTCTATCCCACCCTGGATCGATACGACCGATTCGTCACCCTTCACAAGCTTTTGATAGAGACGAGAACTATCGCCTTCGAAGATGAGATCGGCCGCGAGCGAAAGCGCATAGAAGTCCGGCGTCCGGCGCGGCGGAATCTTCCAACCGAGTACAAACGCCGGCGCGGGAGCAAGCTTGTCGTTGTAAACCTCCTGCGTTTGCGCCACGTCTTCCGGCTCGTTCACATCGACGGGGGGTGGTGGAGGTTGGCTGGGAATTCCTTCAAAATACTTCCGCACCTGAGCTGTTGCTTCCTCGCTCTCAAAATCGCCCACAATTGTTAGCACTGCATTATTGGGTGCGTAGTAAATGCGGAAAAACTCCTGCACGTCGTCGATCGTGGCCGCGTCAAGATCCTCCATCGAGCCGATGGTCGAATGCGCATTCGCCGGATTCTTGAAAATCAATTCGTTGATTCTGAGGAAGGCGTTGACATAAGGCTGGTTGTCATAACGCAGGCGCTTCTCTTCCTGTACGGCATTGCGCTGGTTGTCGAGATTCTCCTGCGTAACTTTCAGGGAGCGCATGCGGTCGCTCTCAAGCCAGAGCGCCAGGGGAAGATGACTTGCCGGAAGCGTCTCATAATAATTGGTACGCTCAGTAGAAGTCGTGCCATTCATGGTCCCACCGGCGTTGAAGATGTATTGGAAGTGCGCGGCCTTGGGAACGTTTTCGGAGCCCTGAAACATCATGTGCTCAAAAAGATGCGCGAAGCCGGTACGCCCGATTTTTTCATTACGAGAACCGACATTGTAATAAAGAGCCACCGATACAACCGGCACTGCGTGGTCTTCGCACAAAATTACGCGAAGACCATTGGCAAGCCTGAATTGTTGGATGGGAGTCGGTGAAAGCTTGAGTCTTTCGGCCACGTTAATCTCGATTCGTGAGAGCTTCTTGAGCGTGCATCTCCCTCAGTGGGAGTAAGCACTTCAGATTGGGGGTAACAATGGAAACTGACAAGCCGCTCAGGCTGGTCGCTCGTTGACCATGCCTCGCAACTCGGCGCGCAGGCGTTCAATTTCCGCGAGTTTCTGCTGCACTCGCTCGAAAAGCGCCGATTGCGTTTTTATTCCCTCTTCCACCAGAAAACCAGCCGCCTCGGCACGATTACGAAAAATTCCAGCCGCCACGAGCTGATCAACTTTCTCCTGAGCCGCAGGGGAAACCTTTACAGCCACGACGTAATCATCCTTCGCTGATATCGCGCGCTCGATAGTGCGACTGATGTCGCGTCCAATAGCGCTTAGCGATTCAGGGATCCGCGAGGCGATGTCTCTAACAGACGATGCGGTCCGTGTTCTGTCTTCGGAATCGCCTTCAGTTTCGTCGTCTCTAAGCATCAGGTCGTCAACGGTTTCGCCAGCGCGCTGCTCTTCCTTTTGATAAGGACTATTCTGATAAGGATTGCTCATACTCTGAAAAACTCCTTAGACCAAAAATTTATTCCACAACTCTCTGCTAAGTACGTTTTTGATCTTTATTAAGTTCATTCTACGGATGCCCTTAAGAGGCCGTCAAGCCAGCCTACGTGAACGGTAGTGTCCTAATTTCTCGCTGTCTTCTCTGCGTAAACCCTGCGGCCTGTGCGACTCCGCGGTAAATGGTCTTAAAATGCGCTAACTGCAGAGACGCCGAGCACGCTGAGGTGGCACAGAGATATTCAGACCACTTATCTGAACGCCAGACTGATGCGTCTGACAATGTAGGGCCGTAGTAAAAATTTGGTTACAACCGTGAGGATTAACTTGGAATTTCGGAAATGCAACGCAGCTCCGTCGATCGACGCCTTGCTCAGTCGTATAGCATTCGCTAGTATTTGAGTGGTCACACGTACGGCGGTCGCTTCCCAGCTTTTACGTGCCGGCCAGAAAAAGTCCTAATCTCGCAACCTTCTGAGGCTTTGGCTGTGAAAAAGTTATTCTCGCTCGCGCTAATTACGCTCTTCTCACTCTCGCTGAATATTCAGGTTTTCGTCTTCGCGCAACAAAAGACGCAACCGCACTCGCCGGTCGGGAGCACGTCCGCTGGCCGGCCACCCGCGGGGTCGAACACCGCAGGCCGTCGCAACCCGCGCGGCGGTGCAACGGCGATTCCGCTTATCGAGAAAGACTTCGATGAGGCGGTTAGAGTGATCCAGGAAAATTACGTCGAGGGAAAGAAGCTCGACTACAACGCAGTCTTTAAGTCGTCGATCATTGGTATGTTGCGCTCGCTCGATCCCCACTCAAACTATTACGATCGAGAAGAGTATGACGAGCTGAAAACTGACCAGCGCTCTGAATATTTTGGAATTGGCGCGTCGATTCAGAACTACATAATCGGCGAGCAGGCCGATACATTCATTACGGCGACGTTTCAAAACTCGCCGGCCTCGCGAGCGGGCTTGCGCTTTGGCGATCGAATCCTTGCCGTTGACGGGATGAAGACCACGGGTAAGGCCTCGTTGGAAGTGCGCGACAAGATTCGCGGACCACGTGGCTCCACGGTGAAGATTACGGTTGAACGCGCCGCTGATAAACGCATTCAGACCGTCGAGATAACGCGCGACGTAGTGCCGCAGCCTTCAATTCCGGATGCCTACATGATCAAGCCCGGGGTCGGCTATATAGACATGACGCGAGGATTCAACTATTCGACTACCGACGAGCTTCTGAACGCACTTGAGACTTTGCACTCCAGGGGCGCGAATTCGCTTGTTCTGGATCTGCGAAACAATCCCGGGGGCTTCCTGGACCAGGCGATTCACGTTGCTGAGGTGTTTCTGCCCAACGGCCAATTGATTCTCACGCAGAAAGGTAGAAACGGACTGCGGGACAACACCTACGAGTCGAGAAACAGAGCCGCAAATCCAATCCCGCTCGTTATCCTCATAAACGAGCACACTGCCTCTGCATCCGAGATCGTCGCCGGCGCAATGCAGGATCATGATCGTGCTCTGATTGTGGGTCAGACTAGTTTTGGTAAGGGTCTCGTCCAAAGCATCATTCCACTCGATTACGGCGCCGGACTGACTTTGACTTCAGCAAAGTACTACACGCCCTCCGGCCGCCTGATTCAACGCGACTATTCCGACAGTAGTTTTTACGACTACTACACCCACGGCGGCTCCAAGCGGCTTGATCAAAAGCAAGACGTTACAAAAGCTGTCGGACCGGAAAGGAAAACGGACACGGGCAGGCCGGTTTACGGCGGTGGCGGCATAGCTCCGGATGAAAGCGTGCCAGCGAGGACGATAACCGCGGCCCAGCGACGTTTGCTAAGTCCCCTCTTCGCCTTTACTCGCGAGCTGGTGAACGACCGCGTTCCAGGCCTATCCGCCTACAAAGTCCCGGGAAGCATCAACTTCGGCCATGAATTACAACCAAAAGAATTCCCAATTTCCGATTCCGTCTTCAAAGCCTTCAAGGACTTTGTTGCCGGCGATGCCAGCTTCAAGAGCTTGTCGCCTCTCGTCGATCACAACCGAGCGTTTATCGAGCTTCAGTTGGGCTTTAACGTTGTCACGGCCGCCTACGGTCGCGTCATGGCCGATAGAGTGTTTATTACAACCGACGACCAACAAGTCGCCAGGGCTGTCGACGTTTTGCCTCGCGCTCGCGACCTCGCAATGTCGGCGTTTAAACACCAGGTACAACCGTGATGCTGTAGGACAGACATTCCTGTCTGTCCGACAGAACAGATTTTCCATTTACCATTTCTCAATTATCATTTTTCATTTGAACCACTCGGCAGTGGGTTACTGGACTCCTGGTGCCGGGCCGGTGAAGTTAGGCGGCTGGTGAGTTACCGAGCTAGCGAATTAGATGGCAAATGCTAAATGGAAAATGAGAAATGGAAAATTTTCAGTTGCTTTGATGAAGAGCGTGAGTATGAGGACAGGCAGGAATGACTGTCTACGCCTCCTCGTGTTTCAGCCGTAAAACAGAGTCTTGCGTCTAAAACCACGGTGTGATATTGTCCCAGCCGGAAAATGGAGGATTGAGAACCGTATGGCGCGAACCGCAAAATCGCTAATTAATACTGAAGAGCTTGGGCGATCAACCCGCCGGCGGCGTGAGGAATTGGGGCTCAGTCTCCGCGATGTAGCCGATCAGACAAACGTTTCAGCCTCAACCTTGTCTCGAATCGAAAACGGAACAGGGAAACCTGATGCCGATAACATCGCCCGGCTTACTACGTGGTTAGGCATGCCCCTGGAGAGGATTCTTAGTCGCGGGCGCGAGGACAATAACGAGGCAAAGGCTGTTGTCTATTATCCACACGAGTCGACACCGGAAATAGTGGAAGCCCATCTCCGCGCAGATCGCAATCTCTCTCCGGAAACTGCCGATGCGTTGTCCCAGTTGTTTCGGGTCGCCTACTCACAGTTTAGTCGAACCGAACCAGGCGCTCCCCCGCGGAAACGCCGCTGAGTCTCTCGCCTAATCCGCAGGGTATAATTCAACACATGATCGATTATGAGTTACCGCCAGGCGAGAAGTGGCGGCAATTCGAGCTTCAAGCTTTAGGCTTTCGCGATTTCGCGGGCGTGCGATCTAGCGCTGCCCTCGATCCATTTCGCCTGGCGAAGTTTGCCAAGTTGCTGGTTGTTGGCTTTGATCAGATCAAGGGGCTTGGCCCGGAAGCGCGTGAACATCTGCTCGGCTCGGGTTCAGAGAAGTGGTCAGGTGGCGCCTGTTCTCGTCCGCTGTCAGACGGTCGAAGAATCGTCATACTCAATCCTAATCACGGCCGCATGCGAACAAACGCGACCCTGATGGAGGAAATCTCTCACGTCTTTCTGGGACACCAGCCGAGTCGTCTAAAAGTGGTCGCCGAAAACGAAGGCGGCCGAACTATCTCCCGAGACTACAGAAAAGCCGACGAAGAGGCTGCATATGCCACCGGCGCCGCGGCTCTTGTTCCTTTTTCCGCGCTCCGGCGATTCGTCTTTGAAGGTCAGACCTCGCTCCAGATTGCCAAACATTTCCACGTTAGTCGTGAACTCGTCGAATACCGGCTGAAAGTCACACGTTTGTGGAGAACATACCGAGCCGCCCATTTGGATTCCAGAAAAACCTGATCGTTTCACGTTTAGGGTGCAGGCTTTAGCTTGCCGCTTACGGATTCCGCAACCTAAAGGCTACCACCCCACGCGGGCTGCGGCCCTCGCCGGGTTGAACTAAACTTCCATGCTTTGGCCCTGAACGCTTATACTTATGTCTTATTTTTTCGGACCCTCGCCCTACTGTGACGATCGCGGAATTTCGATTTATGAGTGAACAGATAAAAGAGCTGCCTTTGCCGGGTCTGACAACAACAGACAAGCTGCGAATGCTGCTCGACATCACTAAGAAAATCAGCCGCTCACTCGACTTGCAGGAAGTTCTCAATCTTGTGATGGACACCCTCGATTCTCTAATTCCCTACGATGCCGCCGGTATCTTCGTGGTGAAGTGTATGGATGGAAGCGCGGTTGCCGAAGGCGAAGACCCATGCGTGTTTCAGGCGGAAGCAGTTCGCGGCTATGACATTGATGAGTTGACGAATCTTCATCTGAAGCTTGGTGAGGGGCTCATCGGGCAGGTGGCCCTCACTGCCGAGCCGATTACTTCTCCTGATGTAAGAAAAAATCCGAATTACATTAATGCCCGTAGCGAGACGCGTTCGGAAATGGTCGCACCGATCATCTCCAATACGGAAGTGATCGGCGTCTTTGATCTGGAGAGCGACGAACTCAATGCTTACTCGGATGACGATCTTGAGGTTCTAATGCTGCTTGCCTCGCAGGTCGCGATCATTATCGAGAAGGTGATGCTTCACGAGCAGCTAATTGAAAAGAAGCGTCTCGAAGGCCAGCTCGAGGTAGCGCGGCAGGTTCAGTTGGAATTGCTCCCGGCGAAAGATCCGCAGTTGGAAGGTTACGACATCAGTGCTTATAACTTTCCCACAGAGGAAGTTTCGGGCGACTACTACGATTGGGTAAAGATTTACGACGATCAAATTGGGCTGGTGATCGCTGATGTTTCCGGAAAGGGCGTGCCGGCAGCGTTGCTGATGGCATTCTTGCGTGCGAGTCTGCGTGCCGCTACACACATCGGTTATTCGCCGCATATCTCGATGGCGAAAGTGAACTATCTGCTCTGGGAATCCATCGAGCGAAATCAGTTTGTAACGGCTTTCTACGGCATTCTCGACGTCACCAACAAAACCCTTACCTATACAAACGCCGGCCATAATCCGCCGATTTTGCTGGATAAAGATGGAAACTACAGCTTTATCGAGCGCGGCAGCGTACCCCTCGGAATGTTCAGGGATACTCGCTATCATGAGTATTACCTGACGACGTCACCTGACGAATTGCTTGTGCTTTATACCGATGGCGTGACCGAGGCGCAGAACGCGCAGGGTGAAGAGTTTGGGCGTGAGCGCCTTGCAGAAGCAGTGAAAAAGCATCGCGAGCTAGGCGCGCGTGAACTAATCACCGCAGTACACAAGGAGGTGATCGAGTGGACCGAAGGGCGGGGCGCCACCGACGACGTCACCTTCTTTGTAATCAAAGCTCTTTAGAGTTTTCGGAGACAACGATTGTAAACTTGTTCCACTAAGGCGGGGACGGGATTTCTCCGCGTCGATGACCTAAAGCCCTTTGGTAGACTAATGGGCGGTCAGTGAGCAATGTGCATGATCACCCCCCGGCGCCAGCGGCGCGCGGTAGTCTCCAAAGTGAAACTGCTTCTCGGTTTCGGAAAACGCGTAGACGTCGAAACCAAGGGCGTCGAGATAATCTGCCAGGTCATCGGGTGAAAGGAGATAGACGGCGGGAGCGAAACCCGCTTCAGCGCGAATTTCCAGCAGGCGCTCGAGCACTTCAAGTGGTGCAAAACAGCTAACAGGATCCCTGTAGGTTGCCATATTTGCCAGCGCCTCCTTTTGCAAGCTCAAGTCCGTAACTTCGAAAAGCTACTCGCCTCATTACACGTACTTTGATGTACGCGACTCGCCCCGCGTTCGTTCAATTAAGAAACATCTTTTTATTTACGAGCGCGTCCAACCTTTTGGACGTTCTTAGTAAGGAAAAAGTTCCAAATAGAAAATGAGCAATCCAATCACACTAGAACCTCAAGCGAATACTCCCCCGGCGTTAAATTTCATTGCTTTGCTGAGGCAAATGCTGAAAACGTCAGACAAAGTTAGCGATCTGATTTTTTCGCCGGGGCGGCCTCCGCAGGTAGAACTAGCCGGCAAACTGCAGCCTGTTAA
>Ga0184637_10001216_pt1 | contig 17825 bp, 41 predicted proteins | sample PLM3_127_b2_FD_133143 | JGI IMG/M metagenome (GOLD analysis project Ga0184637, IMG submission 133143) | Groundwater sediment microbial communities from an aquifer in East River, Colorado, USA - PLM3_127_b2 | ecosystem: Environmental > Terrestrial > Soil > Riparian zone | place: USA: East River...
CCATCTGCGTCTGGATGATCGGCACATACCGTTTTACACAGGCCCGGTACTCCGGGTTACCTATGAACCTGACCTTGACTTTGGCAATTGCATCCAGAGCGTCTTGGATATTTACAAATCCTTGCTTTTTTTGCAAATCAGACAGGTATTGTTTTGCAATTCTTGCATCTGGGATCGCGCTTTCGTTATTTTTCTTACTGACAATCCGCCCTTCCAGGACAAATCTTATCGTTACGGCACCCGTACCTAGCTTCGGTTCGTCGAATATAGGAACACGAATGCCGCAAATTCGTTGAACTCGCGGCATAAACGTATATTTTTAATTAATAACAGATCAGCGCTTAATATTAGCCGCCGATGTGTAGGTGGCTGCCGGCCTATCGGACGCCGGCATCCTTATCGTAGTTGGTTTTGCTGTTTTTTTATCGCCCAGAGCTGCTTGGAAATTGTAATCCACAGCGGGGTATGACGCAATCTCGAATTGGTCAAACCCATAAGCGGCTCCGGCCATTAAAAAGGGCGTACACAGATTGTAACTTGATCAATCTGATCCACATACGTTTCAGGTATGGCTCGGCTGGCAATCGTTTGTGCGGCTTCCTTACTAGCGGTTAATACTGTTGTTGTGCCCACTAGTATTTCAGCCTTTTTGCCATCCTTTTTTTGCTGCTCAGTTGGAACCCAGATAATAGCATACTCAAATAATTGCATGATTTGATCTTTTATAATTGTTTGGTTAAAAATTAATCGGTTTTCTACTGATTGGATACGCTTTTAAGCAAGAACTTGCGAGCCTCTTCGGTGGCGCGAAGTTTGGCATCTGAGTAGCTGTTGATTCCTTCAAGGCCCATGCCCAGTATCTGTTCGCGTAGATTATAGTGATCCATTAATTGAAAGAAATATCGTTGTAGTTCCTGTCGTGTAGGTGCCGGCACTTCCAACTTAACATCAAACCTTCGTAAAAATGCGGCATCTAACACATCCATTCGATTGGTAGCACCTATGAATATTACGTTATCATCCAATTTTTGCAGGTTTACTAAGATCGAGTTGACCATCCTGTCGTTTTCGTGCCCAGCGGCCCGGATGTCACCCCCTCTCTTTGATCCAATGCTATCAACTTCATCCCAAAACAATACAGAAGGTTCCCTGATAGAGTCGATGATGTTATAAATATTCCCTGATGTAGCGCCTAAATGACTATCAATCACCAGGTCGGAATTTATTTCTATAAACGGAAGCCCGGATCTACGTGCTATATGCCTGGCAATTGTGGTTTTACCGTTTCCGGTTGGGCCATGAAGCAGTATTTTATTTCGCGGGGAAATATTATGCATCCTGTATACATCCGCATGTTGCCACTCGACCAATAACGTTTCGATGAATGCCTTTATAGCATATGTTAAGAATACATTTTCATCTTCATTCTTGCCTTGTATAAGCAGGTTCTTTATATTATGCGGCAAATCATCTAGCCTGCGTAATCGCATAGGCTTCAGCTTAATGGCAGAGAGAATACGGTGCCTGTTCTCGCCTCCATGTGCTAACGTTGCAGCAAAATCATGCACTATCTTATAAAAATCGCCATCATTGTCATTATTGATAGCGCTGACCATTCTGACGATGGCATCCGTAGAGGTCATCTTTTTTGTTGTATTCTCCATGTATTATTATAAACTTTACAAATAAGCAATGAGCAACTTTTCAAACTCGGCCAATGGCATATTGACTATAAAACTATCCCCGCTTTCCATTACTACGTCTGTCCATGTCTTGTTATCTTCCCTGAAATCACTTAAAGGGATAGATTCGCTGTACCCCTCAATCCGGGATGATCTGACTTTTTTTATCACTTCCATTAACCCACACTCATCAGCCGCTTTATTGGTTATCTCCTGTTCGTTTTTGTCATATACAATAATCGGTAGTTCTATAAAACCATATTTGTTCATACAGTAAGTGTTTGTTTTTTAAAAAGATTGCCCGACTAATTGAAACTTTTGCATAAAGTCGTCACGATTGGCTACTTCTATCCCGTAGTTTTCGCTGATTATTCGATACTTCTCTTTTATAGCGCATCGTAGGCGCACATCCAGGTTATTTTGAAAGTTTTTATCCGGGTAAATGGGTATTATCTTGATCATTTTTTCACGGACTATTTGCCGGTCATCGAATGAAACGAAATCCCACTGCGTTGCACCGGTACACATCATGAGCTTTTGGCATTGGGTGTATGTTTGAATGTAATGCTGCTTTACATCGTATTGATCCTTCCACTTAAGCCTCCTGAAGTGGTACATAGGGTTCTTGGGGTTCTTGATTTCGGCTCCGTGATAGATTTTGCCATCATCACTTATGCGCCCGGTATCCGGAGATCCACCGGCCTCTTGTGCCAGCGGCTCGTATGGGTAGAATATAGGGTTTTCGTCACCAAAATATTCGGCGTCATGGTATCCCGTACGTATTTTATACTCCACAAAGGCGGCATATTCATGCGCTTTGCCATGCAACAGGGACTTAACCTCTTCCAATTCCGGTCGCTCCTGCATCCTAGTAGTCATTTCAAGCGCCTTTTGTTCAATATAAGTCATAGCCCCATCCCCAAACATTCCACATTTAGTGCCGGGAACCAGTAGCTTATAGTCTTCGGATGCAGTAAACCGGCTGTGACGCAACAGGAACCACCTATCAATCTTGTTTTGAGAGTCTATACCCATTGCCATATATAACCTCCTGTTGTTTTTCTGCTTCCATTAGCCACCCTGTACACGTGAGATGGGTAAAAGCCATCCTTTTTAACATCCGCAGCACACTCGTATTCTTTAACCAACTGACCCTCGTTTGTTATACACTTGATAGGCCCTTTATACTTTGAGCTTAAAGATCCCTTCCCTGGATTCGTTTGCTTACCAAGTACTCTAAAAGAATGTAATTCATTTTCAGAATAAGTAACCCATTCCAGGTTTAAGTAATGACAATTCTTCGGGTCGCCGTCTATGTGATTTATACATGGCTTGTTAAGCGGATTTGCAATGAATGTAAGACCGACAGCCCGATGAGGCGTAATGGCCAAAACCTTACCTCCTACATGGAATTTACACCTAAGCCTGCCTTCATCCTTCTCGCTTGGAATAAGTATTTTTTCTGGCCAGTTCTTTGGGTTGCCGTTTCTGTATCCAACATTTCTTTTCAATCTTTTAGCCCTGCCATGATTGCTTATATGTAAATAGTCGCTGAAATAAGGAACACCAATAGGACTCCACACTTCATCCCCCAGAACAGGGTCATAATTATTCAACCAATACCATGGAATTGGAGTGGCGCGATTAGCCTTTACTATTTCTCTTCCTATTTCATATCGCGCCTCGCTATCTCGGCTTTGGTGATACTCTTTATACAATTCAGCTTGCCATAGGGTCATATATTATACTATTTTATTTTTCTACTTTATTCAGCCAACTTGAATCAATCGGACTTCCGTATCCACTTATTTTAATCATGAAACCACTTTCGCATGTGCCGGGGCGATAAAATACATCTTCTACTTCATGCACTTTATTGTCTAATTTACCACCCCATTCATCAGTAGTAACCTTGTCACCAGGCTCCAAGTCACATATAACTCGTACATGATTTTTCCATTGAACTTCCATTACTTTAAGTACGTTTTTTCTAGTGATTGAGCGGCGCTTAGAACCTTTTCGATAGTAGTAAGTGGCAGGTTGGTCATATCCCTTATCAATAGGAAAATGGTTCTTGGTTTTAACTTACTAGCATTCATTTTTTGGAACGCATTTGATATTTCAATTATAGATGCCGCTATCAACTCCATTGGTTCAGGGTTCTCTTCGTTTTGTCTAACTACAATGGATTGTTCTTTTGCTTTTGCCATATTACAGTGCTTTATTTAATAAGTGTGAAACTGATCCGGGATGCTTATATCCAAGGACAGCAGCTATTTCTCTGATCGTATATCCTTGCTCTCTAAGGGATACAGCTAATTTAGTCTGCTCACTTTGAAGATTTTCAGCAGCTTGCACTTGTCTGATATACTCGTTGGCTTCATTCAGAACATCATATTGGGCTGGCCGAAGACCGTTCACCCACCCAACGTGCCTGAAAGCATCCACAACCAGCGTAAGCATATCAAACGACTTTCTATCCATTACAGTGATTTTATTTCTTTTTGAATACAATACTACCGCTTGTGGGGCTATCGTGTTTTCTGTACGACTCAACCTCTATACCCAAGTAATTTAGGTGGTCAATGAAATATTGAAGCCTTTCGTTTATGCTATCATTCTCCCAAACCAAACTACCGGTATACTCATACGTGCCGCTGATTCGTGGACTATAGCCATTCCCCCAAAAATCATCAAGCACCTCCCTTATGGTTTTTTTTGTTGGCAATCCGTTTCTGTATTTTACCATAATGTTATAGTTTACCGCTCCATTGAGTAGCCATTGCTGTTGCGATCCCATTGTACGTTTTTGATCTTAGTTTCGCCCGTTCAGGCCCAGGTGAAGCATGATGAACTTTGGCGCGTTCTCCATATGACAGTTTCATCATATCATCATATACATTACAGGTTTGGGTAAGTGGCGGCAGATCGTTAAGCCATAAGCAAGTAGCCTTTGTTTCCATATGACCAAATTGCCAAGGCTGTATTATCTGAATTGGTTTGAACGGAAAGCCATTTGCTTTCATTTTGTCATACAACTTAGGGAACCATTTTTTTATATACTCACCGCCTCCCATTATGCCAATTGGATTTTCTGTGCAATGGCTATAATACCAAACATGAAAAAAGAACTCTATCGAAGCCTGTTGTTCCCCTGATAAACGTTTTTTGTCAAACCAACGCGCCCCACTAACGGATAGGTCAGTGCATGGGGGAAATGATATTACCAAATCAAACCCATCGTCGTAAGGAAGACCGCCCTGTATTTTAAGTTTTGATCCATACAATATAGAGGTTACATCTTTTTGTAAATGCCATTCCGGATGACCGCCGCTACATGGTAATAAGTCGCAACTATACGCCTCATGGCCTTTAGTTCTAAACGCTATTGTTACTGCCTGGCTTTCTTCGCAGGCTACGAGTACCTTCATTGATTATAAAGCTTTTATTTCTTCCAATTTTTCTTTCAATATTGCAACCTTTTTCCGGTACTGGCTGGATCGCATAGGATGAATGATCATTCCTTCCAAATATGCCATCATGCTAAACCATTTCTCTTTTTCGGTGGCCTGCAATAACTCTTCGGCCTTTCTTTCTTCTTGCTGTTTTTTAATAATGGCTTCGTATGAGTCCTGCCATCCTGCGCGAATTATTTCCCATTCCGTATCATCCATTTTACCCAACCCATCTACCGTACTATCATCGCCTCCGTTGTAATTTTTTAGCATTTTCATACGAAACTCCCCCAATTCATTCACTCTTTTCGCTTCAGCTTGGCGCTGTTCTTCCTCTATGCGTTCCCGTTCTTTTTTTGCGGCATCGTCTGCGATCTTTTGCGCCTTGACCTCTTCGGCTTTAATGGAAAGGGCTGTCTTAGCCCCAAGCATATCATTATATGCATCATCGCTGAGTGACCAGAGGCTATCCATTTCAACCGGTTCACCATATTCTCTGAACGGGAATAGTGCTGCATAACGTTTGTTTTGAAGATCTTTTCTCTCTTGTTCTTTTCTTTTTTCTTCGGCTTCTTCTTCCTTTTTTCGAGCAACCTGAGCAGTCACCTCCTTAATTAAAACATCCCATTTTTCATCATTATGGAATCTCAGATCAAGCATAGGCACAAAACAATCATACCCTTTGAAGTGATCTACAAAATCAAACTTCAGTCCTAATGTCAACAACTGATCTGTACGAGCAAGATCCCTAGTTTCTCTTGCTTTACGAGCCTCATCGGCCTGGCGTTCGGCTTCTCTTTTCAAGCCAGCCTCTTTCTCTTCCAGTTCCTTTTTCTTTTGCTCCAACTCTTCCTGCTGCCGTTTTAATTCAGCTTCAGATTCGGATTTCAGACGATCCTTTTCTATCTGTTCAGCCTGTGTTTTTTCGTATTCTGCTTTGAACTTTGGCAGAATGGTTTCTTTCCAAATATCTTCCTCACTCTCTTTAACAAGCGAAAATTCAAACGATACTTCCCCAATAGAAAAGCTACCATCAGCATACAGAACGCCCATCGCAGATAGTTCTTGTTGGCGCATGATAAATTGTTCTTCCTGCTTGCGCTTGCGGGCTTCTTTTTCTTTGGTAACTTCGGCCTCGTATTCAACTTCCTGTTTTTCCAGGTAATCTTCCACTTCTGAAATCCGGCCTGTCACTTCCTTTTCCTTGGCTATCCACGCCTTCGAAATAGCAACGGCCTGCTCCCGGCCATTGGTGCAAATCTTTTTCGCCGCTACACGCAATGCTTTGCATTCCTTCCTTCCGGCCTGGACTATCAGGTACGTTTCCTTATCCTCAATCCCTGCAATTTTTAATGGCAATAGCCGCTCTTTCAGGTCAGCGATAATAGCTTCGGTTACATTTGCCTTTACGAGTTCCTGGCTGATTTGTTCCTCTATTGGAAGTACTACTAATTCTGTTGAGTTTTCGTTCATTTGTTTTAGTTATTGTGAGGGTTAATATGATTTGCCTTTTGAAAATGCAGTAAATAAATATGCGCGTCCCTTGTTTGTTAATTCCCACTTATCAGTAACCAATCCTAATTCTTTAACAATACATTCGGCAGTATGCCCTGTGTAATACCCGCAAACGCATTTTAGAATCGTGTTGTTTACCAATTCTCGCTTATTGGCATTTAGATACTCACCGAAATCTGCGTTACCCCAGGCGATTTCAATTTTCTTATCAGTTATTAGCTCTTCAGGTTTATCCATTTGATCTGAATTTTTCTATTGCTTGTTCTAGTGTTGGATGCCGTTCGCACATGCTTCCTTCACGCTGCCGTTTCCATATACAAATCTGTAATGTCTGCTTGCTTAATGGCGACACGCCTACTCGAATGCATTTATCATGCGCCATTAATACCAGCTTGGTAAGCTCGTTATAGTCGTAAGTGGCAAGGTCGCCGCGATCGTGTTTTACCATCCAGCCTCGACCGAACTCAAATACCTGGTGCTTTGGTATATGGTGTTCGCCTTGGTAAAATTCAGCGAAGAATGCCGTAGCTTCTTCTTTGGTTAAATGCTTATTTTCTGTTGCCTGTTCTTCTGGTGTCATTTATTTAATTTTTTTAGTACATAAAACCTGTATCCATCATTCGATATTATGTGGTCGGTTAACTCATTGTATGCGCGTTCAATCGTAGACCCTAAACCATTTTCATCATATCCAAGTATTGTCACTGAAGCGCTCCAAATGTTTTTGGAAGGCTTCGTTACAGCCGCCGTCATGACTACCCAGTGCTTTATTATTTCGGCTTCAGTCATGGTTGATGGTTATTGACTTTGTAGTCTATCAATTTCGGCGGCAGCAAAAGCACCAATTATTTTAAGCTGATCAATTTCTGGTTTGGCCATCATTTTAAAACAAATCTCTCGGCCCCAATCCGATGGCCTTAAATCCTCAAACGCTTCCTTCGGCATTTCAACACCTTGCCTATTCATAGCCACATTGGATATCAATAGCATGATGCCTTCAAGTAGCTGACCATGAGCATTATTCTTTACATCCTGCTCAATTGTTCTGCCATGTTTTTCAATTTGATCTTGCCTTTCTTCGGCTATTAATTCAACTCCCGTTTTCATGCTATTGTTATTTATGAGGTTACTTCTTCAAAAATGGCATATTCCCTGAACTGATCATTATCTAAATTAGCCTCTGCCGACTCCTTTGCATCTTCGTATGTAGAAAAATCTTCCTTGAAATAATGAGAGTCGGTCTGGATAAATGGATCACGACTACTCGGCATCCATACTATTATGTATCCCATTGGTTTATCCTTTTATTTGTCCATCGTCTTTTATGTACCCATTTTTTTCTGCCCATTCTGAAAGTTGCGTATCAGTGAACACTTCATCCGGGCCTACCTTTTCCGATAGGACGTGTGTTACTATGTCATCCCAAGCAACTTCCTTAAGCATTTCGTCTATTTCAGGATTCTCTATAGTGACGGTTGACTTGCTTCTGTATGCAGAAATCCTGACTTCATCAGAGGTAACTACGGTTATTGTTTTTGTATTTGACATTGTTGGTTATTTTGTTATTGACTCTATAAATAAGTCGTAAAGTTGTTCAGTGGTCGGGTAGGATGGTGGATCATAGCGACCCCAAGTTTCTTTCTCTCCCCAATTGGTATCCTTAATCCATTCTGCAAATGCGATGGATAACCGCTTTGCTTGCGCATCCATACATCCTTGCACTAGTCTTATATCAAGAAATGCTTTTCTATTTGGAGGCACTACGCTCATTGTTGTTTTTGGTTTATTCGTACATTGTGCCGGCTATAATATCTGGGCCTGTCTGATCTTTCATATACTCTTCAAATGTCTTAGTCTCCCAGTCATCAGGATCATTTGAATTATAATCAGAGTTTCTCACAATCATTTCAGGCCATTTCTCAATTGGCACCTCTACTATTTCATCAACATCATCAAGATCTGACATGTCTGTTGACATTATAGAGAAGTAAGTTTTAAGCGCCTCTATATTAGTGCGAGCAGCCATCCACTCTTTTTCACCTTGCACTGTCCATCGTAATTCGAATATTTTTAGCCCACTCATGATTGTTTATTTTTTTATTTTCGTGTTCTTGTTATAGCCATCAAGCAACCTGCTTTTAAGTTCTGGATTGGCATTCATTTGATCCGTTAATGCATTTGTAGCATCCAGTATTTCTTTTGTTTCCTTCGCCACCAATTTGTTTTTCATTACATCGTATGCGGCCTGCGCCTCAGGGTGTGCTGAAGCTAGTTTGTAATACGAAACCAATCCATCATCGCCTTCAAATTCAGTACACCGGTATATATCACGTATAAGTTCAGCGACTCGTAGGTCTTCGGATGTTCTTTCAACTTCTATTACACGCGGGCCGGTAAATACATTACCCTCGTCGTATCTTGGCGGCCCCTGTGGTTGCAAGTGTGGGTTGTGTTTGGAATACCACTGTTCTTCAATTTCCTTTAATGCAGACAGCCTACTTTCGGCTGTTTCAGTATCATCAATTACCGCTTCCAACCCAATCCAGGTGTCCTTCAAAACACCAAACTCATCAAAGTGAGATGTTAGTTTTACTCTATCTATTCTCATTTTATTTTTTTAACGGTTACTTCCCATTCATGTTCGCCATCCAAAATAGACTGTTTTTTACCTTCCCACATTTGTATTACACAATTAAAAAACGCCTGTGTAACATTTACTTTATGCCGCCAAATTCCAGGCTTTATATTTGTCCCAGCGAACACCGAATCAGATAGTGTAGAATACCCAAGTGTTACATTATCAAGCTCTACTTTCATATTAAATTCATTTTTTTGATATTACCATTCCATATCGCTCATGTCCTTTACGTAGTCGTTTTTCTCAGCCCATTTACCCAACACATCTGTATCAAACACATCCTCTGGGCTTAGATTATCCTTTATACACTTAATCATGGCATCAAACACCTGCTCTTCCATACTTGATATGTGTTCGGGTATGTCGCCTAGTGATTTAATCACTTTTTGTTTTTTTGTTTCAGGCATGATGATTGGGTTAAAAATGCCGGGTTGCATTCCCCGGCTTGTGAGTATTTTGGATTAACAACGGGGCTTATTATACTATTTGCCAGTCAGTTGCGGTTAAATCTCCCTGAGATGGGAGCCAACCAGGTTGCATTTGGCCCTGAGCGTTATACAATGTAAGGGAGGAATTAAAAACAACATCTTCGCCTTTTTTAGATAAAAACTCCTTAACCGAATCCGGCAATGATGCGAACTTGGGAATGAAATCTTTTGACACGGTATTCCCAACTGTTCTGTAAACAAACTGGCCTTTCCCATTCCAGCCCTCTCTTTGAATCATAAATCCATTATCTGCTGCCTGCGACGCTTCTCCGAAACGAATGCCTGTAGTTCGTTGTGGCGGCACTAGTTCTGGCTTTGATTCTGTCATATTGTTTTTATTTAAGTGATTAAAATAAATGTGGGTGAAATATCTTCTTACACTTTCTACATGCAGATGTTTCCATGACTATTCGATCATCTATTTTTTCATGGTATTCATAAATCAACCGAGCTCTCGCATCACGACACAGACTAGCCCATTTACGATACGTATGCCAATAGATCATTTTTCCACTGGCTGACTGATACACATCATCGCCATTCCAATCATGTTCACATTTATCAGGTATGCCATCAACGAAGGCAGTCACGCCGCCAGGCAGCACCATCATCTCTCCGTGTGTATTTTCGCCAAATGAATTCATGTGCGAGAGATTAAAAATGCAGGGGCCAGCAGGCCGACAAAGACGAAACGGTTTTATGCTGACCACCTGCCGACGATTAGAAAAAGTTAATACGGGCCATCGTATATTAAATCCATAACCCCGGTATAAGCCTGCTCCGAAGCTGTCATTGAATAGACTATAGTTTTATTCCACTGACCAGAACTAAATATTACATCAAAGACTTTATAGTCTGCTGAATTAGGATAACCCGAATGACCATGCCATATCCCAAATACCTGTACCTGTGCCAGCCATGTTACAGATGCTGACTGGTTCAGTTGAACAGTAAGATTGAACCTCTTATTAGGGTATACCCCTGTAACAGTTCCATAATAAGTAGTCACATAAGGATCAGTAAATGCTCCTGCTTTCTGCAATGGCTTATCCCATACTGCATGATTTACTTGTGGACTTTTAATATCCCAAGGAGCAGCAAAAGAAGATACCGAAATACAAATTGCGACAATAAGCGATAAGTGCTTTTTCATTTTTATATTGATTGGTGAGTAAACGAGTTTATTGAATAAGTGGGGCTTGATTTATTTACCACGCATTGAGCCTTTAATGCTTTAGGCGCTTACCCAATAAAGGAAGTATTGATATTCTATTACGGATTTTAACCGCCTTATAGTTTAAGCGAATTTAGCGCACCATACCAATGCAGTTATATTATAAAAAGAACTTGATTTCCCGGAAGGGGCCGGTTTACGTTCCGGCAACGGGCACCACATTTTGTGTTTTCATCCCTGTAGTAAGAATTGCCAAATCCTTGCGTTTTACCCGCTGACTCATGCGGTTTCACTCACTGGGACGTGGCCAACCGCTGTATCTTAAATGAGTTATGTTTTAAAAAATAGTCCGGGTGTAGAAACATCCGGGCTATTGATCATGGACTTGATCTTACACTGATCAAATACCATTAACCATTAAACCTTATCCTACTTGTCGCTTATGCGATGTGGAGAGGGCTGGAATTGAACCAGCTACCTCTGACCCGCAAGGCCAGCGCTCTACCGTCGAGCTACCTCCCCGTTTGCCAGCACTTACCCGACTGGCTTAGGATGTAAGGCTCTTATTTGACACCAGACACTTACAATTATTTAAAAGAACTTTGTTTTAAAAGGAGCCGGTGCATTGAAATACCCAGGCTATGTTACGATTGCTTGACATATGAAAATAACTTATAGAAAGTTTTCAAACAGTTGCTCTCTATTAATCCAGTCGCCTTTGTATTTAAACTCCAACTCGCCAGTAGTTTCATTTAATGAATGGCCATTAGTTTCATGCGCTACAAATTCAAAGGCCAGTAATACACACTCCTTCATATATTCATCCATTGCATTTAATATTTCTTGTTTTTCTGATTTATTTTCAGAAGCAAACAATGAATGACCACTCCCTAATTCACTCAATAATATCTCCTCTCTTCTATCAGCCATTACACAACATTTTTATAATTAGTTCTGTTTACAATCCCTTCGATACAACTCCTAGAAACATTATACTTTCCCGCTAACACCAACGGATGCTCGGTAGATGATCGTATTTCTCTAACCTGATCATCTGTAAATTTTTTATTGTGCTCATTCCTTTTCTTAGGAAGCGGATTAAAATATATGGGTTGCAAATATTTCATTACATCAAGCATATACTTCTTTATACTCATCAATAAGCTCAAATACATCCATTCCCGTTAAATCCTTAACCCTATCCTTTATTGCTTCATCTGCAACCCTAGACATAATATATCCGCCCTTTTTAGCCAAAATCTTAAGGGCTTGAAAACTTTCTCTTGATACATTTACAGGATTCCTAAGCACTTCACCTCTAAAGAATGGAACCTTGACGTACTTGTGGCTTTTATTATGTGTCATATTTTTCAACCTAAACCCCCATTGCCTAAATTGGTCAATCCAATAATATTCCACAATTCGCAACTGATTTTCTGTTAAAACATCAATTTCCTCTATCAATTCCATAGACGGAACAATATTCATATCTCTAATATACTTCTTAAGCGGAGAATTACTATTCTTGCTATCGTTTAAATGAAGGCTCAACCTGACTTTTAATGGTTGCACAGTAGAGCCGACATAAATAATGTCATGTGTAACCGGGCAAGTCATTGTATATATTTTACCAATCATTTTTTTTGCTTTCTTATCAAAAAAGAACCCATAGATGCGCAATAGGGAGTTTTTTCAACGCCGGAATATTTTACAACAAACTCTTCTATTCGAGTAGCTAATGGCTTCCCAGTTTTATCGGCTTTTTTTTTCGCTTCATCATAAAACAAATCTTCACATTTATATGCACGTTGTTTTCTCTTTTGCTTCATGAGATCAAATGTATAACCGCATAACCGTATAACCAAATAATTATTAAAGTATTTTTTTACAAATAAAAAATGCCCGGTGGCGAACCGGGCAGATGTAATGACAAAAAAAGGAATAAATACAGACGCACTGATGGTATATCAAATATAATAAACTATTCCAATTAAACAGGTATATACTTGCCGGCCACTATCCAAATAGCAACCAAAGCGATAAGCAAAAGCAGTATCCAGTTCAGTGGCTTTGGAACTCCAATCCAGTCCAAAAGAAACTTCGCTAGAATAATGACCACTACGGCAACAAGAACGGCTATGAGGATATGCATGATGTTTGTTTATGAGAATAAATGCAAATAATGAGCCCCATAAATAAAAAAGGCCGGAGCCGCTGGTCAACAAAAAGCCGGCTCAGATGCTGTGACCTACCTTGCCGGCTTCTTGCTATGCATGATGACAACCCACACAAGCCATGTGGAAATCAAATATAAGCAAACATCTTTTTGCTTATTCCGCTTTTTTAAATTCTACATAATACTCAGCGCCGGCTTCAAAAAAATCAACCACCTCTGGATTGGTGATATGTAATTTAATTGATCCGCTGGGAGTGTAAAGACTGAAGGACTTATTTTCTTCGGAACCTCCGATTACCGGGGAAAGATTTGCTTCAACATTGTTGTTGCCGAAATTGGTCGTAGAGCCGACTTTGAATTTAGCCAGAAGTGTTTTCATTGCTTAGTTTTTTAGCTTGTATACAGCATTATCGCTGCCCAACAAATATATAACGCAGAATCCACAAAAGGTACTACTATATATACCGCTCAAGCGTGACAAAAAGTAACGAAAAAACAAAAATAAATTCAAAAATACCCAAACACCACCATTATTCAGGATTACGGGTTCCCGTAAAATCATCCAGCTCCATCAACTCCTTCAGTCGAGCCAGATACTTCTCAAGCTCCTCCCGTTTGGGGATATACTGATGCTTTACCGGCTCCGGCCGGCCCGCGCCGGCGCAGGTATGCGGGATCGCAATTCGGGTCTTTACGCCATCCCTGGCGAAAGAGCATGCCTGACAAAAGTTTCTTCTCATATAATAGAAGAATGCTTTCAGGTTACCGACTCCCAACCGATCCCAATATTTCAAAAATTAGGAGAGCGCAAACTACCGCCCTCCTAAAAACAAAATCATTGAGATCTCAATTGATCCTCAACCTAAGCGGTATGTTTGCCCTCAACGCCGCGCTTCACGCGATCCCTGGTGCGCTTTTCCAGCCACATCAGCCCTTCTTCCAGGTGAGTAGTGCAGCAGGCGTTTTCTTTGCATGGGAATTTTGCTTGCAGATATTTCATCCGGTCGATCAGCATTTCAAGAACATCCTCATTGGTAGTTCCGTCATCCACTGTTCGCATTTCTCCCGGCGAACCCTCTACCGGTTCCTTGTGAATGAATTGTAACAGTTGCCCATCGGAAGTCTTATTTTCAAAGTTTTCCAACAAATAGCGGTGGCCTTCTACGAAACATTTCATAATTATAACGCCGTTAACCTCTACACGGCAGGTTTTAAAATTGATCTTTAATTGTAATAGTGATTGATATGGGAGACGGGGATCCTCTTACCACCAACGCAGCCCCGTCAAAATACTGAAACGGCCTGCTTGTAGCCCCCGGACATTCGCCCTTCATAATTTGCATACAATCAATCAGAAGATTATTGCGCTCGTCTTCGGTGAGTCCCATTTCTGGATGAACGACCGTATATTTCAAGTTATTTTCCATGCTTATAATTTACATTAAATAAGTCCCTGATCTTTAAAAGCAGCCACTAAAAGTGTATTCTTACGATACCCGGTTTTCTTCCGAATGCGATAAAAACGGGTTTGAACCGTGTATAAACTGCGCTTTAGCTGCCTGGCAATATCATCCGCCGACATGCCATCTGCCATTTTTTTAACCAAATCAAGTTCACCATCGGTGATAAATGCCTTGTTTTTGATGGTTTCCCGATGTTTTGAAACCAAAACTATCTCTTTCATTACTCGAATGTAGCAACAAATCATTACACAAAAGTAGTAGTCCAAACTAATACCCGCCAAGCCACGCCAAAAAACCACCACCGGGGGCTACCTAAAACCCAACAAGCGCACATCTGCAATCGTCCGGTATCCGGCTCCACAAAAACACAGCCGCCATCATAATCACCTAGCGAACTTACAGGCGACTTCGACTATCAAAAAAACAAATCCAGCCAAAACCACATAATCCAAGACACCTACGCCGTGCTGATTTTTTTTTATTTTTTTTTAAGCGCACAGACGAGCGGGGACAGAGTATGGAGATCCTGGCCCCCGCTTAAACGGTTGGAAACCAATTTTTTAGCCAGCAAAAACATTTTAGCCCGTAAAAAGAATGCTTATCAAATCGTTTGTAGTCAATTGATTGTGCCTATCTGTCTGCTATTCTATGCGTGTTGCTTTGCTGCCCTTACCGTTTATGTGTATGATCTTTGCTTGTTGATAGTTATGATCTTATGTGTTGGATTTGGGTAAGTTGGGTTTGATAGGTGTGTGCTGTGCATACGGGAGTTATTCATTGTACGACAGTATGTTATGATCCGTGTTGCTCTGTTCTTACCGTTTGCTGCGCTTGCATTCGCTCTATGCGTGTATAGTGCTTTGCTCGTTCTCATTGCTTTGATTGTGTGTGTGTTGGGGTAAGTGGTATGGGGTTGTTGTGTTATTGGGGGAGGGGAGAGGGGGGGTAAATAGATTTGGTATTAATAACGGCATATAATACCTTTGTGATTATGGGAAGAAAACAGACTAAACATTCAGGTGAGATGTACTCCCTGGTACAATCCACAATAGCGGGGATGGGGATGGGCGCAGTTCGCATTATTAATATGCCTAATGATTTGCCATTCTTCCGTAAATACCTCAGTGAAATAGGCAAGCGTACAGATTGTAAATACACCACTAAAACAATTGATGGTCAATTGCAGGTAATGCGCATTAAATATTATAACATTTATTCAAAAAAGGTAGAATGATCACAATATACTGTCTTGTTAATCCAATAACAGATATCCCATTTTATGTAGGGGCTACCAGTCGCCCCATTCACATAAGGCTAAGGGAACATTTGATATCATATCCTAACAGCGATTTTCCAAGATACCAATTGATTACATGCCTCATAAATGGTGGATATCCTCCACGCTTAATAACATTAATTAAAACAGACTGCGAAGCAGCAGCAATCTTTTATGAAAGATTCTTTTATCGTCTCTTTATAAATTACGGATACAGGATGTTGCAATCATCTGAAATGCTTACATATAGCAAGAAAAGAGATAAAAAGAAAAATAAACATCCAAATAAATTTGGTATTTATAACGTCATACATTACCTTTAATATATCAAACTGAAACAATCACAATCAAACCACTAGTTATGCCTTTTCTGATTATCTGTTCTCTTCCACTCATTGGTGCTCTATTATGTATTACTGGTTTATTCATTAATTACCGTAACAACAACAAATACTAATCACATGGCACAAGTTGAAAAATGGATACGCTACAGTGATTTGACTATCATTCAGAAAATCAACGTCAAAGCCAATGCAGTAACTGCAAATAAAGTATTTGGCGTTGATACCAATGGGTGGACGCCAATGCTTAGGGCACAATCTGATTTTATGCATTACCATTATCAGTATAGCACACCGTTCCATTACACTAATCGTTAACTCTATTCAATCACTCCTTAACTGTTTATTATATGTCAAAGAAAATCAACACAGTAGCCAATATCAATGCCATATCTGCCGAATTTATTAAATCATATGGCAGTCGCCCAATAAAAACAACTCTTCCTGATTCTATTAATAGCATTGAAGAGGCTAAAAAATATCTGACTGACTTATATAACAATAAAGAAGATTACCATTGTGATGATGATGCAGGAGATTGCCTAAGAGGCATTTCTGAACAGGACGCAAATCACATGAATTATTTAATGAATGAAGTACACAAGTACTTAGCTGATCCATGTATGTTTTTGCTTGAATTATCTGGTCACAATATGGAAGATTAACCCTATTCACTTACTCTTAATCATTTGTTTTATGACCCATACAACTGATACTCTTCGCCTAATTGAATTTTCGGTAAATCATAATACATATCAATGTTCTGCCACGTTCGGTATGGCTTTTAAATTTGATGGGCCATTAATGAAATTACCGGATTTATACAACGGCAAAGCCACGCATGTGGTAGGGCTTACACCTTATACAGTAGAGGCGGTAACAGCTATACCTTACCGTCTTTATAAAGAGGCGTCTAACATATGCAATCGATGGCATAACGATGCATTCGGTATGGTAGCGGCCCTAACTGCATTAACATGGCCTATATTAGAGAATGAATTGTATGATTTCACCTATTAAACTATCATCTATATGCCCCAAGAAACTTACAGAATACCAGCTCATTTCATTGCACCACTTATTAACGCTGACTATACTTCGTTATCAGATAATGAGGAAATAGAGTTGAATACATGGCTAAAAAATGTCAACCCAGGTAGCGCAACCTGTCCAGACGGTGAGCCTTTCTTTTCTCACAACAATGATATTAATAACTTGGGTGGGGATTGTTACGACGTTGTATTTATTAATTAACCCAATAACATTTGCTATTATGAAAAAGCTAACCATTCTCTTGCTGCTCACTCTATCCACCTTATTGGTTATGTCTCAGGATAAACACCAATGCGCAGGGAAAACCAAAGCAGGTATTCAATGCAAAAACAAAACAGCTACAGCCTATTGCCGGCTGCATGATTCAGCTACCCCTAGATGTGGCACTCCCACTAAAGCAGGTCAGCCATGTAAAATGATCGTAAAAGTTGCTGGTACTAAATGTCACAATCATAACAAGGTTAACTGAAGAGGATTTAATATCCGAAATGGGCACAATGCCCATCTTAACCAATAAACTGTATATATTATGGCACGTACATTTAAAAGAGCTTCATTGCCTAC
>Ga0184637_10001219_pt1 | contig 17799 bp, 20 predicted proteins | sample PLM3_127_b2_FD_133143 | JGI IMG/M metagenome (GOLD analysis project Ga0184637, IMG submission 133143) | Groundwater sediment microbial communities from an aquifer in East River, Colorado, USA - PLM3_127_b2 | ecosystem: Environmental > Terrestrial > Soil > Riparian zone | place: USA: East River...
CGAGAAGAACGTGACGCTGCGCTTCGTGTGGGAGCGCTACATCAAAGTCGGCGACGTCAACACCGGCGAGTTCAACATCGATCTCTATTCGGGGGGGCTGTTGTTCCGCTTCTGAAGACCCTGGTTGCGACGTATATACCGCGGGTTCCCGCTGTCTCGGCTGGATGCGCCGCAGCATCGGTCGGGCGCTCGATCACGGCCGGGGTCGCCGGCGACCGGCGCAACCCGGTTGAGGGGCTTTGACGTTCCCTTGGGCTTCCGCCGGGACGCCCGACGGTCACCTGTCCGGCAGCGAAATCCGCTCGGTCTCGCCGGGGATGCGCGGGAAGCGGTCGTCGCGCCAGTCGGCCTTCGCACGCTCGATGCGCTCCTTCGAGCTCGACACGAAGTTCCACCAGATGAAGCGCCGGCCGTCCATCTTCGCGCCACCGAGGAGCATCAGGGTCGTCGAGACCGGTGCGCGGACTTCGACCTCCCGTCCTTGCTCGAGGACGGCGAGCTGAGCCTCCTCGACGGTCGTGCCGCCGATCTCCGCCCTGCCCTCCACGACATAGACGCCGCGCTCTTCGTGCTCGGCGGGAAGTCGCAGGCTCGCCCCCGGCGCGAGCTCGGCCGCGGCGTACAGCGTGTCCGTGAGCACGTCCACCGGCGAGCGCGCGCCGAAGGCGTGGCCCGCGATCACGCGAACCGTAGCACCGGGAAACTCGACCACCGGCAGGCTCGACGCCGGATGGTGGGCGAACGAGGGCTCGACCTCCTCGCGCGCTTTCGGCAGCGCGACCCAGGTCTGCAGGCCGTGCGCCCGCGGTCCCGCGGCCCGCAGCTCGGGCGGCGTGCGCTCGGAGTGGGCGATGCCGCGGCCCGCGACCATCCAGTTCACGTCGCCCGGCCGGATCGCCTGCACCGAGCCGACGCTGTCCCGATGCACGAGCTCGCCCTCAAAGAGATAGGTCACCGTGGCGAGCCCGATGTGCGGATGCGGGCCGACGTCCATGCCGGTGCCCGGCGCGAGCCGGACCGGTCCCATGTGATCGACGAAGATGAACGGACCGACCATCGGCTTCGGGAACGAGGGCAGCACGCGCCGCACGGCGAAGCCGCCGATGTCGCGCGGGCGGGAGCGGATGATGTGCTCGACGGGAGGGGCCAAGGCGGGATGGAGAACGGGAACGGTCGATGCGATTTTATCAAGCTCGCCGCGCTTGCCGATTTCCTCACCCCCGCCCAATCGACTCGATGGCGGAGATACGACACACCTAGAGCGCAGATTCGGCATCTGGTCGTTGCCTGACGCCGCGAAAATCGCGCATCTGCCGATGGCGGATCGGGGTTGACCGGAAGATGGGAAACTGTAAAAATGGGTTCCCATATTTGTCTGGCAGGCAGCGTTCATGAAGACCACCGTCGAGCTGTCCGACGAGCTGTTCCGGCGCGCCAAGGCCGAGGCCGCGCTGCGCGGGCGCAAGCTCAAGGACCTGGTTGAGGAGGGGCTGCGCCTCGTGCTCCAGACGCCGCGGGGCGAGCGCGCGCGCCCGAGCCTGGAGAAGCTGATGAGGCCGGCTCGCGGCGTGGTGAATTCCGGAGTGCCCGATCTCGCGTCCAATCCGAAGCACCTCAAGGGCTTCGGCCGTGAGCCGCGCCGCAATCGCTGACGCCGGGCCGCTGGTCGCGTTCTTCGACCGTGCGGAGCGCCACCACGCTTGGGCGGTGGAGCGCGTACGGGAGCTGGCGGCGCCGCTCCTCGTGTGCGAGCCGGTGCTTGCCGAGGCGATGTACCTTCTTGCAGGCCTGCCCAAGGCGCAGGACGCGCTGTTCGGGCTCCTCGAGAACGGCGCCCTGCGCGTCGCATTCCACGTCGAAGAGCACGTGCCCGCCCTGCGCGCCCTGCAGCGCAAATATCGCGACCGGCCGATGTCGCTCGCCGATGCCTGCATCGTGCGAATGGCCGAGCTCTTCGAGCGGCACCAGGTGTTGACGCTCGACGCCGACTTCTCGGTCTACCGCAAGCACGGCCGCGAGCCGCTGGTGCTCCTACTGCCGTGAATGGCGCTGCGCGCCGCGGCGGCGGCCGAGGTGAAGCCGTTACGACGTCGCGCCGTCCCGGAAGCTCGCCCCGGCCATGAACGCCCGAGACCGACGAGGAGTGCAACAGACTTCGAGTCTGTCTTAACATCGTCTGTTCCCCATCCCCCACTCCCATGCGCGACCCCGCCCTCACCACGATCTACCTCAAGGACTACACGCCGCCGGCGTTCCTGATCGCGACCGTCGATCTCGACATCGACATCCACGAAGAGTTCGCCCGCGTGCGGGCGAAGCTCGCGATCCGGCGCAACCCCGCCGCGAAGGATCCGCGCGCGCCGCTCGCGCTCGACGGCGACGAGCTCGAGCTCGAGTCGGTGGCGCTCGATGACCGGACGCTCGCCGCAGCCGACTACGCGCTCGATGCCGAGCACCTGACGATCCCCAACGTCCCCGACGCGTTCACGCTCGAGACGTCGGTGCGGATCGAGCCGCGCAAGAACACGAAGCTGATGGGCCTGTACGCGTCAAAGGACGGCTTCTTCACGCAGTGCGAGGCGGAAGGGTTCCGGCGCATCACGTTCTTCATCGACCGGCCGGACGTGATGGCGCGCTACACGACGACGATCCATGCCGATCCGGCGAAGTATCCGGTGCTGCTGTCGAACGGGAATCCGGTGGGGCGGGGTGAAAACCCCCCGGCTGACGCGGCCACCCCCCTTAACAGGGGGGCAAGGCACTGGGTGAAGTGGGAGGACCCGTTCCCGAAGCCCTCCTACCTCTTCGCGATGGTCGCGGCGAAGCTGGAGAAGCTCGAGGACACGTTCGTCACGCGCTCGGGCCGCAAGGCGACGCTCCAGGTCTGGGTCGAGCCGGGCAAGCTCGACCAGTGCGGCTTCGCGATGCAGGCGCTCAAGAAGGCGATGAAGTGGGACGAGGAGGTCTTCGGCCTCGAGGTGGACCTCGACTGCTACATGATCGTCGCGGTCGGCGACTTCAACATGGGGGCGATGGAGAACAAGGGCCTCAACATCTTCAACACGAAGTACGTGCTCGCCCGGCCCGACATCGCCACCGACACCGACTTCCTCAACATCGACCGCGTGGTCGCGCACGAGTACTTCCACAACTGGACCGGCAACCGCGTGACCTGCCGCGACTGGTTCCAGCTCAGCCTGAAGGAAGGGCTCACGGTGTTCCGCGACCAGGAGTTCGGCGCCGACACCTACTCGCGCCCGGTGACCCGGATCCAGGAGGTGCGCGCGCTCCGCGCGGCGCAGTTCCCCGAGGACGCGGGCCCGATGGCGCACCCGGTGCGGCCGCAGGCGTACATGGAGATCTCGAACTTCTACACCGCGACCGTGTACGAGAAGGGCGCCGAGGTCGTGCGGATGATCCACACGCTCACGGGTGAGCGCGTGTTCCGGCGCGGGATGGACGTCTACTTCCGGCGCCACGACGGCGAGGCGGTGACCTGCGACGACTTCGTGGAGGCGATGGCCGAGGCGAGCGGCGCCGACTTCGGCCAGTTCATGCGGTGGTACGACCAGGCGGGCACGCCGACGCTCGACGTCCGCGCCGACTACGACGCGGCGGCGAAGCGCTACACCCTCACCGTCAGGCAGTCCACGCCGCCGACGCCGGGGCAGCCCGAAAAGCTGCCGATGCACATTCCGCTCGCGGTCGGCCTGATCGACGCCGAAGGGCGCGAGCTCCCGCTCCAGCTCGAAGGCGAAGCGGCGCCGGCCGGTACCGACCGCGTGCTCTCGGTAAAGAAACCCGAGGAGCGCTTCACGTTCGTCAACGTGCCGGCGAAACCGGTGCCGTCCCTGCTCCGGCGCTTCTCCGCGCCGGCGATCCTGAAGTTCGGCTACACCGAGGCCGAGCTGACGCAGCTCATGGCGCACGACCAGGACGCCTTCAACCGCTGGGAAGCGGGCCAGCGGCTCGCGACCGGGATCCTGCTGCGCGGCGTCGAAGCGCATCAGGCGCGGCGCGAGATCGAAGTGCCGCGAGCGTTCGTCGGTGCGCTCGCGCGCGTGCTGCGCGACGGACCGAAGGATCCGGCGTTCGCCGCCGAAGCGCTGGTGCTGCCTTCGGAGACGTACCTCGCCGAGCAGCTGGAGGTGGTCGATCCCGACGCAATTCACCAGGTGAGGACGCAGCTGCGCCGGACGCTCGCCGGCGAGCTGCGCGGCGAGCTCGCCGGCACGTACCGCTCCCAGACAGTTTCCGAGCCGTACAGCCCCGATGCAAAGTCGGCCGGCAAGCGCGCGCTCCGCAATCTCTGCCTCGGGTACCTGATGGAGCTGGAGGCACCCGAGGGCCGCGCGCTCTGCGTGGCGCAGTTCGACGCCGCCGACAACATGACCGACCGGATGGCAGCGCTCGGCGCGCTCGCGAACTCCCGGGCGCCGGAGCGCGAGCCGGCGCTCGAGCGCTTCTACGCCGACTGGAAGCACGAGCCGCTCGTGGTGGACAAGTGGCTCGCGGTGCAGGCGACCTCGCGCCTGCCCGACACGCTCGAGCGCGTGCAGCGCCTCACGCGGCACGAGGCGTTCGACCTCCGGAATCCGAACAAGGTCTACGCGCTCATCCGCAGCTTCTGCGCGAACCACGTCCGGTTCCACGCCGCCGACGGCGCCGGCTACGCGTTCGCCGCCGACTGGATCATCCAGCTCGACCCGCTCAACCCGCAGATCGCGGCGCGCATCGCGCGCGCGTTCGACCGCTGGAGGAGGTTCGACGCCGGCCGCGAGGCCCACGCCCGCGCCGCGCTCGAGCGGATCCGGGACACCCAGGATCTGTCGAAGGACGTGGCAGAGGTGGTGTCGAAGGCGCTCGCCTAGCCCTCACGCGTAATCGCTCACACGACGCCGACGCTCGTCCTCGCCGCGCGCGCCGTCAACCGCCGCTGAGCGCTTGAACGATCACTACTTCGTCGGTCGCGCGCAGCGGCTGCGACAGGTCGCGTACCTGATCGCCGTTCACGAAGATGCGGATGTGGCGCCGTATCCTGTTCTGCTCGTCGATCATGCGGAAGCGAATTCCGGGGTATGCACGGTCCAGGTCGGCGAGGACGGCGGCGAGCGTCGCGCCGCTCGCTTCGGCCTCGCTTTGCTGGGTGTACGAGCGCAGGGAGCTGGGGATGATCACCTTCATGGAGCAGGGTTGCCTACGCCAGCTCGGCCGCGTCCACGGCGTAGATCTCCGGAAGGTGCCGGGCGATGCACGACCAGCGACGGCCTTCGTCGCGGCTCATCCACAGCTCGCCGCTGGTCGTCCCGAAGTACAGGCCGACGGGGTCCTGCGCGTCCGCTGTCATCGCCTGGCGCTTCACCGTCCACCACGCCTGACGCTCCGGCATGCCGGAATCAAGGCGCTGCCAGGTCTTGCCGCCATTGCGTGTTACGTAGACCGCGGGAATGCCATCCGGGCTCGTGCGCGGCCAGACGGTCGTGCCGTCCATCGGGAACACCCACACGGTGTCCGCATCGCGCGGATGCACCACGAGCGGAAAGCCGATGTCGCCGACGCGCTTCGGCATGGTCTTCCCGATCCGCACCCACGCGTTCGACGGTCGATCGAGCCGGTAGATGCCGCAGTGATTCTGCTGGTACAGCCGGTCCGGATCGCTCGGACAAAGCCGGACGCAATGCGGGTCGTGGAACGTGAGGTTGGTCGCGTCGAAGCCCTCCACCACCTCGAGCCCTTTCGCGATGGGCGTAAAGGTCCGGCCGCCGTCGACCGACTCGTGCACGCCGCCGCCCGACATGGCGAAGTACAGGTGCGCCGGATCGCGCGGGTCGACGATGATCGAGTGCAGCTTCGGTCCGTCCGGCGTGCCGTCCTGGACGGTGCCCATCCACGTCCGGTACTGCGGATCGTCGTTGATGTAGGAGAACGGTTCCCAAGTGACGCCGCCGTCTGCCGAACGGAAGAGCCCCTGCGGCGAAGTGCCCGCGTACCACGCGTTCGGCTCGGCTGCGTGACCCGCCGTAAGCCAGAACGTGTGATCGACCGCGCGGCCACTCTCGCCTGCAGGTGCCTTCGCAAACGCTGGCGGGCGCGCTGCTTCCTTCCAGGTGCGGCCGAGATCCGTGGAGCGGAAGACCGTCGGACCGAGGTGACCGGTCTTCGCCGCCGCCAGCAGCGTCCGGCCGTCGCGCGGATCGAGCACGAGATGACTGATGATGTGACCGAGAAAGTGCGGTCCATCGACCCGCCACGTCTTTCGCGTCGCGTCGCCGTGATACAGCCACGCGCCCTTGCGCGTGGCGACGAGGACCAGCACCCGGCGTGCCGGCCGGGAGCGTGGCGCACGCCGCGCGCGAGTGGTCAGGTCCTGCGTTCGAACCGATGGTTTTCCGATGTTGCGCGCCATGAATTACCTCCCTACGAGGAAATGTTGCGAATGCCTCATCGTATGGCAGGACCCAAACGGGCTGGGGGTCATCGCTTCGCCGCTGGAACGCTGTGGACGGCCATAGTCGTTCGGCAGAGCCCGAAATCGACAACGGGCCTGCCCTGCCACCCCACCGCCCCTTGACAGGGGCGCAGTCCCCCCGGTGCGCTGACGCTTGCCACCCCCCTTGATAGGGCGGCAGTTCCCGCCGGCTCGCTGCGCTCGCCACCCCCTTGTCAGGGGGGCAAGTTCAACACCTCGGCCTGCGGTGCAAGCGTCTCGACCGCGGCGAGGAATCGCAGCGGCTCGTCGGGCGTGACCACCACCGTCCGCTCGGCAGTCTGCAGCACCACCGCGCGCCGCGGATCGGTCGCGAACGCCCGGTAGCGGCCGAGCTTCCGGTTGGTGAACAGTCCCGCGATGCAGATGAACCCGCTGTTGCCGAAGAGCCGCAGGGACTTCGACATGGCCTCGGGGTCCGGCCAGGCGCGGCGAAGCGCCGTCAACGAAACGCGGTTCGCCCACAGCAGGCGCTCGATGTGAAGGCCACGATCGTCGAGGCGGTAGCCGCGGATGAGGAAGAGCGCCCCGATCCCGATCACGGCAATGTCGACGATCGCGACGATGGCGGCCACAAGCGGCGAGGCGTCGCCCTTCGGCGGGACGAGGGCGATCGCGACCGGCAGCCCAAGAAGCACGACGATCCCGACCGGCGTCGCGATCGAAAGCCTGGTGCTCCAGGGAGCTCCGAAGCGCTGGGCGGTCACGCCACTATCATACCGGCGCGAACAGGCGGAACGAGCGCGCCCGCCACTCGGCGCCCGGCTTGCGTCCGCGGGCCATGCGATGATGGGGTGCCGTGCGGAACTTCTTCAACCCGCGCGACGCGTCCGCTGCGCTCGATGCGGCTGAGCGGCGCGAGGCGCCACGATGAGCGGCGAGCGGTTCCGCGTGCTCGTTCTCGGCGGATACGGGACGTTCGGCGCCCGCATCTGCGGCGTGCTCGCCGAGGACCCGTCGATCGAGTTGATCGTCGCCAGCCGCGACGGCCGCCGCGCCGGGGCGTTCGCCGCTCGCCTCGCGCAGCAGACCGCGCGCACGGTCGACTGGATCGCCTGCGACGCCCTCTCGGCCGGTTTCGGTGACGCGCTCGTCGCGGCAACGCCTCGTCTGGTCATCCACACCGCGGGGCCGTTCCACGGACAGGACTACGCGGTCGCGCGCGCCTGCCTTGCCGCCGGCCTGCATTACATCGACCTGGCGGACAGCCGCGACTTCGTGGTCGGCATCGGCACGCTGGACCACGCCGCTCGCGAGCGCGGCGTGCTCCTGATGAGCGGCGCAAGCACGGTTCCGGCCTTGAGCACCGCCGTCGTCGACGACTTCCGGGGAGAATTCCGGCGACTCGACTCGATCGACATCGGCATCAGCCCGGGAAACCAGACGCCACGGGGCCCGGCGATCGTGGCGACGATCCTGAGCAGCTGCGGCAAGCCGTTCCTGCAGTGGCGCGGCGGCCGCTGGCAGACGAGCCACGGCTGGCAGAGCCTCGCGCGCAAGGACTACCCGCCGCCCATGGGAAGGCGCTGGCTCGCCTCGGTCGACGTGCCCGACCTCGCGCTGTTCCCCGGGCGCTACCACGACGTGCGGACTGTGGTCTTCCGCGCGGGACTGGAGCTCACCGTACTGCACCTCGGGCTCTGGGCACTCTCGTGGATCGCGCGATGCGGGGTCGTCCGGGACTGGTCCCGCCATGCCGCGCCGCTTCGGGCGATGAGCCTGTGGTTCGCCCGGCTCGGGTCGAACGTCGGCGGCATGCACGTCGCGCTGGCCGGCGAGGATCGCGGCGGAAAGCCGCTGCGGCTGACCTGGTACCTCACCGCCGGCAGCGGTCACGGCCCGCAGATCCCCGCCACCGCGGCGGTCGTCCTGGCGCGGAAGCTCGCCCGCGGGACCTTGACGGCGCGCGGCGCGCGCCCGTGCATGGGGCTGTTCACGCTGCCGGAGTTCCTCGCGGAGCTCGCCGGCCTCGACGTGCGGACGACGGTCGATCGCGAGCCCACCCTCTAGACGAGGAAGCGCTCGGCGACGTCGGGAGACGGGACGACGCACGCGTCGCGGCGCCCGAACCAGCGATAACGGTTCCGCGCGACGAGCCGGTACAACGGATCGCGAACGAAGGCCGGGACGAGGCGCAGGCCCTCGGCGAGACGCCACGGGCCGCTGAACGCCGCGAGCACGCGAATGATCGCCTCGCTGTCGGTGTAGGCGCCGCCGCCTTCGACCAGGAGCAACGACACGGGGTCCTCGGGATCGAGTCCGTGGCGAGCGAGCAATCGGCAGCCTGCCTCCGATTGCATCGCCGCGAATCGGAAGCGGCCGGGACGATCGTGCGCGAGGACGAACCGGACCCAGCGGCTGCAGAGATTGCAGACGCCATCGAAGACGACGATCGGCGCGTCAGGCGGGGACATCGAGCCAACCGCGATAGTGCACGAGCAGCCCGACGCCGGGCAGCGCCGCGCGGACGTCGAACGAGTAGCGGTCGCCCTCGGCGCGCTCGCGCGCGACGATGTCGCGGAACCACGCGACCGGCAGCGGCACGCCCAGAACGGCGACGCGCACGAGATGCCAGTCGATCCCCTCGGGGCTCGCCTCGAGGCGAAACCAGAATCCCGCCGCCCCGAGCGACTCGTGAAGCAGGCCGCCGCGCTCCCGCAGCATCGAGCGCATGCGCTTGCCGGCGAACGTTCGGATCCACGTCTCGCGGCCGCGCCGAGCGTCGATTTCGACGCGAACGCTCACGTCGTTACCCGCTTCCGGAAGACCGGACACTGTGGCGAAGAGCCGGCTCAGCGCTCCGGCGCCGCGCGCAACGCGCGCGCGACCGACGGCCAGCGTGACCGAGCGCGGCAAGTGAAGGCGCTGCACCGGCCCCGGGAGCGCGTCGAAGCGTTGTCCGAGGAGCCGCTGGAAGAGCGATTGCGAAGCGCTCGCTGCGCTCGGGTGGACAGTCATGGATTCCTGCAGTCCGAGGAAGCCCCGCCCCGCCGCACCGGGATCACCACAAAGTCGGGCCGTGAGCTCACCGTTCCTCCAGCCGGCGGATGGTAGCCGGAAGCGCGCTCGCCGTGCTCAAATCGGCCTCGCGTGGACACGGTGCTCTTCGACCTCGGCAAGGTGCTCCTCGACTGGAGCCCGCGCTACTACTACGAGCGGTTCTTCGACGACGAGGCCGCCCTCACGCGATTTCTCGGCGAAGTCGTCGCGCCGGAGTGGATCCTGGAGATGGACGCCGGCAAGCCGATCGATCGGGCGATCGCCGAGCGCCAGCAGCGCTTCCCCGCGCATGCCGAGCTGATCGCGCGCTGGAAGCAGGGCTGGCCGGAGATGCTGCGCGGCGAGATCGCCGGCACGGTCGCCATCGTCGAAGCCCTCCGCGCACGCGGGCATCGGCTCTACGCGCTCACCAACTTCTCGACCGAGACGTTCCCCATCGCGCAGGCGCGCTGCTCCTCGCTCGCCCTCTTCGCGGACACGGTGGTGTCGGGCGAGGTCGGCCTGGTCAAGCCCGACCCGCGGATCTACGCGCTCGCGATCGAGCGCTGCCGGCTCGATCCCGCCGGCACGGTCTTCGTCGACGACCACCTGGTAAACGTCGAGGCCGCTCGCGCCCATGGATTCCACGCGCTACAGTTCACCACGCCGGAGCGGCTGCGCGAGGCGCTAAGCTCGCTCGCGCTCCTGTGAGGGAATTTCGCCCGCGCGCGCCGCGTCTTACCCGGTCGGTCAGAGCTCGGGGAGCCCCCGCTGCGGGCGGCGCTTCAGCGCCTCGATCACCGCGCGGCGCTCCTCCGGGGTGAGCGACACCGCCGCCCGCTTGAACGCCTGCTGGAACGCCGCCTGGATCGCGGTCGTCTGCGCCTGGACCTCGGCGAACCGGCGATCGAGCTGCGCCGGATCCGGCTCGGGCTTCACCAGCTCTTCCGCCACCCGGGCGCGTGCTTCCTGGAGCGCCTTGAAGTGTTGCCGCACCTGGGGCATCGCGGCCCGCAGCTCCTTGCGGACGAGCGCGCGCTTGTCCTGCGGCAGCGGCTGCAGCATCGCCTCGACGTTGCGCTTCCCCCGCAGGTCCTGTGCCGCCTCACCGGTGAAGCGGCCCGCGAACATCCCGCCGAGAAAGAGGTTCGCCGCGACCGACACGGCTAGGAGCGTGCCGAGGATCTTCGGGTTCGTGAGCCAGGCGATCACAGCCCGATCTCCCGAATGCTCTCCGGGCCGAGCAGGAGCTGCGTGACGAAATCGGCATTCCCGTCATCGCGCACCTGCGCGAACCCGATCGCGAACCCGAGGATGGCGCTCGCCGCGAACGCCGCAGCGGGGAGCCAGAAGCGGCGGCGCACCACCCCGCCGGCTGCGCCGGCACCCCGCCGCGGGGAGGACGGGAGATTCGAGATCGTCTCCGCCAACGCTTCGTCGAGCCCGGCGACCTCGAACCCTTCGAGGAACCGATCGGTCCGCTCGGCCTCCGCAAGGCTCGCGGCGCCCTCCGGCGTCCCGGCGAAGCGATCGTAGAGCGCGTGCTCGCGCGCCGGCCAGCGGCGCCGGTCGGCGCCGTAGGCCTCGGCGCATGCCTTGAAGCGGCTCAGGTCCATGGCAAACCTCTCAGTGCAAATCCTCGCGCATGTGCTTCTTCAGCGCCGCCCGCCCGCGCGCGAGCAGCGATTCGAGCGCGCCCTCGCTCACGCCGAGGAGCGCGGCGGCCTCCACTTGCGAGCGCTCCTGGTAGTAGCAGAGCACGATCGCGGCGCGCTGCCGCTCGGGCAACGACGCGAGCGCGGCGCGCACGCGCGCCCCCCGCTGCGCGCCCGCCACCTGCTCCTCGCTCGTCGGCCCGCCGTCCGGCAGCGCCTCGTCGAGCGCCTCCGTCGGTGCGCCGCGCGCGCGGAAGTGGTCCATGCACAGGTTGTGCAACACCCGGTAGAACCAAGTGCTGAACTTCGCCTGCGGCTCCCAGCGCGACGCGCCTTGCCACACGCGCAGGAACGCCGTCTGCACGAGGTCCTCCGCGTCGTGGCGCCCGCCGACCATGCGCTCGACGAACCGCAGCGACCAGCCGAGATGGCGTTCGACCAGACGCGCGAAGGCGCGGCCGTCCTGCTGCGCCACCGCCGCCATCAGCTCCTGGTCGAGCGCGTCGTCCGCTGCGGGCTTCATCCGGGGCGTGAGCCCGTGCGCGCCGGAACCCCCCCTGCCCCGGTCCCGGCGTCACGGGGCCCGCCTCAAGATTAACCGTGCCTTGCCGCGTGCGTCACTGCGGCTTGTCCGGCGTGAGCTCGACCGAGCGCGTGTTGCCCTTCGGTCCGGTCACGCTGTGCGTCAGCGTTCCGGTGTCGGGGTTGTACGCGTTCGCCGTCGAGCGCGTGTAGGTCCGCCCGTCGGCGCCGGTGACCGTCGTGTCGCGGCCCTTCGTTTCCGGGTTGTAGGCCGTCGTCGACGTCGCCGTCTTGCCGTCCGGGCCGGTGTACGTCGTGGTCGCCGACTTGTTCGCCTTGTCGTAGGTGGTGGTCGCCTGCACCGAGCGCTTCGGCCCGGTGATCGTGCGGTCGTAGGTGTTCGTGTCCTTGTCGTAAGTGCCGGTCGCCGTGCGCGTCTGCCCGCGCGGGCCGGTGACCTCGCGGTTCACCGCGCCGGTGTCCTTGTCATACGTCGAGCTCGACGAGCGGGTGTAGGTGCGCCCCTGCTCGGTCGTGATCGAGCCTTCGCGCTTGACCGAACCGGGCGCGCGCTCGACGCGGCCCTGGTACGTGCCGGTGGGACCCTTCTCGGTCTTGTAGATGCCGCTGCGGGTACGCTCGCCGGCGTCGGCGGCGGGGGCGGCCAGCGCCAGCGCGACGGCGCCGGCGAGGATGCTGAGCGTCAGGGTGCTGGGTTTCATGGTTGGTCCTCTCTGTGGTCGGTTGATGAGTTACTGCTGCTTCGCGGCGCGCCGCTCGGCCATCCGCTGCTTGATCCGTTCCTGCTCCTCGGGCGGCAGGCTGTCGAAGCGCTCGCGCATCCGCGCCTTCGCCGCCTGCTTCTCGGCAGGGGACATGGCCTGCCGGCGCTCGCGGGCGGCCTGCCTGCGCGCTTCCTTCTCCTCGGGCGAGATCTGCTGCCATTGCTCGCGGGTCATCGGCTTGTCCTCGGCGAAAGCCGGGGCCGCGAAGGCGGCCGCGAGCAGCGCCGCCGCAATCAGAGTTCGTGTCATCGTGTGGTCCCTTCGATCCGTTGTGCCCGTTGAACGGGGGCGGCCGGCGATTTCCTTCGGTCCGGGCATTCGGGTTGTGGGGTTTTTCACATTCCGCGGCCGCGGGGCCCGGGCCGGCGAAGGGAAACGGCGGGGTATGCGTTAAATAGGCGCTGACACAAGGAGCCCGACGTGAATCGCGAGGCAGTCATCGCAGTGAACCGCTTCGGCCTGGGCGCCTCCGCCGGCGAGCTCGCCGCCGCAGCCAACGACCCGCGCGGCTGGCTCGCCGCGCAGGCGTCGAAGCCCGCGCCCGAGTACCCGGCATTTGCCGATCTCGCCCCGTCGAGCGAGGCGCTGAAGGAATTCCCGCGCTGGCTGATGAAGCTCCGCCGCGCCCGCGCCGACGCGAAAGCCGCCATGCAGGAGGACGGGCAGCCCGCCCCGCGCGGGGTCGAGGAGAAGTTTCGCGATCACTTCCTGCCGATCATGCTCAAGGAGGTCGGCGCGCGGCTCGCTGTGGCGGCATCCACGCCCGTGCCGTTCCACGAGCGCCTGGTGTGGTTCTGGTCGAACCACTTCACGGTATCGGCCGAGAAGCCCGTGATCTTCGCCGTCGTCGGCAGCTTCGAGCGCGAGGCGATCCGGCCGCACGTCGGCGGGCGCTTCGTCGACATGCTGCTCGCCTCGTCGAAGCACCCGGCGATGATCCTGTACCTCGACAACAACCTGTCGGTGAAGCCGGGCTGGAAGCCGCCCCCGAGGGCCGAGCGGCTCAACCTGCCGCGCGCGACCGGCCTCAACGAGAACCTCGCGCGCGAGATCCTCGAGCTGCACACGCTGGGCGTGAACGGCGGCTACACCCAGGCCGACGTGACGACGTTCGCGCGCGTGCTGACCGGCTGGACCGTCGGGGGGATGGCGAACCCGGGCTTCACGTTCAATGCCGCCAGGCACGACGCGGGTCCGAAGACGATCCTCGGCAGAACCTACGCGCAGGAGGGCATCGCGCAGGGCGAAGCAGTGCTCCGCGATCTCGCCGCGCATCCGTCGACCGCCGGCTACGTCGCCACCAGACTCGCCCGGCACTTCATCGCCGACGACCCGCCGCCGGCCGCGGTCGAGCGGATCGCGCGCGCGTTCCGCGACTCGGGCGGCAGTCTCCCGAGCGTCCACGCCGCGCTGCTCGCGTGCCCGGAGGCGTGGGATGCCCAGCTCACGAAGCTGAAGTCGCCCATCGAGTACGTCGTCTCCTGCCTGCGCGCGCTACCCGCGGCGCGGGAAGCGAAGCCCGAGGCGCTGTTCCTCGCGCTCCACGAGATGGGGCAGCGGCCGTTCTTCGCGCCCTCGCCGCAAGGCTGGCCCGACACCGCGCCGGCGTGGGCCGGGGCGGATGCGCTCTGGAAGCGCATCGAGTGGGCGGGACTGCTCGCGGCGCGCGCCGGGTCGGGCATCGATCCGCTCGCGCTGGCGCGCGCGAGCTACGGCGATGCAGTGAGCGAACCGACGAGCCTCGCCATCGCGCGCGCGGAAAGCAGGCAACAGGGGCTCGCGCTGTGGCTCGCGAGCCCCGAATTCCAGCGGAGGTGAGGATGGTCACGCGTCGCGATGCTTTGCAAGCGCTCGGCGGGCTCGTCGCAGTCGCCTGGCTGCCAGGGCTCGCGCTCGCCGCGGCGCCCGGAACCGACCGCCGGCTGGTGTTCGTGTTCCTGCGCGGCGGCATGGACGGACTGTCGGCCGTGCCCGCGTACGGCGATCCGGACTTCGCACGCAAGCGCGGCGATCTGGCGATCGCCGCGCCCGGCGCGGCCGGCGGAGCGCTCAGCCTCGATGGCACCTTCGGCCTGAACCCCCTGCTCGTCGAGATGCACAAGCTCTACGAAGCCAACGAGCTCGCGGTGCTGCACGCGGTCGCCTCGCCTTACCGCGAGCGCTCGCACTTCGATGCGCAGAACCTGCTCGAGAACGGGACCGCGAAGCCCTTCGGCCGCGAGGCCGGCTGGCTCAACGTCGCGCTCGCCGAGAGCGCCGGCGCGGGCGGCATCGCCCTCGGGCCCAACGTGCCGCTCGTGCTGCGCGGCCCGGCGTCGGTGAGCTCGTGGTCGCCGTCGGTGCTGCCAGCGCCCGACCCCGACCTGCTCGACCGGCTCGCGCAGCTCTACCGCGACGACCCGCTCCTCGCGAAGCCGTTCGCCGCGGCGCGCGCAGCGCAGGGCCTGATGGAAGGCAAGGACGGCGGCCGGGGAATGGGTGGCGGCGGCCCGCAGGCTGCAGTTGCGCTGGCGAGGGCCGCCGGCGCGTTCCTCGCGAAGCCCGACGGGCCGCGGGTGGCGACGATCGACTTCGGCGGCTGGGACACGCACGCGAACCAGATCGGCGAGTACAGCCCGCTCACCCGGAACCTCCGGATGCTCGATCGGGCGATCGCGACGCTCAAGGGCGCGCTGGGACCGGCGTGGAAGCAGACCGCGGTGCTGATCGTCACCGAGTTCGGCCGCACGGTCGCGATCAACGGCTCGCGCGGCACCGACCACGGCACCGCGGGCGTGGCGTTCGTCGCCGGCGGCGCGGTCCGGGGCGGACGCGTGATCGCCGACTGGCCGGGGCTTTCCGACCGCGCGCTGCATGAGGGCCGCGATCTCCGGCCGACGCTCGACCTGCGCGCGGCGTTCAAGGCCGCGCTCGCCGCACAGCTCGGGTTGGGTGAAGGCGCGCTCGAGACGAAGGTCTTCCCCGACAGCCGGGGCGTCAAGCCGCTCGAAGGCCTGCTCGCCTGACGGGGCAAGGCGGCGGCGTCACGCCCGCCGCGCTTTCTCCTCCATCCGCCGGTCGAACCGCGCGACGTTCACCACCACGCGCTCGTGCGTGCCCTCGCTGATCGGCTCGCGCTCGTCGCGCGCCGACACGCGGAACCTGAGCGTCCGGCCCTCGGCGGCGACGAGCTCGGCCTCGGCGCGCACGCGCATGCCGACCGGCGTCGCGGCGAAGTGACGCACGTTGAGCCCGGTGCCGAGCGACTGCTGGCCCGCGGGCAGCAGGTGCTCGACCGCCGCCAGCGCGGCGGCTTCGAGCAGGTTGATCACCACGGGGGTGGCGAGCACCGGCACGCGCCCGCTGCCGACGTGCGGCGCGGTGTGCTCGGCGGCGACGACGAGCTCGGCGGAGCCCTTCAGCCCGGGCGTCAGGCGGTGGTCGACGCTCATCGATGCGAGAGCGGAACCTTCGTCGGGCTATCGCTTCGCCTTCGCTTTCGAAGCGGGAGTCTGCTTGCCTTTCAGAGGCTGATCGGTCTTGTCCCCTTCCTTGTAGTCACCGATGATTCCTTTCACGGGACAGACGCTGAACACCGGGCATTTCTTGCAGCCCACGGCGAGTGCAACAGGGCAAAGTGTCATCTCGGTCCTCCTCGACAGTCTGCAGGAGCGGGCATTGTCGCCCTCATCGCCGCTCGGCGACAATAGCCCGAACGACACGACCCTCCCCGCGCGCCATGGCCATCAAGCTCTTCCAGTTCCCGCCCGCGCTAGGGCTGTGCCCCGTATGGACGCGCAGGTACTCGTCGTAGGCGGAGGCCCGGTCGGGCTCACGCTCGCCATCGATCTCGGCCGGCGCGGCGTGCGCTGCACGCTGATCGAGCAGAAGGACGCGCCGCAGTTCCTGCCGAAGATGGAGCGCTGCAACGCGCGCACCATGGAGATCTTCCGGCGCCTCGGCATCGCCGACCAGGTCCGCGCTGCGGGCCTGCCCGCGGACCTTCCCATGGACGTGTTCATCGTGCTCTCGCTCGCCGAGCCGCCGCTCGTTAACCTCCCCTACCCGTCGGTGGAGCAGGCGCGTGCCGAGATCCGCGCGTGCAATGACGGCAGTCTGCCGCTCGAGCCCTACCAGCTCATCTCGCAGTACACGCTGGAGCCGCTGCTGAAGTCGATCGCCGAGACGCTGCCGTCCGTCACCGTGCGCTACGGCTGCCAGCTCGAGTCCTTTGTGCAGGACGAGGCCGGCGTCACCGCGCGGGTGAAGAACGCCGACGGGACGAGCGGCACGGTCCGCGCCGCGTACCTCGCCGGCTGCGACGGCGGCTCGAGCACGGTGCGCAAGCAGCTCGGCATCCGGCTGCGCGGCGACTACAACATCCTCGAGCTGCGGCAAGCGCTCTACCGCTGCGACGAGCTGTTCGACCGGCTTCCCATCGGCAACGGTCCCGGCAAGGGCCGCCACTATCACGTCGCGGACGGCAACGCGACCTTCCTGATCGTGCAGGACTCGACGCGCCACTTCACCCTGCACTCGGTGGTGGAGCGCGACGAGGACATGAAGGCGATGTTCGAGCGGACCGTCGCCATCCCGGTGAAGTACGAGATGCTGGCGTGCAACCCGTGGCGGCAGAACCTACTGCTCGCCGATCGCTACCGGGACCAGCGCGTGTTTCTCGCCGGCGACGCGGTGCACCTCGTGATTCCGACCGGAGGCCTCGGCATGAACACCGGCGTCGGCGATGCGATCGATCTCGCGTGGAAGCTCGCCGCGACGCTCGCGGGCTGGGGCGGCCCGGCGCTGCTCGCCTCGTACGAGATCGAGCGGCGCCAGGTCGGCGAGCGCAACGTCGGCGCCTCGCGCTACGCTTCGCTCGGCAGACGCAAGTGGCGCGCGCAGCACCGTCCGAACATCCGCGACCGCACGCCCGAGGGCACGGCCACACGCGAGGACCTGGTCCGCGTCGCCGAGGTCGAGCAGCGGAAGTCGAACGAGATGATCGGCGCCGAGCTCGGCTACCGCTACGTTGACTCGCCGATCGTGTGCGACATCCCCGGCGGGCCGGAGCACCGGTTTCGCGTGTACGAGCCGACCTCGTGGCCGGGCGCGCGCCTGCCGCACGCGTGGCTCGCGAACGGCACGCCGATGCAGGACCGCATTCCCTACGAGGGCTATACGCTGTTGCGGCTGGCCCGCACCGAGGCCGACACCTCGGGGCTGGAGAAGGCGATGCGCGCGTCCGGCGCGCCGCTCACGGTGCTCGAGATCCCGGACGACGCCGTGCGCCAGGTGTACGGCTACGACCTCCTGCTTCTTCGGCCCGACCTGCACATCGTCTGGCGCGGCAACCGGCCGCCGGAAGACGCCGGCGAGGTCGCGGGGACTGCGA
>Ga0184637_10001220_pt1 | contig 17788 bp, 9 predicted proteins | sample PLM3_127_b2_FD_133143 | JGI IMG/M metagenome (GOLD analysis project Ga0184637, IMG submission 133143) | Groundwater sediment microbial communities from an aquifer in East River, Colorado, USA - PLM3_127_b2 | ecosystem: Environmental > Terrestrial > Soil > Riparian zone | place: USA: East River...
CTGTGCCGGACAGTTTGGTCACAAAAGCATCTTCGCCCGCCTGATCTGTTTGGTACTGATCAAACGTCGGGAAATTGTCTGAGAACGAAATTCCTCCCACATACGCCGCACCAGCAGCATCCACCGCGATGCCATTGCCTAAGTCCCAGTCGCTGCCGCCCAGATAAGTGCTGTAAACCAAGCCGCTTCCTGCACTATTTAGCTTAGCGACAATAACATCATAGGCCCCTTGATATGTTTGGTAAGGATTTAGTGTCGGAAAATCCGAGCTAGTTGTCGTTCCCGTCACATATGCTGCCCCAGCAGCATCCACAGCGATGCCATTGCCTTTGTCATTCGCGAAACTACCAAAGCCGATGCTACTGCCCCCAAGATAGGTGCTATAGACCAAGCTGCTTCCGGCGCTCGACAGCTTGGTGACAAAAATATCATAGTCCCCCTGGTCATTCTGATAAGAATTGAGGGTCGGAAAATCTGTGGAAGAAGTACTTCCCGTCACAAATGCAGCCCCAGCAGCATCCACCGCTATGCCTCGGCCGAGGTCAAATTGATTGCCGCCCAGATAGGTGCTATAGACTAAACCGCTGCCGGAGTTGTTTAGCTTTGAGACGAAAACATCGAAGCTCACCTGATCTGTCTGGAATGGATCGAGGGTAGGAAAAATTGGAGAGGCAGTATTTCCCATCACATATACCGCCCCAGCGGCATCAACCGCGATGTCATAACCGATATCTTCGCCGCTGCCGCCTAGATAGCTGCTGTAAACCAAGGGAGGGTCAATGACCAGTGCCAGTTCGGGATTATAGGGACAGTCTAATTCGAAGCTAAACGTGTTGTTGGGGCCGAGAACATAATTGCCTGCAATAGCCACTTTGCGACCTTCAACAATCTGGTGAATTCTTGGCTGAAGCTCTCTTAATTCCCCGAATGCTGTTTTAATTATAAGGTCACCGTTTTCCTCCAAAGTCAGCGATTCGGCACCGTCGTAACGAATTTGGATTTGGCGGTAGTCCGCACCGGGTGAGACAATAAAATCATATTCCATCTGGCGGCCGTTGCCGTAATATTTCAAGTCAATTCCGGGATAGACTTCCTGATATTGTATCGATTCGTAATTAGGTACACGAGTGCGCCATTTGTCCGGTTCGTTGCCTATGAAATAATTGCATTTGTACTCCATAAGCGAGTGACCTTTTGCCGATGGATTTAAATTTGCCCCGACAATTTCATCTTTTATCATTGAGAATTCAAGTGAGTCCGGTTCTTTCCCTGACTTGTCTAATGGATGCTTCGGGAAAATACCTGCGGCGTTTTCAGTTCTGGCTATTCTGCGAATGAACTGGTAGTAGGCACCGGTAGGAGTGAACCACATCGTAACTCCGCCGGCAGAAGCCCGATATAAAATGCTGTCCGGCCACTGACCCTGGTTTTCCGTAAAGACTAGCGGCATAGAATAAAACGTGGCTTCGAGCGAAGCCTGATGGTCAGGGACTATTGAATTAGAAGCAGTTGTGCTAACATTGAATATGAATAATATGACGACGGTGATTCTTGAACGCACGACAGTACCTCCTTTATAAGATTTCGCAGAAGACTCACGACACTTCACAAAGGATCGCTTTGCTTAGTACTTTGTGACGGTAGTTAATTTAGTCTATTTATGATTCAGCGCAACTTATAAGGTTGAGGTGCCCAAATGCTCGGGCAAAAGAGGGTGTCAGCCGTGCATATTACAAACAAAAAAACCGGCTGGTGCGACTGGCACACCAACCGGTTTCTCTGAAATACAATTTCCAGTATCTTTTGTCGCTAAATCCCTTTAGGCAACAGGCTGGCCTCTGCGGACAGGCGTGGTAGTACGGCTTGGACCGTGCGATGTCCTTCCGTTACCTTTACCAAATGCCATAACGCCCCAGGCGATCAGGCAGATGGGCGGGATTATCGCCAAAAAGCCCCAGACGCCGGAATGTCCGGCAATCTTGGCAGCTTCTATCCAGAGAATGGCGTAGAAGATGACGTTAATAAACGGCACCAAAAGCAGTACAAACCACCATCCCGGTTTCTTGGCCATCTGGCACAAAAGAAACATGTTGACGATTGGAATGAAGGCCAAAAAGGCGGTGTCGTTGCAGCCGCATTTCTTGGCGATCACAAACTGTGTGTAAGCCATGTACAGATAGGCGGCAATGGTGAATACCCAAAACGCCATTCCAAGGGCGGCGAACATGCCGGTATCGGCAGCGCCCATTGGATAATCTGATTCGTACATAAATGTACCTCCTGCGTTAGAGATAGGAATCGGTTAACGAAATAATGCTCTTATTATCGGTTCACTTAAGGAATTGCTTTACGAGATTATGGGCTTGTAGGTCATTGTTACTTATAGAGTTAATTAAACTGTCTAATTGGGGGACAGGTATTGTCAGAATAAGTAGTAACCGCTTGAACCCCCCTTTGAACTCCCTTATTTTGACTCCCCATGAATCCGGTTAAGGAAAAGATAAAACAGGCACAACAGATTCTAAAGGAGTTGGACATTGACTCGTGGCTGGTGTTTGTGCGAGAAACCTCGATGATGGCCGATCCCGTGGTGCCGCTGGTGGTGGGGCACGAGGTTACCTGGCAGTCATTTTTCCTTTACACTAAGGATGGAAAGGCTTTGGCACTCGTTGGGAATTATGACAAAGATAATTTCGAACGATCCGGGTGTTTTGATGAAGTCCTTTCCTATATCGCAGGCCCCAAAGAAGAATTTCAGAAACTGATTAAGCGAATCGATCCCAGGCAAATTGCCATCAATTTTTCTCCCAGCGATACGGCTTCGGACGGGTTGACACATGGCATGTATCTGCTGTTAGGTGAATATCTTCAAGGGACTTCTTATGCCGACAGGTTTATTTCTGCCGAGCATTTAATCTCAAAACTTCGCAGCCGGAAACATCCCCAAGAGATTAAGCTTTTGAAAAAAGCCGCGATCATAGCCTGCGATGTTTGGGATGAAGTTGTCAAAAGGATTAAAATAGGCATGACAGAGAAACAAGTCGCCAGCCTGATTGACAGCGCCATTTCAAAACGCGGCTATGCTCCTTCTTTTGAGACACTGGTCAACGCAGGGGACAAAACAGATCCGGGGCATGGTACTCCAACCGATGCCAAAATATCAGCCGGTGATTTGCTCCACGTAGATTTTGGCGTGCGTTTTCAAAACTACTGTTCCGATATTCAAAGATTAATTTATTTCAAACGCCCAACTGAAAAAAATCTGCCTCATGATTTAATTGAAGCGTTCGAGACTGTTAACGAAATAATAACTCGAACCGCCAAACTCTGCCGTCCTGGGAAAAAGGGATTTGAAATTGACGCACTGGCCAGACAAATCTTAAATGAAAATGGCTATCCCGAATATCAACACGCATTAGGGCATCAATTGGGGAGGAGTGTTCACGATGGCGGGGCGGTGCTTGGGCCAAAATGGGAACGCTACGGAAAAACTCCCGAAATTCCCCTGGAAGAGGGGAATGTTTTTACATTGGAACTTGAATTAATCCTGCCGGGGATTGGCTGTGTAGGATTAGAGGAAGATGTGTCGATAATTAATGGCAAGACTTCTTTCTTGTCGAAAAGACAACTGAAGTTGATGGTGAAATGAAGAAACTATGTTTTATATTCATTGCTGCGCTTTGTTCTTGCGGCGGACCAAAGATGGATGTTGTTTTTCCAAAGGGGTGCAGACCATCTGACTTGCAAGTTGAAGTGGACTCGGGCAAGATGACCGTTAAATGGCGCGAGGAATGTAATCAGGCCATTAGCGGCTATAACATTTACATCAGTCAAGAGCCGTTGGCACCGGATTACGAATATAGGCAGCTCCCCAAAGAAGTTCTTCCGTTTAACGATCAGCCATTTCCCGGCGACATAAATCCGGATGATTCGAGTGAAGTTTACGAAGCTGAAGGATTAAAGGACGGTGTTAAATACTATGTATCAGTAAGAATAATACTGCCCAACGGCATCCAGTCCCGTCCCACCAATGAAATAGTGACTGTTTGCGGGCCCAGCGGGGAGATTGAACTCTCGGCCAGATTCAAATCTGAACAGGACGGTTTTTCCTTAAGCCAGGAAAAGTTTGTCAGAGCTGATAACGATCAAAATGACATTTATTATTTTCACGCTGAAAGAGTCGATTATCTGACTTCACCCAAGAAACTGAACGGGTTTTTAAGAGACATTAAACTTCAACAGCTTCCGTTCACAGGCAATCTTGAACAGATAAAGTATAAAGTGAAGCTGCTTGAATCCGTCCCAGCCGAAGACAGAGTTACCGTGGTCACCGGAGACTGGGTTCGGGTTTTGACTCCCGAAACGACTAACGCCCTGATTCATGTTTTAGGCTTCAGCGGCGAAGGGGACGACAGAAAAATCAAGTTATTCTACCTTTATTCTCCTCTCAAAAACGAGCTATTTTTCTGAGATAGTCCGAATCTGACTCTCTCTGGTTTCTCCGCCTTGACATATTCCTGTTTACTGGTATCTTTTAAGTAATAAATTTGGCCACGAAGGCCAGGGACTAAAACGGGGTACTCACCCGACTCTTTACCGCCCGAATTGAGACGACAAATGAATTCTCGTTTATGCATTGACTGCTTAGTCTATTTCACAATTATTGTTTTGTTAATAGACTGCAAAATTGTTGCGGCGAATGAGTCGTCGCCAGTCCCTGGTCAATATGTCGTTAAACTGAAGAAGTCTGCTAATTCAACGGCATTGCGACAAGCGCTTTCCGATGATATGTCATTTAAGGAGCTCATAAAATCGGAATCGCTCAATTTATTAACCGGCGCTGAAAACTTGGAAAGAGTATTTGTCGTATATGACAGTGCCCACACTCAAACTCTTTCTAAACTATCTCAATCGATAGGCCTAAGTAATATCGAATACATCGAACCGGTCTATCCGCTTGAGTTTTTTGATTTGCCCACAGATTCACTTTTCGAACACCAATGGTATTTGCACAACGTCGGGCAGCAGTATTACGGAATCGAGAGATTCGATGGAGTAGGCAACGACAGCTTGGTACTGAAATCAGGCACTGCCGGAAAAGACATTGAACTAATTCCATTTTACAATAACCCTCCGAGTGAATCCACCAAAGTAGTGGTGGGCATCGTTGACACCGGTGTCGACACCGACCATCCCGAATTAGCGGGGCGAATCTGGCAGAATCCCGACGAGATCCCAAACAACCAGGTTGATGACGACCACAATGGGTTTGTGGATGACATGGTGGGTTACGATATTTCTGGTGATTTTTACTCGTTTTTTGATCCGACCGGCGACAATGATCCTGCAGATTCAGTCGGTCATGGAACACACATAGCCGGAATTGTGGCGGCCAACGCTGATGGCAAAGGAGTGGTCGGAGTAGCCCCGTGGGTGGACATAATGGCTGTAAAGATTTATCCCAATGCCACCACCGCTGTCGGCGCGGCCGGAATAGTCTACGCTGTGATTGCCGGAGCCAAAGCTATTAATATCAGCTGGGGAACTCCATTTGAGGCAGGAATCTTGCGCGACGCTTTGAACTTTGCCCGTGCCAACGGTGTGTTTGTGGCGATCGCAGCGGGAAACAGCGGTGACAACGAAAGATTTTATCCGGCGGCATTTGATTCGACAATCGTTGTAGCTGCGGGAAACTCGGACGGGTTTATGACGGAGTTTTCGACGTTTGGAGCACATATCGACGTAGTTGCACCGGGAGAAGATATTCTGTCGCTGCGTGCCCGGGGCACTGATATGTATGCCAGCGCCGGAGAGCCGGGTGTGCGGATTATCGGCAATGATTCGTTGTATTACTTATCTGATGGCACTTCCATGTCCGCCCCTGTGATTGCCGGAGCGGCTGCTTTATTATGGTCGTTTCGGCCTGACTTAAATCTTAGTCAAATGGAAGACATTATAAAAATGGGGGCAGATGATCTCGTTGACCCGCTCAATCGAGGTGACACTTTGGTAGGTCCCGACACTTTGTCGGGATACGGCTATATTGATGTGGCGTCTTCATTCGATTTGGTTGTCAACGGAGGACTGCGGTTTATCGAGCCAATTCCGCGCAACCGTTACACTGGTGACATAAATGTCGCTATAGCTCCGATGGCAGGATACTCCGGATCGTGGCAGATAGAATATAAGTTTGAAGAAAGCACAAATGACTGGCAGTTATTGAGCGAAGGGACATTATCCATTGGAGAAACAGTCACAATGACTTTTTCATCGACTGAAGCCAGCGGGAATTTGCAGCTTCGTTTGACCGATAAATTTGGCGGCAGTAATAGTCTGACAGTTGTCTATGTGCGCGCCAAGATCGTGAAAATTACATATCCAGCAAACAATCAAGAAGTGAAATACACGACACCAATTATCGGTTCAGTTTTTGGATTTGATTTTGATTCGATGGCGGTGTTTTCACGAAAGGGGAGCGGCTCACTAAATAGGTTGATTTCCTCGACGGGCGAGTTTTTCGATTCACTTTTGGTCACCTGGTCGGTCTCGGGTGTGGACACGGGAAATTTCACTTTGTATGCCTACGGATATTTCGATGGCGGCATCGCCAGAGATTCTGTCAATGTACATATTTCTTCAGCTTTTGCAGCGGGATGGCCGAGATCGTTTGGCGGGTTTGCCGCATTGTCTCCGGCCTGCGGTGATCTCGACAGTGACGGGAAAAAAGAATTGATTGTCGGTACCAGCAGTGGTCTAAACGCCTTTAGATATGACGGTACTACTCTTCCCGGATTTCCGGTTTTGGGAGGGGAGGATGTGCGGTGTGTTCCGGCTATATATGATATCGATAATGATGACCGGCCCGATATTATCTGCACCACTGCCGACGGTATTCACGCTTTCAAGTACAATGGTCAAGCCGTCAACGGCTGGCCGGTGAGTTCTTACACCGGGACGATTCCATTTGGTTTTGGCTATCCTAACCCGACAATAGCGCCATTGGGGAACGGTAAAGATTCAGTCGTCATGATTATCAATAAGCGCGGACAGATACTGGCCTACAATTTCGACGGCACGCCGTATTTTTATTCGCTGGGAGGATTGTTTGCATCATTTGATCCGCGCATCACCGACTTTTTGTCGTATGGCGGGCAGAGTTCGCCGTTTGTTACTTCATGTGATATTAACAATGACGCTATATTTGAAGTCATTGGCGCTTATTCTTCATTGGCATATCCGTTTGAAGGTATCGGACTTTTTGAATCAACCACCGGGCGGCCGGCATTTGGAAGATTTGACGAATTAACTCTGCACTCACCGACTATTCTTGGAACTACATTGGCAGATTTAGACAACGATGCGATTCCGGAAATCATTTCAACTTCTGTTGACAGCGGCGGCATGCCGAGAGTCTGGGTAATCAAAAATGGGACCGGTATTCTGCCGGGCTGGCCGGTCGATATGCCCGCAGTTACCGGATGGATTGGTTCCTATCCGACTGCGGCCGATTTGGATTTGGATGGCATTCTGGAAATACTTTGCACATTTTTTGAATTTGATATTGCAGCGTTATACGTTTTTAAAGCCGACGGAAGCTCTTATATTTATCGGGATGGTCGACCGGTGGGGGAAGCGTTCATAGAGCCGGTCACTTTCGGCGTGCCGATAGTGGCAAATCTTACGGGAGACGAATTTCCCGAAATAATTATTCGTTCAGGGTACCTCTTGCCCGGCACCGGAAGCGAAAAGGTATACATTCTCAATCATCTTTTGCAAGAAGTGCCGGACTGGCCGCAACAAACTCCGGCCCGTCCAAATAGTGTAGTTTCGACGCAATATGCTCCGATGATTGATGACCTTGACGGCAATGGTGAGGTCGAACTTATTCTTTTAAGCGACGCTAACGAATTGTTAGTCTGGAATTTTGAGGCATCGTACGATGACGGCAAAAATGCCTCAAAGTTTCTGGTCGATAATCGCAACAGTGGCATAGTGAAACCACCGGAAGTCGCTACCGATGTCGGCCATGATTCTCCGACAGAATTGCCGCGCTCGTTCTCACTGAATCAGAATTATCCCAACCCATTTAATCCCAGCACCACGATTGAGTTTAGTATTCCGAATCGTACGCAAGTTCAGCTGGAAATATTTAATATTCTTGGACAAAGAGTAGAGATACTTGTTAATCAGGAATTATCGGCGGGGAATTATTCAGCTGTGTTCAACGCCGATCGAATGTCATCAGGGATCTATTTTTACCGACTGATGACCGAAAGCACTGTGTTGACGAAGAAAATGACTCTAATAAAATGATTAAGTTATCATACATATTTCTTATTTGTGCCATGGTTCTCGGTGTTTCAGTTGCGGCAATAGATGATACACCTGAAGTAACTATCTTATGGAACAAGTTTAAGGAACTGAAAACTGTCGGTAATTTTGTAGTCGGACTAAGTGATAACGGATTGACAGTATTGAAATGGAGCATTGGCCAAAATGGATTTGTACCAGTGCAGTATTTGATACTTCCTTCACCGGCGAAAAGCATGAAGCTACAGGCTGCGATGCTGATAGTTCGTCATGCGAACGATGATCTTTCATTTGTTAATACGTTAACCCCGCCGCCATGGGAACGATCAGGGACAGTTTCTCCCGAAGGTAACTATTTTGACTTTGCGCATGTCGCCGGAGATTTGTATTTGTCCCGCTGGTTTGATGGCATAGACAGATATTCAGTTTTAAGTTTTCAGAGCCTCACATTTATAGAAAATGAAAAATCAGCAGTTGTCGCAACTCAACTGGAATCTGACTTAGAACATCTTTACGCCTTGGACATGTATAACGGGGTTCTCAAATATAATCTAAGTTTGGGAATTGGGAGCGATGTCGAAAAGCTGCTGGTGAATAAAAGACCGTTTGCCTTCAGTTTGGTACGTGAACTGGTATTTATTTCAATGAATGCCGATGGGGCCATTCTCGGTAAATTCAATGAAAGCGCTGGTGAAGTGATTCAAGAGATAACCGGAGTGCCGAGTCCCCTCAAAGTGCTGCCTGCGGCCGGTAGTTTGGTGTTTTTGTCACCACGTGAAGTTCATGTAATTGACGCGGGCTTTGACTTAATGCACACATATCTACTGGATTCCAACTTAACGGATGGAGATACAATTACTGTAGACTACGAACATTTTCTCCTTTTGCCTGGAAAAGTAAGCGGGATTACAAAGTTTGATTTATTAATTGAAACGAATCAGGAGGAAGTTCTCTATCGTTCTGGACCAATTACATCAAGTGTAGTTTACAACGATTATCTCATCACCGGCGGTAACGGCAATCCTCTCGAAATGTACGAAAGAGAAGGCGACAGCTTACTGGCGCCGGAATTATTGAGAGGTGAAATGACAGGTGTTACGGATTTGGGGATTTCTATGAATAGTTTTTATGCCATGTACGCGAATGAACAAAAGATTCTGGTTTTTGATATTGCCAATCTTGACGGGCTTATTGAGCCAATCGATAGTCTAACGATATCAATCGAAGATGCCGCAAAACTGAATCTATATAACTTGTCTGAGAAGTCTATTCAAATACTGACGGCAGTGGGCAGGAATAAAATAGAGGTGTTTTCAAATACTTTTGATACTTTTGAATCGGTATCTTTGTGGGCATTTGATAAGCCAATTGTTGAAGTCGCCATATTAAAAAGCACACTTTATGTAACCGACAGATTCGGCGGGATAACTGCCTATGAAATTCAGAGTGATTTGACGTTGTTCGAGTGCGCCGAAAGAGATTTGACCGGCACCGGCTGGGCGATGCAGGAATTCAACAATCGCTTATTTGTCTTCACCGGAAATACGGCCACCGTGTTTAGCAGTTGCCTGGAGTTGGACACAATTGTTCATCTGCCATCGTTTGTTCTTGATGCTGCAACAATTGGTGATACACTCTTTACTGTTGGTCCGGATGGAATTGCCAAATATGATTTAACTAATGGTCTGCCGTCTCTTATTGAATCCGGCGGATTGGGCGGAAGTCAAATTAGTGTGGATAATGGAGTAATTGTAACCACTGACGGGAGTTCTATACATCTCTATTTTGAAAATGCTCCATCAGCCGATGAAGATGTGATTGTGGCCGGCGCCAAGAGTGTAACTCTTTACGAAAACTATCCGGAGCCGTTCAACGCGGCAACGACAATTCAATTTGAATTGCCTTCAAGTTACGACATTAATCTCTCGGTTTATAACCTGCTTGGTCAACGAGTAAGATTATTGAGTGACCAAAGACTCTCTGCGGGGAAGTATTCAATCAGCTGGGACGGCAGAGATGAAACTGGAATGGATGTAGCTAGCGGCGTTTATTTCTATAAGCTGGAGACAGAATCGGAAATCATTTCGCGAAAGATGCTTTTGATAAAGTAATATTTTAACTAACTCGCGTATTCTATTTCTTATTCTTTGCTTCTAAATTGCGTAAATCAACTTCGTAAAACGTCCCATTTTCAGAACTGTCAGCCCTATTAAGAACTGTCACTCTGCTGGCGTCAATGAACCCGGAGGGGCTTGTCACCAAAGATTTGACGGCATCGTACGCGGTGGGGTAATAAATTGCCGTAAGATAATGGTCCCAGCTTTTGGCTTCAGCCGGAGGCGGGAACGAGGCGCGCCCTTCCATTCTGAAAGTGTATGTCCCGGCCGCTGCGAAGAAAATGCGCGTCACATAAATCGGAAAATAAGAAGTACCCGTATTGGCGTATCCGCCCAATCCGGCAATAGTGTAATAAGGAAACTCCGATGGGCCGCCTTCATCATCATCTATTTGCACGAAGGCATTGTTGGGTCCGGTGGTGCCGCTAAGCAGCAAATAGCATTTGCCGTGCAGAAGAATATAACCGTCTGACGGTGTCGTAATTTCCACAGTGACCAGGTCGGTCATTTCACCGGTGAATAAAGCTACTTGATTAATATTTAAGGCAGCTGTCAAACCGGGTTCGTCCAGGATTTCAAAATTATCTATAGCGGACTCCGGCAAAATCACCGACTGATTGGACGTGTCAGTGCCGGAGAATTTGATAACTTCGGTCTCGGCGGTGTCCAGAATCGCAAGACTGTGTTGATTGGCATCGGTAATTGCTGCCAGTTTATTATTGTTATCTTCCATCCTTAAATTTCCCGACGAAGCGGAGAACGGGGCGGCGGCCAGTCGATGACGCGGCATTGCTGCCTGTCCGCCAATCGATAATTCCAGAAAAATTCTCTCAAATTTCTGAAAGATGGAATCCGTTAACGGTGACAATGAACCAAGCAGATGAACGAACAAGCCATCCTGCGTAGCCACTGGTGCCGTTTCTGACCAGAGGAGTTGACCGGCGGTGGAGTCCGTAAAAATTTTGAAGCTGACGCTGTAGATCGAATCCGTGGTCGGTACTCCTGCATTATCAGTCAATACTCCTTGGTAACTTATCAAATGTGCGGAATGAACCGAACTTGCCGACAGTATCAGTGTGAAGACAACAGATGTCGCAATCCGGAAAAGATTTTTCATATATTGAACAACAATTGAAACAGAGTCTTTGTATGTACTTTTCGACTGAAACTATAGTTCAGTTAATCTGACGAAATCTATCTTTTTTTCACCCAGGGGTGCGTGTTTTCGTTACATCCGGTCGCTTGGGCTACTCGAATATCATGCACCAGCACTATGGATGGTCGGGCAGTCTCCAGTCCAAATCCCCTTCCGGCCAGAGTCTCTTTGTAAACAACAGTGTGCAAATCAGTAAAGCCTTCGGAGAATTCGACATCAACACCGTCAATTGAAACAGAACGAAATGTTTTTTGTTTGGCCGCCCGGACGCTTTCGGGTAAATCTTTGGTGTCTATTGACAGGAACCATTTAACGGTGGCTTTATCCAGTTCCATAAATCCGGCTGTATGCAGCGGTTCAGAGACATGAACTTCGCTGTGCTTCACCTTGCCAAACAGCCATAACAATAAATCAAAAAAGTGAACGCCGATGTTGGTAGCCAGCCCGCCGGAACGGTCAGTTTGTCCTTTCCAAGACACTTGGTACCAGGGGCCGCGCGAAGTTATATAAGTCAGAACAACCTGGTTTTTCTTGGCAGATTTGTCGGCATCGAGTTTCTTTTTTAATTCAATCAGTGCCGGATGCACCCGCAATTGCAGTATTGTATAGATCTTCTTACCGCTTTCTTTTTCCAGTTCCAGCAGGGCATCGATATTCCAGGGATTGAGCACCACCGGTTTTTCGCAAATAACGTCGGCTCCAATCCGCAGCGCCAAGCGGCAGTGTGCATCGTGCAGATAATTGGGCGAACAGACCGAGATATAATGTACTTCGTCTCCGGCATCTTGGCGCCGGAGTTTATCCAAGTGCCGGTCAAACCTCTCAAATTCAGTAAAGAACCGCACGTCTTCGAAATATTGGTCAAGTATTCCAGCCGAATCGTGCGGATCAATTGCGGCAATCAGCTTGTTGCCGGTATCCTTAATAGCCCGTAAATGTCGTGGTGCAACGTATCCGGAGACTCCGGTTATGGCGAAGTTTTTAGTCATACAGTAAATATAAACGATAAAACAGGCTGCGCCTCTTGTACAAACTTTCGGTTAATAAATGTCAAAGGTTGACCGTGCCAAAGATATATTTTGCACGGCATTTCTGAACTCAAAACGATAATGTTGAATCCCCACGAAACTACGGGCAGGCCGGGGGTTGCGCGCCGCCCCTGAAAATCAGATTAACGATAAAGTTCAAATCTATAACATTGCAGACAGTCCCATCGCCGTTAATATCGCCTTCTTCATCGCAAGCCGGCAGCGCTCCACCCCGAAAGATACGGTTAACGGTGAAGTTCAAATCAAGAATATCAGTATTGACACTGCCGTTGCCGTTCATGTCCCCGCGATTGCCCACGCAGCAGGTCGGGTCAGGAGGTAAAAACGGAGAAGTAAGGACGAATAAACCATAAGTCATATCTGAAGCGATAATTCTGCCGGATGGGAAATAAGGATAATTATGCCAGCAGCCACCGTATCCCCAAAATGAACCCGGGTAGGTGTCAAAATGCGCTACTTCAAACGGAGCAAGAGGATTGGCTACATTCCAGATTCTGACGCCTTCAGTGTAATGGGATATTACCAAATAATCCCCCTTAATATAACAATTGTGAACTATTGTATAGGGATTCACGATTAAATCAGATACGTAAGCCACATTATTGGGATCGGAGACATCAAAAGTGCGCGTCCAGTTCCACGGGTTTGACCCATCGCCACCTATTTCATCTCCTACAAATAGGTAATTGCCGTCTTCGGTGAAAGCGCCGTTATGGGCGCCGGAATTAGGGTAATTGAAATTGGTGATAAACTGGATATTTGTTTTGTCAGTTACGTCCAATAGATCAATTCCGGCTCCATAGATTCTAAAAGCTGCGACGGTGTTATTGTGTATGGCATAATCATGATAATAGTCGGGATTGTATTGGTCCATCAATTGAGGCGCCGACGGATTTGCAATCGACCATATCGCCAGGCCGCCGGGACCGCCCCCGGAAAGATAAACGTAATGGCTGTCCACCATGCAGCAGTGCCGACCGCCAGCAATGAGTGAGAGCACAACTGGGTTGTATGGGTCGATTATATCTACTATCTTGGTGGAAGCTCCCTCGGATATTACGACCGCATAATGATCCCAGACGCGAACTTCTTTAGTATCATTTCCCCCCGGAACGAATGCAACTTCGACCTGCGGAATTGTATCGAGGTAAATTATACTTAGGCCTTCATTGCGTGCGCAAATAAGCCCGTATTCTCTTCCGGTCGCCTCATCAGTATATCCCCAGCAGACGCCGTATTCGTCGCCGCGGCCGTCCCAATGGCCGACTATGCTCATTTCAGTGGCCAGTTCCTGGGTTGTGCCGACCACTACGATACTGTTATTAGTTTCCACGTCGGACGAATTGTAGGATTTGATCTGGTAGTAATAATTCAAGTTTTTCGTCAAATTGGAATGGATATAGCCCGCAGTAGTTCCAGATAATGTGGCGAGAAGATTTACGGGAGGATTTGAGTTCCCCCAGAACAATTTGAAATAAGAAGGAGGGTCTCCCGGATTCGTCCAATCAAGCAGAACATCAGTTTCGTACGCCGCGACATTGAGTTTAATGAAAGTCTTGATAAACAATGAAGCCGTGGGGGTTTCAAAAAACGTCCGGCCCGGTGCAACTCGGGGCCACCAGCCGTATAAGACATCCGGATCGTCCAGCAAAATATTATATCCCGCATAGGTAGTGCCGGTCCCGTCGTAATCACTATTCATGACGAAGAGGAATTCATACTTGCCCTTCGTGCTGCCATCGGGATTCCACTTGAAATCCGGAGCAGGAATCGTATCGAACTCAACGAAGCACAGGTTTAATCTGCGAGGATTGGTCGAATCCGAAATATCCCAGGCCGACCCCGGAAAAGTGCCCACTCCGGCGGAGTTAAAGCCGTAGCGGCGAAAGGTCTGACACAACGACCAATTAGCGCTGACAGTGTCAAATTTGATTTCAACCGGAACATATTGATTGGGCTGAATGTTGCTGCCAAAAAAATCAATCCCCTTGGCGAGACTTCCGCCAAAAGCTTCAAAGCCATTATCGACACCGCTCATCCATTGCGGAGTGCCCTGCCAAAACCCTTCGATGGCCGGGGCTTCTGCCGCAACTCCGCTGGTCTGCTGATTTGAATCCTGTACAGCTTCCCAGCCGGTTTTCTCTATGAAATACTTTTCGAATTCTGAATATGAGCCAGCACGCGAAGGGAGCGGAGGGGCTGCCTGTGCTGCCACAACGAGCATTAAAAGCAGCGAAAAGGTGATTACGCAAGAATGACATTTTTTCAACATTTGTGCCTCTTCTTAGATGACATACTTTGTTTAACCAGTGAGGTATCGTAATAACATACAAAAAAGCTGTTTTTAATCAACAAGCAATTAATACGAAAATTGCCGTCAATTGTTTGCTCCCAAGTCTGTTAGAATTCGATTAAACAGAGTCAGAAATGATGTATTACGGACAGGCCGGCGGGGCCGCACCACCCCTGAAAATGCGGTTCACAACGTAATTTAAATCTAAAACATTGGGGTTTGAGCTATCGCCATTCACATCGCTTTCTTCCGGACAACTGCCGGGGTTGCCGCTTCCCCTGAAGATGTAATTCACCAAGAAGTTCAGATCCAGCACGTTGCAGTTGCTGCCATCGCCGTTCAAATCCCCTCTTGCCTCGACGCAACAGGATACAAGATGAACAGGTTCAAAAAGAAGAATTAAATCTGAAAACTCATCGATACCTGTCAGGTCCATGACACCGTCTCGGTCTCGGTCGTGCAAGGTCATGCAGGAAGCCGCTGTAGGAGCTGGGTAGTCCCTGGGATCAGTGTAATTCCCGATTCCGTCATTTTCGAATACGCGGAATATCCCTTCGTTGACGGAACTTGTGACCATTTCAAGGTCACCATCGCCGTCAATATCACCTAAATCAATTGCTATTGGACCAGACGGGGTGGGATAAATCACAGGTTCCAATAAGCCGCCAAGTCCGTCCCCGAAAATTACCGAGGCGTTAGTTGAGCCGCTGTTTGCACAGACTACATCGATATTTCCGTCGAGATTTACATCACCAGTGGCGAGCATATGGGTTCTACCGCCGGAATTGAGGGTGGTCGAATGATCCAAGCCGCCGTTCCCATCTCCGAGTAATAGAACTACTTCCTGAGCGTTTCTGGCACCGACAAACAGGTCGAGAATGCCGTCGTTGTTAGCGTCGCCGCTGGCACAGGAGAATTCGCCTTCACTGCCGGTTTCGATTTGAACTGCCGAAGCAAACGTCCCGTCGCTGTTGTTTAAAAGTGTGTAAATTTTATTGGCTTGATTGTTGGAAGTGGCAATATCCGATAGGCCGTCTCCATTCAGGTCTAAAACTGCTACCCCGCTATTGTTATCTCCGGTAGTGTAGTAATTAGGAGAGTTGAATCCGCCCGAACCGTTGTTAATAATCACTCTTAGCTTATTGGATGCAAAGGCGCCGACAGCCATGTCGATTTTGCCGTCGGAATTAAAATCGGCGCCGTCGTTAGCGCTGCCAAAACCGCCTCCTTCAAAAGGGTAGACAGTAAAGCTATCGTAGATGCCAGAGCCGTCGTTGAGAAAAACGCGGACATCATCAGAAATTTCATTAACTGCAGTGATGTCCGTGTAACCGTCATCATTAATATCTCCGCCGTAAGCTCCATAACACATGATAGGCTCTTCACCTGGTCTAAGAACACTAATTTCGTCAATCTGAACCAAATTAATCGATGCCGGTTTGGTCTTGACCCAGAAACTCCAAGCGTAACCAGAGAGTTGGCTCGCTCCATTGGCGAATTCGATAGATTGGGCCAATGATACTAAAACCCATTCTCCGGCGGAAAAGGGTTCGTTGGTTGTAAATCGTACCTGCATATTGCCATTTTCCATCTGGTATGTGCCGAATTTGGGACCGGACCAGTGGCCAAAAACCTTGAAGGTCGAGCTATTTATTGTCGCAGGATTCATTACAGAATCGAAAGCTACAACTATGTCTGTTAGTGTATCTGCTTGTATCTCCTGCGACACGGGGAAAACCGCCGCGACAGTTATGGGATTTCGGACTGTTAGGATTACTTCTCGACTTGATAGAATTGTTGATTCAGCGGTCCTGGACTTAATCCGATAATGGTATTCCTGACCGATAACAACATTAGAGTGGACGAAGATTGTGTCATCTAATGCAAGGAAAGTCAGTAGAGAATCCGGTGCATGACCGATCCCCAGATACAATTCATAGTAGTCAGGTCCCGGACCTGGGGTGAGCCATTTTAGATTAACGTCATAGCCTTGTTGCACGGCTTTCAGATTTATGCGCGGTGAAATAAAAAGGGATGCTGGCATTGTTTCCAGAAAGGTGTGTCCCGGTGCAAGTCGTGGCCACCAGGCATAAAGAACATCCGGGTCATCCTGCTGAATATTGATGCCTGCATAAGTGGTGCCAGTGCTGTCATAGGTGCTGTTCATTACGAAAAGTAACTCGTACTTTCCAAATTGGCTCGTGTCCGGGTCCCAGCGCAAATTGGGCGAGGGAATAGGTCCGGCACCATCATCATTTTCTTCAAAGCAGATATTCAAACGTCTTGGGTTTGTGGGATCGCTGATATCCCAACATGAACCGGGGAATTGCCCGACTCCAAAAGAATTATGTGACATGTCTCTTCGGAACACCTGCGCCAGAGACCAAAGGGTAGTGTCACTTTCAAACACGATTTCAACCGTCACATAGTTAGAAATAACCACACTGCTCCCGAAGAAATCGACGCCTTTGGCAATGCTTCCGCCAAACGCCTCATAGCCGCTATCCACGCCGCTCATCCACTGTGTGGCACCTGACCAAACCGCATCAATTGGGAAATCTTCTGCGGCACTGGCCGGGATTGCCGGAACGGTCAACGTCATAGCGAACAATAGTATAAAGACCAGGGGAATTGTTTTATTGCCCGTTTTTTAATTCTCCTCTTAAGCTCTTTGAATTCTCATTAAATCTTCAGATAATTTAGTTGGCAATTATATGACATACAATATCTATTTTATTTCGCCTAAATTGCTACGGACAGGCCGGCGGGGCCGCACCACCCCTGAAAATGCGGTTCACAACGTAATTTAAATCTAAAACATTGGGGTTTGAGCTATCGCCATTCACATCGCTTTCTTCCGGAC
>Ga0184637_10001221_pt1 | contig 17786 bp, 17 predicted proteins | sample PLM3_127_b2_FD_133143 | JGI IMG/M metagenome (GOLD analysis project Ga0184637, IMG submission 133143) | Groundwater sediment microbial communities from an aquifer in East River, Colorado, USA - PLM3_127_b2 | ecosystem: Environmental > Terrestrial > Soil > Riparian zone | place: USA: East River...
CCCCGGGACGTTTTTTGCGCGATTTTCGGTTGGAGGGCTTCTTTGGGGGGGGGGGGGGGGGGGGGGGGGGTCTGGTGCTCGGGGCGGGCATCGCCGCGCTGATCACCCAGGTGGGGATCGTTTTCCCGTCGCCGCCGGGCTCGACCCGTCCCTACATCGGCGGATGCGACTTCGTGCCCTCGGTGGCGGCGTTCGCCTTCGGGCTGGCGGTGGCGAGCGCCGCGGCGGCCGCCCTCTACGCCGCCCGGCGCGCGGCAAAGCTTGAAGTGGCGGAGGCGTTGCGAAGTCACTGAGAGTCGCGGCCACTGAGAGTCGCCGCCTCGTCGGCCCCACCGCCACTGAGAGTCGTCACCCGCGAGCCTGCACCGCGACCAGCGACGGGGCGCACCGTCGCTAACGGGCAGAAAACACCGCCGCGGCGTTGAAACCCCCGAAGCCGTTCGCGCACTTGAGGAGGTGGCGGATGGAGCGACGGCCGGTGATCGCCCCCGGCGCCACCCCGAGCGCCGGGTCGGGATCTTCGCAACCGGGAGACGGCGGCACTTCACCCGCCTCGAGGGCGAGGAGGCCGATCGCCAGCTCGTTGAGCGCCGAGCCGCCGAGGTTGTGGCCGATCGCCCCCTTGAGCGCGAGCACCGGCACGCGCTCGAGCGCGTGATCGAGCACCGCACGCAGACATCGCGCCTCGTAGGCGTCGCCGACTCCGGTCGCCACCCCGTGCGGCACCACGAGATCGATATCCTCCGCGGTCACGCCCGCCCGCGCCATCGCGGCGGCGATCGCCTCGGCGTAGAGCGCAGAGTCGGGGCGCGGCAGGGTCACCTTCCACGCCTCCTGGTTGAAGGCGCCCCCGCGGTAAATCGCCACCACTCGCGCGCCGCGCGCCCGCGCCCGCTCGAGCGGCTCGAGGACGAGCGCCGCGCCCCCGTCGCCGAGGACGAAGCCATGCCGGTCGCGGCCGAAGGGCCGGACTCGGCCGTCGCCGGCAAGAAGTCCGAGGTCGTGGAAGTAGCGGCTCTTGGTGGCGAGCAAGGGGCGGTCGCCGGCCGCGACCAAAGCCGCCTCGGCCTCGCCTTCTCTTAGCTCGCGTGCGGCCGCCTCCACCGCATACAGGCCCGAAGCGCAGGCGTTGTTGACCACGAGCCCGAGTCCATGGCAACCGAAGGCGCGCGCCAGGCGGTGCAAGAGCATGAAGGTCTGGAGTCCCACCACCGATCGGTGGTGCTCGCGATAGAGGAGCGCTGCCATCGCCGCCGAGTCGGCGAGCTCTGCCGCTGGATAGCGGTCGCTCTCGCCGCGCGCGCCCAGCCGGACACCCTCGACCGTGTCCAACACTCGCGTCACGTAGCCGTCGATGCCGGGATTCTCGTGGGCGACGACCAGGGCGACCCGGTTCCGGTCGCGATCCCAGGACAGCCGCGCGTCATCGACGGCGAGCTGGATGAGGGCGGCGAGAAGGGCGGCGTCGGTGTCGATGGGCTCGCCCGCCTCGCCCCCGGTGAGCGCCTCTCGCGCCGTCTCCTCGAGGCCGAGGGAAGAGAGGTCCACCTCGGGCGCACGGGCGAGGGGGAAGGGGCCGCCGAGGGCGCGCGCGAGCGGGTCGTCGAGGGTACCGATCCCACTCCGCCCGGCCCGTACCGCTTCCCAGATCGCGGCGCGGCCGACGCCGAGAGCGTTCCAGAGGCCGATGCCGGTCACCGCGATCGCGTCGCGCACGATGCTATCGCTTCCCATGTCTGCGCTCCACACCCAAGCCGATGACGGCGAGCGCGCGCCGCATGCTCACGGCTCCTGCAGGTGCAGGTGAGGCACCGGTTCGCCGCGCAGGCGCGCGAGTGCAAGGCGTCCTTCCTTATGGTCGGGTGCCAGCGCGAGCAGGGTCTCGAGCATGCGCACCGCCTGCGACTCCTGGCCGAGCTCGGCGTGCACCACCGCCAGGTTGTAGATTGCGGTTAGGTTGAACGGCTCCAGAGCCAGCGCCCGCTCGAGCTCGGCGATCGCCTGGTCGAAGAGGCCGCGGCGCGCGTAGACATCCGCCAGGTTCACATGGGCCGGGGCGAGATCGGGCTTGAGCGCGATCGCCTGCTTCTGAGCCTTCTCCGCTTCGCCCAATCGGTTGAGGTGCCGGTAGCACTGGCCGAGCGTGACCCAAGTCTCGGCTCGCCGCGGCTCCTTGACCAGCGAAGCCCGAAGCGTCGCCACCGCCTCCTGATTGCGGCCGGCCTGCTTGAGCGCGCGGCCCAGCGCCGCCAGGAGATCGGCCCGCTCGCCGGCGCGGGTCAATGCTTGGCGGCCGGCCGCGATCGCCTCGTCGATGCGCCCGCTGGCTTCGAGCGCCGCCATCTTGCCAAGGGCTGCCTCGGCGCTCTCCGGGTCGAGAGCCAGCGCGCGATCATAGCGCGCCAGCGCCGAATCGGCCTGCCCCGAGTGGCGCATCGCGTTGCCGACCGCGATCTGGGCCGGCACGAGGTCGGGGTCGATGACGGCGGCTTCGATATAGAGGCGGACTCCGCCGGCAAAGTCGCCGCGGGCCACGAGCAGGTTGCCCAGGTTCACCCTGGGCTCGCCGTAGGTGGGATCGAGCGCGATGGCCTGCCGGTAGGCAGTGATTGCGCCCGCCGTGTCGCCCGCTGCCGTGCGATAAAGACCCTGGTCGAAGTGAAGCTCGGCGGCACCGGGGTGGCCGAGAATGGCTTGCTCTTGCGCTGTCACCGCAGCCGCCGCGTTGCCGCGCTCGTATTCGGCGATGGCGAGAAGACGCGAGTACTCGGCGTCGGTGTTGAGACGCGGCACCGCGGGATTCGCGTTGAGGAAGACCGCGAGAAGAGCAAATCCGCCGGCGAAGCGGAACGCGACGCCGGGAGCGCGGCGATGGGCCAGGAACCAGTCCACCGCGCCCGCCGCCAGGATGAGGAGCGCCGGCAGGGCCGGCAGGCGGTAACGGGCGGTGACAAAGAAGGCGATGACGGAAAGCGCGTAGGCGGCGGCGTAGAGATAGACGAGCAAGAGCTCGCGCCGGCGCGGCCAGAGGACGGCGGCGCCGATCAAGGCGAGCGGGGAGACGATCCCGAACGGAAAGCCGAAGGGCCCGGCGCGCCAGAGAAGGAAACGGATGAGCCTCGACTCGCGCCGGAGCTGGTAGGGGTCCTCGTTCCGGCGGATCTCCTGGCCGGCGAAGAACTGCGCCGTCTTGCGGGCGACGAGGGCCGCGTACGCTGCCGGCTCGGTGCGCGCGAAACGCAGCCCCTCCCGGTAGAAGTAACGCGAGCGATCCGAGGCACGGGTGAGCCCGGCCTCGCGATGCGGGGTCTCGACCAGGCGCTCCCACGTACGGCCGGGGCGGATCTCGATCGTCTCCTCGGCGCGCGGGTTGTTCCCCAGGTAGAAGTTGATGCCGCCGTTTGCGCTCACCCACACGAGGTCGCGGGCGACCATCCAGTTGCGGGCGGTGACCGGGAGGGTGGTGAGGAACGCCACCCCGACGAACGTGGCGGCGCGGGCCACGGCCGCCGCGCGCTTCAAGGACCCTCGACCGGCGGGTCCGTGGCGCCACTCGGCGATCAGGAGCCCGCCGCCGAGGACGAGCGCGACAAAGAAGGCATCGGGCCGGGCCAGGGTGGCGAGCCCGAAGAGGAAACCAGCGAGCGCCCGCCGGCCGAGCCCGGGGTCGTGGCGCGAGCGCTCGAGCACCACGAGGCCGGCGACATTGAGCGCGAGGATGAGTGCCGGCGCGAGCAACCGCCCTTCGAAGACGAGAAATGGCCCGTAGACCGCCGCCGCCAACCCCGCCAGGAGCCCGGCCCGCGGTCCGATCTGCCTTTGCGCTAAGAGGGTGATGAGAACGGCAGTGGCGGTGCCGAGCAAGGCCTGGACGAGCCGCACCCCGAGCGCTCCCGATCCCAGGCGGTAGAGCCCGGCCAGGAGATACGGGTAGAGGGGCGCCTGCCAGAACGCGGTCGTTCCTCCGGCCAGCTGCCCGGCGGCAATGCGGCGGGCCATGGAGTCATAGACCTCGGCGTCAATGACTGGCACGCTGAAAAACGGGCTCGAGCGGATCTCAGCCAGGTAGGCGAGCCGCGTCGTCAGGGCGACCGCGGCGACGAGCATGAGTACAGTGAGCGATCCGCGGCCGAAGATGCGGCGGCCCGGGAACACTACTTCGCCCAAAGGAAACTCAAGTCCGTGGCGAAGGGGCGATCGAGGCGAAACGTATCGAGGACGAAGGCGTTCATCACCTTGAAGCTCATGGCCAGACGCTTCGCCAGCTCGGGATCTTCCGGAAAGAGCTCCTGTCCTCTCCTCCAGGCAGCGCGAGCTTGCGCGGGGTCCACGCTCATCACGTAGGCGTCCCCGAGCGCGACGTGGACGCGGGAGTGGTAAGCCTCGGGCTTCTCCGGTTGGGTGGCGACCAGACGTTCGAAATCGTCAATCGCCGGCTTGATGTGCTGCGAGGCGCGAGGCCATAGGAGATGCGTCATCCCGCGGACATAGCGGGCGGCCCAGTGGGTTGGGTCCGCGGTGAGGATGTGGTTCAGGTGGCGCGTGGCCTGGCTGGCGATGACGGCGCGCCGGGCCAGGTCGAGTTGCGGGTCGGCGAGCCGGTCGATGAGGGCGAGGGCGAGGTCGAGGCGAGGCGCGACCGCCTCCGGGTGCGAGGCGACCAGCTCCTCGAGCACAAGAGTGGCCTCGCTCAGGCGCCCCGCCTCGCGAGCCGCAAGCCGATAGGCGTGGGTCCGCGGCAAGCTGTCGGGCGCCGCGCGCAGGGCAGCCTCGAGCTCCGCGAGCTTGGACTTGGCCACATCGGGCGAGGTTTCAGCCGCCGCCAGCGGGCCCGCCGCCCCGGCGAGGGCGAGCCCGAGAATCCAGCGAATGAGGCGAATGCGCGGAGGGTGGATGCGTTTCACTTTAGCCAGTCTTCTGATAGCTGTGTAGGTCGCCCGGTGACGAGGAAGATTTGCGCAGGGGAGCGTCCAAAAGCATCAACCGAGTATACAAAGGACGTCCAGAGCTCGCCGGTTCCCGGGGGCCCGGCCCGGGGAGGCAAATGCCTCACATCCAGCGACAAGAACGCCCCGCCTCCAGGCGAAAAAGGCCCCGGTCCCCCGCGGGCACCGGTGCCAACCTTGCCCGAGAGTTATCTTTTGGGCTACAATTGGGTCGTTCCTGGGGCGTTCGCCGTCGCGTTTGTTCCGGCTGGCTGGCGATTCACAGTCCCAACGGCGAGCTCGTCCGGCTGCTGGTGAACGAGACTCAGGAGGCGGAAGTGCACGAAGCGGTGTGGGACGGGCGGGACGATGCGGGCCGGGAGCTGGCCACCGGAATCTATCTGGCGCGATTCGAGGCCGGCCCGTTCTCGGCCAGCCGCAAGCTGGTGCTCTTGAAGTAGGCGGAAGCTAGCAAAGCCCCGGACGATTCCGGGGACTCACGCGGCCCTGCGGGTTGACTGCCCCCCTCGCAGGGCCGCGGCATTAGGGAATGCTCGGACTCGGTCGTCGTCTTCGGTCACCCCTTCGTTCACCACCAGCTTCAAGTGCGGGTAGGGAATCTGGATTCCGGCCTGGTCGAGAGCGGACTTGCAGGTCTCGATGATCCGATGGAACAGCCGGTTCTCGTCCCCGGCTTCGCGGATCGAGACCCGGACGAGCAGGTTCACGCCCGAGGCGCCCAGCTCCTTCACCACCACTTCCGCCGCCGGGCTGGCGACGATTCCATCGATCTCCTTGACCGCGGCCAGGATCACCTTCCTGGCCTCGGGGATGGATTCCTCGTAGGCGATCGCGAGCGGCACATTGACCCGGGTCCAGCCGTGTTTCGAGTGGTTCACGAGCGTCTCGTCGATGATCTTCCGGTTGGGAATGACGACGTAGGTATTGTCGTCGGTGCGGATCCGGGTGGTGCGCATGGTGATCTCGCTGACCATCCCATACTGGCCATGCACGGTCACGAAGTCCCCGACCAGGAATGGTTTGTCCCAAAAAATCAGAAAGCCGGCGATGATATTGGCCAGCGAGTCCTGGGCGGCAAACCCGAGCGCGATGCCTGCAGCTCCCAGTCCGGCCAGCGCGGCCCCGACCTTGATGTCGAGCTGGCTCGCGGCCATGACCGTCGCAAACATGAAGAGAGCGAAGTGATAGACGTTATCCACCAGCATTCGGATAAGGGCTTCGTGGATCCCGGCCCGGCGTAGGATCGAGCACAAGGTCCCGCGGGTGGTCCGGTAGATCAGCCAGAAGGTGAGGAGGACGAGGGCCGCAGCCAAGAGCTTTGGGCTGAAATCGATCAGCACGTTGAGGAGGTGCTTCGGATCGAGCAGCTGGGTCAGTTTTTCCATCGGCAATCTCGCCGCCCCGCGGAAGTCCGGGAGCCATGTCCGCAGATCCTCACTCGCCAGTCTCCTTCTTCGCCTTGGAACTCGGCTTGGCCTCGGGCGTAGGTTTCGCCGCTTCGGCTTTGCCGGTGCCGGCCTTGCCGGTCTCAGACTTGCCGGTCTCAGACTTCCCGGTCTCGGACTTTCCGCTTTCGGACTTCTCGGTGGTGGGCTTTCCCGCTTCCGGCTTCCCGGTCTCGGCCTTCGCCGCCTGCTTGTAAGCGTCGCTCCGATAGTCGGTCGAGTAGAAGCCCGAGCCCTTGAACACCACCCCGGCGCCCGGGCCGATCAGGCGCACCACCTTGCCACCGCACACCGGACACCGCTTGAGCTTCGGGTCGGTCATCTTCTGAAAGACCTCGAAGCCGTGGCCGCATTTCTGGCACTCGTACTCGTAATTGGGCATCAGTTGTGTGTCCTCCTGGGACAGCGAGCTGCGAGCTGACGATCCGGGCCATCCTACCCAACATCCTAGGCCGGCGCGCGCTCGGAAGTCTCCTGCTCGCGATACTGGAGCTCGTAGAGTTTCTTGTAGATGCCGCCGAGTGCCAGAAGCTGCTCGTGGGTGCCTTCCTCACGCAGCTCACCATGATGCATGACCAGGATCCGATCGGCATTCCGGATGGTCGAGAGGCGGTGGGCGATGACGAGCGCGGTTCGCCCGCGCAAGAGCCGGGCGAGCCCGTCCTCGATCAGCGCCTCAGTCTCGGTATCGACACTCGCGGTGGCTTCGTCAAGCACCAGGATGGCCGGGTCGTAGGCCAGGGCCCGGGCGAGGGCGAGGAGCTGCCGCTGGCCGACCGAAAGCGAGGTGCCTCCCTCCCGGACCTGAGCCTCGAAACCGCCGGGGAGAGCGCGGATGAATCCCTCGGCGTTGACCTGGCGGGCAGCCGCCTCGATCGCCCGCCAGTCGATCTCCGGCCGTCCCAAACTGAGGTTGTAGGCGATCGATCCAGCGAAGAGGAAGGGATCCTGTTGCACGACGCCGATCCGCCGGCGCAGCCGGTCGAGCTGGAACTCCCGCACGTCCCTGCCGTCGACCATCACCCGACCCTGCTGGGGGTCGTAGAACCTCACCAGCAAGTTGACGATGGTCGTCTTCCCCGCTCCGGTGGCGCCGACCACCGCCACGCGCTCGCCGGGAGCGATCGAAAAGGTGACGTCCTTGAGCACTCGCTCGCCGCGGTCGTAGGCGAAACTCACCTGCTCGAAGGCGATCGCCCCGTCGAGCGGCGCGAGCGGATGGGTCTCCGCGCCTTCAGGCGTCCGCTCGTCGGTGTCAAGGAGCTTGAAGATGCGCTCGGAGGAGGCCATGGCAGCCTGCATGATGCCGTACTTCTCGGACAGGTCGCTGATCGGGCGGAAGAAGCTCTGGGCGTACTGGATGAAGGCGACCAGCACGCCAAAGGTGAGGGCGCCGGAGGGGATGCGGAGGCCCCCCAGCCAGACGATGAGGGCGATGGCGACGGCGCTCAAGAGCTCGATCACCGGGAAGAACACCGCGTAGTAGAAGATGGTCTCGAGGTGGGCGTCGAGATGCTCCCGGTTCAGGCGGGTGAACCGGCGCCGGTTGTGGGCCTCGTGATTGAAGAGCTGGACCACCTGCATGCCGACCAGATTCTCTTGCAAGAAGGCGTTGATCTTGGCGATTGCGGCCCGCACCAACCGGTAGGTGTGCCGGACCCGCCGGCGGAAGAGACCGGCGGTGAGCACCACCAGGGGAAGGACCGAGAAGGTGGCGAGGGCGAGCCGCCAGTCGAGGACCACGAGGATGACCATGATCCCGGCCAGCTTGAGCACGTCCTCCAAGATCGACACCACCCCGGCGGTGAACATCTCGTTCAGCACGTCGACATCGCTGGTGACTCGGGTCATCAGTCGCCCGACCGGGTTCCGGGTGAAGAAGCGCACGTTCAACTTGAGGAGGTGCGAGAAGAGCTCGGCACGCAGGTCATACATCACCCGCTGGCCGACCAGGCTCATGAGATAAAGCTCTCCATAGCGGAAAAGGAAGGCGCCGACGAGCGCCCCGAGGTAGAGGAAGGCGAGCCGCCCGATTCCGGCGGTGTCGCCGCGGGCGATGTGATCGTCGATCGCCACCTTGACCAGATACGGTTGAGCGAGCTCGAGCAGGAAACCTCCCAGCAAGCAGATCACCGCGAGCACGACCTGCCGCCGGTAGGGGCGGAGGTAGGTGAGCAGACGGGTCATCAGCCGGCGGTCGTAGGCCCGGCCCAGGATTTCGTCTTCGTCGATGGTGGCCATGGAGCCTCTGCTAGCTCGCCTCGAGCTCCTCGCGCAGGAGCTGCTGCTCGACCATGCGGGCATACCTACCGCCGCGCGCGATCAGCTGATCGTGGCTGCCCTCTTCGACGATTCTCCCGCCCTCGAGCACGAGAATGCGGTCGGCCTCGCGCACGGTGGTCACGCGGTGGGAGATGATGAGGCTTGTCCGGCTCTTCAGCACCCCGCGCAGGCGTTTCAGCACCTCCTCCTCGGTGTGGGTGTCCACGCTCGACAGGGCGTCGTCCAGGATCAGGATCTCGGGCGAGCGGATGATCGCGCGCGAAATGGCGGTCCGTTGCTTCTGGCCGCCGGAGAGGGTGATTCCGCGCTCGCCGACCACGGTGTCGAACCCGCGGGAGAACTCGCGAATGGTGGGCAGGAGGCGGGCGATCTCGGCCGCCTCCTCGATCGTCGCTTCGTCGGACCCGTCGATGCCGTAGGCGATGTTGTCGCGCATGGTGGCCGAGAAGAGGAAGGTCTCCTGGGGAACGAAGCCGATGCGCCGCCTGAGCTCCTCGAGCTCGAGCTCGCGCACATCCACCCCTCCCACCCGCACCCGGCCGCCGGTGACGTCGTAGAGGCGTGGGATCAGACCGACGAGGGTGGATTTGCCGCTTCCGGTCCGCCCGACGATCGCCACCGTCTCGCCGGGCGCCACGTTGAAGGTCACCTGCTCGAGGATCCTCCGCCCGTCCGCATAGGCGAAGTCCACCCGCTCGAACTCGATCGCCGGCGGAGTGGCCGGCAGCCGGCCCCCGCCGAGGATGTCCGGCTTCTCGTCCAGGATGCGCCCGATTCGAGCGAGCGAAGCGGTTCCGCGCTGGATCATGTTGATCACCCAGCCGAGCGAGATGACCGGCCAGGCGAGCATCCCCAGATAACCGTTGAAAGCAACGAACTCGCCGAGAGTGAACCGGCCGGCGGCGACGTTGCGCCCGCCGAGCCAGAGCACCGCGAGCGCCGCCAGCCCGCAGCAGAAGGTCATGATCGGTCCGACGAGCCCGGACAGGCGGATGAGCCGCATGCTGCGGCTGACGTATTCTTCGTTGTCCGCCTGAAAGCGCTCGCCCTGATGGTCTTCACGCACATAGTTCTTGATGACTCGGATGCCGGCCATGGCTTCCTGCACGCCGGCCGACAGGGTCGCATACTGCTCCTGGACCTCTTCGGAGCGCTGGTGGACCGCGGTCCCGAAGCGGGTGAGGATGAAGGCAAGCGCGGCCATCGGCGCCATCGCGATCGCGGTCAGCATGGGATCGAGGATCACCATGAGCACGAGCACGGCCGGCAGCACGGTGAGGGTGTTGGCCAGGTACATGATCCCGGGTCCGATCATGTTGCGGACCGAGTTCAGGTCGTTGGTCGCTCGCGCCATGAGATCGCCGACTCGCATCCGGGCATAGAAGCTGGGGGAGAGCCGCTGCAAGTGGGCAAAGAGATCGTCGCGGATGTCGAACTCGATGTGACGGGAGGCGCCGATCATGAGCCGCCGCATGAAGTAGCGGAAGATGCCGGCGAAGAAGGAGGCGGCGACGAGCAGTGCAGCGTCACCGGCCAACCGATGGAGATCGCCGCCGACCTCCATCCGCTCGATCGCCTGCTTCAAGATCCACGGTCCGAGAAGGGCGCAGGCCTGGGTGGCGGGGATCGCGAGCGCGCCGCCGAGAAGCAACCGGCGGTGGCGGGCGAAGTAGGGCCAGAGGCGGCGGAGCTCGTGCAAGAATCACCTCAAACGGCTGCGGCCCGCCATGGACAGCGGGCCGCGGCGGAGCCGAGAGGAGCCGGCCGGTACCGGCCGGTCCGTGGGGCTTCTTAGGCTTCCGGCTCGTCCTCGAACAGGAAATGAACCTGACCGGCCAGGACCCGGTCGACCGCGGTTTTGGTCACCTTGTTCGTCTGATCGGCGGCCGCCCGCCGCCAGCGCTCGTTGAGCCGCCTGGCTTCCTGGGCTGCGATCACCACGAGCTCGTAAGGGCTGCTCGGGATGGTGCTTCCGGCTGGGACTTCGGGCTCGACCGGAACCGAGGACTCGTCGAAGGTTTCGAACGTTTCGCTCACCTTGGCATGACCTCCATGGGCAGCGCGGCCAAACGGGTGATTCTATATGGATCCTGCCCGGCCAGGCAAGGGTTCGTCGCGGGCCGGTGGGACCGGGCGCCGGGCGGCTCCTGGCGCACCCTACTTGGGGGATCGGGCCCTGAGGAGCTTCTGCACCCTCTCGCCCCGCTCCGTCCGGAGCCGGCTGAAGTAAACCCCCCGGCCGACATCCCGTCCGCCGGCGTCCTGGCCGTTCCAACGCACGGTGTGGTAGCCCGCCGGCAACCTCGCCGCGAGGAGAGTTCGGACCCGCCGTCCTTCCGCGTCGAAGATCGTCACCTCGACTGGTCCCGGCTCGGGGAGCGACCAGCGCATGGTGGTCTCGCCGCTGAAGGGATTCGGGAAGGCCGGGTGGAACACCATGGCGGTCGGGACCGCTTCCTCGGGATCCTCATCACCGGTCACCTGGGTGGCGAGGTCGATGTCGAAGGTGCCGTGGAGTCCGCTCTCATCTTGGGTGAGGGGGATGATCCGGCGAATCGCCCCGGGACGCGAGGCGAAGGGGTCGCTCGGGATGCCGGGGTCGCCCTGGAAATAGAGCTGAGTCACGAGCACCGGCCCTTCGATGGGCGCGATCCGGTAGTGGATGTGGAGGCAGCGGCCCGGATAGTACCCTGGCTGGACGGTTTCGAACGCATAGGCGCCGCCCGCACCGGTCAAGAACTGCCCTCGCAGGTTGAGGGGGTCTTCGTCTGGGCAGTTCTGAACCACGCTGTAGCATCCAGCCTGCGAGGCTTGCCACACATCGATGATGGTCCCCTGGAGCGGCGTGGCGCAGTCGTTGGCGAAGACGCGCCCCTGGATGAAGAGGCGGGTCCCGGGCTCGTCCGCCGAAGCGATGACGGTGCGCACCGGCGCATTCGCCACGTAGTAGGGGCCGAGGGGATCGGTGGTGGTGAGCTTACAGTCGGCGCGTACGAGACGGGCGATCCCCGAGGCCGCGAACACCGCCGAGAGCCCCGCGCCGAGGAACTGCCGGCGCCCGAGCCGGCGGTCGAAGGGATCAGGGCCCATGCGATCAAGATGGAGCTTCGGATCATGCATTGGCATCTCCGGGGAGAGTTAGGACCTCAAAGTCTACACCACTCGCTCGGACGGATAAACTTCGCGATGGGTGACCGTCCGGTTTGACCCTTGGCTCCTGAACCTGCTAAACTGCAAAGAGATACGTCGATCCAGACGTCGTCGAGAAAAGTAAGAGAGCGACGTGCCCAAGCGCATCTTCAGCGGGATCCAGCCCTCGGGTGAGGTCCACATCGGCAACTACGTCGGCGCGCTCCGCAACTGGGCGCGGCTGGCGGCGGAGTACGAGTGCATCTACTGCCTCGTGGACTACCACGCGATCACCGCTCCCTATCCTCCGGCGATGATGCCTGGGCGCGTCCATGAAGCGGCGGTCGCCGTCCTCTCGGCAGGCGTGGACCCGGCCCGCACCATTCTGTTCCTTCAATCGGATGTCCCCGAGCACACCGAACTCGCTTGGGTCTTGGCCTCGGTGACGCCGCTCGGCGCCCTCGAGCGCATGACCCAGTTCAAGGAAAAGGGGGCGGAGCAACCGAGCCAGAACCTCGGGCTCCTGGCCTACCCGGTGCTGCAGGCGGCCGACATCCTCCTCTACAAGGCGGAGCTCGTGCCGGTGGGCGAGGACCAGGTGCAGCACCTCGAGCTCGCGCGTGAAATCGCCCGCAAGTTCAACGCCGCCTTCCGGCCGGTCTTCCCCGAGCCACAACCGCTCCTCACCCCCACTCCGCGGATCATGGGCGTGGACGGGAAGACGAAGATGTCGAAGAGTCGCGACAATACGATCCCCATGCTCGACCCACCGGAGGCGATTTGGGAGCGGCTCCGAACCGCGGTCACCGACGAGAACCGCAAGCGGCGGTCCGACCCCGGCAACCCCGACGTGTGCAACATCTACACCCTCCACAAGGCGTTCTCCAGCGCCGAGGAGGTGGAGATGGTGAACCGCGAGTGCCGCTCGGCCGGGATCGGCTGCATCGACTGCAAACGCCTCCTGCACCGGAACCTCACCGCCGAGCTCGAGCCAGTCCGCGAACGCGCCGCGGAGCTTGCGCGCCGCCCGGAGCGGGTGCGGGAAATCCTGGACGACGGCGCCCGGCGGGCACGCGCCATCGCCAGCGCCGTGATGGAGGAGGTGCGGGAGGCGATGGGTCTCCGCCTCCCGGTGAAGGAGCCGGCGGGCCGTTGAGTCCGGCCTGCGAACGATCCCGGCGGAGTGTTGAGCCCGGTGGACCGTTGAGCCCGGTGAGCCCAGCGGCCGGGTTTCGGTCTTTGCCCGCTGGTGCCTCTGTGCTAACGTGCGCCGGTCTTCGCGGAATTTTCGTCATTCCCTCCCCCCGGCGCGAGTCGCCTATGCCCAACGAGCGCAGCCCGCTCATCCGTCCCGAGGCCGATCAGGTCGAACAAGCGGTTGACTCGACCTTGCGCCCGGCGACCATGGCCGATTTCATCGGCCAGGAGGACCTCAAGGAGCAACTTCGCCTGGCTCTCGACGCAGCGCGCGGCCGCACCGAGGCTCTCGATCACACCCTCCTGTGTGGCCCTCCGGGGCTCGGCAAGACCACGCTCGCCCAGATCCTGGCCCACGAGATGGAAGTGGCTTTCGTGCCCACGTCGGGTCCCGTGATCGAGCGACCTGGCGATTTGGCCGGGCTCCTGACCCGCCTCGGGCCCGGCGATGTGCTGTTCATCGACGAAATCCACCGCCTGAACACGGTGGTCGAGGAGTACCTCTACCCGGCGATGGAAGACTTTCGGATCGACGTCATGATCGATCGCGGGGCGAGCGCGCGCTCCGTGCGACTCAACCTGAACCGATTCACGCTGGTCGGCGCGACCACGCGCACCGGGCTCCTGACCTCGCCGCTCAGGGCGCGCTTCGGGTTCACCGCTCGGGTGGACTACTACCGCCCGGCTGAGCTGGCTCAAGTGGTGCGCCGGTCGGCTCGCATCCTGGGGGTGACGATCGACGATGCCGGAGCTGAGGAGCTGGCCCGGCGGGCGCGAGGTACGCCGCGGGTCGCCAACCGATTGCTTCGCCGGGCGCGCGACTTCGCCGAGGTGAGGGGTGATGGCCGGATCGATCTTTCCGTGGTGCGCCAGGCGCTCGCCCTGCACCAGATCGACGAGCGTGGCCTTGACGGCATGGACCGGCGGGTACTCGAGACCCTGATCGACAAGTTCGGAGGTGGGCCGGTGGGGCTCGCCACCCTGGCGGTATCCGTGGGAGAGGAACCGGATACCATCGAGGACGTCTACGAGCCGTTCCTGATCGAGGAGGGGCTGATCCAGCGTACGCCCCGCGGCCGGGTGGCCACCCGGCTGGCGCACGAGCACATTGGGCGCCCGGTGGATCCAGCGGCGGCGGAGCTGGACCGCGAGCGTCGCCTGCGGGACGCTGCGGTGCAGGAGCGTCTCTTATAAAGTCCTCGGCGCGCGTGCTTGTCGCACGTCCGGCGCCAGTCAGACCGCCAACACTCGCCAACATCCGTTAGCAACAAACATGGGCAATCTCGGCAAGCTCCTTCTCGTTCTCGGCGGAGTCATGATTCTCCTCGGGCTGGTCTTGCTTGGCGGCGAGCGGTTGGGTCTCGGCCGGCTGCCGGGCGACCTCCACTTCAGCCGGCGTGGGTTTCACCTGTGGATTCCAATCACCTCGGCGCTCATCCTGAGCCTGATGCTTACGCTGTTACTCAATCTGTTCCGGCGGTGAGCGGGCGAGCGCACGCGGCCGCGACCGGGAACCGGGCGGCGGAGGAGCCCGCGTCCGAGGAATCGCTCTATCGCACCGGCGCCTACGACTACACCCTGCCCTCCGATCGAATTGCCACCCGTCCTCCGGCCCGGCGAGACGCGGCCCGCCTCCTCGTCCTGCGCGCTGACGGCGACCTCGAAGACGCAATATTTGCGGACATCCACAATTTTCTGCGTCCCGACGACTGCCTGGTGCTGAACGAGACCCGGGTGATCAAGGCGCGCCTCTATGGGGTCCGCGCCCGGCCCGGAGGAGGGCGGGTCGAGCTGCTGCTCCTGGGCGAAAAGGGCGGCGGGATGTGGGAGGCGCTCGGGCGGCCCGGGAAGCGGCTCGTGCCGGGCACCGCCCTCCGCCTCGCCGGCGGAGCGGTCGCGGGAGAAGTCGTGGCGGTGAGCGGCCGCGGGCGCCGGCTCATCCGCCTGACCGCCGATCGGCCGCTCGATCAGGTCCTCGAACAAGTGGGGCGGGTTCCCATTCCGCCCTATCTCGGGCGGGAGGACGATGCCCGGGATGTCGCGGACTACCAGACCGTCTTCGCGCGGGTGCCGGGAGCGGTCGCGGCCCCGACCGCCGGTCTCCACTTCACCCCCGAGCTCTTGGCGCGGCTCGAGGCCTCCGGGGTCGGCATCGCCCGCCTGGTCCTCCATACCGGCCCCGGCACCTTCAGCCCGGTTCAAGTCGAGGACATCCGCCAGCATACGCTCGATCCCGAGTCGTTGGTCCTCGACGAGGTGGCGGCGGCGCGGATCCATTCGGCCCGAGCGAGCGGCGGGCGCATCGTGGCTGTAGGCACGACGGTGGTGCGCGGGCTCGAGACCCAGGCTCGCCGAGTGCCCGAGGCCGACCGCAGCCGCGCTCGGACCGTGATCGCCGGCGCCGGCACTACCGATCTCTTCATCCATCCACCCTTTCGTTTCCTGGCGGTCGACGCGCTCATCACCAACTTCCATCTGCCCCGGTCCACTCTGCTCATGCTGGTGTGCGCATTCGCCGGCAGAGAGAGAGTGCTCGCCGCCTACGCCGAGGCGATCCGGCGCGGCTACTACTTCTACTCCTACGGCGACGCCATGCTCATCGAGTGAGGAGGCCGGACGTGCGGTTCACCATTGGGGGCAGCCCGCCGTCGGGGTCGGAGCCGCGCGCCGGCCAACTCGAGCTCGAGCACGGGCTCGTGCGCACACCGGCCTTCATGCCGGTGGGCACCCAGGGTACGGTGAAGACCCTGACTCCCCGCGAGCTCGAGGAAGCCGGCGCCGACATCCTTTTGGCCAACACCTATCACCTGCTCTTGCGGCCCGGCCCCGAACGAGTGGCGCGGCTCGGCGGGTTGCATCGCTTCATGGGCTGGCCGCGGCCCCTGCTCACCGACTCGGGCGGATACCAGGTGCTGAGCCTCGGCGAGCGCGTGGCCGTCGATGACGATGGGGTGCGCTTCCACTCCCATCTCGACGGGGCCGAGATCCGCCTCACTCCGGAGCGGGCGCTCGACATCCAGCTGGCACTCGGCTCGGACGTGATGATGCTGCTCGACGTCTGTCCTCCTTTCCCGGCCGATCGCCCGGCACTCGAGTCGGCGGTGGCCAGGACCCGGCAGTGGGCGGTGCGCTCGCAATCCCATCTCGCCGCCGTGCGAGCGGCGGGACCTGAGCCGAAATCGGCGCGGGCGGTGGTGGCCTTCGCCATCGTCCAGGGAGGGATCGACGCCGAGCTCAGGCGGGCGGCGGCGCTCGAGCTGATCGAGCTCGGCTTTCCCGGTTACGCGCTCGGCGGACTCATGGTGGGCGAACCAAAGACCGCCACCTTCGAGACGGTGGAGATGGTGAATCGCCTGCTTCCCGCGGACCGGCCCCGCTACCTCATGGGGGTGGGGGCGCCGGATGACATCGTGCGCGCCGTGGCTCTCGGAGCGGATCTCTTCGACTGTGTGTTGCCAACCCGCAATGCCCGCAACGGCACCGTGTTCACCCGCCGGGGCAAGATCGTGGTGAAGAATGCCGAATGGAAGGACGATGGGCGTCCCATCGATCCGGAGTGCCGCTGCTACACTTGCCGCAGCTTCTCGCGGGGGTATCTTCGCCATCTCTTCAATGCCGGTGAGATCCTGGGGCCGCGGCTCGCCACCTTGCACAGCGTCTCCTTTTATCTGGAGCTGATGGCCCAAATGCGCGACAGTATCGCCGCCGGGGAGTTCGAGCGCTGGAGCCGGGGGTTCCTCGCTGATTACGAGTCCGGAGAGGCGGAGCGGCGCCGGCGAGGGTCCGCGCCGGCCGTCTCCGGCGACGCCCGGCCGGGGAGGTAAGACGCATGTTGGATGCGGTGCTGGGCATGGCCAGGCCGGGGGGGGGAGCGGCGGAGGGGGCGACCTTTTGGGTGCAGCTCGTCCCCTTCCTCTTCATCTTTGTAATCTTCTATTTCCTGTTGATCCGGCCGCAGGCCCGCCGGCAGCGGGAGCAGGCGCAGATGCTCGCCAACTTGAAGAAGGGCGACCGCGTGCTCACTCAGGGCGGGCTCTTCGGTGTGGTTGTCGGGACCAAAGATGACGTGGTAGTGTTGAAGATCGCGGAGAATACCAAGGTTGAGGTCGCCAAGCCGGCGATCTCGGCCATCAAGGGACACGAGGATGGCTAGACGCAATCTGCGCTTCTACGGAGACCCGGTGCTGCGGCAAAAGGCCCCGCCGGTGTCCCAGCCGGGGGACGAGCAGCTGCGCCAGCTGGTGGCGGACATGTTCGAGACCTGCGAAGCGGAAGAGGGGGCGGGGCTCGCCGCCCCGCAGATCGGCGTCTCCCAGCGCGTCTTCGTCATCGATTGCGCAGAGGATCCAGATGACCCTCAAAGCCCGGTGCAACGCTTCGCGGCCGTGAACCCCGAAATCATCGCCGCCGAGGGCGAGATCCCCTCCGAGGAGGGTTGTCTCTCCATTCCCGGCTTGCGCGATACGATCATGCGGCGCGCCCGTGTGACCCTGGCCGCGTTCGACATCGATGGGAAGCCGTTCCAGATCGAGGCTCGCGGGCTGGTGGCGCGAGCCATTCAACATGAAGTGGACCACCTGGAGGGGATCCTCTTCATTGACCGCCTGTCGAGCCTCAAGCGCCAGCTCCTCAAGCGCCAGCTCGACGAGATCGCCGAACAGGCGGCTTCCTGAGCGCGAACGGCGCTCCGCATTCCCCGGCTCGGGCGACGGCGATGCGCATCGTTTTCATGGGTACTCCCGCTTTCGCCGTTCCCACCCTCGAGCGCTTGGCGAAGGATGGGCAC
>Ga0184637_10001222_pt1 | contig 17771 bp, 16 predicted proteins | sample PLM3_127_b2_FD_133143 | JGI IMG/M metagenome (GOLD analysis project Ga0184637, IMG submission 133143) | Groundwater sediment microbial communities from an aquifer in East River, Colorado, USA - PLM3_127_b2 | ecosystem: Environmental > Terrestrial > Soil > Riparian zone | place: USA: East River...
ACGGCCAGGTGGAGAACCAGGTCCAGGCCGACGAGGCCGGCATCGGCCTGCGGGTGCTGTTGGATCATCGGATGGGCTTTTCCTCGACCACCCGGCTCGAGCCTGACGAGCTCGGCGGATTCGTCGAGGAGGCCATCGAGCTGGCGCGGCTGGCGACGCCGGATGAGAGTGCGATGCTTCCCACCGGCGGGCCGGCGGGTGGCGCGGCCCTTGTCTCGCTGGACCTCGTCGACTCCGCGCTTCGAGACGCCACCACCGACGACAAGACGGCTCTCTTGGCCCGCAACGAGGCGGCGGCGCGTGCCCCCGATCCACGGCTTCGCACCGACTTCTTCATCTACGACGACCAGCTGAGCCTCGTTCACCTCGCATCGACGCACGGTGTGCGCGTCACCTACGAGGCAGGACACTATGCGATGACCGGAGCCGCTCTCACCCTCACCGACGGCACTGGGGGCGGGACCGAGTCCGGGGGCTTTCGGGCGGGCCGCCGCTTCGGCGACCTCGAAGAGCCGCGGTTCGGCCGGCTCCTTGCGGAGCGGGCGCTCCGCACGGTCGGCGGCCGGCCGCTGCCGCCGGGCACGATGACCGTCGTCTTTCCTCCTGACTTCGCGGCCGAGATTCTCTCCGGGCTGGCGATGGCGCTCGAGGGTCCGAACGTGATCAAGGGAGATTCGTTCCTCGCCGGTCGGCTGGGCGAGAGGATCGGCTCCGACCTCTGGAACGTGATCGACGACGGCACCCTGCCCGGGGGCCTGGGGACCGCCCCGGCCGACGGCGAGGGCGTGCCGTGCGAGTATCATCATCCAATCGTCGCCGGTCGTCTCACCTCCTTCCTGCACGATTCGTACTCGGCAGCGCGCATGAACATCCTCTCCACCGGCAACGCCCATCGCGACAGCTTTCGCTGCTTGCCGCGGGTGGGACACCGAAACCTGATCCTCACTCCCGGACATCGCACGCCCGAGGAGATCCTGGCCACCATCGACCACGGCCTCTACGTTCATCAGACCACGCACACCGGCGGCATCGACCCGGTGACCGGGCTCTACTCGGTGGCCGCCGCCGGGCAGCTCATCGAGCGGGGGCGCCTCGGGCGCCCGGTGGCGCACGTGACCGTGGCCAGCTCGCTCCAGGAGATGCTCAGGAACCTGGTGGCCGTGGCTCACGATCTCGAATGGTGCGGCGCCGTCGCCACCCCGACCCTGGCCATCGACAAGATGACGGTCGCCGGCGAGGGTTGATCCTCGGCCACCCCTGCCTCCCGCGCCGCCTCGCCGCTTCGTGACAAGCCAAGAAGCGTGGCAACAAGGATGAGTATGCGCTACTATTAGTAGGCTTCGTGCGGTCGTAGCCATTCGATGCCTTGCCGCCTCGCGAGGGAACGAGCGGCTGCCCGAACCCCCTTGCCGCCGCCAGGAGAAACCCATGCTGCCATCTCGTCGTCGACTTGCTTCCCGGCGCAAACGCTGGAATCCAGCTCTGCGGAGCCTTGTCCTGCTCTTGCCAGTCGTGGCCGCTCTGGCACTCGTGCTCGACGCCCCCTCGCGTCTAGCCCCGCGGCCGGCCGGCGATGACGGCGTGGTGCGGCGGGTCGCGAGCGATCTGCCGCGGCTCGACGTGGGCGTACGACAGGCGGTCCACGTGACCTTCGCCGAATACGAGAAGCCGGCGGTCGGGATGCCGGCCCATCTCCGGGTCGTCTTGACCTCGGGCGCCGCCGAGGCCGAGGTCGAAGTCAGGGTGATCCCGCCGGCCGGAGCCGCCGTGGCCGGGGGACTGGACCGCTGGAGCGGGCGCCTGGGCTATCAAGAGGTGGTCGAGATCCCCGTTTCCGTGGCTCTTCCAGGAGAGCAGGGCGGGTTCGTTCGCACCGAGGTCGCCACCCGGCTGCCCGACGGGCAGACATTCACCAACGCCACGTCGATCTATGTCGACCCAGGCGCTCCGGACTCGCCGGCGCCGGAATCACGAACCCTCATCGGCATGAACGGCGAGACCATTCCCGTCGTCATCCACAAGAACCCCGAGCTTTAAGAGGAGGCACGACCATGCAGCGATCTCTGCTCATACTCCTGGGCGTGGTCCTCCTCGCGGCGCTCGCCGGGCCGGCGGCGGCGAACTTCACCGCCACCGGCACCTTCATGTACGAGGACCTGCCGATCGACATCAACGGTTTCCAGCACCCTCATGTGGACCGGCCCTGCCGCTTGGTCGACATTCAGGTCATCGACAACAGCTCTCAGGTGGTCCTCGCGCAGGGGGCGACAGACCTGAACGGTTCCTTCACCATCAACGTGGTCGACTCTCAGGTCCGCAACGTCGCGGTGCTCGCTCTCACCATCAGCACCCAGACCGCCAATCTCGAGCACTATGTCACCCAGTGGAACACGACGGCGATCCACGCCTATATGGGCACCCTGGTCACCAACCATGACCCCAACGCCAACATCAACATGGGGACAGTGGTCATGCACTACCGAGCGGGCGCCGAGCCTTTCAATCTCTACGACGCGTGCCTCGACGGCGGCGACTTCATCGCCTCGCTCGAGGGCGGCGTCCGGCCGCCCGTCGCGCTCCGCATCCGTTACACACTCGACGTGAGCAACGACACCGCCTTCTACAATGGGAATGTCAACATGGGCGGGAACTTCGGCTATGACGACACCATTCTCTTGCATGAGCTGGGCCACTATATCCAGAGCCGCTACGGGAACTTCAGCGACAATACGGGTGGCCAGCACTTCATCGGCGACAGCGCCCAGGACCCTCGGCTGTCCTTCGGCGAGGGGTGGCCGACCTACTGGGGCTCGAGCGTCCGGGACTGGTTGGGAGTCAACCATCCGCAGGTCTATTTGAACTCGACCGGCGACTCGACGACCGGGGTCATCGGCTTCTCATATGACCTCGAAACCACGACTTCCGGCTCCGGCGCCGCCTGCGAGATCGCGGTTCAGGCGAGCCTCTGGGACATGACAGACGGCAACTCCACCGCCGACACCACCCCCGGCGTCGACGATGAGCCCGGCTATCAGATGGACCGCCCCTTCGCCGACTCGTGGACGTTCACGCGGACTTTCCTGTCGCAACCCCCGTTCGTCGGATTTCTCACCTATGAGGACTTCCACGAGCTCTGGATCGCGAACGTGATACCGCCTCAGACGGTCGAGCTCAATTCGATCGAGTACCTGAATCATGGCATCGAATATCGCGCCGACGACTGGGAGAGCGACAACAACTCTGGTGAGGCGCCCATGTCCCATTCCTTCGAAGACATCGGCGTCGGCCGGACGACTCATCACTCCACCTGGCCGCAGAGTGACGAGGACTGGATTCGCTTCAATGGGCTGGCCGGGATCACCTGCGTGGCCGAGACCCTCACCATGCGCGATGGGGCTGACACCTTCTTGGAGATCCGGAACGCCGCCCTCGCGGTCGTCGCTTCCAACGACAACGTGGGGACTCCGATGCCCGGACAGTTTAATGCCTTCGAGGTGCTGCGCTCGAGCGCGAGCTGGGCGCCGCCGACCACGCAGGACGTCTACGTTGTAGTGCGCCGCTCGACCGCTGCCCCCTGGGGCCCGATTTCGCTCTACGGCAATTACAACACCAAGATCCGCGCCACCCAGGTGCCGGCGAACTACCCCAACCTCACCACCACCCCGTCATCGTTCAACGTCACGTTGAACCAGGGCGAGCAGACGACCCGAAATCTGGTGATCGGCAACACCGGAACGGTGGACGCTCTGACCTACACCCTGGTCGAGCCCGTGGACATCCCCTGGCTGACCGAGGCGCCGGTCTCCGACACCGTCCCGGCCGGCCAGAACCGGACATCGGTCCTCACCTTCAACGCCACCGGGATGCCGGTCGGAGTCAATTTCGCCAACCTGGAAGTGCACTCGAACGATCCCGACAACGTGGTCAAGACCCTGCCCATCCTTTTCCGCGTGAACCCTGGGACGACGGCAACCGAGGAAGCGCCGCTCGCCGCCAGGAGCTGGCTCGGGGCGAACTCGCCCAACCCGCTCAATCCGCGGACCGCCATTCGGTTCTCGCTGCGCGAGGCGGGGCCGGCGCGGCTCGCCATCTACGATCCCCTCGGCCGAGAGATAAGCCGCCCGCTGGATGGCTTCGTCGCGGCAGGCGAGCATGTGGTCGAATGGGACGGCCGGTCGTGGGACGGCACCCCGGTCGCCAGCGGCGTCTATTTCTATCGCCTGAGCGCCGCGGATTTCACCGCGACCCGCAAGATGGCGGTGGTGCGATGACGCGGGATCGCAGGGCCGTTCGGTAGTCGAGCGAGGGGTTTCGGATCCGAATCGCCTAGTCCATCTTGCGGCCCAGGCGCCGCAAGGTGGACGCCGGATCGTTGGTGAGGATCACATCGCACCCCAGCAGTCGGTAGAGCCATAGGCGCCGGTCGGGCCACGGATCGAGCGGAGCGACGAGCATGCCGCGCCGGTGGGCCCATGCGCTATAGAAGGGGTTGATCACCAGCAGCGGCCAATGGGGGCCGACGAACTGGGCGGGGACGGTCGGTGCGAGCCGCTTCATGGTCATGAATCCGATCGGGATCTCCGGGGCGACCGCTTGCACCGCCAGCACTCGATCCAGATGGAAGGATAGCACGACCGTTCGATCCTTCACCCCCGCCGCGCCGATCTGATCGACCAGACGGCGAGCCACCTCGGGTTCGAGAAAGCGATCGGTCTTGAGCTCGAGCGCCAGCGCCACCTCCGGCGGCAAGATCGAGGTGAGCTCCTCGAGCGCGGGGACGCGCTCGCCGGCGAACTCGGGCAGCCCAGAGCTCGCGCCGTAACGCTTGACCTCGGCCAGAGTCAACTGAGCGACCACTCCGGGCTCGCCGGTCGTGCGCACAAGCGTTGAGTCGTGAACGCACACGAAAACGCCATCGCGGGTGAGATGGAGGTCGGTCTCGATCACCTGCGCCCCGTCTTCGATGGCGCGGCGAAAGGCGGCCAGCGTGTTCTCCGGCGCGACCGCACTCGCGCCTCGATGGGCCATGACATAGGGCCTGGGCTGGTCGCCGAGCGATAGCTGCATGCAAGGGTTCGCTAACGGCGCCTGACGACCGCCACCACCTCGCGCTTGAGGAGATCCTCGCGCGTGTAGCGATCGCGCAGCTCGGCCTCGATCTCGGCGGTGAGCAAGGTTGCCCCCTCGGTCCGCGTCGTCACCCAATCCTTGAGCTCGAGTCGGCTCTCGGCGGCAAACGCCGTCCGGTAGTCGCTCTCCTTGAGCCGGTTCAAATAGACATGGGCGGGGAAATGGCTCTGCCGCAGGTGGTCCCAGGGTGGAATGTCGGGCGGGATCGATTCGTCCGGAAACGCCCAGGCCATATGGTGCCCGCCCGAGAGGCTGGGAAACAGGTGAATGGCGATGTGGCCGATCCCACCCCGGCGCAGCACGCGGGCGACCTCGCGCAGCGCCGCCGGGATGTCAGGGAGGTGCTCGAAGACCGCATTCGAGATCACCACATCGAAGGTGCCCTCGGGAAACGGAAGCTCGGTCACCGAGAGGCGGCGGAGGTCGAGTCGGCGCCGGTCGAGCGGCTTACCCGCCAGCTCGCCGAGCCGGCGGTCGTAAGCGGGGTCAAACAGAAGCTGGCGCATCAAGGTCTTGGCCGCGCGCTCAGGGCCGTCGGCCCGCCAGACGCGCAAGAAAGAGCCGAGGCTCGGGGCGGCGGTGATGAGCTCGGTGTCGATGCCGGTCACCTGATTGCCGGTCGCCTGAAAGAGCAGCGTCGCCGGGGTCCGCTGGCCGCAGCCGACGTCGAGGATGCGCAGGCCCTCGACCGGACGGCCGAGAGCGCGGGCGAGGCGGTCGCGAGTGGCGCCGAAGACGTCACGGTAGTCGTGCTCGGCGAAGGCCGCCGATCGCGCCCGGTGGTAGGCGAAGAGCTGGCGAGCGGTGCGAGCGGTGCGGAATATCCCCACGGGACGCCACCGAGGCTACAGGCCGAGCCCGAGCCAGTCGCGGAACAGGAACTGGAAACGACCGATGAGGAGGGTGATCCGACCCATGACGGTATAGCCGAAGCTGGCGCCGAAGCCGATCATGAGAAACAGAATGCCGGCCCGCGACACCACTCCGACCGCGCCGCGGTGCTCGACCGAGAAGTAGAAGTAGACGAGGCTCGCGAGCACGCCGGCGGCCATGACCACGGCCGAGAACAGGGCGAACGGCGTCGCGGCGGCCGCCGGGGCGGTGAGTGTGCCTCCGATTTGCTTGAGCACGTTGGCCTCCAGGATCGAGGGGATGAAATAGCCGGCGCCCGCGGCCACATAGAAGGCGATCGGGTAACGGGCCAGCCAGGCCAGGCGGCGCCAGAGGCGCGCGAACATGAGGAGACCGAGCACTCCCCCGAAGATGAGCAGGCCATTGGCGGCGAAGTTCTGTTCGACCGGGACGATGAGCTTCTTGACCACTCCGGAGTAGAAGTACTGCACGACGTAGTAGCCGGCCGAGACCCCGACCAGCAGGTGCTCGGCGAATCGGAACACCGGGTTTTCCCGCCATAGGAACGAGAAGATGGCGAGGGTGAGAAGGGCGGTGATCCAGATGCTCGGATCGTGGCTCATGCTCGAAGACTCATGCTCGATGGCTCATGCTCGCCGCCGCCGCGCCGCCAGATAGCCCGCGTTCCCCACCAGCACCAAGAGGACGATGACCACGTGGCCGGCGGTCTGCGAGCCCATTCCACGCACTCCCTGTCCGGGACGTTGGATGCGGGTCTCGTACTCCGCCGCCCCCTTGAGTCCGCCCAGGAAGCCCTTGATCTGTCCCGACTGGTAGAACGGGTAGATGAGGATCGCCTGCACTGCGGTGTTTCCCGACACCATGCGCTGGCCGTAGCGCCCGCCGGCATAGGCAGCCCAGAACTCGCTGAGCTGGCTGCCGCAGATCGAGACCAGGAGTGACAGATCACGATAGGCGTCGCAATCACGAAGGATGGGGAGATCACGGGTGTCACGTCCAAATTGGTCGGTCGGATAAGTAGCCTTGATGCTTTCGCCGAGGCGGAGCATCGTGCCCGAGTAGTCGGGGTTATAGCCGAGAAAGACGTAGTCCTCACCATAGGTCTTGCCGTGGCGCGCCGCCGCCTCCTCCAGCAGGCCTTGGGCGATGCCGACCCCGCCCGGATAGAGGGTGAGGGCGACGATCTTCGTGTCTTTGGCGAACAGACGATCGAGCACGGCCTCGCTCATCGGACTGAGCTCGGCCATCACGTCAGGCTCGTAGTCGATGGCCAGGAGCACGTGGTCGCCGGGGGACAGGGCCTCGATCTCGCGATAAAAGTCTTCGACCTCCTTGGACACGATGATCGGCAGCTTGATGGGGATGAGAATCGGCCCGGCCACCGCGAGCGTCATCAAGAGGAAGATGAGCCGGCGGTCAACCCGTGCCAGGCGAGCTCCCAAGGACATCAGATGTCTGCTCCCGTTCCGCGCGACAACCCCAAATAGGCGCGCTCGATGCCCAGGATGATGCGGAGCGAGGTCGAGATCATCCCTAGTCCGACGCCAATCAAAATTCCACGCTTTGCCGCAAGGTTTGGCGTATCGAGTATCCAGGCTGCGATGCTGGCCAGGCTCACTCGCTGGCCATGCAGCTCGAAACCGATCAGATCACCGGTCGGCACCCGGCCGAGCATGACGACGGCTCCGGCGAGGAGGAGGAGAGTGGCGTGAACCGAGCGGGCGCGGAAGGCGCGGTAGGAGGCTGACGCCACGAAGTAGGCGAGGAGCGAGAACATCGTCGCCTGCATCGGAGCCTGCACCCGGTCGTAGAGCCAGGTGTAGGGTCCGGTCTCGGTGCCGAAGACGGCGGCGGCAAGCACGGTGATGCTACATGAGATGACCACCACCAGGCTGTAGAAAGCGTCCGCCGTGCGCCGGGCGATCTTCCGCCAATGAAAGCGGATCAGACTGAACACGCCAAGCATGAGCGTGCAAGCAAAGACGACCTGCTTCCAGTCGAGGACCAGGTTGTAGATTCGCGCCATTCCGGGGTGGAGGACGAAGTACTGCACGGCCATGAAGATCCCGACGAGGCCGGCGAAAAAGATGGGCAGGCTGCGCTGGAGCACTGGCGTCCTAACCGCCCTGTCCGGTCCAGAAGTCGAGCTTCAAGTTCAGGAAGGCGGCCACGACCCCGATCACGACGTAGACGATGATGAGGAGCTTGGCCGCATCTTGAGCCTTGAGACTGCCGAGGAGCAGCGGTTCCCCCGAAAGGTAGACCGAAGCGGCATAGAGCTCTTCGCCAATCAGCGTGTAGTCGCATGACGTGATGAAAAATGGAAGCTGGGCGTCGCTGTCGGTGCCGGCGATCTGAATCGCCCCGGTTGACTGACCGGTCTCAGCCATGACCAGTGCCTCGGCGAAGAAATGGCCGATGAAGAAGTTCGCCGCCGGCCGCTGGCGGAGCATGAGCCCCGAGACCGCCGCCGCGTAGCCGAATTGGCTGTAGGTGACGTAGTAGACATCCTCTTCCCGGTAGAGGTCGGGACGCCCGGCGCGCCCGTAGGCGGTTCGGACCACATCCTGGGCCACGCTCATCACCATGGGGTCGCGATTGGGGACGGTGACCCGCGTCTCATAGGCGGCGGCCTTCTCGGCGACCTGACCGAGGATGTTCATCGAAGCGACCGTCCCCGGTTGGTCCATCTCGTCGAGCCCGGGAAGGTAGAGGACGGGCTTGCCCATCTCGGTGGCGCGGCCGATCGCCTCGTCGATGGCGTCGAGCCCGGGGATGCGGCGGACGAAGAGACGGGTGCCGCGCCGGGCGGAGGCGACGAAGGCCAGGAGGAGCCCGGCGAAGATCAGGGTGGGGATGAGGACATCGAGCCGATCGGGGTCGAACCAACGCGCTTCGGCCGCCGGTTCCCCTTCGGCCGGCGCTTGCTCCTGGGCCAGCGCTTGCTCTTGGGCCGGCGCGGGTATGGCCCGTCCGATCGAGAGCCAGAGGATCCAGAGGAAGGTGAGCCTGCGGAGGCCCGGCATGGTCGGAGTATAGGCGGGCGGCGCGAGCGAGGGAAACCCTCCGGTATCCGAGGGATGTAGGATAAGCGCCGGGGATGAGGGAGGGTCGGCAAGGAGCTCACCGGAGGCCCCAGGCGCGTCCAACTATGGCCAAGTTCGTCGAGGCGGAACCCGCGGAGATGGATCGCGTCCGCAAGCTTTTCATAGAGTACGCGTCCACCCTCGACTTCAGCCTCTGTTTCCAGGACTTCGACCGGGAGCTCGCCGAGCTGCCGGGCGCCTACGCCCCGCCGGATGGCTCCCTGCTCCTCGCGGTCGAGGAGAATGAGGTCGCCGGTTGCGTCGCCCTGCGCAAGGATGGCGAGGGCGCGTGTGAGATGAAGCGTCTCTATGTCCGCCCCGCCTATCGGGGCCGGGGGATGGGGCGGGAGCTCGCGGTCGCCATCATCGAGAAGGCCCGAAATCTCGGTTACCAGCGCATGCGGCTGGATACGGTCCCCTCCATGCAAGAGGCCATCGCTCTCTATCGCTCGCTCGGGTTCAAGACGGTCGATCCCTATCGGCACAATCCGGTGGCGGGGGCGCTGTTCATGGAGGTCGAGCTCGGGGTGTGAGAGCGGCAGGGGAGCCGTCAAGGCACCGCATAGACGTGGAGCAGGCCGGAGTCGGTGGCGTTCACGAGGAGGTAGTGCCCGCGCGCCGATAGCCGACCGCCGCCGGCGCGAGTCCGCGCGGTGACCCGCAGGGAACCGCGCACCCGGCCATCCGGGGCGAGGATGAGAATTCTCCCGCGCCGAACCTCGCCGGCGGTACCGCTGGACGCGTCGCTGAGCGTGACCGCGACATCCCCGCTCTCGCCGGCGAAGGCGACCTCGACCCCGGGAGGCCGGACCGCCACCGCCAGCGGCAGCCGCCAGCCGATGACCCCGGCGGGATCCCGGGTCTCGAGGCGGCGCTCGCGCACCCGCTGCCAATCCGCATCGTGCTCGGCGACCGCCAACAGCACGCCGCGTCCGTCCGGCCAGGCCCAGAGGCCGGTGACCTCGAGGTCCGGCTCGATCTTCTCGTTCCAGATGAGGGTGCCATCGAGCGCGTAGGCTTGGAGCACCTCGCCGCCGTCCTCCCCGTCGTCGCTCGTTTCCGGTTGACCGCTCCCCATGGCCAGGTAGATCCGATCCGGACCGCCGGCGACCAGGCGTCGGGTGCGTTTCGACTCGGACTCGATGCGACTAAGCAGCCGGCCCCAGGGATCGAACACGGTGAGCGAGCTCGGGGTGGTTGCAATCAGGTTGCCGCCGTCAGCGGCGGCGACCAGGATAGGAGCGCCGCGCAGCTTGGCCGAGCCGCGGGCTTCGCCGGCGGCGTCGAGGAAGAGCAGCTGACCCTCGTCGGCCACGGCCAGCACCGCTCCGTCGAGCAGGACCGCGGCGCTCTCGGCCGGGTGCGAGAAGCGCACCTGGCACTGCTCATCGAGAAGGTCCGCGGTGCCTCCGGCCAGCACGGCGGTGCGGCCGGGTCCCATGGAAAGCAAGGTTGCCGCCGAGTCGATGGCCACCGCGCAGCGGGCCTGACCGGCGCGATCGAAGGCCATGTGGCGGGGGCCGCGCGGCGACCCCTCTACGTGGCCGAATCGCCGCACCAGATCGATCGCCTCCGAGTCGGGAAGCGCGCTCGAGGCTTGCTCGTTCTCCCCGTCGAACACCCACACCAGGCGAGGCACGGGAGTCGGGGACCGCTCGACTTGGGGCTCGCTGGCTGCCAGGGCGAGAGTCGGGTACCAGAGTAGGTGCAAGAACAGAGTCGAGTGGAAAGGCAAGATCATCGCTTGCCCTTTCGCACCGGTCGTCTGGCCGGCATGGACGCGACCGTGGTGCGATAGCGAGACTCGGCTTCCTCGAGGAAATGCTTCCGGGCGCTTGACGCCGCGGCGAGCGGGATCTCGAGGGGAGGCCCCCATTGCACGCCGTCGCGGGCGTCCGCCCACCGCATCCCATCACTCAAATGAAAATGGAGGAAGGGAGTGCGTTTGACATAGAACACGCCCGGGCTGGGCTCCCGAATCTCGGGCCATTGCCGGATCCGGTCCAGGACGGCTTCCAGGTCGTGGAGTTGGTGGTACGGGCAATGGGCCAAGGTTCACCTGCTCACGCGATCCGGCCGCCTTCCGGCGGCCGAAGGCGCCCACCGGTGGTTGTGGCAGGGTGGTTGTCGCAAGGTAGTTGTCGCAAGGAGCCGGCACCCAGGTTCGGAGACTCATGTACCATGGGTGGAGGGCCCTTCCATAAGGAGCATACATGGATGGAGCAGTCCCGATGGTACCTGGCCGGGCTCCTCCTCGGGGCGCTCATCGAAGTGCGGGCTCTCCCCGCAGCGGAACCCAAGCCCGAGCTCGGCGCCGGCGCCGGCCTTTGAAACGCGTCATGACCTGGCGACCCGCTGGCACTCGAGCCGCCCGGGCGATCGTCCTCGGCCTGAGCCTCGCCCTCGGCATCGGGGGTCTGGTGAGTTCCGGGCAGATCTTCACCCGCGCGTACCTCGGGATGAACCACCGGAACTTCACCGTCGCCCAGGTCTCACCCGGGGGACCTGCGGCCGACGCCGGCATCCGCACCGGCGACCGGATCGTGGCTGTGGACGGCATCCCGGTCTCGGCCAGCACCCAGGCCCGGCTCGCCCTGCGCGGGTTGCGAGCGGGTGGGGCGCTCCATTTGCGGCTCATGAGCCCTGACCGTGCGGAGAGGACGGTCATCCTATCCGGGATCAAGCCGCCGTGGAACGAGATCGCCTGGCGCTTCACCACCGCTGCTGCCGGCCTCTGCGCCCTGCTCGTCGGTCTCTTCCTCGCCTATCAACACCCCGAAAAGCTGACTCTGGTTTTTTTTGGGATCTGCTTCGCGATTGCCTTCTTCCTCCGCGAGCAGCCGATCCTCCTCTCCGCCGGCTGGCGCAACCTCCACGAGGTGCTCTATAACTTCTTCGAGCTCCTCTTGCCCGCCCTCTTCGTCCACTTCTTCATCCTCTTCCCCGGTCGGTCGCCGTCGCACCGCCGGCGATTGATGGAGCGCATCATCTATTTGCCGGCAATCGCGGTGGCGGTCGTCACCCAGGGACACTTGGTGCATCTGGGGACCCGAGGGGGCGGGGACGTGCTCCAGCGCGAGTCGCTTCACCTGACCCTGACCACCATCTACTTTGTCGCCTATGCAGCCCTCGCGGTCATCCTCTTTGTCCGCTCCTTCCGGCAGACGCGCAGCGGGAGCGAACGAGCCCAGCTCCGCGCCGCCCTGTGGGGGACCGTTCTCGGGCTCACCCCCCTGGTGGGTGGGACCATTTTGGCCAATGCTTTCCCAGCCGCCAATCTGCCGGGTCTACGCTACTCCGTGCTCGCACTCCTGCTGATCCCCGGATCCTTCGCCTACGCCGCCTTCCGCCACCAGATCTTCGATGTCGAGATCCTGGTCAAGCGGAGCATCCTTTATTCGGTGCTCACCGCTCTCCTGCTCGCGGTCTATTTCGGGGTGGTGATCGGGCTGGGCGGCCTCCTGCATCGCTTGACCGGAGCGCGAAATCCGCTGTTGAGCGTGGTCTCGGTGGTGGTGATCGCGCTCATCGCCGCGCCGGCGCGGGCCCGCCTGCAGCGGCTCACCGACCGCGTCTTTTACCGCCAGCGCTACGACGCGCGCCTCGCCCTGCGCCGCTTTTCTCATGATCTCGCCCGCATGCTGGAGCTGGGCGGGATTGCCACCTTGCTGGTCGAGCGGGTCGTGGATCTCCTCGACCTCGAGTTCGCGGTCCTCCTCCTGCGGCGGGTGCCGGGCGAGCCCTTCTTGCCGGTTCATGCCGCGCCCCCGCTCGCGGAAGATCTTCCCTCCCTGTCCGAGCACGTGGCCTTCTTGTTCACCAGCATCCAAGCGAGCGATCCGGCATCCAGCGCGCCGGGGCCGGCGTCCGGCTCCAAGGAGCCGGCGCGGTCGCGGCCCGTGCGCCTCGAAGGGCCGGACGCGGCGCAGCTCAGCGTCCTGTTACACGATGATCGCCGCGCCATGGCCAGTTACCGCCCGGCGGTGGCCGTGCCCCTGTGGGGGCGGGAACGGTTGCTTGCGGTGCTTCTGCTCGGGCCGCCGCGCTCCGGCGCCTGGATCAGCCAGGGGGACTTCGATCTCCTCGAGACCCTCGGCGAGCAGGCGTCGATCGCGATCGAGAACGCTCTCCTCCATCGCACCGCGCTCGATCGCGAGCGCATGGCGCAGGAGCTTGCGGTTGCGCGCGGCATCCAGGCCCACCTGGTGCCCGACCACGAGCCCGAATGCGACACGGTCGAGTTCTCGGGCTCGTCGCTGCCTTCGCACGAAATCGGCGGTGACTTCTACGACTACGTGCCGCTCAAGGGACTCAAGCTCGGGCTGGCGATCGGAGACGTGTCAGGAAAAGGAATTCCGGCGGCCTTGCTCATGGCGGGCCTCCAATCGTCCTTTCGCCTGGAGGCGGAGCGAGGCGCCGAGCCGGCCCAGGTGCTCACCGCGCTGAACAAGAGCATCCATGCGGTCGGCGGGCAGGACCGGTTTGTTTGCTTCTTCTACGGGCTTCTCGATCTCAAACAACGCCAGCTCACCTACTCGAACGCCGGTCTCGACCCGCCGGTCCTGGTGCGCGCCTCTGGCCGGGTGGAACGGCTTCGGCTGGGAGGCCCGGTTCTGGGCATTCTGCCGGAGGCGCGATTCGTCGAGGGCAAGGTGAGCCTGGCTTCGGGGGACACCTTGGTCATGTTCACCGATGGTCTGGTCGAGCCCGCCGAGGAGATCTCGGGGGCCGGCGAAGCGGAGTTGATCGAGTTTCTGATCGCGAATCGCCAGGAACCGGCAGCCAGGCTCCGCCAGCTCATCCTCGCCCGGCTGATCGAGCTCGCCGGCGACACGACCCAGGACGATACGACCCTGATCGTTGCTCGCGCTCGCTGAATCACACACAGGAATGTGCTCGGCGCGTCAGCGCCGCTGGCGGGCAGGTCATGCGGTCGAGAATTGGCCGGAACGCTTCATTTCGCCCGCCCACGCCTACCGTTCCCTCTCGCTCTGCCTTTCCTGTTCGATCTTGAAGTGCAGTGATTGCAGGATGTTATCCAGGCGTCGGAAACTGTCCCCGGGGCGGCATACGAGATGCAAAACCAGGTGGCCGAGTGCCATTCGGGCCGCTAAAGGCTCAAGCTACGGCTCGCCGCCGTGCAAAAAGCCTAAACGCCTTGGCAAACTGGTCCGAATGCACAACGGGGTGGAGGAGGGGTCGGAAGCCCAGGACGTCCTGACCAGAGGCGACGCCGCCGTCCGCGGACGCGTGGAGGACGGCGCCAGGCAAACCGCCTCTCGGGCGACGGACGGACCCTCGCGGGCCCGCCCGCCCAGCCGAGCGACGGAGGGGAGCTCAATGACAGTGCTCATCCTCCTCGGTCTAACTCTCGTCGATCTCGTCGACATTTTCTGGTGGCTCTGGCGATAGCTTCGTAGAGCAGGCCATCTAAAGCTGTCCGCTAAGACTTCAATACGAATAGAAAAACGGGCGTGGCGCGCCGGCGCCGCGAGCTGTGACTCGCGCGGCAAGCGCGTCACGTCCAGAGCTTGAGTCCTCGATCCAGGTCGAAAGCCCCGAGGCGGGCCAGGTGTGGCTCCGCCTCGGGGAGGATTCCACCGTTCTCAGCGAACGAGAACCAGGCGCCGGCACTCGCCGTTGTTGCCGGCGTCGTTTCCGACCTCGAGTCGATAGAAATACGTTCCCGACGGCACCTCTCGGCCCGCGTCATCCCGCCCATCCCAGCGGCCGTCGTGCATCCCAGCTCCCAGCGCCGGTGAGCTCACCAACACCCGCAACAAGCGACCCTGGAGATCATAGATTCCAAGACGAACTGGAGCCGGTGCTCCGAGCTCGTATCGGATGGTGGCGGCCAGTTTGAAGGGATTGGGGTAGCTCGGATAGAGGCCGTGGGCTACCGGAGCTGGAGATGCGGGCTCATCGATTGACGTGGCCGACGTCACCGTGATCGTGGCGGGTCCCGGAGCATCCCCGCCGTCGACGTAGTCCACCAGGTATGCCGCTGGCGGCACCGGAAGCGCGGGATCGGGATCGACTCCATGGATGGACTGGGTGCTGTCGGGCACGGCGTCACCGCCGGTGTCCATGCTGAGCGGATCCACGGTAGAAAACGCGCCTCGCTGACCGAATGACCATGCGGTCACCAGGTCCAACAAGTAGAAGTCGAAGACATCCCCGGCCTGCGCATTGGAGAGGGTGACATGGATCCTGACCACCGGCGGGCTGGGTTGCTGGCGGATGATTGCAGTTTGGTCGGCTCCCCATTCGAGGTATTGAACTTCAGGACCGGGAAAACCGGGATCGATCGCCGGTGAGATGTGGATTGCGCCGGTGTTGCCGGGATTCACCGGGGTGTCGACCGTTGCAGTCAGGGATTCGACCCTCCCAAGGTTCAGGTCATCGGGGACATGGCCGAAGGCGATTCCGCGATCGACCGCGCCGATGTAGCCGATTCCCCAGAGCTTTCGCTGCTCCAGCGGGTCGAAAACGTATACGGCGATGTCTTCCACCACGGCCTGGCCGGGCGGTACATTGACGTTGCTCTGAAAGCCAGGCGTGAATGCATCCATGTCGACCACCACCTTGACGAAGTCGCTTTCGGCCGCCGGAATGGAGGCAAAGATCGCGCCCACGAGGATGGCTGGGATCGTGATCCCCGCGGTTAAGATCACCTTGCGCTGAAACATGCAAGCTCCCTCCTTAGAAATGAAGCCCTCTGCTGCGCTTCCAACTCTGAGACTTGCAAGCTCCACCCCGAGCGCCCCAGTCTAACATGCTCCCCCAGAGCCGAACGGCGTATACTCCCTCCGTTATGTCCCCGAATGGTCTATTGTTCTTGTTCCCCTTCTTGACCGCGGCTCTATCGGTGCCGCTCATCATGCGGCGCATCCCGCCGAACCGCTTGTACGGCGTCCGTTTTCCGAAGTCCTTCCGCGACGATGCTACCTGGTACGAGATCAACGCCTACGGAGGCATGCTCCTGCTCCTGGGATCCATGAGCCAGCTGGTCCTGGCCGTCCTTCTCCTCATTTTTGTGGATCTGGACAGCGAGTGGTTCACGATCCTCATGGTTGGCACGATCAGCTTGGATGCCATCGCTCTCGCCCTCCTCTGCTGGCTCCGCCTGCGTCGCCTCTAGAGCCTGACTGCAATGCGAATCCTGGTCGTCTCACCGGCCTTTCCCTATCCCCTGATCAAGGGCATCAAGATCCGGTTGTTCAATCTCCTGCGCCAGCTCGCTCGGCGCCATGAGATCCATCTCGCGGTCATGACCCAACCAGAGGACCCGGACCCAAGTCCGGTACTCGAGGCGATCTGCTCGACCATCACCCGCCTGCCGCCACCCCGGAGAATCTGGGACCCGGAACACCCGACGAACCTTTTCCAGGATGCAGGCCGCGTGCTGCGGAAGCTCCTCGACCGCCGTCCCCACCTGGCTTACATCCATCTCACCCGGGAGGTCGAAGACGCCATCGCCCGCTTGCCCATGGCCGGAGTCGATTTGGTCTTCTGCTTTCGCACCTACCTCTTCCCCCCGGTGGCCGCCGCCGCCCAGGATCGCCCGCTGGTCGTCGACTTCGATGATGTCGAGCATGCCAAGTTCGCCGCCCAGAGTCGCCTCATGGCCGGACGGGCCGAGGCCTGGCTGACGCGCTGGGAGAGCCGGAAGCATCGCGCCTGGGAGTTCGCGATCGCTCATCGCGCGGCGGCTTCCTTCGTCTGCTCGGAGATCGACCGCCGCCGCTTTCCAGTCTCATGCCAGGAGCGGATCCACGTCTTGCCCAACGGCGCCGACTTCGACTCGGACGGCGAGGGCCGGGCCGTCCGGCCGGCCGACGAGGTGCCGGGCCGCCTGCTGATGGTCGGCGACATGGGCTACATGCCCAACGCCGACGGCGCGGTCACGTTTTGCGAACGGATCCTGCCCCGGGTGCGCGAGCGGCTTCCGGAGGTCGAGCTGTGCATCGTCGGCAATCATCCGGGTCGTGAGGTTCTCGCCCTGGCGAAGATTCCGGGGGTGCGGGTCACCGGATTCGTGCCCGAGATCGCGCCATGGTTCCAGTCGGCATCGGTCCTGGTGGTGCCGTTGCGCTTCGGCGGCGGCACTCGACTCAAGATCCTCGAAGCTCTGCACTGGCGCCGCGCGGTGGTCTCAACGCCCGCCGGTTGCGAGGGCCTCGACCTCGAGTCGGGCAAGCATCTGGTGGTGGCATCGACCGACGAGGAGTTCGCGAACGCGGTGGTCGAGCTGGCCACGAATCCGGTATACCGGCGGGAGCTGGGTGAGAGGGGCCGGGAGTGGGCGCGGCAGACTTATGGGTGGGATCGAATCGGAGACGGTCTGCTGAAGGTCATGGAGGCAGTGGTCAAGGCGGCGCCGGTTGCTTGAGGATCGCCCGGCGCAAGCAGCGCTCCGTGGTGCGCGCTTGCCGTTATCGAATCAGGAGCATCCGGGCGGCGGTGGTGCGGCCGCCGGCCGTAAGCCGGGCAAAGTAGTAGCCGCGGGGCGCCAGGCGTTTCCGGTGGTCCCGTCCATCCCAAGCCTCCTCGAGCTGGCCGCCGGTCAAGACCCCATCGACCAGAGTCCGCCAGTGCGTGCCGCGGGCGTCGAAGATGTCAAGCCGCGCCCGCTCTCCCGCGGTGGTTTGACCGCGGATCCAGGCGGTGGCGGAGAACGGG
>Ga0184637_10001223_pt1 | contig 17745 bp, 18 predicted proteins | sample PLM3_127_b2_FD_133143 | JGI IMG/M metagenome (GOLD analysis project Ga0184637, IMG submission 133143) | Groundwater sediment microbial communities from an aquifer in East River, Colorado, USA - PLM3_127_b2 | ecosystem: Environmental > Terrestrial > Soil > Riparian zone | place: USA: East River...
AGCCCGCCCGAAAAGCCCGGTCTTGATCAGGCCCCCGCATTCCTGCAAGCGGAGTTCCATATGTTGACTACTCAACATGGGTAGGTTGACTTATCAACCTATTCGTCCTACAGTGGGCGCATTAGTTGTCTTGTCAACATATTGCAAATCGGGAGCCGTGGCAGACCAAGCGCGACTTCCACAGAGAGAAGGATCGCGTCAGCCATGAGTGCAACAGATGTGTGCCAGTCCTTGGACGTCGTCATTGTGGGCGCCGGGTTCGCCGGCCTGTACCAGCTCTACAGCGCTCGCAAGGCGGGTCTTTCCGCACGCGTGCTCGAGGCCGGGGAGGGCGTGGGTGGCACTTGGTTCTGGAATCGTTACCCGGGCGCGCGGTGCGACGTCGAAAGCCTCGACTACTCGTTCTCCTTCGACAAGGATCTCGAGCAGGAGTGGAGCTGGACCGAGCGCTACGCGACCCAGCCGGAAATCCTCCGCTACCTGAACCATGTGGCGGACCGTTACGATCTGCGGCGCGACATCCAGCTGAAGACCCGCGTCAAGGAAGCGAGCTTCGACGAACTGCGCAATCGCTGGATCGTGGTCACCGCCGCTGGTGAACGGTTCGACGCCCAGTTCTGCGTGATGGCCACCGGCTGCCTTTCGATTCCACAGCCCCCCAGCTTCAAGGGTCTTGAGAGCTTCAAAGGCGCCTGGTACCACAGCGCCGACTGGCCGACCGAAGGCGTGGACTTCACCGGCAAGAAGGTAGGCCTTATCGGCACCGGCTCGAGCGGAGTGCAAATGGCGCCGGTCATCGCCGAGCAGGCGGCGCATCTCACCGTGTTCCAACGCACGGCGAACTACAGCGTGCCGGCCCAGAACGAGGCGCTCGACGAGAAGACTTTGCAGGAGGTCAAGGCACACTACCCGGAGCGAAGAGCGAGGGCGCGCGAATCCGTCACCGGGCACTACCTGATTCCGAACGACCAGTCGGCGCTCCAGGTGCTAGAGGAAGAGCGGCAGAAGGAGTTCGAGTTTCGGTGGCGCGGAGCGGGCGGCGGCTTCCGCATGCTGCGCGCCTTCAACGACTTGTTGATCAACAAGCAGTCCAACCACCACGCCGCCGAGTTCGTCCGGTCCAAGATCCGGCAGATCGTGCGCGACCCGAAAGTCGCCGAACTGCTCTGTCCGAAGCAGGATCTGCCGTTCGGCACCAAGCGCCTGTGCGTCGACACCGGCTACTACGAAACCTTCAACCGGCCCAACGTATCGCTGGTCGACGTAAAAGCCTCGCCGATCGAGGAAATCGCGACTCGCGGTCTGCGTACCCGTGACGGCGAGCACGAGCTCGACATCATCGTGTTCGCAACCGGGTTCGACGCGTTGACCGGGGCGCTGCGCGCCATCGACATCCGGGGCGTCGGCGGACTGGCGCTGCGCGAGAAGTGGGCGCACGGGCCCCGCACCTACCTGGGCGTCGCCATCGCCGGATTCCCGAACCTGTTCGTCATTGCCGGTCCAGGCAGCCCCTCGGTCTTGAGCAACATGGTCCATTCGATCGAGATGCACGTCGATTGGGTGACCGCCTTGATCGGGCACACCCGCGAACGAGCGAAGTCGCGCGTGGAGGCCGACGTCGTGTCCGAGGACCGCTGGGTGAAGCACGTCAACGAGGCCGCCGATCGCACGCTCTATCCGCAGGGCAATTCCTGGTACATCGGGGCCAACATTCCGGGCAAGCCGCGCGTCTTCATGCCCTACGTCGCCGGCGTTGTGGCCTACCGCAAGATCATCGAAGGGGTGGCCGAACGCGGCTACAACGGCTTCGTGCTGGCATGAAGCGGCAGCGCGAAGCGGGCCGACATCAGATTCCACTGAGCAACGACAGGAGATATCAATCATGAGTTCGAAACCGAAACACGCCCAAGATGCCGCAACCGCACGCCGAGACTTCCTGCGGAAATCGGGAGCGGTGGCCGCAGTGGCCTCGCTGCCCGCCTTCTACATTGGCAGCGCCGCGGCGCAGGAGACGCTGAAGATTGGCATGGTGCTGGCCAAGCAGGGCCCGTTCGCGTTGCAGGGTGGCGACCTGACCGCCGGCATGCAACTGGCGTTCAACGAGGCGGCCGGCAAGGTGTTGGGCCGTCCGGCAGAACTCGTGTGGGCCGATGAACCGAATCCGCAGGGCGCTGTGCAGAACATCACCAAGCTGATCGAGGAGCAAAAAGTCATCGCGGTGATCGGTGGCACCAGCAGCGCAACGTCTCTGGCGATGGGCGCCGTCGCACAGCGCGCGCGCATTCCATTCATCACGCCGAATGCCGCGGCGCGCGAGATCACCGGCAAGGATTGCAATCCGTTCATGTTCCGCATGCCGGCGACGGTCCCCGTGTATGCGAAGGCAATGGCGCCGCACCTGCTGGCGCTGGGAAAGAAGTGGTACTTCATCGCTGGCGCGTTCGCGTTCGGAGAGGACGTGATCAGCACCTTCAGCGAGATCGTCAACGCGGCCGGCGGCACCGTGGTCGGCGTCGACCGCGCGCCCGTCGGGACCACAGACTACAGCTCCTTCGTGCTCAAGGCACGCGCTGCCAAGCCTGACGTGGTCATCAGCGGTGCAGCCAACGTCGAGCCGCTGCTGAAGCAGTTCAAGCAACTCGGGCTGACCGGGCGGATCGCGCTCGCCGGACCGGCAGTCAGCGACACCGACCTGTGGAGCGCCAGCCCCGAGGCGTTGACTGGCGTGTACGGCAAGACCTGGTACTACAACGACCCGAACAACTCGCCGCAGGAGAAGGCCTTCGTGCGTGCCTACATAGCCAAGGAAGGCCGCCCGCCGTCGGACCGGGTGTTCTTCGGCTGGCACGCGATGCGGCTGCTGCTCGCCGCGATGCAGAACGCCAATTCGGCCGAGCCGCTGCGCATCACCAAGGCGCTGGAAGAGCTGAAGCTCGACGACGGCGGGTTGCCGTTGTCGTTTCGCAAATCGGATCACCAGCTACTGCGTCGCCTGGTCGTCGCCAGCGCCCGCGCGAACCCCGCGGACAAATGGGACATCCTCGACGTCAAAACGACACGGCCGGCCAACGCGCAGGCCCTTGACGAGATGTACGGCAGCCAGGCTGAGGTCGGCTGCAAGATGGCCCCACTCTGAGCGACACCGCGATGACCGAGATTCTTCTGACGCAGCTTGCCAACGGGCTGGCGCTCGGCTTCATCTATGTGCTGGTCGCAGTCGGGCTGTCGATCATCTTCGGCATGCTGGGCCTCGTGAACTTCGCGCACGGCGCCTTCTTCGCGCTCAGCGCCTACGTCGCGCTGGCACTGTTCCCGCACGTCGGCTGGTCGGCCGTGCTCCTCGCCCCGGCGCTGGTCGCGCTGGCCGGCATGGCGCTCGAGCGGCTGCTATTCCGGCGCGCCTACGACAAAGAGCCCTTGTTCGGACTGATCCTGTCGTTCGCTGTCGCGCTGTTGATCGAGGCGCTGATCCGTGTGACCTGGGGCTCGGCGAACCGCGACTTCCCGGCACCGGGCTGGCTCGACGGCGTGCTCGAGTGGGGGCCGATCCTGCTGACGCATTACCGGCTGGCCGTGGTTGTCGTCACGATCGCAGCGCTGCTGATGCTGTGGGCATTCCTGGAGTTCACGCCGTACGGCCGCATCGTCCGCGCCGGCGCGCGCGACCCGGAGATGGTCGGGCTGCTTGGCCACAACCTGCGCCGCGTCTTCACCGGTGTGTTTGGTCTTGGCACCTTCATGGCCGGGATGGCAGGCGTGCTGGCGGCACCGCTTTGGACCGTGACGCCGACGATGTCGGAGAGCGCAATCATGCCGGCCTTCGTGACCGTCACGATCGGCGGGCTCGGCTCGTTGTCCGGCGCGGTCGTCGCCGGGCTGATGGTTGGCATCGTGACTGCGCTGACCGTGCAGTTCTGGCCCGACGCTTCGGCGGCGGCCATGTATGTGCTGATGGCCGTTGTGCTGCTGTTGCGTCCGCGCGGCCTGTTCGGCGCACGCTGGGAAAGGTTCGAATGATTCGCGGATTCCTGCTCCATCCCATCTCGGTGCTGACGCTCGCGCTGCTCGCCGGCAGTGCGTTGGCGGTGGCGTTTGGCGTGCCGCTCAGCCGCGTCACCGAAATTGCGATCTACACGCTCTACGGCGCCGGCGTGAACCTGCTCGTCGGCTACACCGGGCTCGTCCCCTTCGGCGCCTCCGTTTTCTTCGGTGTAGCAAGCTACGCGGCGGCACTGACGACGCTGCGGCTGGTCGACGGCGAGCTCGCCGGCGTCGCGTTGGCCACCGGGTCATCGCTACTGCTGGGCGTCGTGCTTGGCGCTGTCGTACTGCGTCGCCGCGGCCTCTATTTCTCGCTGCTGACGCTGGCCTGCTCGCAGCTAGCGTTCGAGATCGCGTTTCGATGGACCACGGTGACCGGCGGCGAAAACGGGCTACAAGGCGTCGCGCGATCCTGGTTCGTTTCGGGGCCGGCGTTCCATGGCTTCACGGTGGTTATCGTGATCGCGAGCATGTTTCTGCTCTGGCGCATCGCCCATTCGCCGCTGGGCCGGACCCTGCAGGCAATCCGCGACAACGAGCAACGAGCGCAGGCACTCGGCTACGACACCTACCGCTACAAGCTGGTGTCGTTCACGCTGGCGGCCGGCTTCATCGGCTGTGCCGGCGCGCTGCTCGCGTACCTGCTGCAAGGCGCCTACCCCAATAATCTGGGCTGGCAGCACGCGGCGGACGCGCTGCTGATGACGGTGCTCGGCGGCGTGCACCATTTTCTCGGCCCGCTGTTCGGTGCGATTGCCTTCATCGTCGTATCGGACCAGTTGAGCGCGGTGCTCGAACACTGGTGGCTGGTCTTCGCGCCTGTGATCATCGGCTTCGTGCTGCTCGCGCCGGAAGGCCTCTACGGCCTGGGTCAACGCTGGCGCGGCGGCGAGCGGCGCAGCCTGACGCGCCCTGGCATCCCGACGCGCCCGCCAACGATCAGGCCGTTGCGTGACGCCGTTGTCGGTGCCGGCAGTGAAGGCAAGCCGGTGCTGTCGGTGCGCGGCTTGAGCAAGCGCTTCGGCTCGGTGGTCACTGCGAGCGAAATCGACATCGACGTCATGCCGAACCAACTGCACAGCTTCATCGGGCCGAACGGCGCCGGAAAGACAACTTTCTTCAACATGCTCACCGGCCTGCTGTCACCCGACGCCGGCACGATCCACTTCGGTGACGCCGATATCACACGCCTGCCGGCGCACCGGCGCGTGCGTGCCGGTCTCGGCCGCTCGTTCCAGATCATCAGCCTGTTCAAGCACCTCACCGCCTTCGAGAACGTGCGCATCGCAGTGCAGTCCCACAGTGCGGCGCGCAGAGGGTTGTGGCGCGACGCCTACGGCCTCGAAGAGGTCAACGAGCAGACGTGGTCGCTGTTGGGCGCGGTCGGCCTGGACCATCGTGCCGGCGAGCTCTGCACCCGGCTGTCGCATGGCGAGCAGCGCCTGCTCGACATCGCGGTGGCGCTGGCCTCGCAAGGAAAGCTGCTGTTGCTCGACGAACCGCTCGCGGGCCTGGCCGATGCCGATCGTGAAGTGGTCGCAGGCCTGATCCGCTCTCTTGCGGCGACCCATGCGGTGCTGCTGATCGAACACGACATCGACCGTGTGTTGGCGTTGTCGGACCGCATCAGCGTGCTGCACCAGGGCCGACTCATCGCCGACGGCAAACCGGCCGATGTGGCGTCGAACCCGGAGGTGATTGCGGCCTATCTCGGCCAGTCGCGCGACTCGGTGCACGCTGCGGTGGCGCCGTCGCGCCGCAAAGCTGGCGCCCCGCTATTGACCTTGCGCGAGCTGAGCGCCGGCTACAACGGCAGCGTCGTGCTGAACAAGCTTAGCCTCACGGTGAAGCGCGGCGAAGTCGTTGCGCTGCTCGGCCGCAACGGTGTGGGCAAGACGACCTTGCTGCGCGCGATCACGGGCACGATTCCGCCGTCCGGCGGGCGGATCGAATTCATCGGTCGCGACATCACCGGGATGGCGTCGTTCGAGGTGAACCGCCTTGGTATCGCGCTCGTACCCGAGGGCCGGCGCCTGTTTCCCAACTTGACCGTGCGCGAGAACCTGGAGCTGGCTGCGCGCGCGGGCGGCGCCGGCCTCGACGAGGCCTATGAGCTGTTCCCGAAGCTGCGCGTCCTGCAGGCGGCCAAGGCCGAGCACCTGTCCGGCGGCGAACGGCAGATGGTCGCGATAGCTCGCGCGCTGATGGCACCGGCCGAGTTGATTCTGCTCGACGAGCCGTTCGAAGGTCTGGCGCCGGCGATCGTCAACGAAGTGATGCAGGCAGTCATGCGGCTGCGCGAGCGTGCCAGCGTACTGATCGTCGAACACAAGGCCGAGCTGATCCTGCCGATTTGCGACCGCGCTTATGTGCTGGTGAATGGCAGCGTCGCCTGGGAAGGGCCAGCCGCCGAGCTGGGAGCAGACCGCGCCTTGCAGCACACGCTGCTCGGGGTAAGCGATGCGCCGATGAGCGCCGGGGCGCCGCAAGGTGCATCGGAATCGAAGAGCATTCAACTTTCGGTGTAGGTTCCATGGATCGCTCACTTGACCCCGGTCTTACCCGCTTGAAACTCGATCTCGACCGATATGTGCCCGGCCTGCTGGTGTGGCTGTCCAACAAGATGTCGGCCAGCGCGTCCCAGCTCTACCGGGAACGCTTCGACCTCGGCGTAACCGACTGGCGCGTGCTGGCCTACATCTACATCTATCCCTGGTCCACCGGGGCTCAGGTGTGCCTACTGATCGGGTTGGACAAGGCGGCCGTGAGCCGCAGCCTGGGGTACATGGACGAGCGCGGCCTGCTGAAGTCCCGGCCGTCGGGGAAACGCAAGGTCGAGTACGCCGTGACTGCCGAAGGAAGGCGACTTTACGAAAAGATCGTGAAAGTGGCGATGGCCCGCGAGCGGGCGCTGCTCACGGGCTACTCGGAGAAGGAAAGGGATTTGCTGATCCAGTTCCTGCATCGGCTGCTCGATAACCTGCCGGCCGTCGACCGAGTCGGCGCGGACGGGTCGACCACTCAGGAAGACTAGCGCCGGAACGGGGAGGAGATGCGACGCTGCTCGAACGCGAGAGGCGCCACTTTGCTCACAAGCTGAAGAAGGAAGCTCTGCATGGTTCATTACATCGCTCCCCAGGTCGAGGACCTGCTGCGCCAAGTCAAGGAGGCCGGGCGTCCGCCGACGTGGCAAGGCACGCCGGAGCAGGCACGTGGCAACCCGACGCTGATGCGCCTGCTGTTCGGGTCCCCGCCAGCGCTGCATCGCTGCGAAGACCTGTTGATCCCGTCATCCGAAGGCGGCGTGCGCGCGCGGCTCTACCTGCCGACACCCACGCCGCGCGGCGCGATCGTCTACTTCCACGGCGGCGGCTGGGTCATCGGTTCAGTCGCGGATTGGGATGCGTTTACTGCGACGCTGGCACAGCGTAGCGGCTGCGCCGTGGTGTCGGTCGACTATCGGCTGGCGCCCGAGCATCCGCATCCAGCGCCCTTGAATGACGCGCTCGCTAGCCTCGACTGGGTCGCCCACCATGCGGAGCAAGCGCTCGGCTTCGAAATCGGGCTCCTCGCAGTCGCGGGCGACAGTGCCGGCGCGAACCTCGCGACCGTTGCCGTCCGACACCATCATGAGCTACCGGCGGCGCGCCGCTACGACTTGCAGGTGCTTGCCTACCCGGTGACCGATTGCGACTTCGACACGGCGAGCTATCTCGAATTCGCGGAGGGCAAGCTGCTGACGCGCGCCGACATGCAGTGGTTCTGGGGCCACTACGTGCCCGACGCGGCGCGGCGCTTGCATCCCGACGTCGCACCACTGCGCGCGCCGCAACTCGCCGGCATGCCGAGCACACTGCTGCTAACCGCCGCGCTCGACCCGCTGCGCGATGAGGGCGAGCGCTATGCCGACAAACTGCGCCAACACGGTGTCGACGTCGATCTCGTGCGCTGCGAAGGCCTGATTCACGGCTTCTTGTCGCTGACCCACCGCGTCCCGGAAGCTGGCCGCGCGTTCGAGCGGATTGTCGAGGCGATTTCCGCCCGCGTGGCAGTGCTGGGCTGAATGCAATGGCCGGCGACCGCTTGAGGGGCAAGGTGGCGCTGATCTCCGGCGCGGCACGCGGCATTGGTCTCGCGGCGGCGCAGGCGCTTTGTGCCGAAGGCGCCGCTGTTGTGATCGGCGACGTGCTCGATGCCGAAGGCCACGAGGCAATGACGGCGCTGGAGCGCGACGGTGCCGACGTCGTGTATCAGCATCTGAACGCGACGGTGCCGACGTCGTGTATCAGCATCTGAACGTGACGGAGGCGACCGATTGGCGCGCAGCTGTCCAGTTGGCTGACGCCCGTTTCGGCGGCGTCGATATCCTCGTCAACAATGCGGCCGTCTACCTCGGCAAGGCCTTCGAGGACGCGAAGCTCGAGGAGTGGCAGAACATGTGCGCGGTCAACCTCGGCGGTGTGGTGTTGGGCATCCAAGCGGCGCTGCCAAGCCTGCGCCGACGCGCACAGACCCGTCCGCAGGGCAGCGCGGTGATCAACATGTCGTCGGTTGCCGGCATCGTCGGCAGCGCGACGGACCCGCTGTATTCGATGACCAAGGGCGGCATCACAACCTTCACGAAGGCGTTAGCAGTCGACTTCGGCCAGCGCGGCTATCGCATCCGCGTCAACTCGGTCCATCCGGGCGCGGTCGACACCGCGATGGGCCGGCAAACCTTTGCCTCCCGCGCGCGATTCCTCGGCGTGCAGGACGATGACATCGGCCGCCGGCAAGCGATCGCCGCGCACCCGATAGGCCGCATCGGGACGGTGGAGGACATCGCACGCGCCATCGTCTACCTCGCGTCCGACGATGCCGGCTTCGTGACCGGCTCGTCGCTGGTCGTCGATGGCGGATTCACCGCCCGCTGAGCCACGCCTGAAGCGCCGCAACCATCGACGAAGGTACCGAGCATGAATGATCCGCAAGCGGCCACATGCTCTCGGGCCGCAAGTTCCCTTCGACCTCTTTGACTACAACGGAATCAACATGAACACCAATACAGAAGGCATGCGCGCTGCATCCGGCCAGGGAACCACGCCACGCGTGGCCGTTGTCACGGGCGGCGCCGAGGGCATCGGTTGGGCCACGGCGCGGCGGTTGGCCGACGAATTCGCGCATGTCGTATTGATCGACTTGCGGGAGGACGTCGCGCACCAGCGCGCCGCGGAACTCGGCCGCGAACACCTCGGTCTGCGTGCCGACGTGTCCTCGGCGGACGACGTGACGCAGGCACTGCGCGCGGTGGTCGAACGCTTCGGACGCATCGATGTGCTGGTCAACAATGCTGGCATCGGCGAGCAGTCGGCACCGACGCTTGAGCAGGACGTCGAGGCCTTCGACCGCGTGCTGGCCGTGCACCTGCGCGGCAGCTTCCTCATGAGCCGCGAGGTGGCGAAGGTGATGCTGGCGCAGCGCAGCGGCGCGATTGTCAACCTGGGCTCGATCGCGGCGCTCGGCGGCATCCCGGGGCGCAACGCCTATGGCGCGGCCAAGGCGGGCATTCTGGCGATGACGCGCGCGATGGCCTGCGAATGGGCGCGTTGCGGCATTCGCGTCAATGCGGTCGCGCCGGGCTATGTGCGAACGCAGCTCGTCGCCGAGCTCGAGCGCCGTGGCGCGCTGAACGGCGCGGCGATCGAGGCGCGCACGCCGATGGGCCGCTTCGCAAGGCCGGAAGAGATCGCCGAGGCGGTCGCGTTCCTGGCCTCGGATCGTGCGAGTTTCATCACGGGTACGACGCTAGCCGTGGATGGCGGTTGGCTGGCGCTGGGCGCGCCGGAAGCTGTGCTGGCAGCGCAAGGTGCCACCCACTGAGCTTCGACCCGGCGGCGGTCGCAGCCTCATGCTCGCTTCACGCCGTCGCCAACCGGCGGCGCGCCATATCGCGGAACTCGGTCGGTCGGAGACCCGTGTGCTTCTTGAAGAAGCGACCGAAGTACGCCTCGTCCTCGAACCCAATCTCGGCGGCGACCTGTTTAATGCTGAGCGAGGAATACACGAGCTCTCGCTGCGCTTCATGCATGACGCGGGCATTGATCGCGTCTAGCGCGGACATGCCCAGTACCTCGCGACACAGTCTGGTCAGCTGGCCGGCGGTGACGCCCATCCGCTGTGCATAGCTCTCGACCGGAACTCGCTGCCGGCACCTCTCATCCAGCAGCGCCCGGAAGCGCTCGATCTGCCCGGCCTTTCGCGAGCGAGTCTGCGTGTCGGTCGATTGAGCGCTCTGGCTGATGCGAGCGATCTGCACGAAGAGCGCAACCACCAGCGACATGCCCGCAGCCACCTGTCCCTGCGCATGGGTGAAAGCCTCGCGCTCGATGGCCTCGAACAGCGGCATCAACGCCTCGGCGTGGCGGCCCGCCGGATCGACGTTCAGCACGGTGGGCGTGCGGATGTGAGGCAGCAGTTCGGGTGCCGCAATTGATGCCAACGACTCCAGCGGCCGCTGTGCGGCGGTGATCACCGGACCGTCGATGTCCGGCGAGAAATGAAAGCCGTGCACCGAGCGCGCCGGCGCGACGATCAGGCATGGAGGTCGCAGCACCCACTTCTTGTCGTCGATGAAGGTCTCTCCGCCGCCGCGGGTCGGGTAAAGCACCTGAATCAGCGCGTCGTGGAAGTGCGGTTCGATCTCCCAGTCGAACAGGCTCGATCGATCCGGAATCCGTTCGAAGTGAACCAGATCCATCCACGCAGGCTGTGCCTGGGTGCCGTACAGCGCGAAGTTCGGGACCGTCTTCACGGCATCCACGGCTGAATTGAAGATGCACGAATTGTCCGGCTCTTGGCTGAGTTTGTCGATTGAAGCCAAAACCCACAGCGCCGATCATTGGCTTCACAAGATTAAAGGAGACAAGTGCATGAGCACAAGCATCAGCGGCAGCGACCGCCGCAACGGCGACATCGTTCGCGCCGCCCAGGGGTTGCCCGATTCATCTGATTTGTCCGGGGCATGGCTCGGCCTGAACGATCACGTGTGCGTGGTCAGCGGTGCCGGCAGCGGCATCGGTGCCGCGATTGCGCAGGGTCTGGCGGCAGTCGGCGCCCGGGTGGCCCTGCTGGACCGCGATGCGCAGGCGGCTGAACGCGTCGCCGCGGCGCTGCGCCACCAGGGTTCGCGTGCCCTGGCCATCGAATGCGACATCGCCGACGAAGCCGCCGTCAAGGCTGCCGCGCAGCGCGTGCGTCACGAACTGGGGCCTTGCGCCGCGCTGATCAACAACGCCGGGCTGCTGCGCGCGGGCAGTCTCGAGAGCGTGTCGCTGTCGGATTGGAACTCGGTGATCGCGGTCAACCTCACCGGGTACCTGCTGTGCTCGCGTGAGTTCGGCCGCGACATGCTCGATGCGAAGCGCGGCAGCATCGTGCACGTGGCCTCGGTGGCAGCGCTGCACCCGCAGACGCACAGCGGCTCGTACAGCCCGAGCAAGGCCGGCGTGCTGCTGATGTCCAGGCAGATGGCGGCGGAATGGGGTCCGTCGGGCGTGCGCAGCAACGCGATCTGCCCCGGAATGATCCGTACCGCGCTGTCGGCCAAGTTCTATGAAGAACCCGGCTTGGAAGCCAAGCGTGCGGCCGTGACGGCCAGCCGCCGCGTGGGCGAGCCGATCGACATCGCCAACCCCGCGATCTTTCTCGCGAGCGAGCGCTCTTCGTACATCAATGGCGCCCAGATCGTGGTCGACGGCGGCCTGGGCTGCATGTTGATGGACATGGTGCCGCGGCCTGGCTTCAACAAGACGGCCCAGGCCTGAGCCATCCGACCGAAATCCGACTGGAGAAAGACATGTCCCAAGACTTCGAATGCGACCTGGTGGTCATCGGCTCCGGCGCCGCTGGGCTGGCCACCGCCGTCACCGCCCGCAAGCGCGGTCTCGATGTGGTGGTGCTGGAAAAGGAACCGGTGTTCGGTGGCACCACCGCGCTGTCGGGTGGCGTGCTGTGGATTCCGATGAGCCCGCACGGCCGCAAGCAGAACCCGGCCGATACGCGAGAGGCCGTGCGTGCCTACATGGTGCAGCAGACCGGCGCTTACTACGACGCAGCCGCCGTCGAATCATTCCTCGACAACGGCCCCAGGATGGTCGAGTTCTTCGAGCGCGAGACGGCCATGAAGTTCGTGCCGACGCTCTATCCCGACTACCACCCCGATGTGCCGGGCGGGGTGGACATCGGCCGCTCGATCCTGGCCGCGCCGTACGATATTCGCGGGCTGGGCAAGGACATGGCGCGCCTGAAGCTGCCGCTGAAGACCATCACCTTCATGGGCATGATGTTCAATTCGTCGAACGCCGACCTGAAGCACTTCTTCCAGGCCACAACGTCGTTGGGCTCCTTCATCTACGTGGCCAAGCGCCTGGCCATCCACATCAAGGAACTGCTGCTGTACCGCCGCGGCATCAACGTTACCAGCGGCAATGCGCTGGCGGCCCGCCTGGCCCAATCGGCGCTCGACCTGGGCATCCCCATCCTGACCAGCAGCCCGGCGAAAGAGATTCTCATCGAGCGCGGCAAAGTGGTCGGTGTGCGCGCGGGCAGCGAGACTGGCGAGCGCCGCGTCACCGCCCGTCGTGGCGTGGTGCTGGCCTGCGGCGGCTTCCCGCACGACATCAACCGCATCGCCAAGGCGTACCCCCACGTGGCGCGCGGTGGCGAGCACCTGTCGCCCACGCCGGTCGGCAACACCGGCGACGGCGTCAACATGGCCGAAGCCGTGGGCGCGACGGTCGACATCCGCTTCAAGGGCACCTCTGCCTGGATGCCGGTATCGCGCGTGCCCTATGCCAATGGCGAGGTCGGCGTGTTCCCGCACCTGCTGGACCGCTACAAGCCCGGCATCATCGGCGTGCTGAGGAACGGCAAGCGGTTCACCAACGAGTCCAACTCGTACCACGATGTAGGCGCCGCGATGATCCGGGCCTGCGAGGGCCAGAAGGAAACGGCGATGTGGCTCGTCTGCGACAAGACGACGCTGGGCAAGTACGGCGTCGGCTTCGTCAAACCCGCTCCCATGCCCATCGGTCCGCTCCTGCGCAACGGCTACCTCATCAAGGGCAACACGCTGGCCGAACTTGCGAAGAACGCCGGTATCGACCCCGCCAGCTTGGAGGCGACCGTGCGCGAGTACAACGTCGGCGCCGCCAAAGGCGAAGACCCGGCGTTCGGTCGCGGCAGCACCTCGTTCAACCGCTACCTGGCTGACCCGGAGAACAAGCCCAACCCCTGTGTGGCGCCGGTCCGGAACGGGCCTTTCTTCGCGGTCAAAGTCATCATGGGTGATCTCGGCACCTTCGACGGCATCAGGACCAGCGTGGTCGGCGAAGTGCTGAAACGCGATGGGTCGGCCATCGAAGGCCTGTACGCCGTCGGCAACGACCGCGAAAGCATCATGGGCGGCAACTACCCCGGCGCCGGCATCACGCATGGCCCGAACATGACCCATGGCTTCGTCACGGCCAACCACATCGCCGACAAGGCCGGAGTGAAGGCATGAGCTACCTGAACAAGCCCCTGATCGACCACCGGATCTACACGATCCGGCTGCGCAAGATGGGAGAGTTCATCGAGGTGTTCGACCGCCTGGCGATGCCGATCCTGTTGCAGACGCTTGGGCATCCGCTGGGCTTCTGGACCAGCCTGGTCGGGCCGCAGAACCAGTTCGTCCACCTGTGGGCCTACGAGAGCCTGGCGGACTACGAGCAACGTTGCCGTGCCCGCGACACGCATCCCGACTTCCCGGCTTACCTTGCGGCGTCAGAGCACTTGATCGTCGCGCAGGAGACCAGGTTGATTCTCGCGGTCGACTTGCCGAGCCTGAAGCAACAGCGCATTTGATTCGCGAGTCGCGGCGGCGCACTCATCGCCGCCGGGATTTCGCATCGTCCACTACGTCCTCATTGATATTGAAAGAGAGAAGCGAAATGAACACGTTCACCCACTTCCAGTCGCGTCGCCGCCTGGTGCAGGCCGCCGCCGTCGCATGTGCCCTGGGCACGATCGGACCATCGTTCGCGCAGCAGGCTTGGCCGACCAAGCCGATCCGGCTCGTCGTCGGCTTCCCGCCCGGAGGCACCACCGACGTGATGGCACGCGTCGTCTCGGCGCCGTTGCAGAAGGCGCTGGGGCAGACGGTGATCGTGGACAACAAACCGGGCGCGAGCAGCAATCTCGCGGCCAGCGAAGTCATCAAGGCGCCGGCCGACGGCTACACGCTGATGGTGGCGCCGATTTCGGTGCAGACGGCGAATCCGTACCTGTTCAAGCCGGCGTTGAACCCGGAGAGGGATTTGCAGCCCGTCGTCAGCCTCGGCTACGCACAGCTGTACCTGGTGGCGAAGAAGGATCTGCCGACGAAGACCGCCAACGACCTCGTGAAAATGGCAAAGGCCAGTCCCGGCAAGCTCACCTACGGCTCGGGCGGCGCCGGCACGCAAATGCATCTGGTGGGCGAACTGTTCAAGCAGCAGGCCGACATCGACGTCGTGCACGTACCGTACCGCGGCGCCGCGCCGGCGCTGCAGGACCTGCTGGCCGGCCAGATCGACTACTACTTCGACCCCGCGACCGGCTTTCAGCACATCCGCGAAGGCCGCGCCAAGCTGCTCGCGGTGACCGGCTCGAAGCGCTCGTCGTTCTTCCCCGATACGCCGACGCTGACCGAGCTCGGCATCAAGGGCGTCGAGCTGGGCAACTGGTTCGGCATCTTCGCGCCGGCGGGCACGCCACCAGACGTCGTCGCGCGCATCGGCAGCGAAGTCGCGAAGGCGATCGCATTGCCGGAGGTGAAGCAGCGCTTCGCCGAGCTCGGCGGCGAGCCCATTGCGCTGGACAGCGCGGCGTTCCGCACGACGATCATGAACGAGACGAAGCAGTTGTCGGCGCTGATCAAGGATCGCAAGATCGTCGTCGATTGAGTGTGTGAAACAGGACTCGAGCTTCGAGAGGAGACTGAAACATGGCGATGCGAACCCAAGTCGGCATCATCGGCGCCGGCCCGGCCGGCCTGCTTCTGTCGCACATCCTGCACCGGCAAGGCATCGAGTCGGTGGTGCTCGAGCGGCACAGCCGCGACGACGTCGAAGCGATCATCAAGGCCGGCGTGCTCGAGCAAGGCACGGTCGACCTGATGAACGAGATCGGCGCCGGCGAGCGGATGATGAAGGAAGGCTTCCACCACGAAGGCATCGTGCTGCGCTTGGACGGCCGCGACGAGCGCATCGACTTCCCGTCGCTCACCTGTGCTCCGCAAAAATGCCGTCCGGCTCGACAATGCAGCCCCCGTTAGGCTCAGGACCCAACGCTCTGGCACGATGAGTGCATGGTCACCCTCGTCAGAATCGCACTGCATTTGATCGGGGACGCCCTCCGGTGGGTGGTGCTGCTGTTCCGTTCGACCGAAGCAGTCCGTGCCGAGAATCTCTTCCTGCGCCGTGAGCTGGCGCTGTACATCGAGCGTGGCGTGCAGCCGCGGCGGGTCGATGCCGCAACGCGAGTCAGCTTGGCCGTGCTGGCCAAGCTGTTCGATTGGCGCAGCGCCCTGGTGGTCGTGCAGCCGGCAACCATGATTCGCTGGCACCGCGCAGGCTGGAGGCTGCTGTGGCGCGTGAAGTCTCGACCGGGTCGACCTCCGATTCCAGAGGAACTGCGCGCGCTGATTCGCAGGATGGCGAACGAGAATCAGTTGTGGGCGAAGAGCGCATCGCCAACGAACTGTTGGTCAAGTTGGGTATTCGGGTTTCGCCGCGAACAGTGCGGAAGTACTTGCCGAAACGGCCCCCAGGGCAGCCTCGCGGAGATCAGCGCTGGTCAACGTTCCTGAAGAACCACGCGACGGCCATTCTCGCGTGCGACTTCTTCATTGCGGTCACGGCCACGTTCCGGATGCTGTACGCACTCGTGGTGATCGAGCACGGCACACGCCGTTTGGCGCACGTGAACGTGACCGCGCACCCGAGTGCTGACTGGACCCTGCAGCAGCTCAGAGAGGTGGTCGACGCCAGTGACGAGCACAAGTATTTGATCCACGATCGCGATCGGATCGTCGCCAAGCACCTGGACGATTCGATCCGAGCCCTGGGCGTCGAAGTGTTGCGATCACCGCTCGCGAGCCCGAAGGCGAACGCTATCTGCGAGCGCGTGATCGGGACAATCCGACGCGAGTGCCTGGACTGGATGATCCCCATGTCTGAGGCGCATCTCCGTTCAATTCTGAGACGGTGGGTCGCTCACTACAACGGCGGGCGTCCGCACAGTGCATTGGGTCCTGGGGTGCCGGACCCTCCGCGGAGATCTGTGCGAGCCCTGAAGTCTGAATCGCGGCATCGATTGGCGGCGGGCGCGCTCGTGCTCGCGAAATCAGTACTTGGCGGTTTGCATCACGAGTATCGGCTTGCAGCGGCGCCGGCGGATGCGTAGTCAGCATCGGGCAACCGGCTGAAGCGCTCACAACGGGCAATACCGGTGAGCGAGTCCTCCGGTACCCCATCCATGCTCGATACCCCTGAGCAGGTCCAGCGCCACGGCGACGATCGTGTTCGCTTGACCACCGACCAGCTTGCGCTTTCCGAGCTCGACCAGGTGTCAAGCGCCGAACATGCGCTCGCGCACCTCTAGGCGTTGCTGAGCCTCGACGGTGAGGCTGGCCGTGGGCCTTGCGAGAAGTCGGGCGATGCCAATGGGATCACCGGTCTCTTCGCACCAACCATAGCCGCCGGAGTCGATGCGCGCGACGGCTTGTGCCACCATCTTGAGGAGCTTCCGCTCGCGTTCGCGCGTGCGCTGCTCGAGATTGTGCTCTTCCTCGATAGTCGCTCGATCTGCCGGGTCGGCGAAGACGGTGACCTCTCCGCGCAGTTCGTCTGCCGTCTGCTGGGCGTGCGCAAGGACCTCGGCGCGCAAGATCTCAAGCTTCGTGCGGAAGAACGCCAGTTGCGCGTCGGACATGTAGTCGCTCTTCGGCATGGCCAGCAGCTGTTGCTCCGTCAGCTTGCTCAGCGATGTCGGCGAATCCTTCGGCTTGACGACATGATCCAGGACTGCGGCGTTCACACGGACCTCCGAGGTGTTCCACAGGCCCATCTCCAGGGTACTCACAGGGTACTCCACACAGAGCTATGCGGAGCGCTATTTCCTCGTCCAGAGCAGCATGCATACCCATGAGGCCGTCCAGGTGCTCACCACTTGGGCCATGGGCGCCCGGCTGCCAACGACATCGGCGAGACAAGCAGCGTGGCCGCTGCGGCGAAAGAAGATTCATGGCATCAGTCCTTGTACTTGTGCCAGGCGTGCGCGAGGCAAGCCGAGCGCGGCTTGCCGTCGATCGACGTCCCCTTGCGCCTGCGACGCTTCGGCAAGTGCACGTAGCGCAATCCGGAAGACCCCGCTCGCCGGCGGTGAAAGCGCGCGTGATCAGTCCGCTCGCTCGCGCGTCAGCGCGGCGCGTGTCTGCTCGGATTGCAGCCGGGCTTCGCCTGCACTCAACGCTTGGCGAACCTGTTCGAGGTCTGCGGTGATGCGCTCACGCACCCGCTCAACCTGGCGCCTGAAGCGCCGCGATCCGCTGCTCGACCGGCGGGTGACTCGAGAACAACGCCATCCACGACGGGCGGTCGGTGATGCCCATCGCGCGCATCGATTCCGGGAGCGCTCCCGGCTCGA
>Ga0184637_10001224_pt1 | contig 17735 bp, 18 predicted proteins | sample PLM3_127_b2_FD_133143 | JGI IMG/M metagenome (GOLD analysis project Ga0184637, IMG submission 133143) | Groundwater sediment microbial communities from an aquifer in East River, Colorado, USA - PLM3_127_b2 | ecosystem: Environmental > Terrestrial > Soil > Riparian zone | place: USA: East River...
AACGCCCGCGGCGCGGAACCCGGGGACGGCGCAGGGCGCGGTGGAGATCGCGAACGCGCGGGGGCTCACGCGCTGCCGTGGCACTTCTTGTACTTCTTGCCGCTGCCGCACGGACACGGATCGTTGCGACCCACCTTGGCCACCTTCGGCGCGCCGCGCGCACTGTGCGCGGCGGAGCGCGCTGCCGGCGGGCTCGCCTCGGGCGGCGGGCCGCTGCGGACCAGCGGGGCCGCCGGGCGCGGCATCTGGTCCGGCGTCGGGGGTAGCGCGAACTTGAACACCAGCTCGAGCGTCTGGGCGTCGATGCGCGCGTTCATCTCCTCGAACAGGCCAAAGCCCTCGCGCTGGTACTCGAGCTTCGGATCCCGCTGGCCATAGGCGCGCATGTTGATGCCCGCTCGCAGCCCGTCCATCGAGTGCAGGTGATCCTTCCACTGGGTGTCGAGGATCTGGAGCAGGATCTGGCGTTCGCACTCGGTGAAGCTCGGGTAGCCATCGGCGGCGTACTGCTCGGACAGGCCGTCGCACTCCTTCTTCTTGCCCTCGAGCACGGCGGTGACGCGGTCGAGCACCGCCCCGCCGACCGCCTGGCGGTCCGACGCGACCACGTCCCCTTCCCGGAACGGAGGGGCTCCCGGATCGAACACCACACCGAACTGCGCGGTGAGCGCCTTGGCCAGATCGGCGCGCATCTCCGCCGCGACGTCTCCCTTCTCGGGCCAGTAGGCGTCGAGCAGCGCGACGACCGCACCTTCCGTCATGTCCAGGGTCTCGGCGTGGGGATCCTGCTCCATCGCCTGGCGACGCCGGGCATAGAAGGCCTGGCGCTGCGAGTTCATCGTATTGTCGTACTCGAGCAGGTGCTTGCGGATGTCGAAGTTGCGCGCCTCGACCTTCTTCTGCGCGTTCTCGATCACGCGCGTGAGCAGTCGGTTCTCGATCGCCTCGCCTTCCTCCACGCCCACCCGCTCCCACCACTGCTTCACGCGATCGGCCTCGAAGATGCGCAGCAGGTCGTCTTCGAGTGACAGGAAGAACTGGCTCGATCCGGGGTCGCCCTGGCGGCCGGAACGACCGCGCAGCTGATTGTCGACGCGCCGGCTCTCGTGCCGCTCGGTGCCCATGATGTGCAGCCCACCCGCTTCGAGCACCTCGTCGCGCTCGGTGCCGCACTGGTCCTCGAAGCGCGCGACGGTCTCGGGGTAGTCGGGGTGTGCGCGGTCGCCGCCACATTTGGACAGCGCGAGCATCTCGGCGTTGCCACCGAGCACGATGTCGGTGCCGCGGCCCGCCATGTTCGTCGAGATCGTCACCGCGCCCTTGCGTCCGGCCTGCGCGACGATCTCGGCCTCGCGCTCGTGGTGCTTGGCGTTCAGCACGTTGTGCGGAACCCCGTGCTTCGAGAGCTTGCGCGCCAGCATCTCCGAGGTCTCGATCGAGATCGTGCCGACCAGCACCGGCTGCGCCGCGGCGTGGCGTTCCTGGATGTCCTCGACCACCGCGTCAAACTTCTCACGCTTGGTCTTGAACACGACGTCCTGCATGTCGTCGCGGATCATCGGACGATGGGTCGGGATCAGCGTCACGTCGAGGTCGTAGATCTTCGCGAACTCGGGCGCCTCGGTGTCCGCGGTTCCGGTCATGCCGGCGAGCTTGCGGTACATGCGGAAGAAGTTCTGGAACGTGATCGAGGCGAGGGTCTGGTTCTCGCTGCGGACCGGGATCCCCTCCTTGGCCTCGACGGCCTGGTGAAGACCGTCGGACCAGCGACGCCCGGGCATCATGCGCCCGGTGAACTCGTCGACGATCACCACCTCGGGACGGCCGTCCTCGCCCTGGCGCACCACGTAGTCGACGTCGCGCCGCTTGAGCTGGTGCGCGGCGAGCGCCTGACTGACGCCGTGCAGCACCGGCATCATGTTCGGATCGTAGAGATTCTCGACCCGGAGCAGCTGCTCGACCTTGTGCACGCCCTCCTCGGTGAGCGTCGTGCTGTGGGCCTTCTCGTCCACCCAGAAGTCGCCGGTCTCCTCGATCTCCTTCGCGACCTCGCCCTTCTCGCCCTTGACGAGCTTCGGCACCACGCGGTCGACCAGCGCGTAGAGCTGGGTGTTCGACTCGGACGGGCCGGAGATGATCAGCGGCGTGCGGGCCTCGTCGATCAGGATCGAGTCGACCTCGTCGACGATCGCGAAGTCGAGCGGGCCCTGTACCTGCTGCGTGTGGCTGAACTTCATGTTGTCGCGCAGATAGTCGAAGCCCAGCTCGTTGTTCGTGACGTAGGTGATGTCGGCTGCGTAGGCGATGCGACGGGCGGCGTCGTCCAGGTCGTGCAGGATCACGCCCACCTCGAGCCCGAGGAAGCGATGCACCTCGCCCATCCACTCCGCATCGCGCCGCGCCAGGTAATCGTTGACCGTCACCACGTGCACGCTGCCCGCCAGCGCATTGAGATAGGCCGGGAGCGTCGACACCAGCGTCTTCCCTTCTCCGGTGCGCATCTCGGCGATGCCGCCGCGATGGAGCACCACGCCGCCGATCAGCTGCACGTCGTAGTGGCGCTGCCCGAGCGCGCGCTTCGCGGCCTCACGCACGGTGGCGAACGCGTCGGGCAAGAGGTCGTCCACCGGCTCGCCGTTCAGGGCGCGCTGGCGGAAGACGGCGGTGCGCGCGCGCAGATCGGCGTCGGACAGCACTGCGAGCGCCGGCTCGAGGGCACCGATGCGCTCCACGAGCGGGACGATCCGTCGAATCACCCGGTCGTTGTGGCTGCCGAAGAGGATCCGGAGAGGGTTGGGCATCGGTGTGGGTGCACGCGCGGATGCGGGCGACCGCGGAGTGTACGGAAGCCGCAATTGGCGGGCAAACCTGCGACGCCACAAGCGAAATCAGCCGAGGAAAGCCGAACGCCGCCAGCCGAAAGGTCGGCGCGCAGCGCGGCGGAGCCAAAGGAAGCCGAAAGGGCTAGTCGAAGATGTAGTCGAGCGGATTGCGCGACTTCCCGTTCACCTCGACCATGTAGTGGAGGTGCGGGCCCGTGCTGCGACCCGTGTTCCCGAGCGAGGCGATCTTCTGGCCGCGCTCGACCTCCTCACCGCGCTTCACGAACAGCTCTTTGCTGTGCCCGTACTGGGTGCGCACGCCGAAGCCGTGGTCGATGATCACGCTGTTGCCGAGCGGGCCGTTCTCCCCGGCGAAGACGACCTTGCCGCGCGCGGGTGCCATGATCGCGGTGCCGGGGGTGCCGGCGATGTCGATACCGGCGTGGAACTGCTTGCGGTTGGTGAACGGAGAGATCCGATAGCCGTAGCGCGAGGTCATCCAGCCCTTGGACGGCCAGATCGAAGGCGACGACGCGAGCCGGTGACTCTTCCCCTCGAGCGACGCGAGCAGCTCCTCGAGGCTGTCCCCCTGCCCCTCGGCAATCGCTCCGAGGTACTCCGCCGACTTCTGGAGCAGGCTCACCCGCTGCGGAACGTCGGCGTCCCGCGGAATCGCCGGGAGCCGCGAGTGGCCGTTCGGGGGAAGATCTTCGAACGGCTCGTCGAGCCCGCCCTGGCCCCCTGGCTCGACTTCGGGCTCGACGGCGGTCACCTCCTCGCCACCCGCCGCCGCGGAGCCGGGCAGGTTCGCGATGATCCGTACCTTGCGCTCGAGCTCCGAGAGCTTCGCGAGCCGTCCGTCGACCTCACCCATCCGTTTCTCGAACTCGTCGACCTGCGCGCGGCGCTCCTGGGTCTCGGCACGCAGCGAGGCCAGCTCGTGGTTGTCGACCCGCAGCCGCACGTAGTCGATGCTCAATCCGAGCAGTGTCGCGGCGAACACGCCGGCACCGATCGCGGCGCGCTTGAGCAGCACCTTGCGCAGCTGAAAGCGACGGACCGGCGAGGTCTCGTCGGATACGACGATCAGGGAAAGGGTGTCCATAGCCGATCAATGCTCCCGGTTCAGCACGGCAGATTCACGGAGATCGCGAGCTTCCCGAGCTGCACCTCATCTCCGTTGCGGAGCACCGACTTCTGCTCGCGGCTCCCGTTCACCCGCGTGCCGTTGGTGCTGCCGAGGTCCTGGACGAAGAAATGGGTTCCGTCGTAACCGATCGCCGCATGGGCTCGTGAAATGGTGGGCTCGGCGATCACGATGTCCGCACCGCGACCGCGTCCGATCACCACCCAGTCCCGATCCACCGGCATCTCCAGTCCCTCGTAGAAGCCGCGCAGCACGCGAATCGATCCGCCCGAGGGCACCGGCCCGGCGGGCTCGTTCTCGCGGCTGGCATCACCCTTCATCGTCCGCTCCGGAGGTGCGGCCGGTGACCCACGACACAAGAACGGGAGGGGCACCGGCGTCGCTTCCGGGTGCATCGGCGCCGCTGCCGACTCTCTTGAGACGCCTTAATAATCCCCGCGGGTGGCGATCAGCTCGCGCGCGTACTCGCGCGCCGCGGCGCCGGCCCGGTCGCCGCCCGCCATCCGCGCGATCTCGTCGATCCGTTCGGGCCCCTCTACCGGGGCGATCGAGACGCCCGTACGGCGGCGCCCGGTCTGCTTGCGCACCCGGAAGTGCCGCCGCGCGTACGCGGCGATCTGCGGCAGGTGGGTGATGCAGAGGACCTGATGCCGCTCGGCCAGCTCCGCGAGCCGGCGCCCGACGCGGTCGGCGGCCTCCCCACCGACGCCGGCATCCAGCTCGTCGAAGACGAGCACCATCCCCGCGGTCTGCTCGCGCAGCGCCTGCTTCAGCGCGAGGAATGCCCGCGACAGCTCGCCGCCGCTGGCGACCTGGCGCAGCGGCAGGAGCCGTTCCCCCTTGTTCGCCGACAGCAGGAACTCCGGGGTCTCGGCGCCGCCCGCGCCACAGGGCAGCCCTTCGGGCGCGACCGCCGGCGTCAACGCGACCGCAAAGCGCGCTTCGGGCATCGCCAGCTCGCGCAGCATCGGCTCGACCGCCTGCGCCAGCTCGACCGCCGCCCGCTCGCGCCCGCGGGAGAGCTCCGCCGCAGCAGCCTCCAGGCGCCCGCGGTCCGCGCGGCGATCGGCCTCCAGCTCCGCCTCCCGGGTATCGGCGCCTTCGAGCGCGGCGAGCTCGGCGGCAACCGCGTCGCGGTGCGCGAGCACCTCCTCGACGGTCGCCCCGTATTTGCGACGGAGCTGCTCGATGCGGTGCAGGCGCTCCTCCACCTGCGCGAGCCGGGCCGGGTCCGCCTCCAGCCCGTCGAGACGCCGCTCCAGATCCGTGGCCAGGTCGCGCACCTCGGCGAGCGCACTGCCGAGGCGGTCGGCGAACGGAGCGAGCTCGGGGTCGAGCGCAGTGAGCGCGGCGAGGCTGCGCGCGGCTTCCGCGAGGTGGTCGGCGGCGCCGGCCGATTCCGGGTCGCTCGGATCGCCGGCGAGACGGGCGAGCGCTGCACCAGCGTCGCGTCCGATGCGGTCGACATGGGCGAGACGAGAGCGCAGCGCGAGCAGCGATTCGTGCTCCCCGGGAGTGAGCTTCGCCTCGTCGATCTCCTGGACCTGAAAGACCAGGAAGTCGCGGCGTTGCTCGCGGTCGCGCGTCGCGGCGCGCAGCTTGGCTTGCTCGGCAGCGATCTCGCGCAGTCCCACCACCAGCTGGGCGACGCGTTCCCGAGTCGGCTCGAGCCCGGCCCAGCGATCGAGCAGCTCCGCGTGGCGGTCGGTGCGCAAGAGCGACTGCGAGTCGTGCTGGCTGGAGATCTCGATGCGCCCGGTGAACAGCTCTGCCAGCGTCGCGATCGGGGTGAGCTGACCGCCCAGCCAGGCGCGGCTGCGGCCGCCCGAAGCGATCGCGCGGCGCACGATCAGCTCGTGCGCGTCGCCCTCCAGGCCGCGCTCTGCGAGCTCGCGCTCCAAGTCGGGCAGTGTGTCGGTGCGAAACACCGCCTCGACGATCGCCTGCTCGGCGCCCTCGCGCACCGAGCGCGCGATCGCGCGGCCGCCCGCCAACAGGGAGAGCGCGCCGAGCACGATCGACTTGCCGGCCCCCGTCTCCCCGGTCAGCACGTTGAGGCCTGGCGCGAACTCGAGCGTGGCCGATTCGACGATCGCCAGCTCCTCGATGCGCAGCGTCTCGATCAACGCTCGCCCCAGCGCAGCTTCTCGCGCATCACCGCGAAGCGGCTGCGATTCGGCGACACGAGCAGGCGCGCCGGGTGTGCGGAGCGGGCCACCGCCACGCGATCGCCCTGCTCGAGCCGTACGCCCACCTGCCCGTCCACCGTGAGGTGGACGTCGCCGCCTCGCGTGTCGAGCACCAGGATCTCGATGCGATAGTGGTCGGGCAGCACCAGCGGTCGCTGCGTCAGCGTGTGCGGACAGATCGGCGTGAGCACGATCGACTCGCCTTCCGGCAGCAGGATCGGCCCACCCGCCGACAGCGAGTACGCGGAGGACCCGGTGGGCGTCGCGACGATCAGCCCGTCGGAGTGGTAGGTGGTGACGAAGGCGCCGTCGGCGCGCGTCTCGAGGTCGATCATGCGCGAGAGCGCGCTCTTGCCGATCACGGCGTCGTTGAGCGCGAGGCAGCGCTCGACGACGCGTCCGCCCCGGCCGACCTCGACGTCGAGCCGCATCCGCACCGTGACGACGAGGCGTCCGGCGAACGCCTGCTCGAGCGCGTCGAAGAGCTCGTCCCCCGAAGTCTCGGCCAGGAACCCGAGCGTGCCCAGATTCACGCCGAGCAACGGCACGGCGCGGTCGCCCACTGCCCGCGCAGCGGCCAGCAACGTGCCGTCGCCGCCGAGCACGACCAGCAGATCGACGCGACCCGCGAGATCCTCGAGCGCGACACCGGGTCGACCCAGCCAGCGCGCGGCCTCGCGGTCGAGCAGCACGTCGACACCGCGTTTGCGGAGCCACTCGTCCAGCTCGGCCACGCGTTCGGCCATCTGCGGCTGATCGCGCTTGACGCAGATACCGACGGACGAGAACTCCACGCCGGGGAGCATCACACGTTGCTAGGCTGTGCGCATGCCCCCCGACGAGTCGCTCGATCTGTTCCCGGGCGGTCGCGGCGCTCCGGGCTCGCTTTCCGGGGCGCAGCCGGTCCCGCTGGCGGAATGCATGCGCCCGCGACACCTCGACGACGTCGTGGGGCAGCAGAAGCTGCTCGCGCGCGGGGCCGGGTTGCGGGCGCTGGTCGATGCGGGGCGGCTGCCCTCGCTGATCCTGTGGGGCCCGCCCGGCTGTGGGAAGACCACGCTTGCGCGTCTGCTCGCCGAGGCGGTGGGTGCGCAGTTCGCGCCGCTTTCCGCGGTGATGGCGGGCGTGAAGGAGATCCGTGCCGTGGTCGATCGCGCGGCCCGCCAGCGCGAGGCGACGGTGCTCTTCCTCGACGAGATCCACCGCCTGAACCGCGCGCAGCAGGACACCCTGCTGCCTCATGTCGAGCGCGGCGGCGTGACGCTGGTGGGCGCGACGACCGAGAACCCCTCCTTCGAGGTGATCGCACCGCTGCTGTCCCGGTGTCGGGTGTTCGTACTGGAGCGCCTCGACACCGATGCGCTGGCCGCGCTGGTTCGGCGCGCGGCCGACGACGCCGAGCGCGGACTGGGAGGCCGCGTCGCGCTCAGCGAGGAGGTGATCGCAGCGATCGCGCACGCGGCCGACGGCGATGGGCGGCGCGCGCTGGGAATCCTCGAGGCTGCGGCGGCGATCGCGCCGAGCCGTGCACCCGATCCAGCGGTCGTGACGCTGGACACCGTCCGCGAAGCCGTCGGCCGGCGCACGCTGCTCCACGACCGCGACCGCGAAGAGCACTACAACCTGGCGTCCGCGTTCATCAAGAGTCTGCGCGCGAGCGATCCCGATGCAGCGCTCTACTACGCGGCGCGGTTGTTGGCCGCGGGGGACGACCTGCTCTTCCTCGCGCGCCGGCTGGTGATCTTCGCGTCCGAGGACGTGGGCAACGCGGACCCCGGGGCGCTCGGCATCGCAACGGCGGCGTATCTCGCCAGCGAGCGCATCGGCCTGCCCGAAGGGCGGATCCCGCTCGCCCAGGCGATCACCTACCTCGCCTGTGCGCCGAAGAGCAACGCCTCGTACGTGGGCCTCGGCCGGGCGCTGGAGGCCGCCCTGCGCCACGGCTCGCAGCCGGTGCCGCTGCATCTGCGCAATGCGCCGACCCGCCTGATGCAGGAGCTGGGCTACGGACGCGACTACGCGTACCCCCACGACGCCCCCGAACACTTCGTGGCCCGAAACAATCTGCCCGAAGCGTTGGGGAAACCCGTCTTCTACGAGCCGATCCGGTCAGGGGTGGAAGGCGCGCTCGCCGAGCGTCTCGCCGCGTGGCGGAAACGGCGCGACGAGGAGCCTCCGGGCTAGGTGTGGGCTATGGGTTGATCAGCGGGAACACCGCGAATCGCGCGAATGCGAATCCGCGACGGCTATGCAATGATTCCGCGCGTTCCAACCCTAGTGAGGCATTTCATGGCGCGTTTCGTACTCATCAGTTGTCTCGTTCTGACTCTGTTCGCGTGCGCGAGCACTCCGGAGCCGCAGGAGCCCCCGCGGCCGACCCCGCCCGTCGCCGAGCCGGCGCCGCCGCCGCCGGAGCCGGTCTACCAGCCGCCGCCGGTCCGCGAGCTACCCAAGACCGCCAGCTCGCTGCCCGCGTTGGGTCTGTCCGGGCTGGCCGCCCTGGCGGGCGCGGGTGCGCTCCGCTGGGTGCGCATCCGGATCCGATAGGGGCCGGGCCGACCCGCTCGAGCGGGTCGCCTCTCCCTCCGATCCCGGGGCCACCATGGTCGATTCCCAGGCTTCTGTCTCGCAGCGCGCTGCGCGTCCGCACCGCAGCGCGCTGCGCACCGCGCTGCGCGTTGGGGAGTACACCCTCGCGCTGGCGGGTGGGGTCTGTCTGATCGCCTATGCCGGTGCCTGCGCCCGGGCCTCGTACACCCAACACCGCGAGAGCGCAGCCTTCGACGAAGCGCTCCGGGCTCGCATGCAGGAGCGCGTGCAACGGCTGCACGAGGAATCGCCGAACCCGAGCGAATGGTCGGCGGTTCGCGTGGCCAAGTATCAGGCGAGTCTCGAGACGCCCGTGCAGGCGCTCGGGCGTCTCGAGATTCCCGACGCCGGGCTGTCGGTGATGGTGCTCGAAGGCACCGCCGAGACCACCCTCGACCGCGCCGTAGGGCACATCGAGGGCACCGCCCGACCCGGCGAGGCGGGAAATCTGGGGATCGCCGGGCACCGCGATGGCTACTTCCGCGGCCTCCGACACCTCGAGACGGGAGACACCGTCACGCTGACCACGCTGGACGGGATCGCGCGCTATGAGGTAGAGCGGATCGCGGTGGTGAGCCCGGGGCGCGTCGACGTCCTCGAGTCGACCGCAGAGCCCACGCTCACGCTCGTCACCTGCTACCCCTTCTATCACGTGGGGGACGCGCCGTGGCGCTATGTCGTGCACGCGCGCCAGGTCGCCTACGAGGCGTGGCCGGCGATCGACGACGGACGGGATCTCGCCTCCCGCTGACGCGCGTCACTGCGCTCGATCAGGATCTGGAACACGTGGGCACCGGCCTCGATGCGGTCGCCATGGGCGAGCTCGCTGGTCGCGACGCCGGTTCCATTCACACGGGTTCCGTTCGTGCTGTCGAGATCCGTCACTTGGAAGCGACCCCGCGAGAACTCGATCGCCGCGTGCCGCTGCGACATCTCGGGGTCGTCGAAGGCCGCGTCCACGCCCGGCCCGCGGCCCACCAGCCAACGCGGCTCCGCGACGACGTGCTCCTCGCCCCGGTACCCCCCGGAGACGACGATCAGGCTGGCGGTGAAGCGTTCGAACCCGTCACTTCCCGATCTTCCGGAACGGCCGTCGAACCTCGTTTCCTTGCGCACGCCTGCCATGGCTTCCTCCGTTGGACGAGGTCGTGATCGGCGGCGCCGCGGGCGCGAAACGTGATCGGAGTCTCAGAAAATGAACGCGCGGCGTCCCGGGCCCGCAGCACGGGCGAGGTCACGGGAAGTGGAGGGACAGCGCCGCCGTCATGGTGACCTTATTGCGTTGGTCACCACGGGCCGGCGTATTGTCGTACTCGTCCGCGAGCGCCACCTTGAGCGCGAGCCACTCGAGCATCGGGAAGTCGATCGAGGTCTCGGCCCGGGCGAGATAATCGCGCACCCAATCGTCGACGGCCGGCAGGTACTCCACCCGCGCGCGCCAGAGCGCGCCGTAGGGCAGCTTCGCATCGGCCTGGGCCCCGAACGCGATCGCCCAGTGGTTGTCGTTTCCGCGTGAACGCTCCAGCGGGAACACGCCCTCGTCGCCGAAGTAGTCCTCGTAGATCCACGCGACGCCGACGTCGGTGGAGAAGTTCCGGGTCTTGCTCTTCACGATGTGGACACCGGCGCCGCCTCGCGGCTCCAGGCGCAGCGACAGGTGCTGCTCGCCGTCATAGGTGCCCCGCGTCGAGGCATAGGTGAAGAACCGCTCGGTCACGTCGTACTCACCGCGCGCGAGCCCGTAGACCGAGCTCTCCGTCACGCTGCGGTCCTCGCCCTGCTCCTTCTCGTTCGCGTACCGCGCGGCCCCTTCCAGTAGAAGATGGGTCGGCGCCTGCTTGCGTTCGATCAGGAAGCCGGTGAAGCCGGCCACCTTGTCGGTGGTGCTGTCGGTGTACGCCGCACCGGCGTCGAGCGAAGCCGTCCAGTAGCGGTAGCGACTGCGCAGCCGATCGAGGAAGGATCCGTCCAACGCGTCGTCGCCGAAGGCGTGGAAGAGCGTGCCGACATCCACGCGCTCCGCGGTCTCCGGAGTGTCGCCGATCAGCAGCCACTGGCCGCCGGTGACACCCAGCACGCGCCCGTGGGCCTCGCCGTCGTCTCCGTGCATGACCGCGAGCGCCTCCTCGGTCTCGAGGCTCTCGACGTCGGCCCAGGGCACCGCGATCGAGCCCTCCCCGTGAATCGGTTCGAACGTGACGCCCTCGCGTGTGAGGTCGGCGACGCGCCCGCGCAGCGTGTCGCCCTTCACGCCGATCCTCGCCTCGCCCGCGGCGAGCGCCGGCAGGATCTGGATCAGCACCGGGACGATCATCGCCACGCGACGCAGACGGCCGAACCGCGCGTGATCGATCATCCCCCGGCCCTCAACGGCTGCGCAGCGCATCGCGAATCTCTCCGAGCAGCACCACCTCTTCCGACGGTGCGGGAGGCGGCGCCGCTTCCTGCTTCTTCTTGGCCGAGTTGATCGCCTTCACGGCGATGAAGATCGCGAACGCGATGATCAGGAAATCGAGGATGGTGTTGATGAAGATGCCGTAGTGGACCGCCACCGCGGGGGCGTCAGCGGTGGCCGCCTGGAGCTTCAGCGAGAGGTCGGAGAAGTCCACGCCGCCGGTGATCATGCCGATCGGTGGCATCAGCAGGTCGTTGGTGAAGGAGGTGACAATCTTCCCGAAGGCGGCGCCGATCACGACGCCGACGGCCATGTCGACCACGTTTCCGCGAACCGCAAAATCCCGAAACTCCGCAAGCACGCCCATGAGAGAAGTCCTTCCCGGTGATTGAAGTGGGAAGCGCAACTTACCAGATCCGCCTGCATTGCTTCGAGGATAATTGGCGAGCGCATGCGAGGTGGAATGAACACAGAGCGGCGTGGGCCGTTATGCTGCGCACCCGTTCAGGGCTGACCGAACACGCTGCGCAGCAGCTCGGTCGTCCGCGCGGCCGGGTCGTTGCGGATGCGCCCTTCCTCGTCGCGGATCAGCGTGAACAGGCCGTCGAGGGTCTCGTCGGTGACGTAGCGATTCAGCTCCACGGTGGGATTCCCGAGCAGCTCGAGCACGCGGTTGCGCGTCCGGAGCTCGTCATAGGCCCGATAGACACCCACCTCGCGCATCGCCGCTTCGACCACCGGGGAGAAGCGCACGCGCAGCGCCGCCTCACTGTGGGTGCGCAGGTATCGAGTGGCGGCGTCGTCGGGGCCGTTCAGGATTTCGTTGGCGTCCTGGAGGGTCAGGCTCGCTACCGCCTGGACGAGCAGGCCCTGCGCCTCCCGCGATGAGCGCTCCGCGGCGCGGTTCATCGTCACCTCGAGCTCGTCCACCGTGCCGTCGAACCCCAGCGCGCGCAGACCCTTCGCCACGTTCTCGAGCGGGCGGGGTAGCGGGATGCGCAGGCGCGGATCATCGAGGAATCCGCCGGGCCGCGCAGAGCGCGACACGCTGCGCTCGGCACCGATCTGAAGCGCCTCCCGAAGGCCTGCGACCACCATCGCCTCGGAGCTGCCGCCCGACAGCACGCCGGCGAGCGCGCGATCCAGGCCGAGCTCGGCACAGCCCGCGATGGCCACGCCGACGCCGGCTGCGAACACGAGCCGCAACGCCCGCGGCAACGACCGAAGCACCTCGAACACGCCGTTGATCACGTCTGTTCAGCGGGTGGTGGCGGCGAGGCTCGCGGCCTTGCGGATCAGCTCAGCCACGATCGGTCCGAACGACTTCACCACGGGGTTGACACCGTGGCCGGCCAAGAGCCGGCTGTAGCTCTGCTCCAGCACGATGCCGAGCTTGAAGCGGGCGAGGACGATGTAGTAGTCGATGTCCTCGGTGGACCGCCCGCTGATCGCCTCGTAGTGGGCGAGCATCTCGTCGCGGCTGGGCATCCCGGCGAGGTCGACGTAGCGGGCGTGCTTCATGTCGTCGGCCTCGGGCCCCCAGGAGACGAGCACCCATCCGAGATCGAGCAGCGGATCGCCGATCGTGGTCATCTCCCAGTCGATGATCGCAGCCAGCTCGGCCGGCGCGCCGTGCCGGTACATGACGTTCGCGAACTGGTAGTCGCCGTGCATGATCCCGGGCTCGAACCGGCGCGGCTTGTGGGTCCGAAGCCAAGCGGCGGCCTCGTCGAGCCCGGGCAGCTCGCGACACTGGATGCGTGCGAGGAAGGCGAGCCAGCGGTCGACCTGACGTTCGTGAAAGTTCTCGGGTCGCCCGAAGCCCTCGAGGCCCCTCGCCTTCCAGTCCACCTGGGACAGCAGCGCGGCGCCGCGGACCAGCTCCAGAGCGAGACCCCTGCGAGCCTCGCGGTCGGTGTCGAACGGGGGCGCCCATCCCTGGAGGTCGGCTGGCGACCAGCCATCGACGGCCTCCATCAGGTAGAAGGGCATGCCGAGCAGGTCGGTGTCGTCCGTGCCGGCGACGTACTGGGCGTGAGGGACGTCGCTGCCCTGGAGGGCCTTGACCAGCCGGTGCTCCCGCCGGATGCCGTCGAGTCGGTCGGCCACTGCCGTTGCCGGCGGGCGGCGCATCACCATCCGCTGGCCGCCGCGTTCGATCAGCGTGAGCTCGTTCTGCGACCCGCCGCCGAGTCCGGTCGATTTCGGGAGCTCTCCGTACCCCGGGACGCCGTTTACGTCCATCCAGCGGGCGAATGCTTCGATGTCGAGCCCGCGCTCGTCAGCGCCCATGTGGGTTGGTCCTCCTTCGCCTCATGTCAGGGCAGCCGTGGGAAGATCGAGGTCAGCGACTGCCCGTCGACGACGACGCGACGGTGGGCGAACCGCCAATCTCCGCCGACGACCCGGTAGCGATCGATGTAGCGCCCCCAGTGGTCGAGCCCGGTGCCGCTGATCACGGCGAAGTAGGCGCGGCCGGACGCGTGTTCCCGGTCTACGAGATCGATCTGATGAGTCGCAACGAAGTGCCGCACGTACGACGGTGCTCCCCCGCCGCGCACCTGACTTTGAGTTCCGGTGAAGATCGTCAGGATCTCGTCGTGCCCCGAGTAGGTTCGACCGGTGAGCTCCATCACGGCGTCGGGTGCGAAGAGCGCGATGACCTGCGAGAACCGCCCGGCGTCGCCGTTGCTGTTGTAGCGGGTCGCGAGGTTGCGGATGCTCTCGCATGCAATCACTTCCCAGACTTCCATGGCTCCTCCAAAAAGGGGACAGATCTATTTATTCTCTTACCCGCGACGACGGTAAGCGGAAATAAATCTGTCACCTTTTCGCTGGAGGAGTGGCGGGGCGGACGGGACTCGAACCCGCAACTTCCGGCGTGACAGGCCGGTGCTCTAACCAGTTGAACTACCGCCCCAAACCCTGACAGCGTTCGAGGTCCGATTAGCAAAATAGCGCCCGAGCCGACAGGGGCTCATTCCGTCCGATCTCCGCCCGACTCGCTAGCGCCGGCCACCCGCGAGACTGCCGGCGGCCTGCATCTGGGCCGCCTGTATCTGCAGCATCAGCGTCATGTCGCCGGTGACACGGATGCGACCCGCCAGGAACGCCTCCATCGGCTTGAGCTCGCCCTTGGCCATCTGGTTCGCGTCGGCCGCAGACACGCTCACCTCGGTGGTGGGCTTTTCCGGGATCCCGCCCGGGCCGAGCTGGAGATCGACCCGCCAGTCGCCGTCGGGGTGGGTGACGACCAGGCGCAGCAACCCGCGCAGCGCACCGAGCGCCGCCAGCGCCGCCGGAATCGCGCCACCGACGAGGCCCGTGACCGCTGCGACTTCGCGCGCGCCGGGGCGGAACAGCGCAGCCGCCCCCTTCCCCACCACACCGCCGCGACCCTCCCACAGCGCACCGCGCCAGTCTTCGACACTCTGCACGTAGCTGAACGCGGTCTCCGCGCGCGGACCCCGCCGCACGTTGACGCTTCCCTCGCGCACGTCGAGCACCCACTCGCCACCGCCGTCGCCGTCGAGCTGCACGCCGAGCGCAACTGCCACCGCGCCGGCGCCCTCGGGCGTCCCGATCTCGGCGAACGCCGCGGGCAGGTAGCTCTCCAGGAACTCGCCGGGCGGAATCGGCGCAGGCGGAAACTCCGACATCAGCTCTCCAGGATCGGGAAGATACGATCACGCGGGCGGGCGGAGTCTACCCCAGCGTGACCTATCCTCCGCGCCCACCGACGAGGAGAGGCGATGGGAAGCACCCGGGAGCTGGAAGAGGGAACGCGCCTGGCGCTCGAGTTCGACAAGCTCGGGAAGATCGGAGCGCGCGGTCAACGCGTCGTACCGGTGGTGCTGCAACACGCCGAGTCCGGCGACGTGCTGTTCGTGGGCTACGCGAACCGCGAGGCGCTCGGTGAGACCCTGCGCCGCCGCCAGGCGGTGCTGTGGTCGACGTCGCGCGACGAGCTCTGGCCCAAGGGCGCCACTTCCGGCGATGTGCTCGACCTCGTGGAAGTGCGCGTCAACTGCGAGCAGAACTCGCTGCTCTATCGGGTCGTGCCGCGCACCGGTGGCGCGTGCCACACGGTGGACGCCAGCGGGCACACCCGGGCGAGCTGCTACTACCGCCGCGTGGTGAGCGAGGACGCGCTCGAGCGGCTGTGAGGCTTCAGCTTGCTGGGGTAAGCCGATAGCGGATCGGCATGCGCTTGATGCCGCCGACGAAGCTCGAGCGCAGCCGCTCCACCGGTCCGGTGAGCTCGCACTCGGCGAGCCGCGCCGCGAGATGGCGGAACACGACGCGCAGCTCGAGGCGCGCCAGATTCGCGCCGAGGCAAAAGTGCTCGCCGATGCCGAACGCGATGTGCCGGTTCGGGTGACGGTCGATCCGAAAGCTCTGGGGTGCGTCGAACACGTCTTCGTCGCGGTTCGCGGACGGGTAGAACAGGCACAGGTTGTCGCCAGCGCGGACCTTCTTGTCGCGGATCAGCACGTCCTCGGTGGCCGTGCGGCAGAACTGGATCACCGGCGTGGTCCAGCGCACGATCTCCTCGACGGCCCGGTCCACCAGCGACGGGTCACGGCGCAGCCGCTCCCACTGGTCGGGATTCTCGAGGAACGCGAGCAGCCCCCCGGTCATCGCGTTTCGAGTGGTCTCATTGCCGGCGACCACCAGCAGGAAGTAGTAGGAGAGGAGCTCGCGCTCCGGCATCGCATCCCCGCCGACCCGCGCGTTCGCGACGACGCTGACGATGTCCTCGGTGGGATTCGCGCGGCGTTCGCGCGCCATGTTCGCGAAATAGGCGAACAGCGAGAGCCGCGCCTTCTGCGCGGTCTCGAAGGCGTCCTGCCCCTCCTCCTGATACTCGGGGTCCGCCGAGCCGATCACGCGGTTGGTCCAATCGAACATCGTCGGCCACATCGCGCGCGGAACTCCGAGCAGCTCGGCCAGCACCTGCAGCGGCAGCGGACCGGACAGCCGCTGCACGAAGTCGCCCTGCTGCATGCCGCCATCGCCCATCATCGCGTCGAGCAGATCCGCCGTGATCTGCTCGATGTCGCGGCGCATCCGCTCCAGGCCGCGCGGCGTGAAGCGATGGCTGGCCAACTTTCGAAACTGCGCGTGGTCGGGCGGATCCATGTTGAGCAGGTGTCGAATCTCCCGCTCGCCTTCGGGCGGCGAGAACTCGGGAAACGCGGCGAGGCGCGGGCCGTTCAGGAAGCGCTCGGGCTGCTTCGAGATCCAGACGATGTCTGCGTGCTTCGTGACCGCCCAGAACGGGTTCACGATGTTGCGATCGTTCCAGTGGATCGGATCCTCGCGGCGCAGGCGGGTCCAGGCGTCGTGCGGATAGCCATTGCGCGCGTAGGTGTCGTTGCTGATGATGTCGAGGGTGTCGAGATCGTCCGAGCTCCGCCGCTCCAACATGAGTCTCCTCCGGCGCAGGCGCAGCAGGGATCTTCCCAAAGCCGCGTCCGGACCTCAAGACGCGAATCCGTGGTAGCTTTCGCGCGTCTCGGGGGACCCGCATGACCGATGCATCCCGCGCGTCCGGCGCACCGATCTCCGCGGGCTGGCGGCGCTGCAGCGCGTGCAAGTCCGCGATCGGCTTCGGGGCGACCTATTGGACCTGCAGCGTCTCGACGTGCAACCAGAAGCGCACCGGGCTCGCGTTCTGCACGGTGAGCTGCTGGGATGCGCACCTGCCGGTGGCGCGACACCGGGAGGCGTGGGCGGAGGAGCAGACCGCGCCTTCGCGGGCTGCGGCGGGCGGCGCGGGATCCGACCCGTCGAAGCAGCGCCGGATCGTGCGTCCCGGTGCACCGGCGAAATCCTCCGCGAGGGCGGACGATGTGCTGATCATTGCGAGCCGCCTCAAAGACTATGTCCGCGCGAAATCGGGCTACAACACCTCGGATCGCGCGCTGGGCCCGCTCTCGGAGATCGTGCGGCGCGCGTGCGACGAGGCGATCCGCAGCGCCCAGCGCGAGGGACGGCGCACCGTGCTCGACCGCGACATCCCGGGCATCTGATGGTGGGCGCGGACGGGCTCGAACCGCCGACTTCCTCGGTGTAAGCGAGGCGCTCTACCAGCTGAGCTACGCGCCCGACGACGGCTAGTTTACGCCTGCGGGTACGGGGATCTCCACGGGTTTGGCGACCGGCGGCGGCAGAACCTCGTGGATGTCGTCGAACTCGTGGTGTCCCTCGCGGAGGAAGCCCACCGGATCGGCGAGCGAGAGCGCCGCGCTGAGCACCTCGTCCATGTGTTCGACGCTGACGATATGGAGCCCGCGCCGGATCGTCGCCGGGATGTCGGCGAGATCCTTCTCGTTCTCCTTCGGGATCAGCACGGTGTCGATGCCGCCGCGCAGCGCTGCGATCATCTTCTCCTTCAGTCCGCCAATCGGCAGCACCCGCCCGCGCAGCGTGATCTCACCCGTCATCGCGACGTTCGAGCGGATCGGGACACGCGTGAGTGCGGACGCGATCGCGGTGGCGATCGTGATCCCGGCCGACGGGCCGTCCTTGGGCGTGGCGCCCTCGGGCACGTGGATGTGGATGTCGACCTTCGAGTAGAAGTCGCGCGT
>Ga0184637_10001226_pt1 | contig 17721 bp, 12 predicted proteins | sample PLM3_127_b2_FD_133143 | JGI IMG/M metagenome (GOLD analysis project Ga0184637, IMG submission 133143) | Groundwater sediment microbial communities from an aquifer in East River, Colorado, USA - PLM3_127_b2 | ecosystem: Environmental > Terrestrial > Soil > Riparian zone | place: USA: East River...
GACGTTGCCGCTCTGGTCGAAGGTGCCGTTCGGGCTCGCCGCGCCCGTGTAGCTGCCGACGTCCGCAGTGTCGCCGACGGCGTCGCCGCAGTTCGCGGTGTTCGGCGTCGCGCTGGGCGTCGCGCACGAGATCGGGGTCGCGCTGCCCGCCGGATACTCGATGTAGCTCTGGCTCACCACATAGAAGTGAGCCGCCTTGTACCACTCGTCCTCGCTCGGCAGGACGAAGTGCGCGCTCGGGTTCCGTGCAATCGAGTTCGCGGCGATTCCCGCCGGCGTGATCGTGTAGGAACCGTCCTCCGTCGTCGTCTCGTCTTGGAGCATAGGTAGATCAGGCTGGATTCTTGCAGCGTCCGAGAAGTATTCTTATGTCAAATACCCCCGTAGCGGGGTCGCGACCCTGGCGCTGCTGGCCACGCTCGTCCTGATCTTCGCCTTTCAGGCCGACAACCTGACGACCCACCCGTTCCACGTGGTGCTGATCGCGATCCCGATCCTGATCCAGGTCCACTTCAACGCCAGCCTGGCCTACGCGCTCATGAAGTGGCTGCGCGTTCCACACAATATCGCTGCACCGGGTGCGCTCATCGGAGCTAGCAATTTCTTCGAGCTCGCGGTGGCCACCGCAATCGCGCTGTATGGCCCGGAGTCGGGTGCGGCTTTGGCCACTGTCGTCGGTGTCCTGGTCGAAGTCCCGGTCATGTTGAGCGTCTGCGCGGCGTGCAACCGCACGCGACACTGGTTTCCCATCCATCAGCCCGCCCGATAGGACTCCGTGCTCCGCACCAGCGCGCTCGTGCCGACCGGACAGAACAGAGACCGCGCGGCGCTCTTTCTCGCGAAGATGTCTTTGCGAAGCTCGCCGGCCGAACCTTGCGCACGCGCGGAGGTGTTCCAACCGCCGTGAGCCTCGGCGCCTTCACCGTTCTCTCCTCGGGCAGAACCACCCGAGCGGCGACGCGGGCAAGCTACATCTGGAACGCGTAGGAGATCTTGAGGAAGGCGGTCCGGCCGTCCGGCTCCAGGGCGTCGCGCGTCGTCAGGAAATCCCGCTCCTGGTATCCGAGGTCGATTCGCGTCTGCCAGTTGATCTCATAGGTGAGAAGCGCGGATGCCTGGAATCCACCGGACCGCCTCTCCACTGCGGCCAGGAAGAGCGCCGGATCCCGCTTCGTGCGTACGTATTCCCCGATCAGCCGCAAGAACAGCCGCTCCGTGAACGAATACGTCAGCTTCAAGCGCAGCGTCTGCTCGGTGAACAGACGCTGAGTGCGCTCGGCGGCTTCGACGTCGAGCCACTGTCGGTTCCACAGCGCCTCCACCGTCGAGCGGTCGCTCGGCCGGAGCGTGACCCCGGCGGACAAGCGGACTCCGTCTCCGACACGCCCGTTCGCGAAATCGATCTCCTCCCCGACGTTGCCATTGACGTTGATTCGCGCGAGATGGCGGAACGGGTCGACCTGGAAGAAGAAGAAACCGTTGGTCCGCTCGAGTCGATCAGGCCCGACGCGCACCGCACCGTGATTGAGCTCCACGATCGCAAGCGAGTTCCACCTCCCCGAGACCTCGAGTCCGGGGACCGCGAACCAGCTCACCACGGAGCCACCGCGGTCCGTCGTGTAGCTGCCCTTGGTTAGCGGCCGAATCCGGGTCACGAAAGCGCTCGGATAGAGCTTGTAACCGAGCGATCCACTGCCCTCGCGAATCCCCACCTGCGGCAGGAAGCCGGAATCGATGCGGAACTCGGGGCCGATGTCCCGGTAGCCCGCCGACCAGTCGATCGTTCGCGTCTGATGGTTCCACTCGACGTCCACAGCGTGACCCGACAGGCGACGGCCATCCCACTCCGCCGCGAGGTCGGGGCGGTTCGGCGTCTCGCTCTCGCTCCACAGGAACTGCCCCTCGAGCCGATCCTTGGAACCGAGTCGCCACAGGAGGTCGGGGCCGAAGACGCGATTGTACCCGTGGGCTCCGTCGAAGAGCTCGCGGTCGGCGAAGAGCGCCCCGACGTGCGACCGACCGAGCGGCTGACGCACTCGCGCGATCGTGTCCGTCGACTGGAAGTCCTGCAGCGCGAGGGTCGAGAAGTCCGGACCCGGCAGGATCGTCGATCCTCCTCCGCGATCCTGGACCGCGAGGGCCGTGTACGACGTGGTTCGGAACCGCCCCGTCGCTCGCCCGCCTCCACGTGGTGACGCAATCGTCCTGGTGTCGATCGTCTTGGTGTCGGCCCCATCGAGCGGCATCGAGAAGAGCGCGGTCCCCTCCAGAAAGAAGGGCCGCTGCTCCGGGAAGAAGAGCGCAAAGCGCCGGTTCGCCTCGAGCTGCGCCACGTCGGATTCGATCTGGGAGAAGTCCGGGTAGACCGTCAGATCGACGACATGGTTAGGCCAGGGAGCCCACTTCAGATCTCCTCCTCCGTCCACATCGAATTGGTCGTACTCGAACCTGGTCGAGGCATCGCCCGGAACGTCTCGCTCACCGCCCCCGGAAAGGCTGAGGTAGGGCGCAGCGACGAGATGCCCGGCGGAAGGAACGTCGCCGGGCGCGGCGAGCGGGCGCATGTGGCAGAGGAAGCAATTGGAGCCGCGGGGAATCGGGCTGCTGTCGAGCACATAGCGGAAGGCGCGCGGCCAACTTCTCCGGACGAGGATGCCCCACGCTTCCTTCGAATCGGTGCGGTAGCGGAGACTCGACCATGGAATTCGGAATTCTGCCGACCACTCCACATTGCCCACTGTCGCTGCCACTTCGTAGAAGAAGTCGGGGGCGACGTCATCGTTGAAGCTGGTCTCGTCCCAGATCGCGTCGAGGCGGCTCCCTCGCGGATTCACGCGGAGCTCGATCGCGGAGAGCCGATCCCCGGCGCTGTCGAGGTAGATACTCACGAAGTCGTCGGTTTCGTCGATTCGATCGCGAGGGCGGTATGACGCCACGATTTGATCGGGATTGGGCTCGAACGCGCGAATTCCGATGTAGAGACTCTCGTCGTCGTAGGCGAGCCAGACCTCCGTCGACACCGGCGCCGCGGTGGCATCACCGGGCTCGGTCTCGAAGAACTCCGACAAGGAAGACCGCCCCGCCCAGACGGGCTCGTCGAGGCGACCGTCGATCTCGATCGGCGCCTCGACGCGGTCGATCACCACGGGCTCCTCCGCGAGCACCGCGCGTCCGACGAGCGGGCCGAGCAAGGCCACGGCCGTGGCGAGACAGATCCTGGGCCGACCATTCAATGCGGTCGGGCCGTCCCATCCATACCCGACTCCCCGATCCGCCGAATCCGGAGCAGCGCTGCGAGGCCGAGGACACCGAGCGCGAGCAGGGTCGTTTGTTCCGGCTCGGGCAGCACGACCGCCTTGCCGGCGGCATCGCCGAGGTCATCGGCAAAGTGGGCTCCGGCTAGCATGCCCGCGGCGGCGCTTCCGTCGGGGGCATCGCCGAGCGCGACGCTCTCGCCGAGCTGGTCGTCCATCGCATCTCCCTGGAGCACGAGGTCCGGCAGCGCATTGGGGGTGGTACCTCCGAATACGACCCAGGTCTCGCCTACCGCACGCTCCGCGGCGGGTCCCGCGGCAAAGTGGACCCCTACCACCACGTCGTCGAAGCCGTCGCCATCGACGTCTCCGCCGCCCCCGACGGCGTTGCCGAGCTGCGCGTCGGCATGGGGTCCCTCGATCACCAGGTCTGGCACGGTGTCCGGTGGGTTCCCCCCGAAGAAGACGTAGGCCTTGCCCGCCGCGGAGCCGCTCGGGGGGTCCGCGAACACGGCGCCGACGACCACGTCGTCGAAGCCGTCTCCATCGACGTCTCCGGCACCCGCCACCGACTCCCCGAACCAGTCGTTCTTTGCCTCGCCCTCGAGAATCACGTCCGCGACCGCATCCATCGGACCCCCTCCGAAGAAAAGATAGGCACGGCCCGCGGCTCCCAGGGGCCCGGTGCCGTGCAGCCGGGCCCCGACGATCACGTCGTCGAAGCCGTCCTGATTCACGTCGCCGGCGCCGGACACCGACCAGCCGAAGTGCGAGTGCACCTGAGCGGCGCCCTCCAGGACGACGTCGCTGCCGGCGTTCATGGGGCCGCCGCCCAGGAAGACGTAGGCGCGCCCCGCGGCGGTGGCGTTCGCATCGTTGTATGGCGCACCAACGATCAGGTCGGGGAAGCCGTCTCCATTGACGTCGCCCGCGCTCGCGACCGAGTTGCCGAACCAATCGTCCGCCGCTTCTCCGAGCAGCGCGAGCGGCGGATCGATGTCGATGCCGGGTCCGCCGAAGTGGACGAGCGCCGCGCCCGCATCCTGGGCCGCCAGATCGCTGAAACGGGCTCCGACCGCCACGTCGGCGAAGCCGTCCTGGTCGAGGTCGGTGAGGCGCGCGACGCTGATCCCGAACTGGCAGTCCGGATCGCTTCCGCTGAGCACGTGATCCGCCATTCCGGCGTTTCGCGGAGATGTCGAAAAGAAAGTCGGATCCCCGAGGAAGACGTAGACGGCCCCTTCGGCAGTCGACACGGGATCGGCGAACGGCGCACCGACCGCGACGTCGGCAAGTCCATCTCCGTCGACGTCTCCGCCTCCCGCCACCGCTTTGCCGAAGCTGTCCCCGGCCGTCTCCCCCAGCAGCTCGACCGTGACTTTGTCCGCCTGGGCCCGAGCGTCGGGAGACCCGAGGATCACCAGCCCCGTCGCGAGGAACGCAGCCGCGCGCGCCCGCCTCCCTGAAGAGGTGCGTGCACGACGGCGCGCCCGCAGCGGTAGCCAGATCGCCAGGACAACCATCGCGAGGGCTCCTGGGCCGACTGCCCATGGAAGAACCCTTCTCAAGAGCACTCGAACGCTCCCCTCCTCGCTGCCGCGAAACATCTGCTGAACCGCGTGGAACGCGGGCTTGGGAACCCGCTCGTCCGTGACGAGCCCGTAGTGCTCTTCGGGATCCCGATCGTGAGATCGGTAGTCGTCGGGCTCGTCTCGGCGCCGCCACCAGTCGGGGGGCGCGATGGGCCCGTCATAGTTCTTCCACCACTCGTCGGCGAAGGCGAAGACGACGCCGCCCTGTGCGCCGGCCGCCAGCAGATCGCGCCAGCAGCGCTGGAGAATCATGCCTTGCGCCGGTTCGGACGCCTCGAGGGTGTTGATGCCGAATTCGGTGACGACTACCGGCCTCTCGTTGGCTCGCGGCATCACCTCTTCACTCAGGAAGCGTTCGTAGCCCGCGGCGGCCACCTCGGTCGGATAGAAGGGATAGACGTTGTAACAGACGAGATCCATTTCCCGGTCGAGGTCGAACGTCCGCGTCAGTGGCCAGTTGCCGTGGCAGACCGGGAGCTGAGAGCCGGCCGAGCGGATCCGATTCCGAAAGCCCGAAAGGGACGCGGCCACGGCATCGCCACCCAGGCGGTCGACGACCCAGCCCGGCACTTCGTTGCCGACCATCCAGGCCAGCAGCGCGGGGTGATCCGCGAGCTCGCGGACGCGGGAGGCGATCGACGCACCGATCTCCTGAGCCGGTTCGCCTTCCTCGCTGGCCAACTGCCACCAGAGGATGTTGAAGCTGTAGATCACACGAAGACCCCGTTGCGCAGCGAGATCCAGCAAGCGGCGCGGCGCGTCGTAGACGAGGATTGTGTTCGCGTGGAGCTGTCGAATCAGGCCGAGGTCTTCCGACAGCTCGGCGTCGCTCGGATAATCGAAGCCGCGGCCGGGTCCGGTCCCGGGCCGCCAGGGTGAATAGTGCACCCCCCGAACCAGGAAGGGACGACCCTCCACCCGGATCTCGTCTCCGTGGACCTCCACGCCGGGGACGTTAGGCGTCGTATCGGCTCGCGTCGGTGCCGGCAGCGCGACAAGGCCGGGGAAGAGAAGACAGAGCGCCCAGATCCGCGCGAGAGCCGTTCGTTCCGCCTTCGCGGTCTCCGGGATCTCTCTCGGACGCGCCCGCTCGCTCACGTAATGGGCAGCCACCGAGGGCACGAACAGGTACTTCCCGGCGAAGATCCACGTGAGCGGGAAGAGCAGCAGCTGGGGCTGGAGCACGAGTGGGACCAGCAGGAAGGCCAATCCCGCTCCGAAGTGGGCCCAGTCGAGCCATTCGCGGCCCTCAGCCTTCACGAGATTCGTCGGGATCCAGGGGCGGGGCTTCTTCCGCATTCCTGTCGCGAGGCCCGCGACGGTCCAGAGGTCCATCGAGCCGTAGGTGAGCGCGCAGGCGAGCAGCGTCCGGCGGAATGGGCGATGCCGCCCCTCCTTGAGGAGATAGACGACGACCGGTAGGAAGGTCGCGACGGGGACCGAGGTCGCAATCAGGAGGGCCCACCAGGTGGCCACCCAGCTGGAACCCAGGAGCCAAGGAAGCACCAGCAGGACGAGGACCATGTAGCCCAGCATCGCGGCCTGGGTCAGGTAGAAGCCGGTGAAGAGGAGGAAGCCCAGCTTGGCGCGCATCGATACGCGCCGGTCGGTGAGGAAGGAGAGCCAGTGCAGGCGCAGGACCTGCGCGCAGCCGTGCGCCCACTTCCGGGAGCGCTGACAGAACGCGCGGTAGTTGTCCGGGTGCCGTTCGTACATCACGAGGTCGCGTCGGTAGACGATGCGTTTTCCGGCACGCGTGAGGCGGGCCGTGAGATCGATGTCGTCGGCGAACACCCCTGGCGTGAAGCTTCCGGCCGCGATCACGTCCCGGGTGCGGAGCATCGCGTTGTGACCGATGAACGGCGGCCACAGCCAGGCGAAGAGACCCACCATGAAGGCGTCGAACATGTCGACGGCGAAGGAGAGGTCGGCGGCGAAGTTTCCGTCGCGAGCGCTTCGCAACGATCGGTTGCGCAGCTGGACGCCGGCGACGGAGGCGTCGCCGAACTGGGGGACGATGCGCGTCAGCAGGTCGGAATCGTCCGCCGCGGAGTCGTTGTCGGCGAGCAGGAACACCTCGTGCTCGCCGGCTGTCTCGCGGAGCACGTAGTTGAGGGCGCCGGGCTTGCCGCCGCCGTGGTCAGCACGGCGGAGCACGCGCCAGTGGCTCCCAGTCTCTACCGCCACCGCCGCGACGGCGGCGTCGACTCGTTCCTGATCGAGCGAATCGGTCGAGTCGTCGTGCACGATCCGGATCAAAGGCCCCGGGTAGCGGAGCCGTGACAAGCTCCGGAGCGCTTCCTCGTCCAGGTCGCCGCAGCACAGATAGATCACCGCCGCGGGGATCGGGTCGATGGGCCCCGGCGGCGGCGCCGTGGGCTCTGCCGGGATAGGAAGGCGCCAGTAGCGGAACGCCGCGATCGTGGCGAACACGGCGTAGACCACGAACGCGAACTCGCACGCGTGCGCAAAGGCGGCGAGGGTGAAGATCGCGAGACGAGCAGGAGAAGGTGCCGGTGCGTCGAGGGCTGCGGCTCCGAGCAGCCCGAGCCCGATGCCGACCAGACCGAGCGCCAGCGCGCAGTTTCTCTTTCGCATCAGCTAGTTCCGGACCCAGGTTGCAGCGTCTGCGCCCACGCCCGCACGGACGCGATGGCCGCATGAGGGCAAAGCGCCGCGCATTATGCCTCCCCCCCGGCTGGGGTCAATCCATCAATCCGTTCTCGGGCGCCAGTACCTATGTCACAACTCCCGACCGTTCGATCGCGTCGCGAGCTTGCCGAGCGCGGAGGACTCGAACCCCGGGCCCAGGGAGACGCTTCGGCGCCGGTGATGAAGGGGAAGGCGATCCTGTTCAAAGAGTTCGCAGGCGTCGATGCGTTTCCGCTGTGCGTGGACACGCAGGATTCCCCGCGAAGAGCGCTCGGAGGAACGCGCGAAGCACTTGCTGGTGAGCCTGGCGTCGTACGCGCAGCGGTAGCGAAGTGGGTACGGAAGAGTGAGCACCCATTGGCGGACCGGCACCGCGGGCAGGACGCGATCCACGAGGTGAGCCGCGGTGTCGGCCATGCGGCGACCGCCGCAGGAAGGGCAGAAGCCGCGCCGCTTGCACGAGAACGGTACGAGGCGGTCGTGACCACAGTCGTCGCAGTGCAGGCGCAGGAAGCCATGGTTCAGGATTCCGCAGCGCAGGAAGGCGCGGAGCTCCTGCTCGATGAAGTGCGGCGCCGGCTGCTCTCGGGCTCGCGCGCGGGCCAGGAAGGGCTCGAGCTGCTCGCGAACGACGCGGTGCAGCAGCGTCTGCTCCGGCGAGCGCGGCGTGTAGTGGTCCTCGGGCTCCACGGCATTCGCGTGCATCGCACCGCAGCGATGCGACGCGCGTGCCGTGCTCTCGCGCGCGGTGAAGCGCTCCCGACGGCTCTCGAGCCCGCGCGTTTACGAGCGCGTGAAGTCAGCCGTTCACCGGATGGGCGCCAACCAGGTTCTACAAACATTTCTGGCGCAATGACCGTATCTGTCACACGCGTCGGCGATCCTCGCGATCGGGCGCTCTCCCCTTCTCGGTCCCGACGAGGTTGGTGTGGAAGCTCTCGCGATGGTCCGGGCGCTGGAGGCGCCCGATGTCGAGACCCGGCTCGCGTTGCTGGCGCGCTCGGGCGCGCCGTTGCGCAGGGTGCTCGCCGCGCTGGCCGGGCGGCTCGTCGCCACGCACGCGTGGGATCGGCTCGGCTATGTGCGGCTGCGCGACTACGCCGTCGAACAGCTCGGCCTCTCCGCGCGCCAGGTGCAGGATCTCGCGCACGTCGATCGGGAGCTCCGCCATCTGCCCGGCATCGACGCGGCGTTCGTCGCCGGCAGCATCACATGGACGAAGGCGCGGCTATTGTGCCGGGTCGCGACGGCCGAGGACGAGGCGCGCTGGCTGGATTTGGCGTTGAGCATGAGCGCCCGCGCCGTCGCGCGGGAAGTGCGCGCGGTGGATGCGCGGTCGCTCGAGGCGGGCGGAGTGCCCGAGACCGACGAGGACGGGGCCGAGGAGGTGCCGCGCGAGACGGTGTGGCTGCGCGTGACGCCGCGCGTCCGTGCACGCTGGAGTCGGGCGCGGCTGCTCGCTCGCCGGGTGGCCGGGGAGGCTCTGCCCCAAGCGGCGGTGGCCGAGGCGATTGCCGCGGAGGTGATGTCGGCGATCGGCGTCGACGGGGATACCGGGCTCACCACGCCGCTGCGCTTCCCAGGAGCCGCAAACGGGTGCGCGGAGCAGGGGCTGCGCGAGCAACGCGTAGGGCGGGAGCATCCCGCCTTCCGCAACTCAGGTCGGGCCGAAGGCGGGATTCGCTGCGCCCTCCCGCCCTACCCGCTCTTCCTGGCGCCGCTCATCGACGATCTCGAATCCGCCGACGCGTTCGAGCTGGACGCGCGGCTCTTGCGCGCGCTGCGGATCGAGCAGCGGTCGCTGGCGGATATGGGCCCGCTGCTGCGGGAGGTCGCGCGCTCGCGCGGCTACCGGTTCCACGGCTGTTCGAATCTGGCCGCCTTCGCGCGCGAGTGGCTCGGGATGTCCCCGCGCAAGGCGCAGGCGCTGCTGCGCCTCGAGCGAGCCAGCGGGGTCTGCCCGGCGCTCGGCGAGGCCTACCGCAGCGGCCGCCTCACGGGGGTGCAGGCTCACGAACTCATTCCCGTCCTCGTGCTGGAGCACGCCGAGCCGTGGCGCGCGGCGTGGGTGGCGCACGCCGAAGCCATCTCGGTGCGCCGCCTCGAAGACGACGTGGAGCGCGCGCTCGTGACGGGCCGGCTCGACCCCGGCTTGCTCTCCAAGGACGTGCAAACAGGTGCGCACCCCAGGGCTGAGAAATCAGATGAAACGCGCGTCGAAAGCCAAAGCGGAACGGCCACCCTCTTCTTCACGGCACCGGTCGACGTGGCTCGCCTGTTCAAGGCGGTCCTGGCGACCGTGCAACGGCGGATCGAAAGGCTGAACGGTCGAACCGCAAGCGAGAGCGAGGCGCTGGACGCGATGCTCGCGCACTGCTTCGAGACCTGGGCGTTGCCGAATGCGAAGGTTCGGCGCGACCACCGCGTCTTCGAGCGCGATGGCTGGCGCTGCACGGTGCCGGGCTGCTCGTCCTTCCGGAACCTGCACAATCATCACATCCGGTTCCGCTCGCACGGCGGCCCGGACGATCTCTGGAATCGCACGGCGCTGTGCGTGGCGCACCATCAGCGCAGCGTGCACGAGGGGATCGGACGGATTCGGATCCAGGGTCGAGCACCCGACGGGCTCCGCTTCGAGCTTCCGCTTGTGACGTACGGGCCGGGCGAGAGGATTCTCCGCTGAGCGCGCGCAGCTTCCGCGCGGTTCGCGCGAACTGGATTCGAATCCAGTTCGGGGGTGCGAGCCCGATCGCCGCGCGATGCGGGCGATGCTCGCGCTACCGACGCTGCGACCAGCGCCCGCGGGAGCTCTCGCCCGAGATGCGAACGGAGCGACTCAGCTCGCGGCCGCATCGAGGCGCGGCTCCAATGAAATCGATGACTTGGGTGCGATCCGGCGGCCGAGGCCCCCACCCTGCCCCGCCGGCGCTCGCTCACCGAAGCGATCGAACCGAGGTGCACCTGCGGGGACGCGCCAGAATCGACCAGGCGGCGCGATTCCGGCCCCGGCAGCGCCTCGAGAACCGCCCCTGAACAAGATCGAGGGCGACCCGCGGGAACCAACTAGCTCCGCACGAGCAGCAGCGTGCGCGGATCGAGCGAGACGCGCAGCTCCGAGACGTCCGGGTTGGCGTGGTCCTTGAGCGCGCGGAGATTCACGACGTCCTGCCCGGGCTCGAGTGCCAGGATCACGCTGATCAGATCCTCGAAGGGCTGGATCCCCGACGGTAGCGTGACGGAGCGCTCGTGATCGCTGGTCGACTCGAGCCAGATCTCGGCGGTGAGCTCGTGGGCCAGGCTGCGCAGGTCTTCGACGTCGGCGCGTGTCTGCTGGGCGAGATCGAGGCCCTCGAGCACGATCAGCGACGGCGCGTTCCCGGCCTCGCGCTCGAGCTTCACGGCATCGCGCAGCTTTCCCGGCGTGAGCGTGTTCGGCGGGTAGACCCGGATCGACCGATGGCGGGCGAGCTCGCCGTGGATCACGCCGACGTTCTCCAGGTGCCTCGACTGGGCGAGCTCGTCGAACACCGTGTCGTAATGGGCGCGCACGTGGGTGACGGGGTGTGAGCACGAAACGTGCAGCACGCGTCCCTCGCGCAACAGCTCGTCGACAGCGACCCCCACCAGGAACGACGTCTTGCCGACGCCGTGCCCTGCGATCACGACGCCGAGGTTGCCCGCGCCCAGGCCGCCGTGCAGTCCCTTCTCGAGCAGGCGCAGCGGGCTGCGCGCGTTCAGGAATCGTCGCTTCAAGAGGTTCCCCTCCGGTCTACTCGTCGTCGTCGACGACGATCTTCGAGCCGTACAGCTTCTTCAGCTCTTCCTGGACGTCCTTCGGCACCCGCACGTAGCGGGCGAACTCCATCGTGAACTCGGCCTTGCCCTGCGTGGACGAGCGGAGATCCGTCGCGTAGCCGAACATCTCCGAGAGCGGCACCTCGGCCTCGAGGCGGCAGAAGCCGTCGTCCTCGGTGGTTCCCACCACGGTGCCCCGGCGCTGCATCACGGTCTTGAGGATCGCGCCCTGGAACTCGGTGGGGCTCTCCACCTCGAGCTTCATCACCGGCTCGAGCACCACAGGCTTGGCCTTCGGGTAGACCTCGCGGAACGCCTTGCGACCGGCGATCTGGAACGCCATGTCCGAGGAGTCGACGCTGTGCGACTGGCCGTCGTTCAGCACCACCCGGACGCCGGTGACCGGAAAGCCGATCAGGCGGCCCTTCTCCATCGCCAGCGCGAAGCCCTTCTCCACCGCCGGGATGTACTCGGTGGGAATCGAGGCGCCCCGCACTTCGTTGACGAACTCGAAGGCGCCGTCGAAGGGCTCGACGTAGCCCTCGACCCGGCCGAACTGACCCGAACCGCCGGTCTGCTTCTTGTGGGTGGTGCGAAACTCCGCGCGTTGGGAGATCGTCTCGCGGTACGCCACCTGGGGCGCGCCGGTGGCGACCTCGACGCTGTACTCGCGCTTCATCCGCTCGACGTACACCTCGAGGTGCAGCTCGCCCATCCCCGAAATGATCGTCTCGCCGCTCTCGCCGTCGACGCCGGCGTGGAAGGTCGGGTCCTCGCGCACGAAGCGGCCGAGTGCCTTGCTCATGTTGTCCTGCGACTTGTTGTCGACCGGCTTGACCGACAGCGAGATCACCGGCGCCGGCACGTGCATCGAGCTCATCGCCACTTCGATCGACTCGTCGGTGAAGGTGTCGCCCGACGCACAGTCGATGCCGAACATCGCGATGATGTCGCCGGCGAACGCCTCGTCCAGCTCCTCCAGCTCCGCGGCGTGCATGCGGCCGAGCCGCCCGACCTTGTGCCGGCGCTTGGTGCGGCTGTTGACGATGCTGCTGGCGCGCCCGATGCGCCCCTGGTAGACGCGCAGGTAGGTGAGCTGCCCGTAGCGGCCGTCCTCGAGCTTGAACGCGAGCGCGACGAGCGGCTTGTTCGGGTCGGACGCGAGCGTGATCGGCGCCTCGTCGTTGGAGAGGTCGACCGCGGTGTTCTCGACATCGGTCGGACTCGGCAGGTAGCGGGTGATTGCGTCGAGCAGCGGCTGCACGCCCTTGTTTTTGTAGGCTGAGCCCATGAACACCGGCGTCAGGCGCTGCGACAGCGCGCCCTTGCGGACCGCCTCGTGGATCAAATCCTCGGTCACGTGCCCCTCGAGGATCGCCTCGGTCAGCTCGTCCGAGTAGAGCGACACCGCGTCGAGCATCGCCTCGCGGGCCGCTTCGGCGGGTTGGCGCAGCTCCGCCGGGATCTCCTCGCGCCGCACCTTCTCGCCGTTCTCGCCGTCGAAGTAGATCGCCTGCATCGCGACCAGATCGATCACACCTTCGTGTTTCACCTCGAGCCCGATCGGAAGCTGCATCAGCACCGCGTTGTGCTTGAGCTTCTCGACGAGCTGCTTGGCGACTCGCTGCGGGTTGGCGCCGGAGCGGTCGAGCTTGTTGATGAAGGCGAGCCGCGGAACCTTGTAGCGGCGCATCTGGCGATCGACGGTCAGCGACTGCGACTGGACGCCGGCGACACCGCACAGCACCAGCACCGCGCCGTCGAGCACGCGCAGCGAGCGCTCGATCTCGATCGTGAAGTCGACGTGGCCGGGCGAGTCGATGATGTTGATGTGGTGTCGGTTCCACTCCGCATGCGTTGCCGCGGAGGCGATCGTGATGCCGCGCTCGCGCTCGAGCTCCATGAAGTCCATCGTGGCGCCGACTTCGTCCTTGCCCTTCACCTCGTGGATGCGGTGGATCCGGTTCGTGTAGAAGAGGATCCGCTCGGTCAGGGTGGTCTTGCCGGAGTCGATGTGCGCACTGATGCCGATGTTCCGCAGTTTCGACAGCTCGACCATGGCTTCGCCTCGTGCGTTCCGCGTTCGTCCGCCGCGGATGCCGGTATGGGTTCGCGCCCGCTCCACGGCAGCTTCGCGCCACCGTGGCGGGCCGTTGGGCTCCACCGGGTAGATGACCGCTCGTCGGTTCGGCCGTCGGAGCGCGGAAGTTTAGAGGGGACAAGGGGTTTTTCAAGGGAGGCGCAGGTGGCGCAGATGGTGGGCCAACGCGGCCTCGGAGTAGGCGTGCTCGGGGCCGATCACGCACGCGCGCCGGGCGGCCGCTCCGGGACGCGCCGCGGCACACGGCGCCGGACAGCCCCGACAGGGGTCGAACGCGCCCTGCTCTGCTGCGTGTTCCCACCTCGCTCGGGTCAGCACGATCGCGCGCAGCGAGAGCCAGGGGCCGTAGACCTGGTGGAGGAGCAGGCCCAGCCGACTCGGAGCTCCGAGCCCGGCGAGGTGCCCGAGAGCCACGAAATCCGCGTAGACGCCGCCGCGCTGCTCGAAGGCGAGCAGCACCCGGGTGGCCTTCCCGGCCTGCTCGAGGCAGGACGCCGCGACCTCGGTCACGCGGCGCGTGTAGGCGTCCAGCGGGTCGGGGCTCGTTCCGAACTCGGGCGAGTGTGAGAACGCGTCCCACAGCGAGCGGCCACCGCTCGCGACGACGATCGCGGTGCGCGCGCCGGGCAGCAGGTGGCGACTGCGCCACACCTCGGGCACGGCGTCGTCGTAGCGCTCGATCGCGAGCGGTGCGCGCAGTCCGAGGCCGGCACCGTCGAGCGCCGCTGCGAAGCGCTCCCGCGCGTCGCCGACCGCGCTCAGGTGAGGCGATCGTCGACCCGCAGCGCTTCGGCGGCGGGCCGTTTAGCGCCGTCGCCGACGCGCACGCGTCCGATCCGCACGAGGCCGTCGCGAGCCGCGACGAGCGCCGCGCCATCCTCGAGGCGGACCACGAGACCCGCGCGCGCGGTCCCCGTGCTGCCGTCGCGATCGACATGACTCCCGTCGTAGCAGCGGACCACCTCGGCGCCACGCAGCGCCCAGGCCCCGGGCTGTGGATCGCAGCCGCGGATCCAGCGGCCGAGCTCCGCCGCGTCCTTCTCCCAGTCGAGGCGGGCCACCGCGTCGTCCACGAGCCCTTGATGACTCGCGTCGGTCTCGTCCTGCGCGCGGAAGACGGCGGTGCCCGCGTCGATCGCGGCGACCGCCAGCGCGATCGCGTCCAGCCCCAGCCCGTAGAGCTTGTCGAAGTAGAGACTCGCGGAGGTGTCGGTGGGCGAGATCGGCACACCACCCTTCTGCACCAGGATCGGGCCGGTATCGACGCCGGCCTCGGGCCGGAACACGGTGACGCCGGATTCGCGCGCGCCGAGCAGGATCTGCCAGGCCAGCGCGTTTCCGCCGCGGAAGCGCGGCAAGAGCGAGGGGTGAAAACACAGCGAGCCGTGGACCGGGCCGTCGACGATCTCCGGCGGGAGGATCATCGTGACGAACGCGAGCACGTTCAGCTCGGCGCCCAGTTTACTGTGCTCGTTCGCGAGCTCGGGAATCGCCGCGCCCTTGCGGCGAAAGCGCGCGTGACGGAACAGCGGAAGGCCGCGCTGCGCGGCCTCGTCGGCGAGCGGGTCGGGGCGTGCGCCCTCGGGCAGCGCGTATACCCCGACCAGGTCGTGACCCGCCTCGAGCAGACGCAGCAACGTGTCGCGGCCGAACGGCGCCTGTCCGAAGAGCGCGATGCGAAGCGACATGAAGAAAGCCTACCGGGTCCGGCTGCGGTCGCCGACCCGACCCCGCACCTCGGCGGGCACTCCGAAGGCCAGGCTGTGGTCGGGCACGTCGCGGGTCACCAGCGAGCGCGTGCCGACGATGCAGTGGCTGCCGATCCGGACACCTTTCAGAACGGTCACGTCAGAAGCGACCCAGGAGTGATCGCCGATCTCGACCGGCGCGATCTGCTCGGGCCGCTCCGCGTCGAAGTCGTGCTGATCGGAGTCGAACACCCGCGAGCCGAGCCCCACCCACGCGCGGCGGCCGAGGCGCAGGCTGCGCTTGGCGCTCAGGTGGCAGCCGTTCAGGAAGGCGTCCGGTCCGATGCGGAGCGAAGCACCCGCAAAGGCGACCAGGCGCACCGGCTCCGTCTCTCCGCGCAGCCAGGTTCCGGGGCCGATCTCGATCACCGCATCGCGCCCGGCGATCACGACCAGTCCGCCCGGCGTCCGATCGGCGTGTACGCCCGCGCCGAACACGACCCGCGCGCCGGGCTCCACCACGTAACGACCCGCTGCGAGGTTCGTGCTCGCTCCGGGTTCGAACACGAGACCGGGGTGGAACGCGCGCAGGCGCAGCAGCCGCAGGCGATCCCAGTTCTGGACGGCCCGGAGCTGCAGGACCCGGAGCGGGTTCGCCGGAAGCCGGGCGGCGATAGCCACGGCGGCTCAGCCCGTCGGGTTCTGACCTTCTCGCAGCCGGAAGGTGATGAAGCCGTGAGAGGGATCGTAGGGCGAGAGGCCGACCTGGACGCGATCGCCCGGAATCACGCGGATCCGGAAGCGGCGCATGCGACCCGAGAGCTGAGCCGTCACGGACTGTCCAGTCTCGAGGGTGATCTGATAGCGCCCGCCGCCGAGAATCTTCTCGACGGTGCCGTTCGCCTGGATGAGATCTTCGCGCGCCAATCTATTCGCGGCTCCCCACGTACTCGCGGCTCCCCTGCTTCCTGCCGGATCCGCCCGCTGCGAGACGGGCCGCAGGGTAGCCGCTCCGGGCGCGCGTTGCAGGGTGTTTGGCGCGGCTGCGGGCGTGGCGGGTTTTCGGCCGAGCGTCACCATCCGGCCGATGATCGGGATCAAGCTCGTCCTGCTCGTCGCGCTGCTCGCCGCAGCGCTCGTCTGCGGCGCCGTCCCGTTGCGCCGGCGCGGCAACGCCGACCCCGGAGCCGCGCGTCTGCTCGAATGGGGCAATGCGTGCGCCGCGGGCATCTTCCTCGGCGCTGGCTTCGTGCACATGCTGCCCGATGCGACCGAAGCGTGGGAGCGACTCGGTTGGAACTACCCGATCGGCACCCTGCTCGCGGCTGTCGCGATCGTGGCGATGTTGCTGTTCGAGCACGTGCTCCCGCCGGAAGACGCGCACCACGCGCTGCACGCCCCTTCCGCCAATCGATTCGGCCCGCTCGATTCGCGCACCGGCTCGCCGCGCGCGGTCTACGCGATCCTGACCGCGCTCTCGATCCACTCGCTGCTGGAGGGGCTCGCCCTCGGTGCGCAGCGCGAGCTGCGCAGCGCGCTGGTGATCTTCGCGGCGATCCTGGCGCACAAGTCCGTCGAGGGCTTCGCGCTGGGCGTGAGCCTCGCCCGGAACGCGATGCCCGGAGCGCGCGCCGCGGCGCTGCTGGCGCTGTTCGCCGCCGCGACGCCGGCCGGCATCGTAGCCGGCGCGACGGTAGACGCCTTCGGCGGTCCGGCGCGCCTCGTCTGCGAAGCCGCGTTCCTCTCGCTCGCTGCCGGCACCTTTGCCTACGTCGCGACGCTCGACATCCTGCGCGAAGAGTTCCACGAGCCCAGCGGCCGCTTCGCCAAGTGGCTGTGGGTGGCGGCCGGCACCGGGGCGATGGCGCTGCTCGCGCTGTGGGTGTGACGCCGATCAGGGCGATCGCGTGGGTCGCAGGCGATAGCCGAGGCGTTCCTGCACTGCGCGACAGCGGCGCTCGAGATCTGCCCGGCTGGCTCCACCGAGATTGATCACCGCATAGCGGTGACTGGCGCCGTCTTCGCCGAAGTCGAAATCGGCGAGCTCGTCGCCGGAGCTGCACTCGGACCACACGATCGTCTCGGGAAACAGGTGCTCGGCCGCCGCCAGGTCGGCGTCGCTCGGAGCCGCCTCGACGACGGTCGGCTCGAACACGCGCAACGGAACGCTGGCGGCCGCAGCGTAGCGGCCGCGGCCCTTCAGCAGCCGGGGTCGCGCTCCGGTGCAGAGCGCCAGTGCGATCTCGTACGTGTTCGTCCCGTCGACCTTCTGGTAGAGATCGGCGAACTGACCGCAGATGCGCGGGTTCACCTCGACGATCGAGATCCGGTCGGCCGGCGCGTCGTAGATCATCTCGATGTTGAATAGGGTATGCGCGAGACCGAGTGCTTTGACGACGTCGCAGGCGATCGCGGCCATCCGATCCTGCACCGGACCGGGCAACGCCGACGGATAGTCGAAGCGGGCGAAGCTCCGGTTCGGATGCAGCGTCGAGTCGACGATCCCGAACACCCGGGCCTCTCCTTCGGACACGTATCCCTCCACCGTCACCAGGTCCCCGTCGAGCAGATCCTCGACGATGAAGGCGTGGCCGTCGCTGCGGTAGGGGGTGTAGCCGGCGACGAGGCGATTGAAGACC
>Ga0184637_10001227_pt1 | contig 17707 bp, 10 predicted proteins | sample PLM3_127_b2_FD_133143 | JGI IMG/M metagenome (GOLD analysis project Ga0184637, IMG submission 133143) | Groundwater sediment microbial communities from an aquifer in East River, Colorado, USA - PLM3_127_b2 | ecosystem: Environmental > Terrestrial > Soil > Riparian zone | place: USA: East River...
GGCAAAGTCACCCGCCAGGTCCAGAAAAGGGCCGTGGCGTTGAAGGCCAACCCGAAAAGATAAGCCAGGATGAGATGCTGCCGGGGAGTCTTCTCTTTCAAAGCATACAGCAAGGGGACTAAAACGAAGTAGACCAGAAAACCGGTGGGAAAGGGTGGATAGGCCAAAGTGAGCGCAAATCCGCCCGAGAAGGCAAACAAATAGTCCCGGCGCAAAATCTTTGGCTTTGCTTCTGAAACGGCGGCGGCTTCGGGCGTGGAGGTTAAAACTTCAGACATTAGTTAGAAGCGAGCGCCCGGTCATCTCTTTAGGCTGGGGTAACTTCAACAGTTCAAGGAAGGTCGGAGCGATGTCGGCCAGAATCCCCCCCGGCCGCAGGGAGAACCGCTTCTCCGGCGCCACCAGCGTGCAGGGGACCGGGTTAGTGGTGTGGGCCGTGTGCGGGCCGTTGGTTTCGTAATCCCACATCGTTTCGCAGTTGCCGTGATCGGCGGTGATCAAAGCCGTTCCCCCGACTTTCCCCACCGCATCCATTACCTTGCCCACGCCGGTATCCACCACCTCCACGGCCGCGACAGCCGCTTTCAATACTCCGGTATGCCCCACCATATCCGGATTGGCATAGTTTAAGATGATAACGTCGTATTTTTTCGACAGCACCGCCGCCACCGCTTTTTCCGTCACCTCCGGCGCGTTCATCTGCGGCTGTAAATCGTAGGTCGGTACTTTTGGCGAAGGAATCAAAGTCCTATCCTCCCCCGGATACGGCTTCTCGTTTTGCCCGTTGAAAAAGAAAGTGACGTGGGGATATTTTTCCGTCTCGGCAATCCGCAACTGCTTTTTGACGGCTTTGGACAAAAGCTCGCCAAACAAATTGCTCAAAGTCATCTGCGGAAAGGCCACCGTTGCTTTCAATTGGTCGTCGTAATGCGTGAGTGTGTACAAATCCACCTTTGGCTTCTTTTTTATACCATCGACTTCCATTCCATTATCGGTCAACAAAAACGAAAGCTGACGCCCCCGGTCGGTGCGGAAATTGAAGAAAACCACCTGGTCGGCGTCGGCAATCAAATTCGGACGCCTACCTTCCACATAAATCGGCTCCATAAACTCATCAGTGATGTTCTTGGCATAAAAATCTTTGATGGCAGCCACCGGGTCTTTAGTCTTGGTTCCTTCTCCAGCGACGAGCAAGCGATACGCCTTTGAAGTTCTTTCCCAGCGTTTATCCCGGTCCATTCCCCAGTACCGCCCGCAGATGGCGGCAAGTTCCCCGACCTCTTCTTTGCGACAGTAATCAAGCACCTGCTGGAGGAATCCCGCCCCCGAAGTCGGCGGGCAGTCCCGGCCGTCCAGAAAGGCGTGTACAAAAACATCCGGCACTTTCCTCTGTTTGGCCATTTTAAGTAAGGCAAAAAGATGCTCGATGGAGGAGTGCACCCCGCCGTTGGAGACCAGGCCCAAAAGATGCAGCCGGACTTTATCCTTTTTGGCTTTTTCCATCGCCTCTGCCAAGGCCGGATTTTGAAAGAAATCCCCCTCTTCGATGGACTTATCGATGCGGGTGATTTCCTGATAGACGATTCGGCCGGCGCCGAGATTGAGATGGCCGACTTCCGAGTTCCCCATCTGCCCGTCCGGCAATCCAACCGAGCGGCCGGAAGCCCCCAGTTGGGTATACGGATGGCCGCCGAACAACCGGTCCAAATTCGGCTTTTTCGCCAGGGTGACGGCATTGTGGCCGTCGGCTTCCCGGATGCCGTAGCCGTCCAGGATGATGAGAATTACCATAAACTACCCGCCGCGCTGCAACAGGTCCCGCACGGCAAAATATTTTTCCGGCTCAAAAGGGCACCAGATGCGCAAAACCGGGCGGTCGGAAGCGTCCGCAAACTCCACCAGCGGTTCTTCCCCGTGGCCGGACTCTTCCTGCTTGAAATGCAGGGTCTGAAAACTATTGGATTGGATATGCACATGACAACCGCATCCCTTCATTTCCAAAAGAATTTCGTTGGCGCTCGCTTTGAAGGAAATTTCTCCCACCAAATTGGCCGAGGCTCCCGGCGGGCCCAAGGCCACGATCACCTTTCCCAATTCTTCCAATTTCTTTAAAACCGGCTCCAAGACCTGGCTCACTTCAGCACAACCTCCCGCTTGCCGGTTGAAACCTCCCCGATGAGCCAGAATTTTTCCTCCATCCCTTTCAAATCCCGCACCACCTCCTCCACCTTATCCTTGGCTACCACGGCAATCATCCCGATTCCCATATTGAAAACCTGATACATCTCCTCTTTGCTCACCTCTCCCGCTTTTTGAATCAGCTTGAATATCGGCGGCGCGTCCCAGGCGGAGGTGTTCACGATTGCCGCGGTTTCATACGGCAAAATCCGCACTAAATTTCCGGGAATTCCGCCTCCGGTTATATGCGCGAGACCATTCAACTTCCCTTGCAGAATTAATGGATGCAGGAGGTGAAAATAGGAGCGATGTACCCGCAGGAGTTCATCCGCCAGAGTCGTTCCGCTGTCCGGCAAGAAACTGTCCAGCCGGTATAGGCCGGAATCCAGAAGCGCCTTGCGGGCCAGCGAGTAGCCGTTGGTGTGCAGGCCGGAGGCGGCGAAGCCAATCAAGGCGTCGCCGGGAGCGATATTCCGGCCGTCCAAAATTTTTGCTTTTTCCACGATGCCGACCATAAACCCCGCCAGGTCGAATTCCCCTTCGGCGTAAAATCCCGGCATCTCCGCCGTCTCCCCTCCCAAAAGCGGGCAGTTATGCTTTTTGCAGCCCCGCACCAGCCCTTCCATCAAGACCTCCGCCGCGGCGGCGTCCAATTTTCCCCAGGCCTGATAGTCCATAAAGAAAAGGGGCGCGGCACCTTGAACCAAGAGGTCGTTGACGGAGTGGTTGACCAGATCCTCCCCGACCGTGTCCAATCGTTTGGCGGCGATGGCGACTTTCAGCTTGGTGCCGACGCCGTCCGTGGTGGCGACCAAAACGGGGTCTTTGAAATCTTTGGGGAAGGTCATCATCCCGCCAAAAGCGCCGACGTCCGCCAAGACCGCCGGGGTGCGGGTGGAAGCCACCTGCAATTTTATTTTGTTCTTGACCGCGTCGGCCAAGGCGATGTCCACGCCGGCTTTTTTGTATTCGCTCATAACAGCCGCTGACCGTTGATTTCCAGCTCGAATTTCATCTTCAAAAACTCCGCCGCCCGCCGGCAAAAGGCCATCCGGGAAAGGAAAATTTCAAAGTACTCCATCACCTGCGAAATGGAAGTGTCGATTTTTAACTCCAAAGAAATTACCCCCTTGTCCTCCTCCACGCGCAGAAAGGAGGAGGTGGCGGCGTAGTTCACCCGGTCATGGATATCCTCTTTTATGGAGCCGGTGGCGCGCACCCGGGAGCGGTGCACGTCCGATTTGTCGGCTAAAATCAGAGCCGCGCCGATTTCGTTCACCGACTGACCCCCCCGCTCCTCGTGGCCGCCGATGGCCGCCATAATTTCCAAAACCTCTTCGGCGGGCATCCCCAGATGGGACAAAATCCGGTGGGCGATCAAAGCCCCGGTCTGGGAATGGTATTCGCGCGAAATCACGTTGCCGATGTCGTGCAGAAGCGCGGCGATGGAGGCCAACTGGGCCTGCCGTTCCGGGCGCTTCAGCCGAAGCATCACGTTATGGGCGATGTTGGCGACCAAAGCCGTATGCCGCAACCCGTGCTCCGTGTAGCCGATTACCCCCAGATAGCGGTCGGCCATTTCAATGAGCAGGCGGACTTCTTCGTTTTTTTTGACCTCATCGAGGGTGACCGTTTTCGACATTCGGTTAAGCTACAAAAAAAAAAACCCAACGGCAAGCAAAAGCAAAAACCTCACCCCTCAATCCCCTCTCCGGCACGGAGAGAGGAACTATTTCTTTTTTCCCTTTCTCCCTTCTCCCGTATCGGGAAGGGGGGCAAAGGGGTTAGGTTCGTAAGGGCGATTCATGAATCGCCCCTACAAAAAAGAACCCCCTGACCCTTCGGCTTCGCTCAGGGTCTGTCCCCCTTAACTAAGGGGGACGGGCACGAAGTGCCAGGGGGTTAAGTAGGGGCACGGTTCGACTCCGCTCACCGCGAACGGCACGCCGTGCCCCTGCAAATCGACAACAACTATTAGAACTTCGTAACCATAACCCGGAAAGTGCCAGCAGCCGGGTTTTGTGCACCTGCCGCATAGTTGTTGAAGCGAATGATCACGCTGCCCGCAGCAACACAAAAAGCTGTGTAGCAGCTGTTAGTAAGCGTTACGCCGGCGCCCGAGATACCCAGGGAGACTACATCACCGGGGACCGCTGCGGCGACCGCGACCACAAAATCTGATGAGGACTGGGCGGCCGTGGCCGGAAAGTCAAGCCCGGCAAAGGCGGCGCTCAGCACTTGGAGAATCGGCGGGCCTCCGCCTACGGCCAAAGTTCCCGAAACCCGCGCGTTTCCCACCACATCCAATTTTAGGGCCGGTGCCGTCGTCCCGATGCCGACGTTCCCTTCCACCAGAAGACCGTTTGCCGGAGCAGCATTAGTTCCAGAATAGGTAGCGCCAATGGCCGCCCCGCCTTCGACGTCTAATTTGTTTGCCGGGGTGGTCGTTCCGATGCCAACGTTTCCGCCTGTGATTCCGAAATGAACACTGCCTCCGGGCAAAAATCTTGTCCTTGTGGCGCCGGCTTCGTTCATGTTTAAATTTGAGCCGTCATGCGTAAAGCTCCACTCCGTGGCGCCGGCATCATCGAACGCCAGCGAGGGAAACGAACTCCGGAAGATATGCAGCGTTGCCGAAGGACTGGAGGTTCCGATGCCGACAGAACCGGACAAGTCGTCTATATACATCCTTGTCGTTCCGGCGGGGGCTTGCAAGGTAAGGGGGCTGTTGCTGACAAGGTAGCTTGAAAATACGCTGTCATTGGTTCCCACTTTTATGCTTCCGGCCACTTCCAGCTTTTTTGATGGATTGTTTAATCCAATGCCGACATTGGCGGCGCGAATTAGAAACTGGTTTGCGGCTGTAGAAGCAAAATCGGCATCCGTGGCATCACCCCAAACGAAGGAACCGTCAAAGGTGGCTTTTGCTCTCCGTCCGGCGGCAAAGGAGTAAAAGCCGGAGGCTTTATTTCCCCTACCGCCAGGGACAGTTGCCCATTGTCCGCTCGCGGTGTCGCTATCACCCCCACCGACCGTAGCATAATCGTTGTTGGCGGTATTGCTTCGACCGCCGCTAACTGTTGCGCTAATAAAGCTGGCGGTATTGTGCGCCCCACCGCTGACCGTAGAGCTGTCCCCGCTGGCTATATTAGCTTTGCCTCCAGCGACTACTGACCAGTCACCAAGTGCGGCATTGGAATCGGACGGATTGCGTGCTCCCCCGCCAGAAACGACTGAATATCTTCCGCGTGCTTTGTTATTTCTTCCCCCGCTCACTGTGGCGCCGGTATCGGTTACCAAATTGTTCGCGCCGCCGCCGATGGTGGTCAAATCGGCGGAAGCTTGGTTCGAATCGGGGGGATCGTCGGTACCGCCGCCGGCGATGACGGAAAAGAATCCGCGTGCTTTGTTATATTGTCCGCCGCCGACGGTCGAACCTCCCCCTTCGGCCACGTTTGCCTGACCACCGCCAACCGTGGCCACCGTACCGATAGCTTCGTTGCGCAAACCGCCGCCTATGGTGGCACCGACTGCGCTAGCGCGGTTCAATTGCCCGCCGCCCACCGCGGCGCTGTTATCGCTGGCCATGTTGCGAAGACCGCCTGCGACTGTGGTATAGGAAGCACTAGCCGTGTCCTGGCGACCACCACTGATTGTGGATGAACGACCGCTTGCAAGATTATCCGAGCCGCCGCCAACATTTGAAGAATCGCCACTGGCGGTGTTGTTTTTTCCAGCAACAAAAGCGTTTGCACCGGCGTTGGTGTTACCCGAACCAAAGTTTCCCTTTCCCATCGTAATGGACGGGTCGCCAGTATTGGTAATGGCGCCGTTCATCGTTCCTCCGGCCAAAGGCAAAAACGGCCCGCCAGAACCCTGGTCGGCGGCGGTTACCACCGAGCCGTCTTGATTGATGCCGGTAACGTACTCGCCAACCGGCGCCGTTCCAGTTACCCGGCGCTGCACCTGGGTCGCATCGATTTCGCTGGTGCCAACCGCTCCGGCGGCAATTTCGTCAGCCGCCACGGAATTGGTCCCCAAGTCTTCGATGGTTATGGTGCCGTCGAAGATAGAACCGCCAAGTCCCCCAACGACACTACTCGCCCCCATATCCGCCGAGGTAATGCTGGCATTAGCGATTTCGTCCGACCCCACCGAGTTGGTGGCAAGGTCGCCGGCATCCACACAGCCGGCGCAGGTCAAATCGAGGGAAACCGTGGCGGTGGCGGCGGAATCGGACTTCAGCGCGTGAAAAGCGAACGGCGCGGAAATCAGCCGGGTGCGGGGGGCAGCCTCCGGGTCGCCCCCGACTTTAACCCCCACAAACCGGTTAACGTTTCCCTCGAAAAGACCGGCAGGCAGATCGGTGGTATCCCCCAGCCGGACGTTAAAAAGCCCGCCGGTGGTCTGCACGTCGTCGAACTCTTCCCATAAATTGGCTCCGGCGGTGGAGTCGTCATAGATTCGGAAACGGATGACGTAAACCGCGTCCGCCACCGGGTTGCCGGAGCCGTCTTTCAGGATGCCCTGAAAGTTGATTAAATGGGGGACATCGGCCTCGGCAACGCTTGGGGCAAGCGCAAAAATAGCGGATGCCAAAACCAAAAACAACCCGCAAAACAGTTTGATACGCTTCATTTCAGTCCTCCTTTTTTGGAGTTATGGTTTGTTGTTTGCCGGGGAACAAAGCCCCCCGAGTGGTTTTTACGGAAACGAATGGAAAATCGAAAACAGCATCCCCCTTTCTTTTTTTGGAGGTTTTTATTTTTTCCGTTGACCCAAACGCATCAACGGGCCTGTTCTCGAAAGTTAAATACTGCCCAACGGACAACCCTACCCTCAATGCAAATGTAACTTGAGGAAAAGGCCAAAGCAAGCGGTTTTTGGGGTTGGACAAACTACCCCCTGACCCTTCGACCCCGCTCGGGGCGGGGACCTCGGGTCTGTCCCCCTTGGTAAGGGGGACAAAGGGCGATTCAGGAATCGCCCCTGCAAAAAAATGAGGTTTTACACCAAACTTTGCGGGTCGACGAGGATGTCCAAGAAAACCGAATCGATTTGGTGAAAGCGCTGCCAGTTGTCCTTTAATTTTTTCAACTCGGCGGTCAATTTTAAAATCTGGCCGGTTTTGAGCAGTACCTGCCAGCGGTAGCGGTTCTTCAGCTTGGCCAAAAAATGGGGCGCCGGGCCCAAAACCTCGAACGGCTTGAGCGTTTTGGACAATGAAACAAGTTTGGCGGCCCAGGTGGTGGCCGCTTCCCGCGCCGCCTCTTCCTTTTTGGAAGAGAAAACCAAGAGAACGAGGCGGGAAAAGGGGGGATAAAAATGCTTTTTCCGCTCGGCGATTTCGTTTTCGTAAAACTGCCGGTAATCGCCCGTGGCGACTTCTTGCAGGATCGGATTTTCCGGCTGGTAGGTCTGGATTAAAACCTTCCCCTCCTTGATGTGCCGGCCGGCCCGCCCGGCTACTTGGGTGAGCAGTTGAAAGGTGCGCTCGCGCGAGCGAAAATCAGGGAGGTAGATATGGGCGTCGGCGGAGAGCACCCCGACCCAGTTCACCAGCGGGAAATCCAGCCCCTTGGTGACCATCTGGGTGCCCAAGAGCAGGTGGTATTTCCGGGCGGCAAAATCGGAAAGAATTTTGTGATACGCCCCGGCCTTTCGGGTGGTGTCGTAATCCATCCGCGCCACGCCAATATCTTTGAAAGAGGCCAGCCCCTCTTCCACCCGTTGGGTGCCGGTGCCGCGAAAATCGAGCGTGGCGCCGAGACATTGGGAACAGACGGAGGGGGATTTTTCTTTTTTTCCGCACAAATGACAGCGGAGGGAAAAATCTTTTTTGTGATAGGTGTAGGCGGCGTCGCAGCGGGGACAGATGAAAACAAAGCCGCAGGAGGAGCAGTGCACCCAGGCGGAAAAGCCGCGCCGGTTCAAAAACAGAATCGCTTGGTCCCCCGCTTCGAGGGATTTCTTCAAGCTCGAAACGAGCGAGCCGGACAAATTTCCGGCCAAAAGCGGCTTGGCCTCTTTGCGCAAATCGACGATTTCAAGCCGCGGCAATTTCTGCCCGCCGAACCGCTCGGAAAGTTCCAAAAGCCGATACTTGCCGGTCTGGGCGTGGTAGAAAGATTCAAGCGATGGAGTGGCCGAGCCCAGAAGGATGGGGATTTTTTCGATCTGCGCCCGCATCAAGGCGGCGTCGCGGGCGTGGTAATACGGCACCGCTTCGGTCTGCTTATAGCTGGCGGAATGCTCTTCGTCGACCACAATGAGGCCAAGCTTTTCCAAAGGGGCAAAAACGGCCGAGCGGACGCCGACCACGATGGGATACGCTCCGGCGCGGATGGCTTTCCACGCGGCTGCCTTTTGCCCCGGCGTCAGGCCGGAATGCAAAGCGGCCACTTTATTGCCGAAGCGGGCCCGGAAGCGGGTGATGATTTGCGAGGCAACCGAAATTTCCGGCAATAAAACCAGCGCCTGTCGTCCTTGATGCAAGACTTCATCGATGGCGGCGAAATAAACCTCGGTTTTTCCCGAGCCGGTGACGCCGAAAAGCAAAAAAGGCGCAAATTTTCCGGCACCGAGCGTTTGGCGGAGGACTTCGTAGGCGGCCTTTTGCTGGGCGGACAAAACGAGCTCTTTTTTCTCGGCAAAAACAACTAATTCCTCTTCCGCTTTTCGTTCGATTTTTACCAAACCCTTTTTGGCCAGTCCCAAAATTCCGGCGCGGGAAACGGCCAATCGTTTTACCAGTCCGGGCAGCGGGTGAAATCCGGAATGCTCAAGCAAAAACAAAAGCAATTGCTTTTTCTTTTCATCCTTGGCTGAAAACCCGGAAACAAGTTTGCGAAAATCGTCTGCCGATTGGAAATTTTGGGAATCGACATTGGCGGCAACGCAGGCGGTTTTTTTGACGCCGGGGGCGATCTCTAAAATATCGAAACTGGCAATCCAGCCCCGGCGTTCGAAATCGAGCAGGCGGCGGTTGAGGGCGGCTTTGGAAAATCGGGAGGCCAATTTTTTCAACTCGATTTCCCGCTTTTGGGACAAAAAGAAGAAAAGCTCCTTCTCCGTGCGGTTCAGCTTGTCCGGAACGGGGGGATCGGGAGGCAAAAGAAATTTTATTTTGCGGAAAATTTTGCTCTGCACTTCCCCCGGTACGGCCGAACGCAAAGCCGGCCCCAAAGGGGCAAGGTAGTAATCCGCCGCCCAGCGGGTCAAAGCAAGAATGGAAGGCAAATAGGCCGGTTGGACATCGATGACTTTTTCAATTGGTTTGAGGCCGGGTGCTTTGGGAGCGTTCAAGCCGACCACCACCCCGATTTCCTTTTTGGAGCCGAGCGGCACGACCACCCGGCAGCCCAAAAGCATTTTGGGGTCAACTCCTTTGGGCGCTTCGTAGCTTAAAGTGGGGCCGGCGCGGAAGGGAAAGCCGACTTCAAGCGGCATAAACAAAAAAGGCGGCCCAAGTCCGCCTTTGAGAAAAATTGAAAACGCTCACTTTTGGGTCGTGGGAACGCTGCGCAACTTTTGCGCTTTATCGTAAGCTTCGTTGGCTTCCTTGGCCTTGCCCAAATGGGCATATGCGCTGGAAAGGGTTTCCCAGAGATCTAAGGAGCCGGGGAACATTGCGACCGCCTTCTTCAAAACATCGACGGCCTTGGTGTAGTTTTTAAGCGAGTTCAAAGCCACCCCGTGGTTGTACCAGGAACTGCTGTCGGAAGGATTTCTGGAGAGATAAAGAGTATAGAGGGAATCGGCAAGCCGCAGAGCGGGAGCCGTTTGCTCCTTGGGCGTGGCGGAATCCGTCCCTTTTAGCAAATTGTACAACGCCAACTGCCCCCAAAACTCGGCCGAGTCGGGATATTGGCGGGAAAGTTTCTCGTAAACCGTTGTCATTTTGGCCAAACTGTCCTTTGCGCCGTAGAGCTTCCCTAATAACCCCCAGGCGTCCCAGAAAAGGGTGTCTTTCTGAACCACGGTTTCCAGAATGCCTATAGCTTCTTCGTACTTTTCCTGGTTGACAAGACAGGCTGCATAATCAAACCCCCAGCGGGTGGAATCCGGCCTAATTTTGAAAACAAGTCCATCGTAGTAGCAAGAGGTGTCCGGGATTTTCAACGCGTAGTAGGCAAAGGAAAGGTTTTTATACGGGTAGGTGATGGTGGAGTCGATTAAAATGCAGCCCTGGTACAGGTTGATGGCCTGACGGAAATTTTTGACGCTGTCTTTTTTCGTGGCGGCCTTGGATCCTTTCTCCAGAAACCCATTGGCCTGGTTGAACGTTTCCTGAAAAACGACCGCCTTCAGGGTTTCCGCCTTGGGCCCCCAAGCCGGGGAAAACTTGATGGCGGCGTTCAGGGCCTCCATCATTTTGACGAATTCCTTTTTCTGGGAATACATCCAAGCCGCCGTGTATTGCATCTCGCCGTCTTCCGGGTAGCATTTCAGGCCCTCGGTTGTCAACTGCTCGGCTCTCTTCAAATCCTGTTTCCCCTGGGAGGGATTGATGTAGATTTTGGCCGAGCGGGTGTAGTAGTCGCGCGGCTTGCAGTCGGCCCACGCCAGCGAAGCCCCGGCGCTTACTATGGCGAACGTCAGAAAAAATCGTCTCATCCTCTATTCTTCCTCATTTATTCTGGTAGCGCACGGTCAAAGTTAGCTTGGTCTCCTTGTCCTTGTCAACCGGAATTTCGAACCAAACGGTGGAGGCGTCCTTTTTGACAAAGGTATGCGAGCTTTGGCGGATCTCCCAGAAACCCCAGAAACGCTTGACCACCCGCACGGTAACCGGCTCGGTTTTGTGGTTGCGGACGGAGATTTCCCAATCCTCCTCCCAAACCTTGTTGGAAATCTGGCGGCGGTCCTTTTGGGCCTGCTCGCAGGCAATGTCGAAGGCCTTGCCGACGGTCAATTTGACCAGTTCGTCCTTGGGCGTGTGCTCCAGATTGTCTTCGCCGATAAGCTCGATGCTGCCGTCGGTGTCCCGCTTCATCACCCGCACCACCCCGGCGGGCAAAGCCATTCCCAAGCCGGCTTCCTTGGTGTTTTTGAATTCGAGAACCACCGAGGCTTTGGTGGCATCGATGTCGGGGTCGTAGATAAAATTCTTCTTCACCGGTGTTTCCGCCGGATCAAACAAAGAAACCTGTTTGATTTGATTATTGGCGAGCGTAGTCGGAAAAGCCAGAGTGTATAGATGATACTCGAAGAAAGATTTCTCCTCAAACGGAACCGCTTCAGCCGCCCTGCTCAAAGGCATATTTTCTCTTTCGTACTTCGGTCGAGCTCGATGCAGTTCCCCTGCAACCAATTTTAATTTGGCTTTCGGATAGGTAGCCCCGGAGCGGTTGTCGATGGAGACCCAGCCGGAGAGGGACAGACGGTCGTCGGTGGGATTGACCAAAGCGACATACTCGGCGTGCCAGCCCAAATTGCCGGTGAGGTAGGAAACCTGGCATTTTTCCTTGCCGGAATAGCGGCTATTGAACAGCCACACTAATGTCGGGCGGGTGTAAAAACCGGCGGGCATTTCCGGCATCGAGATATTCACCACTTCGCTGCCGTTCACCATCCGGATGCCGCCGTTGGGGACAGCTAAAACGTAGCTGTTGCCGGTATAGGAAAGCAGCTTGCCGGAAAAGACCTTCTGGTCTTTGGTGACCAAATCGATGGTTTTGTCCAGATACTTGTTCAACAACTTATCCGAGCCGATTAAGTCGAACTCAAAATTCTGCTCGAGCAGGTCTATTTCATTCTTTTTGGTCAGCGGCTCAAAGCGGACGGAAGTCGGGTCGAGGGTGGCCGCCACGTCGGTGATTTTGACCGTATCCGAGCCGCGTTTGAATGAAAGTTCGCGGACAGCTTTGACCAGGCCCCGGCCGTCGTTGTAGACGGTTACCGTAAGCTCCCCCCCCTGCCCCCGGGCAAGCGGGCCGGCAAAAAGAACCACAAACAAGCAAAACAAAAGCCCCTTTACGACCGACCTGGTTTTTGTCATCATTCCTCCCTCTCCTTATAGATTATACCCGACCGCCTGGCCTATATTCCCAGGTTTTTCAAGCTTTCTTCCAGTTCCCGTTTCATTCCTTCCAGCTTGGAGAGCTTCTCTTTTTCTTTGGCTTTGACCGGCTCCGGCGCTTTGGAGAGAAATTGGGAATCGGAAAGCCGGGTGGAAGCGGCCAAAATCAAACCGGAAATCCGCTCCAGTTCGGCGGAGAGTTTGCCCCGCTCGACGGCGGAATCTACTACTTTTTCTTCTTGTATCAAGTAGAGCTGAAGATGGGGCAAAACCGTAAGGCGGGCCCGCTCCGGCTTGGGGAGATTAAGCCCGAGCTTCAGCTCCGAAGCCCGCACCAAATCAGAAAGTTGCGCTTGGGTTTTTTGGAAAAACTCCAAAAGCCCGGATTGGTCGAAAGAGAGGGCAAAGGGAGTTTTCTGACCCGGCGGAAGCTTGGCTTCCGCGCGCAAATTCCGCAGGGCGGTGACCGCTTGCTGGAACGACTTCACTTTTTCTTCCAAATCCGGCTCCGGCTTTGCTCCCACCACAAGCTTTTGCCAACTTTCTTCGGTAATGCTTTTCAAGTTCCCGGCAAAACCGAGGGAGGCAAACAACTCTTCGGTGGCGAAGGGGACAAAAGGATGCAAAAAGATTAGCATCCGCCGCAGAAGCGAGGCCAGCACCTGCTCGGTTTCCGCTTTTTCGGCCTCTGAACCCTGCCGCAAGCTCGTTTTGGAAAGTTCCAGATACCAATCGGCAAAATCATGCCAAAAAAGCTCGTACAAAGCGAGGGCGGCGGCGTTGAAGCGGAACGCCTCCAGCTCTTTTGTGACTTTGGCCACCGAGGCATCCCAGCGTCCCAACATCCAGCGGTTGGCCCAGTTTTCCACTTTTTGCGGAATTCCTCCGGCGGCCCGTTTTTCCAAATTCGGCACGGACATCTGCACGAATCGGGCGGCGTTCCAGAGCTTGTTGGCGAAATTCCGCCCCTGCTCAAAACTGGTGGGGGAAAGCTTGAGGTCATCCCCTTCCGGCGAGGCGAAAACCAAGGTGGCCCGCAAAGCGTCCGGGCCGAATTTATCGATGATTTCCAACGGGTCGATGCCATTGCCGAGCGATTTGGACATCTTCCGGCCGATGGAATCCCGCACCGTGCCGTGAATGTAAACGTCTGAAAACGGCTCTTTCCCCATAAACTCCACCCCCGCCATGACCATTCGCGCCACCCAGAGGAAAATGATTTCGGAGGCGGTGAAAAGGGATTTGGTCGGATAGAAAAGCTCCAAATCGCGCGTTTTTTCCGGCCAGCCGAAGGTGGAAAAGGGCCAGAGCCAGGAGGAAAACCAGGTATCCAGCACATCTTCATCCTGCCGGAAGGATGATTTCATGCACTTCGGGCAGGCTTTTGGAGTTTCAACGGAGGCAAACGTTTCACCGCAATCGCAGTAGTAAACCGGAATGCGGTGCCCCCACCAGAGCTGGCGGGAGATGCACCAGTCGCGGATATTTTCCAGCCAGTGAGAATAAACCGAACCCCAGTGCTCCGGATGGAAACGGAGTTTTTTTTCCTGATAAACTTTCAACGCCGGCCCCGCCAGCGGCTTCATATTGACGAACCACTGCATCGAAAGGTACGGCTCCAGAACCGTCCCACAGCGGTCGCACACCCCCACGGAGTGGCGGTACGGTTCGGTTTTTTCCAGAAGCCCTTTTTCGGATAAAGCTTGAGCCACTTTTTTGCGGGCTTCGAAGCGCTCCATCCCGGCAAATGGCCCGGCCTCGGCATTCAGCGTGCCGTCCGGATTCAGGATGTTCACAGTAGGAAGTTTATGCTTTTGTCCCAGTAAAAAATCGTTCGGGTCGTGAGCGGGGGTCACCTTTAAGGCCCCCGTGCCGAACTCCAAATCGACGTAGGTTTCGGCTATAACCGGCACCGAGCGGTTGACGAAAGGAACGACGACCTTCTTGCCGATTAAATGCCTGAAGCGGGGATTTTCGGGATGAACGGCGATGGCCGTATCTCCCATAATCGTCTCCGGCCGGGCGGTGGCGACGGTGATATACTCGTTATTCCCTTCCACCGGGTAGCGGACGTACCAGAGAAAGGAATCTTCCTCTTTCGATTCAACTTCATCGTCCGAGAGGGAAGTTTTATCCGTCGGGCACCAGTTGATGATGTAGTTGCCGCGGTAAATCAGCCCTTTTTTGTAGAGCCGGACGAAAACCTCCATCACCGCGCGGGAGCGCGCCGGATCCATCGTGAAGCGCAACCGGCTCCAGTCCAGCCCGGAGCCCATTTCTTTGTACTGGTTGACGATGGCGTCGCCGTATTTGTTTTTCCAGGCCCAGGCGCGTTCCAGAAACTTTTCCCGTCCCAACCCTTGTTTGGAAATTCCCTCCTTGCGAAGCTCCTTCCCAATCACCACCTCGGTGGCTATGCTGGCGTGGTCCACGCCGGGGAGCCATTCCACTTCAAAACCGGAAAGCTTTTTCCAGCGAATCATTATATCCTGAAGGGTGGCGTTTAAGGCGTGGCCTACGTGCAGGATGGAAGTTACATTGGGGGGCGGAACCACGATGGAATAAACCGGCTTTTTGGTGTTCAAATCCGGCTCGAAGATTTTTTCCTCCCGCCAGAAACGGTTCCAGCGCGCCCGCGCCGCGGCGAAGTCGTACTGTTTGGGCAAAATCTCCATTTTGGAAAGGATAGTTTTTATGGGGAGAAAGTCAAGGAATGGAGGGATTGAATCATTGATTCATTGAGTCATTTTGTCATTGAAGATTGAGCGGGCGAGTCGTTTGTTCAACCCGGCAAAATAAAACGTAGCGGAGGTCTTTTGACCTCCACTATGGAAACCTGAAGGTTTCCGCTACGCAAAAAATACGTATAGGGCTTTTTTGTTTTCTTGAAAACAACTACCTTACCGGCCCATGAAGAAAAAGTCGGAAATGGAGTGGTTGATACAGATTATGGCGACCCTGCGAGGGCCGAAAGGATGCCCCTGGGATAGAAAGCAGACCCACGAGACGTTGGTTCCCTATTTGGTGGAGGAGGCGCACGAGACAATTGAGGCGATTTATGAGAAAGATTACAAGAAATTGGAGGAGGAATTAGGCGACCTGTTGTTACAGGTGGTTTTTCATGCCCAGTTGGCCAAAGAAAAGAAACGTTTTGACATCGAGAAAGTAGCCAAGGGGATTTCGGACAAGTTGATACGCCGCCACCCGCACGTTTTTGGGAAAAAAGAGAAGCTGACTCCCTCACAGGTATTGGAAAACTGGGAAAGACGAAAGTTGAAAGAGAAAGACGGCGGCGTTTTGGAGTCGATACCCAAAAGTTTGCCGATTTTGTTCCGGGCGCAACGAGTTCAAGAGAAAGCAGCCCAGTTCGGGTTTGACTGGAAAAAAGCAAATCAGGTGGTTCCGAAATTGAAAGAGGAGATTCGGGAGATTGAGAAAGATTTGAAGAAAAAGTCGGGAAAGTTGGAGGAAGAAATCGGAGATCTGTTTTTTACCGCAATCAATCTGTCGCGGCATTTAAAGGTAAATCCGGAGAAGGCGTTGAAGGTATCGGTGGAAAAATTTGAGAAGCGGTTTGCCTTTATCGAGGCAAGTTTGAAGAAACAAAAGAAGAATTTAGGTGAAGTGGGATTGAAAGAATTGGACAAGCTGTGGAATAAGGCGAAGAAGACATTGTAGGGCTACAATGTCTAATGATTTTGGTCAAAACCATCGTCGGTCTATTCGGCTATCCGGATACGATTATTCGCAAGAGGGGGCGTACTTTGTTACTCTTTGTTCCCATCAACGGGAAACAATTTTCGAGGATGGAAGATTCCGCCGGATTGTCGAAAAATACTGGTTTGATTTGACTCGCCACCATCCGCAAGTGGAATTAGACGAATTTGTGGTAATGCCCAACCACATTCATGGCGTAATTGTTCTTGTAGGGGCGGGTTCCGACGATCGAACCGGAAATTCAGTTCGGTCGGACAAACCCGCCCTTTTCCAACACAGCACTAGTGTTGATTCAAAATCCGCCCATTCCCCATCCCGCCGGGCAGGTTTGCCTGTCCTCCGGCCAGGAGAACCTGCCCCTACAAATACAAATCAAGGCACAGGAAGACATTCCTTTCAGAAGTGATCCGCTTTTTCAAGACGTATTCGGCCAAAAAAATTAACCAATTGCGCCGCACACCCGGTCTGCCGGTCGGCAGCGAAATTACTACGAACACATTGTCCGCAACGAAGAATCATTAAACAAGATTAGAGAATACATAATCAATAATCCCCTGAAATGGCAATTCGATCTCGAAAACCCGGAGGTTTTCCCAAACCGGCTAAAAACGAGCGTGGCCAAAAAAGCCGAAGAAAGATTCTGGGGCGCTTTAAAAAATACAGGGTTTGATAAATCAGCCTGCAAAAAAAGATGAAAGAAGATTATTCGTAGCGCAGGGAAACTATCGGGTCCAGTTTGGCGGCCTGGTAGGCGGGGTAGATGCCGAAAATCAAGCCGACCGAAACGGAAACCGTGAAACCGATGAAAACCCAGACCGGCGAGATGGCTGCCGGCAAAGGCGTGGTGGCGCCGATTAAAAGAGCGATGCCGGTGCCGATGATGATTCCGGCTATGCCGCCCGTGCAGGAAAGGGTTACCGCTTCAATTAAAAACTGCCAGAGGATGTTGCGCCGTTTGGCGCCGATCGCCTTGCGGATGCCGATTTCGCGCGTGCGCTCCTTGACCGAAACGAGCATGATGTTCATCACGCCGACCCCGCCGACCAGAAGCCCGATGCCGGAAATCCCTATCATCAGAAAGAAAATCCCCATCGTGACCGAGCGGAACGATTCCAGAAGCTGCTCCTGGGTGGCCAACTCAAAATCGTTCGGCTTGTTGTAGGGAACCCCCCGCTGGCGGCGGAGCGCGCTTTCTATCTGGTCCATCGCCGCCTGCTGCTCTTCCAACGAACGGCTGCGCACCACCAGTAAAAGCTCCTCTTCCCAGGGGTGCAGCCGGGCGAAGGTGCCGTAGGGGAGGACGATAATGTTGTTCGAGTTCCGACCCAGGTTGGATTTTCGGTGCTCCATCACCCCCACCACCCGGAACTTGTGGTTGTTCACCAAAATCTGTTTACCAACGGGTTCGATTTTGGGGAAGAGCGCTTCGGAAACGTCCGTGCCGATGACGCAGACCATCGCTTTGAAATGGTCGTCGATGTCGGTGATGAAGCGCCCCTGGGTGACGTAGTGGTTGTTCACCCGCTCATAGTCCGGCAGGGTGCCAAACAAAGAGGGGCGTTTAAAGGTATTCCCCCGGTATTTGGCGACATTGCCGCCGCCCACAAAGACGTAATTTTGCGGGGAAACGGCATCCACGGCCGGACAGTTTTCCTGAATCGCTTCGGCGGTTTGGAAAGTAACCGGCTTGCGCAAGCGCTCGTCTTCCGAGCGGTCGCCAAAGGAAAAACCGATCCGGAAGCGGGTGACGAAGATTACGTTGGAGCCCAGGTTTTGTATCTGGTCGGAAAC